>Ga0207648_10004097_pt1 | contig 15088 bp, 16 predicted proteins | sample KBSMisM32_FD_184310 | JGI IMG/M metagenome (GOLD analysis project Ga0207648, IMG submission 184310) | Miscanthus rhizosphere microbial communities from Kellogg Biological Station, Michigan, USA - KBS Miscanthus M3-2 (SPAdes) (version 2) | ecosystem: Host-associated > Plants > Roots >...
TGTGGATCGCCTCCGCCGCGAGGTGGGCGAGGTGGTAGCGACAGCGGGATGTGGGACGCGACCGGGCGGTCGACGAGAGCGGTCATGTGTGCAGCCCGCATTCGGTCTTGGCGCGGCCCGACCAGCGGCCCGCGCGAGGGTCTTCGCCGTCGGCGACGGCGCGGGTGCACGGCGCGCACCCGATGGAGGCGAATCCGATTTGCCGCAGCGGGTTCTCGAAGACCCCGTTCTCCTGCGTGTAGCGCTCGACGTCCTCCGCGGTCCAGGCGGCGATGGCGTTGACCTTGACCATGCCCCGGCGCTCGTCGACCCCGACGACCGCGATGTCCGTACGCGTGGGGGCGTCCTCGCGCCGCATACCGGTGACCCACGCGCGGTGGGTGGAGAGGGCGCGCTCCAGCGGCTCGACCTTGCGCAGCGCGCAGCACTGGTCGGGGTTGCGGTCGTGCAGCTTCGGGCCGTACTCCGCGTCCTGCTGGGCGACGGTCTGCAGCGGCAGCACCGTCCGCATCCGGAGCGGGAGCATCGACTCGTACGCGTCGCGGGTGCCGAGGGTCTCGGCGAAGTGGTAGCCGGTGTCGAGGAAGAACACGTCGGTGCCGGGGACGGTCGTACCGACCAGGTGGAGCAGCACCTCGTCGCCCATGGAGCTGGCGACGGTCAGGTCCTCCCCGAAGGTCTCGGCGGCCCAGCGGACCGCCTTGCGGGCGGTCTCGACCCGCTGCTCGTAGGCGTCGGGCCCGGCTCCGGTGCCCTCCTCACCGACGAGGGCGGCGCCCTCGGCGGCGAGCCGACGGATCTCGTCGAGGTCGCGCCCGACGCGTGACGCGGTGGTGGTCATACCCGGCCTCCTCGGGTATGACCATTGATCAGGCGCGTGTCTTGCGCAAGGCTCTCAGCCCGCCACGACCGCGTGGTTTTTCGAGCCACGCTCGCATCGCCGCCGATCCGATGACGCGTCGCTCGCCCGGCACCTTCTCCCCTGGTTGCTTGCCGTACGGTGACGCGTGTTCGATCTCGGCATTCATCTCGGCGCCGAACAGGATGGCTGCGCCGGAGAGATAGAACCACAACATCAACACCATCACGCCGCCCAGGGCACCATACGTTGCGGCGTATGACGAAATGTTCACGACGTAGTACTTGAACGCGAGCGACGTCAGTAACCAGAGCACTGTTGAAAGAATGGACCCAGGCGTCAACCACACCCAGTCCTGTTCCGCATCCGGCGCGAAGTAATAAATCATCGCGATGCCGGTGCACGCGAGCGCGAAGACGACCGGCCACTGGAGAATCTTCCAGGTCCACTCGAATGCGGCGCCCATATGCACCCAGTCGGCGACCCTTTCCGCGAGCGTCGGGCCGACAATCACCAGTGCGAACGAGATCAGGATGAACAGCGCAACTCCCACGGTCAGCAGGATCGCCGTCAGCTGAACTTTCCACCAGGGACGCCCTTCATCGATGTCGTATGCACTGTTCAACGTGCCGATGATGGCCGTCATCGCCGACGAGCTGCTCCAGAGGGCCGTTGCGACGCCAAATGTGAGCAGACCCGCAGGCTTGGCGTCCCTGATCTTCTGGATCTGATCAGTGATGATGCGCAGCGCCTCGGGCGGTGCAAAGCCGCTCATCGACTTGAACACTTCGTCGACAAGCGTCTGCACGGGAAAGTAACTCGCGATGGCGATCAGCAGCAGCAACGCGGGGAACAGCGAGAAGAAAAAGTAGTACGCCAGCTGCGCGGACATCCCCATGATGTTGTCCGCCATCGCCTCGCGGACCGTGCGTTTCAGAATTTCCGGCCACGTCAGTGGGACGTTCAGATAGGCAAGCAGGATTGCCATCGAACATTCCTACTGTGCTCGGCGGCGCGCTCCCGGTTTCTCGGGCGTCGCCGTGGTATTGCCGGTCGTAGGCGTCCACGCAGGGGCATCGCTTGCGGGGAACGATTGTTCCGACGCCTCACCGATGGGATCCTCAGACTTGCGCGCCGGCATCACGGCGCGCAGCCGTCCGCGCCGGTGCCTGCGCTGATCCATTTCTGACGAGGCCCACCAGGCCAGCGCCCCACTTCCAAGAATCAGCGCCAGACCGGTCAGCGATCGGACGCGGAGGCCGGCAAACAGAAACACACCTGCGGCCGCGCCAAGCAGCCAGCGCTCGGTATCCCAGTTCAACCGATCGTCGGCCCGGTCCCAGATGCTTTCATCGCTCCGGTGCAGTTCGAGATTCATCGCCATGCGTCGTCTCCTCGGGTATTCCGTTGCGGTACCAGGCACTGGTGTTTGCAACGCAAATGCCCCTTGTAGAGACGATGAGTGGATGGAAGGAAAACAGGACGGCAAAAATCTGAGGCGAAAGGATTTGTTGACTAGTTTCCTTACAGATCCGCTTAAGGGTACGTCACTGGCTATACAGGATTCTGATGCCCTAAAACACCCGCGCTTTTCGACCCCGGCAGCGTCGTGCCCTGAAAGGGCATGGTTTCTGGAGTGATCCGAGCGACGCCACTAGGCCGTTCTGCAGTGCACTGCTGTGGCATGTGCGTTGCTCATTCCTCTATCTACTTACTCATATTTGGAAATGGGGAGCCACGTAAATGCCAGCACAGCAGCCGCTTGACGACGTACTGCGACGCGTCCAGGGCGAGTACATCGAAATGCCCGGACTGCGGTTGACGACGGCGCAGGCACAGCGGCTCTGGGGCCTCGACCGCGCCGCATGCGATGCGCTGCTCGGTGCGTTAGTCGATTCGAAGTTTTTGTCCCGTACACGGGACGGCGCTTTCATGCGGTCCGATCAGGCGCGAGCCGTTCGGACCTGACGAGTTGAACCTGCCAGGCCGGTCGGTGCATTTCCTTCCTCACGAGCCGTAAGGCCGACCGGCCAACACGCCCCGCCCTCGAACTCCCGGACGCTTTAGCGTCCGCGGCCAGACTCTGGGTGACGAACGGAGAACAACTCATCGTTCTCCGTTCTCCGTTCATCGTTCCTCGCGATGTTCAATCCACTCGGCGAAGCGACGGAATGCGATCCCGCGATGCGCGACCGCAATTTTTTCGGGTTCGGTCACTTCCGCGAGCGTTCGGCCGTACGGTGGATAGAAGAAAATCGGGTCGTATCCGAACCCACCGCTCCCGCGTGGCGCGTCGGCGATCACGCCTTCGACAACACCCCTCGTCTCGTAAATGACGTTGCCGTTCTCGACAGTTGTAAGCGCCGCCACGAACCGAGCAGTGCGAGGCGCGTCCGGCTGTGCATCGAGCCGCCGATATATTTCAGTAAATCGTTCCGGATAAGTGGCGTTTGGGCGAAGGAACCGAGCCGACTTCACTCCCGGCTCCCCGTTAAGCGCGTCGATGACGAGGCCTGAGTCCTCGGCGACGGTCCACACCCTGCTGCGGGCAGAGTAGTAGAGCGCCTTCAGACGGGCGTTTTCCTCGAAGGTTGTTCCAGTCTCTTCAGGCTCCTCGATCGGCGGCAGATCGGCAAGGCTGACAAGACGTACCGCAACGCCGGTCATCAACTGCCGGATTTCTCGTAGTTTGCCTGGATTGGTGGTCGCAACGAGAAGGGTGCGCACCTACTTGCCGACAATGTTGCCCACGAGCCCTCGCTGCAGCGCGATGAGTTGACGGATGCCCGTGTCTGCAAGGTCGAGCAGCCGATTCAGCGCCTCTCGTCCAAACGGCATCGCTTCCGCCGTGCCCTGGACTTCGATATAGAGACCTGCTCCGGTCTTGATGATGTTCATGTCAACGTCGGCCTTCGAATCCTCCGTGTAGGCGAGATCGAGCATCGGCATCCCTTCGACGATGCCGACGCTGGTGGCGGCGACGTAATCGACGATGGGGATCGTGCGAATCAGATCCTGCTCGCGCATCTTGTTGATCGCGAAGGCGAGGGCGACGAACGCGCCGGTGATCGACGCGGTCCGGGTACCTCCGTCGGCCTGAATGACGTCACAGTCGAGCGTGATGGTCCGCTCGCCAAGTTCCTCCATTTTCGTTACCGCGCGCAGCGATCGGCCGATCAATCGCTGGATCTCCTGGGTACGGCCGCCGACACGGCCTGCCGATGACTCACGCTGCGTCCGCGTGCTTGTCGCGCGCGGGAGCATGCCGTACTCGGCGGTGACCCATCCCTTCCCCGAATTCCGCCGGAACGGTGGAACGCGATCCTCGACGCTCGCCGTGCAGATGACTTTCGTTTTCCCCGATTCGACGAGGACCGAGCCTTCAGCGTGAAGCAGATAATTCGGCGTGATGCGCGTTGGGCGAAGCTGTTCGTCGAGCCGTCCGTCAGATCTCATGGAGTGTCACTGTAATTCAAAATTCAAAATTCAAAATGCAAACAGTACTTGTATTCGTGACAACGGAGTGAGCGGCGCGGCGACGTTCACCCCCGACGCTCGAAACAGAACGTGTTTGAATGTTGCATTTTGACTGTTGAATTACTGAGTTCCCTTCGTCTCACGCACGAGCACGGTGTCGCGTTCGAACGGCCGTCGCAGGTCGACATGACCGGCGAGCGTGTCTGCCTGCTTGCCATCGATGAGAATTTGCACGCGCTCGACCGAGGCGAGATTGGCGGTCACGGCGTTGACGATGGCGTAGACGGTCAACAGTTCGTGTGTCGTCCCGCCCGGGTGCATCGTCGATGCCTCGGCGCTCAGATCGACGAAGGCATCGCCCCGGTCCGTGATGTAAAACGCACGCAAGGTTGTGCCGCGCGGGATGAGTGAAAGGTAGGGCGCGGGTGCTTCTTCGAGCTCGCTCTGCAGGATCTGCCGGCCTTGTTCGCGAGGCCCTTCGCCGAGCGGCACCTCACGCTTCACGGCCGCGAGCGCCTGTCCATCAGGTGTGCCGTAGTAGAGCGTCGCGATGATGTGAGGCACACTTGCCGCAGGTGCGGCTGGCGTCGGTGCCGCAGAGGACGCAGGCGCCGGCGCAACCACGCGCTCGAGGACGCTTGACGCTATCCACGCGGCGACGGCGAAGACAAGGACGATTCCGCCGACCTGGAGCCATCGGGTCCGACTCATGGTGTGGGCGGCGCCTCGAGATACGCCTTGAACCGTACGATCGCGCCGTAGATGGCCTCAACGAGGGCGCCCTGAAAATCGTCGGACTTCACGCGCTGTTCCTGCTCACCGTTGGTCAGGTACACCATCTCAATCAGGGCCGCCGGCATGTTGGCGCCGCTCAGTACGCGCATCGGCGCCTGCTGGAGAGGTCGCGGACCCGCCGGAACGCGCTTCTCGAGCTCTTCCTCCAGCATGGACGCGAACCGTGATGAGGCGTCGACGTGTGATGCCTGTGCCAGGTCCCACGGGATGATGTCGATCGGACGGGTAATTCCGCCGACGACGGGCAGAATCAGCTCGGTTGCCGCCGCGTTTCTGCGCGCTTCTTCTCCCGCACGATCGAGACGGAGGTAGTAAACCTCGGTTCCTTTCACCGATGCCAAGGGCGAGCCGTTTGTATGAAGGCTGAGGAACAGGTCGGCCTTGCTGTTGTTCGCGATCGCGTTGCGCTCGTCGAGCGAGACCGCGCGGTCGTCGTCTCTGGTCATCACGACGCGGACACCAAGCCGTGATTCGACGAGCCTTTTCAGACGGCGCGCGGCGTCGAGCGTGATTTGCTTCTCGAGCGTGCCCTTCGGGCCCCGCACGCCGTTATCCTCTCCGCCGTGCCCTGCGTCCACGACCATCGTCTGCAGCCGTGCGGTGCGCGCTGCGAGCAGAGGCGGCGGCGCCTCTGTAGGCGCGGCGGGCGCCGGTGCGGGTGGTGGCGGCGGGGGAGGTGCCGCCGTCTCCTGCTGCGCGGCGACGGGCACTTCCACCAGGACGCGCGTGCTTTCGTTTGTGGTCGTGGTGGAGATCCGGGGCGTGCCGGCACGGGCATTGAGCGCGATCGCGATCGTGGTCGTCTGGTCGCCCGTACGAATCTGATCGATCAACCCCGCACCAGCCGGCGTCGTCGCGATGTCGAGCGCGTCAGCGTCGACGCGTACGAGCACGCGGCCCGCATCGAATGCGGTGCTCACGGCAAACGGCGGGACGACGTCCACGGTGAGGCGCGTCGGCGGGCCAGCCGCCTCTAGTCGAATCGCCGCCCGCGGCACGCGCACATTTCCGACGATGAGAAGCCGCGACGCGCGGCGCAGCTCGATTACGGAATCGTAGATGGGTGCAATCGCGCGTGGAATGAAGTCGAGCGGCACGAGGAGACGTCTGCCGGCGCGTGCAATCGGCGCCGCCAGCGTGACGACGCGACCGTTGACCGACGCCATCGGTTGATCCGCCGACGCGACGACTGTGCGTCCTTTGTATGTGACGGTCACGCCGCCGGCAAGCGCGTCCTCGCGCACGGCCAACATCAACAGCGCCGCGAGATCGTCGAGGCCGATGAATTCCTGGCCGTTGAGAACGGTCGAAGCAACGGGGCGTCGCCCCTCGCGCGTGATCAGGGTCAGCGGCGAGGCGGGTGCCGTTCCTTGCGCGTGCGGCCCGCAGACGAGTACGAGCACGACGGCGATGAGGCTCAAAGCAGCCGTTCGCAAAGGAACTTAATTGTACCTAGGAGAGGTGGCAGGAGGACGTCCTGCCACCTCGAAGTTAGAACACCTTGCGAACACCTGCTATCGCAAGAATCAGAAACAGCACGAACAACACCAGGAACAAGCCGGCCAGAAACTTCGCGATCGCGAACGACGCGCCCGCAATCGACGTGAAGCCTAGGACGGCGGCAATGATGCCGACGACGAGGAACAGCAGTGCGAACTGCAGCATGAGTCCTCCTCCCTCCTGGAGCGTCTGCTGCGAGTTCTGTACCTACACGCCCTCGAGGTCGTCGTCTCCGCCTTCGTCATCCCCGCCGAGGTCGATGTCCGGCTCGTCCATCAGCTCGTCATTACCGAGTGTGTCCATATCTTCGCGACCGGATTCCTCGTTCATGGCGCCACCAAAGGACGGCGCACTCGCGGCTGCTGCGGTAGCTGCTGCTGCGCGGCGGCGGATCGGCGAAGCCTTGCGGCCCGCGGCGCTCCGCTTCGTGCTGCGTTTGGCCGCTCCCTTTCGAGCCGCTCCCTTTCGAGCCGCGCTCTTTCGAGCCGCGCTCTTTCGTGCACTCGTCTTGCGTGAGGCGCCTGCGCGCGAGCGTGACGAGCGCTTTGCGCTGCGGGCGGCGGTGGATTTCCGGCCGCGGGCCGCGCTCTTCTTGCGGCTCCCCTTGCTCTTCTTCTTGCCACGTGGTGGCATACTCCTCCTTCGCGAGCTCCCTCGCAACCAGCGGCGGGCAACGCAGTGCGCTGCCCGCATATCAAGGTCGCAGATGTCAGTGGGCAGGGAGCAGGAGGTGATCCTGCCAGCTGCCTCCTGCCGCCTGTAATAATCGACGCAGTGTATACGCGATCGAGCGCGGCGCAATGATGAAAAAAATCAGCAGGGTCCCGCCGGCGCGCGGCGTGCCACGCACACCGCGTGGCAATCCGCTGGCGCAGCCGCGACCGCCCGAGCCGGTCGCCGTGCCACCGCCCGAGCGGGGCATCGCTGCGCCGCCGAACCCGCGCAAACCGCAAGTGGTTCGTGATGTACATGGAAACGAGTTGATGGACCTGTTCGACTTCTTTCCCGACCTGCCCCGTCCGCCCAGGCGGCGCGCGAGAATTTCCAACCGCCGACCGCGGCGCCCGTAATTACTCCAGCTTTCCGCCGAGGAGCTTTCGCGCGATCAGATCCTTGTGCTCATCGTCGTCATGGCTGGCAACGATGACGAGGTTGTTCTGTGTCTTCGACAGAGTGTTCAGCCATTTCAACTGATCGCCTACTGAGGCCGTGTCTTCGACAATCCATGGCGCATCCTTGCCGCTGACGTTACGGACGCCGTCCATGTGCCAGGCCGCGTCGCCGATGAGGAGATACTCGCGTCCCGAATCGAGCGCGATGAACATCATCTGAGACCCGGGCGTATGACCCGCGGCCTTGATCAGCGCCCAGCCAGGCGCAAACGCCATATACCGGTCGTAATCAATGATGTGGTAACGCTGCGCCTGCTCTTCCGTCATGCGCAGGTCGGGGAACTGAGGCGTCGTCTCCAACGTACGTACCTGCGCGCGGGTCAGAATCGTTTTGGCCGCCAGTTCAGCCAGGTAGGGTGTGCGAACGACGCCCGTGACGTGGTCACCGTGCTCGTGCGTGAAGATGATGGCGCGCGCGCCGCGCAACGCCTTGTCAACCTGCTGAGCCTGTTCGGCGAAGTATGGTTCCTCGGCACCGCGCCCGATCTGTTTATGCATGGGTTCGTCCATCCCAGCATCGACCATGACGTACCCATCGGGATACACCACCTGGAACACGGTTCTCGCCTGGACGCTCGGAGTCGCCGGTTCACCCTTGACGGAAAAGTTCTTCGTGCGATGACTCTCGGCGAACTTCAGCACGTTGATGCGGGAGGCCTTGCGTCCGGGGATGAGGGCTGCGGTGCGTCGAATCTCGCCGATGTCGGCGGACCACGGTGAGGCCGTTGTTGCTTGAGACTGCTGAGCGTGCGTGGCAAAGCTGCCGGCGAGCAGCAACGAGACGGATAAGAAGAGAGCGACGCGTTTCATGAAGCGGATCCTAAACGAAAACGCCCGGGCGCCTCTTCCGGCGGCCCGGGCGAACGAATGAACGAACCGAACGACTCGAACGATCCGAACGACTAAAAGGTCAATTTCACGCCCAGCTGGAGCATGCGTGGCTGGTACGCGAGCGCCGTACTCTGGTTCGGGTTGCCAAAACTGGCGTTGGCCATGTTCGTCGTGTAGCTGCCGTAGTTGGCATGGTTGAACAGGTTGTAGGTCTCGATCATGCCGTCGATCTTCACCCTGCTGACGATCGGGAACGACTTCTGGAGCCTCACATCCACACGGTGGATCGGCCGGCCCACGAGACTGTTGCGCGCCACGATCGAGCCGTCCGCACGAAGCCGGTTCTCCCCGCTACCGCCTTCGCTGCGGCGATCGGTGCCGTCCGTGACCGCGTAGCGCATCCCCGAGCCATAGAAGTAGATGCCGCTCACCTGGAATCCGTAGCCGAGATCGACAACGCCGTTGACGTTCGCGCGGTGGCGCTGATCGTCGGCGGCGTATCCATACTCACCGCCGAGGTCCTTCGCGAGCGCGAAATCGAGCGTCCGGCGCGCGACGATTCCGTCAGGTCCGAGGTACCACTGGTCCCGTTGTGGGTTCGCATCCTTGAAGAACGCCAGTGTGTAGGTGGCGTTCGCCTGCCAGCGATGGCTGAACCGCTTGGTGAAGGTAATGTCGGTTCCGTGGTAGTTCGACCAGCCGTCGAGCAGTTCGAAGTTCACCGTGCCCCAAGTGGGGAACGGCCGCGCCGGGGTATTGGTGAACGGAATGTTCGCACCTGTGGCGCGGTCGTACGTCAGGTTGGCGTTGACCGTGGTCGTCGGCTCCTCGCGTCTGCCGCCCGTGTATGCGTAGTTCACCTCGAGCGAGGCTTGTGTGCCGATCTGATGCTGCACGCCAATGGAAGCCTGGTGTGAATACGACGTCTTGCGGCCCCGGTAGTTGATCTCCTGGGTCAATGCGCGGAAGGCGCAACCGGACGTCCTATTCACGATGTCGCACGCGTTCTGCAGCGAGGCCTGGAAGCTTGGTTTCGGCCCATGGAACCATCCCCAGAAGTTATCCCTCACGGTCGTGAAGTCCGCGGTGCCGTCGTAGGTGATCTGATTTTCGAAGCGGTGCCGATAACCTTCGGTCTGTTGCACCCCGTCGTTCGGCGCAAAGGCATAGAACAACCCGTAGCCGCCACGGAGCGCGGTCCGATCGTTGATTTTGAACGCGAAGCCCGTGCGCGGCGCGAAATTGGTCTTCTCAATCGGAAGGCCGCCCGGCAGCCACGGTCTGAATTCGGTCTTCTCATTGTGGCCGTTCGAGTCGAGGTCGTACCGAAGCCCGAGGTTCAGCGTCAACCTGCCCGTGAGACTCCAGTCATCCTGCAGCCAGGCGCCCCAGATGTGCCGAGTGACGTCGTAGCGATGCTCGGTGTCGGACAGCGAGTGATCCACCCAGCGCACGAGCGGCGCGCCCGTCGGGCTGCGCAACGTCGCCAGCGGCGCAAGATCCCACGTCGAGGCGTCGTAGACATCAGGGAACATCTGCTGGAGGACCGCCGCGCTCGGAATCGGGCCGCCCTGTGCGTTGATGGAACCGTCGCACCGCAGGCACCAGATGAACGCGTTGTGGAACTTGATGTACTCGGCTCCCATCTTCACGTCGTGGCGTCCTCTCGCGTTGAACGCTGTCGTGTAGTCGTCACGGACCGACGTGTTGTCCTGGAAGATGTTCAGCGGCGACGCACCGATGGTGAGTCCCGTGAACTGCGTGATGATTGCTCCTCCATGGAGCGAGGGGTGATACGGGAAGTCCTGCCCTTTCCAGCGCACATCCGGCTGGTCGCGCCGCTCGTAATCCGTGCGGCCGACTTTGATCTCGTTGATCGCGTTGGTGCCAAGCACCTGCGTCAGCGTGCCGAAGTACTGCGGCGCGATCCGTCCTCGCGTGCCGCCAATCGGGCTTGTCGGACTTCCGCCGTTGTAGAAGTCCGTCACGAACTGCGTCGTGCGGCCGACGACGCGCATCTGCGGCGTGAGCTGCCAGTCGATGCGCTGCGTTGCCGTGTGCTGTTTCTTCGGATAGGTGATCTCTCGATTCAGCCACGCGTACGCGCTATTGGAGTTGAAGGTCCGTGGCTCGTGCTCGAATTCGTACGCGGCGAAAAAGTGCAGACGGTCGCGAATGATGGGGCCGCCCACGGTCGTGCTGAATTGCTGATTTGAGTACGGCAAAACGCGATGAAGGATGGGGTCCTCGGCATTGAATCGATCGTTGCGGAAATAGCCGCCTAACGTGCCGGTGAGCGCATTGGTGCCCGATTTGGTGATGGCATTGACGATCATGCCGGAGGAGCGTCCCTGTGTGGCGTCGAAACGATTGGCGACGACCTGGAACTCGGCGATCGCATCGCGGCTGAATTGCGCCTGCTCGCTGTCCGGCGTCGAATGGTAGTTCGTCGTGATCTGCTGTCCGTCCACGTTGGTCTGCGCATAGCCCTGGCGGTTCTGCACGAGGCCGCCGCCTTCATTGCGCCGTGCACCGGGCGCCAGCAGCGTTAGGTCCATCCAGTTGCGCCCGTTGATCGGCAGATCCTGAACCTGCCGCGGGTCGATGTTGGCGCCGACGGTGGATTCCTTCGTATCGACGAGTGGCGCCTCGCCCGTGACGGTGACCGTCTCGGTGAGCGTGGCCGGCCCGAGCTGCAGGGTGACTGCCAGCGTCTGGTTCAACAACAGCTGCAGCCCTGTGCGTGTAATGGTCTGAAAGCCTGAGAGGCTCGCGGTCAGTCGGTGTGCGCCGACGCGGACCGGAACCCGGAACTGGCCCTGGGCATCAGTCACCGCTTCGAAGGTATTGCCCGTTTCCTCGTGGATGATGGTGATGGTCACGCCCGGGAGCACCCCGCCGGACGTATCGGTGACGGTTCCTGTAATGGTTGCCTGCTGTGCGAAAGCCGACACGGCACCAAGCAGCAGGGCGGCGGCGGCGAACACGAATCGCGTGAAACCTGCCTTCATCGCTCCTCCAATCGAGGTTCCCCACAAGTAACTACGGCCGAGTATGCCGCGCGGGGAGACTAGAGCCGGCGCCGCGAGCGTGTCAAGCCGCGCTGAAAGGCCTATAATCTGCGCCACTTACACGTTCATACCCGCCCCCCGGAAGAACGTTCCATCCTCAGGAGAACACTATGCGAGCAATGACCATCGTTGCATCAGCGATTCTGGCTTTGATGATTGCGGGCAATGTCGCCGCGCAGAACATGCCGTCCGACGTCAAGGCCACCGGCGGCATCCTGACCGACGCGAAGGGGATGACGCTCTACACCTTCGACAACGACAAAGAGCCAAACAAGTCGGCGTGTACGGGCAACTGCTTGAACAACTGGCCCGTGCTGAAAGCCGGGGCGACCGCCAAGGATATGGGCGACTGGAAGGTGATCACGCGAGACGACGGCACGAAGCAGTGGGCGTACAAGGGGAAGCCACTCTACTACTTCTCGATGGACAAGGCCGCCGGAGACAAGGCCGGAGACGGCCGCGGCATGGTGTGGCACGTCGCAACGCCGTAGGGTCGAGGATGCGCCTATAATTCGTGTTCCACCGGGGCCTGTGAGCGTGCACAGGCCCCCACACGTCACGAAGGAAGGTGCACCGTGCGTACTGTTACTTCCATCGCTCTCGCAATCTCCCTCCTTGTGTTCGGCGCATGGCGCGCGGGGCTCTCCGCACAGGGCGCGACGGCCCAGACCCACATCGGTCACGTTCTCGACAGCTTCAACGGCACGCCGGACAACATGGGCCTCCTGCCCACGGCCATGGCGGAAGCGAAAGTTGCCGCCGACCACGCGGCACTGGCCGCGAAGGCGACCTCGCTGCAGATGATTCAGACACACGCCGGGCATGTGCTCAACGCGATCGATCCAACGGTCGTCGCACAGGGTCCGGGCAAGGGCTATGGCGCAAAGAAAGCGGCACAGGGCGTCGCGCAGCATGCCGGCCTTGCCGCCAACGCCGCCAACGCCAACGACATGGTGAAGACCCACTCGATGCACGTGAGCACCGCTGCGACCAACGTCGTTTCCATGTCGGACGAGGTCGTCGCGCTCGCGCAGAAGATTCGGATGTCGACGTCGCAGGACGAAGCGCAGAAGCTCGCGGCGGAGATGCAGACCAAGGCCGAGCAGCTGACGACAGGCGTTGACGCCGACAAGAACGGGCAGATTAGCTGGAACAAACCTGAAGGCGGCCTCAATCAGGCGCAGCAGCACATGAATTTCATGAAGACGGCGGCTGGCACTCAGTAAGGTCGCAGGTCGCAGGTGGCAGCGACACGTCGCAGTAGGTGGCAGTGAATGAATAGGAGGGTGACGTGAGGATTATTGCGGCGTCGACGATTGCGCTCGCCACGATCGTCACCTTCGCGGTGGTGCCGCAGGCGCAGCAGCAACAGCAGCAGACCGCGCCTGCAGTCACCAATGCGCCTGGAATTCCGGGATGGGCGTATCCCGTGGCGGCCGCCGTGCCCGGTCCCAAAGACGATGGGACCGTCTTCCATGTCCCGAACAGCACCGTCGGGATGACGCTGACGCAGGCACGGAACAATTCCGACGTTCCGGACTGGCATCCCGACGAACACCCGCCGATGCCTGACGTCGTCAGGCGCGGCCGCATCGCGGAAGGCGTTCGTGCCTGCGGCTATTGCCACTATCCAAACGGCCTCGGACGACCGGAGAACGCAAGCATCGCGGGTCTTCCGACCGAGTACTTCATTCAGCAGGTGAACGACTTCAAGAACGGGCTTCGCAAATCGTCTGAGCCGAGCATGCGTCCGCCACAGCTGATGATCGACACGGCGAAGAAGGCGACCGACGCAGACATTCGCATCGCGGCGGAGTATTTCGGCTCGTTGAAGTTGAAGCGGTGGATCAAAGTCGTCGAGTCGAAGACGGCACCGCGCACGCAGATTCTTGGCGGCATGCTGGTGCCGCTCGAGGATAAGAGCACCGAACCGATCGGCAATCGCATTGTCGAGGTCCCGGTGGATGCGCACCTGACCGAACTGCTCCGCGATTCTCAATCGCCGTTTGTCGCGTACGTGCCGGTGGGGAGCATCGCGAGAGGGGAAGCGCTCGTCACGACCGGCGGAGCGCGACTCGCCGGTGGAAAGATCGTCGGCGGCAACACCGCCGCGTGCGGCACGTGCCACGGCGCGGATCTCACCGGGTATGCGGATATGCCGCCGATCGCAGGGCGCTCACCGAGCTATCTCGTTCGGCAGATGCTCGACTTCCAGAAAGGGAGCCGCAACGGACCGGACGCGAAGCTGATGAAGCCGGTTGTTGCGAACTTGACGATGCAGGATATGGTGGCGATCGCCGCGTATGTCAGCTCCCGCTCGCCGGAGCTGTCGAAGTCCACGACGACGGCGCGGCGCTGACGCGAGTCATTGACCGTAGAGGCGGACCTTAAGGTCCGCCTCTACAAGGTCCGCCTCTACGACTCAGAAGTCGAGCTGCACTCCGAGTTTCGCGAAGCGTCCCAGGATCACGGCCTGCGGGCGAAGCCATGTCGCGTAGTTGGTGTTGACACCGGTGACCGTGTCAATGTTCAGGGCGTTATACAGATCGAATTGAAACGTTGTCTTGGTTCGGCCCAGACGGACCGGCCTTGCGAACCGGATGTCCAGCTGATTCAGCCGCTCTCCATACAAGGTTCCCGGCGCGACCACATTGACCGACACGTTCGCTGCGCCTCCCGACAGACTCCGGCCGAGCGACGGCGAGATCTGCGCGTTCGTCGCGGTGTAAAACGCGTTCAACTCAGGACCCGGAATGCTCTGAAGGGCCGCACTGATCTGCACCTCGACCTGCGGGACCGTATACGACCCGAGCAGCTTCAGCTGCGTCTGCGGCCGCTCGGTACGGCAGTGCCAGACGAGCGGTCCCGCGAGATTCAGCGTCGACGTACTGGTGCCCGCCGCGACAACGGGAGCTGAGTACGGATCGGCCACCGTGTACTCGGGCACCTTCGACCGCAGATCGCAGACGTCCTGCGTAATCGCCCCCGTATCGACACCGCCCTGGAGAATGATCTCGTGCGGCATCCGGGCGTTCACCGTGATCGCCACACCATTCCACATCTGCACCTGCCTGCCGAAGTTCTTCGCAAATGTGGTGATGTTGTCGGTTTGTCCGAACTTGGTTGGGTTCACGTCGTAGAGACCGGAGATCATATTTCCGCCGCCATCGGGCAGGCGCGAATCTACGGGTACGGTGATGCTGAACTGCGTGAAGTCCGCCGCGGTCACCGCACGGTTGTCGACGACGGTGAAGTTGCCGTACCAGCGGCGGAAGTAGGTCGCGTCGGCGGAAAGCCCCGTCATCAACTGCCGCTGGACGCCCGCGGAGAACTCCCAGTTATACAGACGCTTTCCCCATCCGCGTAAGACCTCGGGATCGAAG
>Ga0207648_10004098_pt1 | contig 15088 bp, 10 predicted proteins | sample KBSMisM32_FD_184310 | JGI IMG/M metagenome (GOLD analysis project Ga0207648, IMG submission 184310) | Miscanthus rhizosphere microbial communities from Kellogg Biological Station, Michigan, USA - KBS Miscanthus M3-2 (SPAdes) (version 2) | ecosystem: Host-associated > Plants > Roots >...
GGTACAGTTGTATAAGTAGTATCAGCATCATTGTATTTATCCAGTACAACCTGGTTTTTAAATTCTGGGATATAATTTCCGATGGGCTCATCCAGTAAAAGTTTACCTTGTTCATAAAGTATCATAATACCCACACTGGTGATTGCTTTGGTCTGGCTCATGATCCGGAAGATTGCATCCGGGGTCATTGGTTTGGTCTTTGCCTCATCTGCAAAACCATATCCCTTACTTTGAATCAATATATTGTCCTTGATGATCAGGGTAACTACTCCTTTTTCCCAGTCTTTTTGGATATACTCATTTACCAGGCTGTCTATTCGTGCCAGCTTTTTATAATCCACTGCAGGATTGTGCAAACCGGAGTGGTTAATTACCTGCGCAAATGAAATAGATATAGATGCTGAAATACAAAGAAGTATACAGCCTGAAAGGCGAGTCAGATTTCCCATATGGTCTTACAGTCAATGTGGTGATTAAATATTGGAAATTACAATATGGAAAGGAGTTGAAAAATAATTTTAACAGCAGCTATTTGAGAGGATTTTCTGTCACTTAAAAAGCCTGTGATCTACACTAAGGGATAAATATATCCTGAACGAAAACGTTTCCGTAAATTCTGCCAGATTTTTTCCATAACAGGTTTATTGCTCCTTAATATTCATATATTTATGCAGCTTGTTAGTTGAACTTTCTGGCTCGCTAATACCGCAAAAATTGATAACTGCTTCGTGAACTAAAAACCTACATGCCGTATGGGAAAATCTACACGTGGGGTGTGGCTCTCGCCCCTATTCAATCTATTTCTGATTGTATTTTCTACTCTTTTTTCAACTGTCGTAAATGCCAACAATCTGCCGCCACATACTGTGAGCGGAGTGATCAAAGACACCAAGAATGAACCGCTTGCCGGCGTTTCCGTTCTTGTAAAAGGCAGTACGAATGGTACAACAACAAATGGAGAGGGAAAATTTACATTGGCAGATGTTCCTGACAACGGCACTCTTGTGATCAGCTTTACTGGCTATGCTTCGCAGGAAATTGCCGTGAAGGGGAAGTCTGAATTTTTGGTCAGTATGGAACTGACAACACTTAACCTTGATGAGGTGGTGGTAACGGGATATGGAACCCGTACCAAGAAAGATGTTACTGGTGCCATTGCACAGGTTAAAGTAACTCAGCTGGAAAATGAGAATCCTCCCAGTGTTCAGGACGCCCTGCGGGGTAATGTCCCTGGCATTGTAGTTACAGCTAGTGCCACTGCAAAGGGAGGTGGTAATTTACAGATAAGAGGTAAGAACTCTATATCTGGCGTATCCTCCCCTTTGATTGTATTGGATGGAGTTATTTATCAGGGTGATCTCTCTGATATCAATCCTAATGATATCAATACCATAGATATCTTAAAAGATGCAAGTTCTGCAGCGGTATATGGCGCCAAAGCAGCAAGTGGTGTTGTGTTGGTAACTACTAAAAAGGGAACAGGCAGCAAACCTTCTATTGGATTTAATTCCAATATTGGTCTGGCAACGCTGGCCATGGATGAGCCACTTTATGATGGACCGGGTTTTGTTCATTGGAGATCTGATGTTTTAAAGAGCCAAAACATAACTACAGCAAAACCATACCAGTATGATGATCCCCGTCAGCTGCCTTCCAATATTACTACGGCGCAATGGCTGGCATATGATAATTCTTCTCCTACAGCTGATCCCGTTGATATCTGGCTGACCCGATTAAAGTTACTGCCTATAGAAAGGGAAAACTATAAGAAGGATAAACAAACCAACTGGTATGATATGATGTTCCAGACGGGTGTACGCAATGACCATACAGCATCCATTTCTGGTAGAAAGCAGGATGTTTCTTATTATATGTCTGCAAACTATAATCACAACCAGGGATACCTGGTGGGTGATCAGTTTACTACTTACCGTATACGTATTAATCTCGAAGCAAAAGCAGCCAAATATCTCACCGCAGGTCTTAACCTTCAATATGCAGACCGGGATGAAAGCCAGGTGCCTGTTACCTGGGGACAAATGGTGAACGCTTCTCCTTATGGTGAAGTATACAAGGCAGATGGCGTAACGCTTCGAGACAGCCCTAATGATGATGTGGGTAATAACCTGAATCCTTTCCTGGATAATGTTTATACCAATCGTCTGAGGAAATTCAATACATTATTTGGTTCTATCTATCTGAAAGGTCAATTACCCTGGGGCTTTAGCTACCAGACCAACTTTACTCCCAATTTTGAATTTTACAGGAATTTCAATGGTACATCAGCAAAAGATTTCCGTGTTTCAGCACGTAAAGGAGTTGCTTCACGCCAGAACAGAACAACGTTCAACTGGCAGATTGACCAACTCTTAATGTGGAACAAAACATTCGGACAACATCGCTTTGATGCCACCTTCCTGTTCAACTCTGAAAAATGGCAGCAGTGGGATGAAACAATGACCAATGAAGGTTTTGACCCTAATGATAATCTGAGCTATCACAATATTGGAGCTGGTATAAAACCGGTAATTACCAATAATGACCAGGTTAGTACTGGAGATGCATTGATGGCCCGTCTTAACTATTCTTTCCAGGACAGATATCTGTTGACTGCGTCCATACGCCGTGATGGATATTCAGCTTTTGGATTGAAGAACCCCAGAGCAAATGCTCCTTCCGTTGCAGTAGGCTGGGTAATGACACAGGAGAAATTCCTGGAGAATATTCCATTCTTAAATTATGCAAAGCTTCGTTTTTCATGGGGTGTAAATGGTAACCGTGATATTCCGGGTAACCTGGCACGTTATGGTGCACTTTCGGATCTTACTACTGGAAAATACCAGTTGATCACTCCAAGCGGTCAGATTGTCCTTGTTTCCCAGTTGTATGTTAACCGCCTCCAGAACGCTGACCTGAAATGGGAAAGAACCACATCCTTTAATGGAGGATTGGATTTCTCCATACTGAAAAGCAGGATCAGTGGTTCATTTGATGCATACAGAAAATCCACAAAAAATCTGTTGGTAACAAGAGTTTTGCCTGATGTAACAGGATTTACCAGTGTGCTTTTCAATATTGGAGAGGTACGTAACCAGGGAGCAGAGTTAAGTCTTAGCTCCATTAATATAACCAAGCCCAACTTCACGTGGCGCAGTATTGCAACGCTTACAGTAAACAGAAACAAGATCATTCATCTATATGGTGCGACCAATGATTATGATGCAACGGGTAAGGTTATCGGCAAGTCAGAGAAAGATGATCCCAGCAACCGCTGGTTCATTGGCCATGACATTGATGCAATCTGGGATTTAAAAGTTTTGGGTGTATGGCAACAGAATGAAATTACTGAGGCTGCCAAGTATGGTGTACGTCCCGGAGACTTCAAACTCCAGGATGTCAATAATGATGGCAAATTCTCTGACGCAGACAGGCAATTCCTGGGATTCAGAAATCCCAGATTTATGTGGAGCCTGCGTAATGAATTCACCTTCATGAAGAATTTTGATTTCTCCTTCCTGATCTATTCCAGCTGGGGAATGTCAGAAGAATTTAATCAGGCCAAGAATAATGGTGGATTTATTGACAGGCAGAATTCCTATAAAGTGCCTTACTGGACACCGGAGAATCCAATCAATGACTATGCAAGGTTGTTCTCCAGCAATGGAAGTGCAGGTTTTAGCACTTACAGGAAAACTTCATTTATTCGTTTGAGCACAATGGCACTTGCTTATACTGTGCCAGCCAGTTTCCTTGGCAGAGCCAAAATCCAGAATTTAAAAGTTTATGTAAATGTGAACAACCTGGCCGTTTATCAACCAGAGTGGAACTGGTGGGATGCCGAATTCAGAGTGAATCCACCAACTGACAGAAATATAATACCGCCACCCAGGTATTACACTTTAGGCGTTAACCTGACACTCTGATTTGTATCACATCAAAAAGTCGAAAAAATGAAAAAGAATATTAAATATATAACTGGTACAGCGCTCATCGCAGGCATACTCTGTGGTTCATTAGGCTGTAAAAAAGAATTCCTTAAACCAGAGCCGCTGTCATTTTATGAGCCCAATGAAACATATGTTGATGCTGCGGCCATGAAGGCGGCATTGTACGCCTGTGCAAGAAATATGAGAATAGAATTTTACGGTGGCAACCCTCCTATTTTAACAGAAATGCTCTTTTCAGAAACTTCTGTAGAGGGCACTACTGATAAATCAGGTCCTGCTCAGGATCTTAACCTTGTTATCACACCCGATCTTGCAGGATTTGAAGACGATGACCATAATAAGATCTATACTTACTGGAGAGAAGGATATGCAGCTATAAAATATGCCAATACCGTTATTTCCAGGATCAATAATGCAACTTATGCTTCCCAGGCTGAACGAAATGCCATATTGGGTGCGGCTTATTTTCATAGGGCCTACCGATATTATAAACTGACTAACCAGTTTGGTGATGTTCCGGCGATATTCCGGGAGATCACTGCACCACAGCTTGAATTCTATTCCACCAAGCGTGAAGTGATCCTCAAACAGATAAAACTGGATCTGGATTCTGCTTTTGGCTGGTGCAGTGATAATGTGAATCGTGGAGAGGTAACGAAAGGGGCCGTAGGTCACCTGCTTACAAAAGTTAACCTGGCACTTGGCAATTTTGACGATGCTATCACTTCTGCAAACGCAGTGATCAATGGAGGAGTTTATAGTTTAATGAAGACTCCTTTTGGACCGGCAGCTCCTCCCTATTATTTCCCTGCCGGTTCAACAAAGCCCGTATCATTGCCAAATAATGTGATCTGGTCATTACACAGACCCGAAAACAAATCTGTGGCAGAAAACAAGGAAGGACTTTTCATGATCATTGACCGATTTGGCGATGGCCAGTTTGGTACTGGTATGACTATCATGCGCCAGGCGGTAGCGTTTTGGGGAAGTAATGTGAATGCACCAAGCGGGAAAAAAGGTACTTATGATAACCTGACTGCAGAACTGGTGCAATCCAATTATTATGGAAGAGGTATTGGAAGGTCCCGCCCAACCAACTATTCGCAATATGAAATATGGACTGATCCTAATGACCTGAGACATGCCAAAGGAAACTGGATGAACATGGAAGATCTGTTGTATAATGATCCAGGTCTTAAATCTTCCAATGATGTTAACTACCTTAAAAACCTGCAATTAAGAAATGCCTCAGGCGGGTTATTGACAACGGATACCATTCGTAGCTGGTTCGGCTGGCCTCATTACAAAATATTTGTTGATGACAATGAGAATTCACCCAAACAGGGTGGACATAGCGACTGGTACCTGTTCCGTTTGGCTGAAACTTATCTATTGCGTGCAGAAGCTTATTATTGGAAAGGTGATCTTCAAAAAGCAGCAGACGATATCAACGCAGTAAGAACTCGTGCCGGTTGCGCTCCTATCATAGCAGCTCAGGTGGACATGGGTATGATCCTTGACGAAAGAGCCCGTGAACTCTTTTTTGAAGAGGGACGTAAATCAGAATTGACAAGGATATCCTTCCTGTTTGCAAAAACCGGAAAAGTTGCTGAAACTGGCAAAACTTATACACTGGATAAAATATCCGATGACAATTACTTCTATGACCGGATTATTGCCAGGAATAATTTTTACAAGAATAAGATTGTAACCAATCACGGAGACAAATACACTATTAGCCCCTTCCATATTTTATGGCCCATTCCAACCAGGGCAATCAATGGAAATATTGAAGGAAAGTATAAACAAAACAAGGGTTATACTGGTTATGACCCAACACTTCAGTCACTGGATATAATACCATAAACAAATCCTGAACTATACATGCGGGCAATATATGCCCGCATGTCTTTTTTTATAAATACCCAATTATGCAAAACTCAAATCTCCCAGGAGGCAGAAGACGCTTCATTAAGGACACTATTAAAGTTGGAGCGGGTAGCATTGTATTAAGCGGTTTTCCCACTATTGTTCCATCATCCGTATTTGGAAAGAATGCTCCGAGTAATAAGATCAATATCGGCCAGATAGGCTGTGGACGGATTGCGAGTGGTCATGACCTGCCTGAAACATTTAAATATGATGTTGCGCGTATCATGGCTATTGCTGACCTGGATAAGAATCGCCAGACAAAGGGAAAGCAGATGATTGAAGGATGGTATGCCAAAAAGACCGGGCAAAGCAATTATATTGATGTAAAGCTTTACGATGACTATCATGATCTTTTAGCTAATAAAGACATTGATGCTGTCATCATCAGCACCCCAGACCACTGGCATGCCCAACCTGCCATTGAAGCAGCAAAGGCTGGTAAAGCAATTTATTTGCAAAAACCAACTTCCCTTACCATTGAAGAAGGCCGGCATATGGCTGATGCTGTAAAGAAATCCGGCGTGGTATTTCAATTAGGTAGTCAGCAACGTTCTGTGAGTCCCTGGCCCCAATTCAAGAAGGCCTGTGAACTGGTTAGAAACGGCCGTATTGGGAAATTACATACGGTCCATGTAGGCCTGCCTGCTGATCCAGCCGGTGGCAATACAGCAGAAATGCCAATCCCATCTAATCTTAATTATGATATGTGGCTGGGTTCAACTCCCTATGTTTATTATACGCTTGACAGAGTCCATTCTCAAACAGATGTAGAATCAAGACCCGGTTGGCTAAGGCTGGAACAGTTTGGCGCGGGCATGATCACAGGATGGGGCGTTCACCATATCGATATTGCCCATTGGGGCATGAATACAGAACTCACCGGTCCCATAGAAATAGAAGGTACCGCTGAATTCCCAAAAACCGGATTATGGAATGTGCACGGAGATTATGAAGTAAAAGCCAAATATGCCAATGGAGTTACAATGCTTATTAACAGCAATAATCCAAATGGGATCAAATTTGAAGGAACTAATGGCTGGATATTTGTATCAAGAGGCAATGTAGGCGTTACTGCGTCTGACCCAGGTTCACCAGATGGACAAAACAAAGCCTTCAATGCCAGCAATCCCAAGATCCTTACTTCTGAAATTGGCGAAAAAGAGATACATCTCTATTCAAGCCCTGAACAACATGGCAACTGGCTGGACTGTATTCAAAATAAAAAACAGACGATCAGCCACGCTGAAATAGCACATCGCTCCTGCAGCGCCTGCCTGGTAGCGCATGTGGCAATGAAAACAGAAGGTAAACTATATTGGGACCCTGTAAAAGAAGTATTCAAGAACAATGCTGAAGCCAATAAATGGCTTTCACGCCCACAACGCTATCCTTATGGTACTGGTTATGCTATTAAAAAATAATCCAAACAGATGACCTGAGGCGATTGCCGAAAGACATCTGTCCTAATTGAAACAATAATAAACAAACAGATGAACCCAATCTTTAAAGTTCTTCTCTATTCTTTTTTATTGATCACGACTGCTCACGCACAGCCAGCATTCAACTGGAAAAAGGTTACTGTGCTGGTTTATTCCAAAAATGGAAAGGGATATGTTCATGAGAATATCCCAAGTGCGGTGAATTGCATCCAGAAAATGGGAAAACAATACGGGTTTAAGGTGGATACTTCCAGCGATGCCGCAGTAATGACAGAATCCAATCTGAAAAAATACACCCTGCTTGTTTTTCCAAGTACCAATAATGATGTATTTGATACTGACCAGCAACGTTTGGCTTTCCGGCATTATATAGAAGCAGGTGGTGGATTTGTAGGAATTCATTCCGTTACGGGCACAGAACGTAACTGGAAATGGTTTAAAATGATGTTGGGTGGCACATTCTCCTGGCATGCGAAATTCCAGAAATTCAATGTGAAGACAGTTGATCCCACCCACCCTTCCATAAAGGGTTTACCTTCTACCTGGACAAAGGAAGATGAATTTTATTTTGCCAAAGAACTATACCCGGGTCCCAAAGTGATCATGGCGCATGATATTACTTCTCTTAATATGAGTGATACTGCCCAAAAAGCAAATATTCTAAAGAATGCAGGTGGCTACGCTGAATTATACCCTTCTGTATGGAGTTATGATTTTGATGGCGGTCACACCTGGGTTACAACCCTCGGGCATGATAAGAAGGATTATTCAGACCCGGTATACATGAAGCATATTCTGCAGGGGATACAATATGTTGCAGGAAAAGGTTCTGTTATTGATTACAAAAAGGCTTATGCGGCCAACCGGGATTCGGATTTGAATTATTGATCCAATTTAACGGATTTCTAATTCTTATTTCTTCCGGTTTCCCCTGGGTAAAGGGAATAAACGGAGTCGCTTTGCCAGATTTTTTTGGTATCAACGTCAATAATACTGAGGCTTCCTTTGAAGGCAGCTCCTGTATCAATATTCCAGACATTGCAGCCCTGCATAGGCATATCCACATTATAATTTGTGGTTGGAGTATGGCCGATGTAAATTTCCTGGAATAGTTTTAGTCGTTTGGGAAATAATAGTGAATCCTTTTTTATTCGCTTGTCCATCGTCAAGGCCATTTCCCATAATGTACGGTCCCATCCGAAATTGGAGGAATAAAATTCCTGCTCCGGTCCATGCATGGACGTAAATCCTGCATGGATATATAACCTGTTCTGATCATCTACCTCATAATATTTCATTCGCTCAAAGAATTCGAGATGTTTTAGCTTTCTGTTCTTATCGATGTGATGATAGCTTTCAACAGTTGCCAATCCTCCATGAAATAGCCATTTGGGATCAGGGTTACCTGTTCTTAACCAGACTTCACACCATTCGTCATGGTTTCCTTTGATAAAAATGCATTGATTGCGTTGTTCCAGCTGCAATAAATATTCTACCACCTGTGCAGATTCACTCCAGCCATCAACAAAATCACCCAGGAATATTAATTTGTCTGTGGTGGATACGGAGGCCTTTTCAAACACCTGAATCAGCGCCCTCAGACCGCCATGAATATCTCCAATCACTAAAGTCCTGCTCATTGTAAAATATATTGTGCCGGTATAGTATCCGTTAGCCAAACTTTATTTTCAGATAAATAGAATTTGAAACCAGCCTGGTACATAATCCCCGATTGGATCTTAAGCACCACTGGTTTTCCGTGTCTTTTGCCAACTGCTATGGCAGTTTCAATGGTTACACTAAGATGAATATGCTGGCGGCTTTGCTTATGCAATCCTGTCTTAAGTATGCTTTCCAGGAATCTCTCTGCCGTTCCATGGTATAGTGTTTCAGGTGGTTCTACCGGAGCTAAATCCAGGTCGATGTCAATACTATGCCCCTGGTTTGCCCTGATAAGGGTTTTATCTTCGTTAAATACAAACCGCTTCTTATCATTCGTTTGAACGATTTTATTAATAAGATCATCGTTTACGGCCAATCCTTTTTGATTCATTTTGGCAATTAACTCCTGCACATTTACCCAGCCATTTTCATTCATGTTTAATCCGATCTCTTCCGGCTTATGCCGAAGGACAAGACTCATGAACTTGCTTATATGTTTTAAATTATGTTCCATTTTCAATCCAGTTATATTTTGCCCCATAAAATGAGGAAACAATTCTTATCAATCCAATTATATTCTTATTAAAATCCTCCAGTTCAGCGGCAGGTACCCACAATTCGTTGTGCAATTCTCCCCCTACATTTTGAACCGGGTATTTTGAAATATAGTCCCCAGGAAGGTCGAATGCCAGCACATGACCCGCGTACCCGGAAAATTCATCTTCAGTATTCCACTGCTTGGCAATTTGCTCAGCATATTGCTGATTCATTACCGGGTAAAAGATCGGCTGCCATTCAAGGCGGGGTGGAAATCTTTTACATCCCGATTCCTTTACCAGTATCATTTCCTTCTGACCAACAGGACGATATAGTGTTATTAATTTCATTCCTATTCCTACCGAAATTCCTTAACTATCGAGTATTGTTTTTCTTACCCCTGCCAGAGTGTATTCTTTTAAAAGCTTACCATTTTTGTAAATAGTCTTTAATTCGCTGTCCTGTTCTTCCTTTTTGCTAACCTTATCTATCAATGCATATTTCCCATTCTTCTTTTTCACCTGCAATAAGCCAGTGGCTGATTGTTTGGTACCATCATCTGTAACAGGGTTTTTAAATATCTCCCGGCCTTCTCCTTTTACTTCCACATAGGTTGCTTTCATTGCCATTCCAAAGCTATCACGCGTATTATACTGGTAAGTATAACTTCCGATACCAAAGACAACCTGGCTGGCAAAACCTTTCTGCTTTAATCCTTCACAAATTGCCCTTGCACGTTCCAGGTTGATGCTGTCACCATAAATAGCACCAATATGGCCATCCAGCAGTTTATATCCCTTAGCAGTAACAGTACCCCCAAACACATCCCAAAGCAACTCAACCACTCCTTTTCTTTCTGGCTCCGTTTTTCCTTCAGGATCACCACAGATAATTTTCACCGGGTCCCCGCTATCAGGACGGATCACCACTTTTCCCTCGCGTTGAAGAACTGTCTCCTTCAATGCCTGTAAATATTCCGTACATACTTTCCATAGGTCCCAGGTATCGCTAACAATACTTACGATCCCATTAGGATAAACTTCTGTGATCAATCTCCTGAATGTTGCCAGTTCTCCATCCTTACTACCACTGCACATTACACTGTGTTCTGTAGCAGCAACACTCCCACCGATCAATTCCTTATCTGCATCTGCATGGTAATATTGTTCCAGGGCATCGATGGCCGGGATAGTATCAGTGCCTGCAAATGATAACAGGTGCCCCATTCCGCTGATAACCGCACTTTCAAGGCTGCTCATTCCCCTAAAGCTGAAATCATGTCCCTGCCATTGTACAAAGTCCATTGGCACTCCGGTCTCTTCAGCATACCGGTTCAATATCCTCCTGTACTCATAAGCTATAGTAGCGCTGGTGCAGGGCTGCCAGATGACAGCTGACAATATCGTTTCCAGGAAATTGGTGATCCAGTAAAATTCCGGAAGCGTATTTACAATTGTGAGGCAGGGCACCCTCATTGGTACCTTACTTCCTTCCGGCAATGCTTTTATCTCGATAGGCAAGTATCCTAAGTCATGCAGCTTCCCCAAATGTTCATAGGTGGGAAGATCTGCCCCCAGGGAAGTCTTTATTCTTCTTCGGTATTCAGCCATCACCTTTTCCTTAGGTTGTTTGAAAAAATTATTATCGAAATAATCAATAAGGTATTCCTTAATGAAATACTGTAATCCAAAGAATACCATTTCATCAATATCATCAAACCTGCTTTTCCGGGGAGTCAGATTGCTATAAACAAGCGTGGTATTGGCAGGGTATTGAAATACGTGACCTACCTTATAATAGTCTGTGAGTAAGAAAGGATTTGTTTTCATGTCCAGTTAATTTTGATCTTCTTTTGATTAGTTTATTAAACCTGTTCAGGTATTTTTGCTTTTATTGTTTTTACAATACGGGAGTTATATACTTTACCATAGCTGTCGCTCACAATGATTTCATTGAATTTCTGCTCCAGGGTGGCAAAGCCTTTTGAAAATATTCCATGCGTTACAATCAATGTTAAGTGCCGGGGTTTTATCTGATCTGCAATTGCCAGGAAAGTTCCTCCCCCATCGCATATATCATCGATGATTACGCAGTTTCTGTTTAAACAACGCTCTGGCTCCGTTACTTCCAGGGTAATTCTACCAGTAGATAATTCCCTTTTTTTGTTACAATACACGATCTCCTTTAAATTATTATTCCATCCCTGGTATTCTGCTATCTTTTTAGCCGCACCAGAATCAGGACAGATTAAGATCGCATCCTCCATTGTGTAACTTTCCACCATCTGACGATTCTTGATACTGACTGAGTTGTTGATCAGTTTAACCGCCACTTCAGAATGCGCGTCAAGCAATAAGACTTTTTCAAAACCGCAGGAATTGATCAATTGGGCAACTACTTCCAGGTCAAAACTATCTCCAGGGACCATTAGCCTGTCATACCGGGCAGCCATGAGATAAGGAATGACCAATACTTTTTTCCGGGCATTCAGATGACCCAGTGCATTGGCTGTTTGCAAGAGGTGTAAAAGCACCAGGCTATTATTTAAAGAACATACCACTTTAACCTCATCCCCACCTTCAATCCCTTCGATATTCACGTGTGGTTGATTATCCGGAAATAACAGGAACCGGACTCCTTCTGCGTTATTGATATTTATTGTTTTCATTTTGCGTATTCTGTAAGCAAATTTAATAGCTGTTTTTAGAATATCCAAATTTTGCTTCATTTTTAAGCAAAATAGATGATCTGCATTTCAGGCCGCGGTAGTATTAGGCAGTAATGCCTGTACAACTCATTAAATCTCAAAGTGAAATCCAGCTTTTATCAGTTCTTTATATCGCTTCTGGTTAAACCGGTAGATCTTGCTCGGCCTGCCTTTTCCCTCAGGTTTGGATATCTCTCCTGTTTCTTCCAGGAAACCAAATGACAGTATCTTCTTGCTGAAATTCCTACGGTTTATCTCACGATCAAGCAGGGCTGTATACAATTTCTCCAGGTCGGAAAAAGGGAATTTCTTTTCCAACAATTCAAACCCAATCGGCTGATAGCGGATCTTGGCTCTTAATCTTTCAATGGCAACAGATAATATTGTTTTATGATCAAATGCAAGGGAAGGGATCTTTTTGATACTAAACCATTCTGCATTTTCTGCATCCGTACTTGCCCTCAGCGTTTGATACTGGCTGGACTTGACCAGGCCAAAATAGGAAACAGAAATAATTCTTTGTCTGGGGTCCCGATCCGGATCGCCAAAAGTGTACAATTGTTCCAGGTAATTTAATTCCACGCCTGTTTCTTCCAGTAATTCGCGTTGAACGGCAGTCTCAAGCGACTCTCCTTCCAAAACAAATCCACCAGGTAAGGCCCATGCATTTTTAAATGGTTCGTATTTGCGCTGAATCAGTAATACTGATACGCCGTCAGATTTGGAATAGCCAAATACTATAGCATCAACTGCAACTTTCATAACTCTATTTTGCCTATAAAGTAAGCAAAATAATTTGAAACAGGAGAGATCATGGGTTTTCCGCTTTTTCTTTTGGCTTTATCATTTCAATTGCAGCCAGCATTTCGTTGAGGAATATGGTTGGAATATCTTTCAACCTGATCAATCGCTCATCGTTGTCATCTTGCGGTGGATTAAACCAGCGTTGTTTGAGCTTAGACCGGTTTATAATATATAACCTCCCGGTTCTTTCCTCATTTCCCCAGCCAAACCCTGCTCCCACTCCCTCTACTTCGAGCATTGCTTCCATTTCGCCGGGACCACGCAAATGAAAGGTAAATATCATGCCGCCATCACCAGTAGGTCCTTTATGCCAGCCATACCGCTCTAACACGCTTCGTATAGAACCAGTAGCGGTTTCCCTTCCATTGAACTTATTAATAATTGTCCTCGAAAGATCAATATCCTTTAAATCAGGCATCCTTCTTTCCAATTGAGGGAAAATTGGATCAATAGAATGATCAAAGAATAGTTTCTTCCACTGCTGTAATTGCCCAGGCAACAATTGTGTGGGATGCACAATTCCAATTTCCATTTCGGGGTCAGGGGTTATTTCCTCGTTATTGATATCAATAAGGGTTGTATCTTCCTGGCAAATAAATGTTGTTACTAACTCACCGGACTTATTATATTGGCCCCATAGTAACTTAGTAGCATAAATAAACATCACGGGATTCTGAAGGAAGAATTTTTGCCATTGCTCCTGGGTCCATCTTCGTTGAATGATCAGGTAGTATTCCAATCTGGATGATTGTGAACGAACGATGTCACGCACCTCTTTACCAATCTGTTTGAACTCCTCTTTAAGTTCAGCAGTTGCATTTGAAGGCAGCGCCTTTAATTTTTTATCATTCTCATTAAAGAACGCAATCTTAAAATTACTGTCGATAAAAGCACGGTATTCTTCATCTTCAATTTTAAATCGCTTAAAGAGTCCTTCAAATCCAAAATCAGGGACAATCCTGTCTCCAAGCTCATGAGTGGAGATACCTAATTCTTCTGCGGCTATTTCCAATGCAGCATGGGCTGCTGCACCCACATTAGCTTTTTTATTTTTAAACTTACGGCTATACCATTCCACCCAACGAAGCGCTTTGTCACTCCCATGCAATGCCAATGCACCTATCGCATACTCCGACATTTTGTGCCGGGCCTCTTCCATCCACTTATTAAGTGTGATCCGTATTTTATCTACTATAGTATCATTACCAATCAGTGCGGCCAGGGCCAGTAAAAATTTTTGATCTGGCTTAGCTCCATTTTCAAGGTAAGTATTGATTAAGTGAATGGCAAATGGGGCCGATTTCTCTTTGTCTAAGGTTTGAATGATATAATTTGCCTCAATATCAGATCGCATTTCCTTTACACGGCTCATGCGGTATAGAAGAAATCGCACATACAAATCGTTGAGTTTTTTTCCTGATTGGGAATACAGGGGTGGTAGCAATTCTTCAGACAACCACGATTCAACAGGCTTGTTTAATTTGTTCCGCTCCTTTGCTGCGATGACCATTTGTCCAATGAATTCATCAGTCGTTTCCTCTGAAAGTTTTGGTGCAACCGACAATAGTAGAATATCCCGCGCATTATCATTAATTTCTTTGTCTAATGCACGCGCAATTGCACTGGCTGCCGTAGCAGATGTCAATTGAGTGAGCACCATGGCCGACGTCTGACGTACTTCACCGTTTTTACTTCCGAGTAATTCTATTGCCTTTGCCTCAGCTTCTGAATCCTTTTCTGCCAGAATATTTGCTACAAGTATTTTAATCGGTTTGGATTTTATACCTGCAAGTTTCCAAAGAACCGGCAAATAACGGGATGATTCAAATTGCGATTGGAGTAATTCTATAGCTTTACGATTATGATCAATGGTTGACGTATTTTCTAAAATATCCTTTTCTAAATAAGGAAATGCATCCTTCTTTAGAAAGTGAAATAACACCTTAAAAGAAGCAATATTAGTATATACCTTTTTGTCCTGTATTTGCCTGAATAACTCCAATCCCCTTCCTAGTTCCTCGGTGAATAATACATACCATGCAGTTGAACTATAGGGTGTA
>Ga0207648_10004100_pt1 | contig 15080 bp, 13 predicted proteins | sample KBSMisM32_FD_184310 | JGI IMG/M metagenome (GOLD analysis project Ga0207648, IMG submission 184310) | Miscanthus rhizosphere microbial communities from Kellogg Biological Station, Michigan, USA - KBS Miscanthus M3-2 (SPAdes) (version 2) | ecosystem: Host-associated > Plants > Roots >...
CCCTTGTGGGGGTTTGAAGAGCGCGAAAAGCTGATGGTGTTCTATGAACGCATCTCGGGCAGCCGCATGCATGCCGCCTACTTCCGCCCCGGTGGGGTGCATCAGGACATGCCGCCCGGCCTGGCCGAGGATATCCTGAAATTCTGCGATCACTTCCTGAAGGTGCTGGACGATATCGAGGGCCTTCTCACCGAAAACCGCATCTTCAAGCAGCGCAATGTGGATATCGGCGTCCTCAGCCGCGCCCAGGCCGAAATGTGGGGCATGTCGGGCGTGATGCTGCGTTCCACCGGCGTGAAATGGGACCTGCGCCGTTCGCAGCCCTATGAGTGCTACAACGAGCTCGATTTCAAGATTCCGATCGGCAAGAACGGCGACAATTACGACCGCTATGTCATGCGCATGGAAGAGATGCGCGAGTCCGCCAAGATCATGCGCCAGTGCATCGAGAAGATGCCGGCGGGTCCGGTGGTCTCCACCGACAACAAGGTGGTGCCGCCGAAGCGCGGCGAAATGAAGGCTTCGATGGAAGCCTTGATCCATCACTTCAAGCTTTATACCGAAGGCTACCATGTTCCGGCGGGCGAATCTTACGCCGCCGTGGAAGCGCCCAAGGGTGAGTTCGGCGTCTATCTGGTGGCCGACGGCTCCAACAAGCCGTATCGCTGCAAGATCCGCGCGCCCAGCTTCGTGCATCTGCAGGCGATGGATTACATGTGCAAGGGCCACATGCTGGCCGACGTGTCGGCGGTGTTGGGCTCGCTCGACATCGTGTTCGGCGAGGTGGACCGGTGAGCAACACAGATATCGCCCAGAAGCAGTTGGACGCCTACAACGCCCAGGACCTGGACACCTATGTCTCGTTCTTTGCGCCAGATTGCATCATCGCGCCCATCAACGGTGCGCCCAGTGAGACCAGCCGCGACGCCATCAAGGCGCGTTACGCCAAGGCTTTCGCCCAATTTCCTCAGAACAAGGCCGAACTGAAAAACCGCATCGCTGTCGGCAACACGGTGGTGGATCACGAATTGGTGATCCGTGCCCCCGGCGGCGAGCAGTTTGAAATTATCGCAATCTACACCTTCAAAGACGGGCTGATCAGCCGCGTCGATTTCGCGAAATAAAAAGCCAAGGAAACGATGTCGCTTCGCCGTCTCGCCCCGCCGGAAATCCAGCCCGCAAGCTTCGCCTTCAGCGCGGAGAATGCGCAGTGGGCTGCGGCCACCATTGCGAAATATCCGCCGGGCCGCCAAGCGTCGGCGGTGATCTCGCTGTTGTGGAAGGGACAAGAACAAGAAGGTTGGGTCTCTCATCCCATGGTCGAAAGCATCGCCAAGATGCTGGGCATGCCCTTCATCCGGGTGCTGGAAGTGGCGACCTTCTACACCATGTTCAATCTGGAGCCTGTGGGCACCTATCTAGTTCAGGTCTGCACCACCACGCCCTGCTGGCTGCGCGGCTCCGATGCGGTGGTGGCGGCGTGCAAAAAGCACATTCATCCCCATGAGAAGACGATTTCGACCGACGGCAAATTTTCCTGGATGGAAGTGGAATGTCTGGGCGCCTGCGTGAACGCGCCCATGCTGCAAATCGGCAGCGACTTCTACGAGGACATTGACGGGCCGATCACCGAAAAGATGATCGCCGACCTGCGCGCCGGCAAGGCGGTCAAGCCGGGTCCGCAGAATGGCCGCCGCGTCTCGTCCGAGCCGGAGGGCGGGGCACTGAGCCTGAACGATCCTTCCCTGTATGACGGCTCGATGATCGGCAAATACAAAGTCCAGGCGCCGCCGCCACCGCCGCCGCCCGAACCCAAGAAGCCGGGAGCCTGAGACCATGCTCGCCGATAAGGATCGCATATTCACCAATCTCTACGGCTTTCAGGACCCCGGACTGGAAGGCGCGAGAAAGCGCGGCCAGTGGGATAATACCAAGGCCATCCTGGAGTTGGGGCCAGAGACCATTGTCGACATCATGAAGAAGTCGGGCCTGCGCGGCCGTGGCGGCGCCGGCTTCCCGACCGGCCTCAAATGGTCCTTCATGCCCAAGGAGATCAAGGAGCGGCCGCATTATCTGGTGGTCAATGCCGATGAGTCCGAGCCGGGCACCTGCAAAGATCGCGATATCATGCGCAACGACCCGCATACTCTCGTTGAGGGATGTTTGGTGGCCTCGTTCGCCATGCGGGCGCATGCTTGCTACATCTATGTGCGCGGCGAATTTATCCGCGAGCGCGAGGCGCTGCAGCGCGCCGTAGACGAAGCCTATGCCGCCAAGCTGATCGGCAAGAACAATATCCATGGCTGGGATTTCGATCTCTATGTCCATCATGGCGCCGGCGCCTATATCTGCGGCGAGGAAACCGCCTTGCTGGAATCGCTGGAAGGCAAGAAGGGCCAGCCGCGCCTGAAGCCGCCATTCCCGGCCAATGTCGGCCTGTATGGCTGTCCCACCACGGTCAACAACGTGGAATCCATCGCGGTGGCGCCAACCATCATCCGTCGCGGTGCGGGCTGGTTCGCCGGCATCGGCCGGCCCAACAACACCGGCACCAAGGTGTTCTGCATTTCCGGCCATGTGAACAAGCCCTGCAATGTCGAAGAGGAAATGGGCATTCCGCTGCGCGAGCTGATCGACCGGCATTGCGGCGGCGTGCGCGGCGGCTGGGACAATCTGTTGGCGGTGATCCCGGGCGGCGCTTCGGTGCCCTTGTTGCCCAAGAGCATCTGCGACGAGGTGTTGATGGATTTCGACAGCCTGAAGAACGTGCAGTCGGGCCTGGGCACCGCCGCGGTGATAGTGATGGACAAGTCCACCGATGTGATCAAGGCTATCCAGCGCCTAGCCTATTTCTACAAGCATGAATCCTGCGGCCAATGCACGCCTTGCCGCGAAGGAACGGGGTGGATGTGGCGGGTGATGACCCGCATGGTGAAGGGCGACGCCAAGGTTTCGGAAATCGACCTGCTGCAGGAAGTCTCCAAGGAGATCGAAGGTCACACCATTTGCGCGCTGGGCGATGCCGCCGCCTGGCCGATCCAAGGCCTGATCCGGCATTTCCGGCCTGAGATCGAAAAGCGCATCGCGGATTATTCTCTGTCCGCTAGCGGCAGCGTCGTTGCGGACGCGGCGGAGTAAACCATGGCCAACCGCAAGCTGATCATCGACGGCAAGGAAATCGAGGCGGACGAGTCCATCACGCTGCTGCAGGCTTGCGAACAGGCCGGCGCGGAGATTCCCCGCTTCTGCTATCACGAGCGGCTGTCGGTGGCGGGCAATTGCCGCATGTGCCTGGTGGAATGGGTGGGCGCCCCCAAGCCGCAGGCTTCCTGCGCGCTGCAGGTGAAGGACATCTTCCCCAACAAGGACGGCACGCCGGCCAAGATCAACACCACTTCGCCTTATGCCCGAAAAGCACGCGAAGGCGTGATGGAATTCCTTTTGATCAACCATCCGCTGGATTGCCCGATCTGCGACCAGGGCGGGGAATGCGATCTGCAGGACCAGGCGATGGGCTATGGCCGCGCCGCCTTTCACCGCTTCAACGAAAACAAGCGGGCGGTCGAAGACAAGTATATGGGTCCGCTGGTCAAGACCATCATGACCCGCTGCATCCAATGCACCCGCTGTGTGCGCTTCGCCACCGAAGTGGCGGGCGTCCCCGATCTGGGCGCGACCGGCCGCGGCGAAGATATGGAGATCACCACCTATCTGGAAAAGGCTTTTGCCTCGGAACTGTCGGGCAATGTGGTCGATCTATGCCCGGTGGGTGCGCTGACTTCCAAGCCTTATGCCTTCAATGCGCGGCCTTGGGAATTGCGCAAGACCGAAAGCGTCGATGTGATGGACGCGCAGGGTTGCAATATCCGCGTCGACACCCGCGGTTCGCAGGTCATGCGCGTGCTGCCGCGCCTCAATGAAGAGGTGAACGAGGAATGGATTTCCGACAAGGCGCGTCATGCTTGTGACGGACTGTCGCGCCAGCGCCTGGACCGTCCTTATGTGCGCGTCAATGGCAAGCTCAAGCCCGTCAGCTGGCAGGAGGCCTTTGCCGCCATCGCCGCCCGGGTGAAAACATCAACGCCGAACAAGATGGCGGCCATAGTTGGCGACTTGGCGGCGGCGGAAGAAATCAAGGCGCTGAAAGACCTGATGGGCGCCTTGCGCGTCACCAACCTGGATTGCCGCCAAGACGGTGCCAAGATCGGGCTGGGCGCGTCGGGTGAAAAACTACCGCGCCAAACCTATCTGTTCAATTCCACCATCCTGGGCGTGGAAGCGGCCGACGCCATTTTGTTGGTAGGCGCCAACCCGCGCTGGGATGCACCGGTGCTCAACGCCCGCATCCGCAAGGCCTGGCTGGCCAGCGGCGTCAAGATCGCAAGCATTGGTCCGACAGTGGATTTGACCTATCCGGTGCAGCAGTTGGGCACCGATATCGGCGTGCTGGAACAGATCGCCAATGGCGGCCATGACTTCGCCAAAGTGCTGACCGACGCCAAGCGGCCGATGATTGTGTTGGGCTCCGGTGTCCTTACCCGCAAGGATGGCGCCGCGATCTTGAAACTGGCGGCCAAGATTGCGGCCGATACCGGCATGATCGGTCCCGCCGGCACCCATGCCGAAGGCGGCTGGAACGGATTCAATATTCTGCACACGGCGGCTAGCCGTGTGGCGGCCCTGGACTTGGGATTTCTGCCGGTTGGCGGGGGACGCGACGTGGCGAAAATCGTCGAGGGCGCGCAAAAGGGCGAGATCGACTTTATCTATTTGTTGGGCGCGGATGAGATCGACCTGGCCCATCTGGGCCGTGCCTTTGTGGTCTATCAGGGCAGCCATGGCGATGCCGGCGCCCATCATGCCGATGTGATCCTGCCCGGCGCGGCCTATACCGAGAAGGACGGGCTGTACGTGAATTTCGAGGGCCGGGTGCAGCGCGGCCGGCGCGCCACCTTCCCGCCGGGCGAGGCAAAGGAGGATTGGGCTATTCTCCGCGCTCTCTCTGAGGTGCTGGGCGTCAAGCTGCCCTATGACGATCGCGCCGCCTTGGTGGCGGCGATCGAAAAGGATGCCACCCATTTCGCCGATCTCAATGCCGCGCCTGTCCATGCCGATACCTCGGCGGCGACTTGGGGTGCGGTGGGCGATAGCGGCGTGTTGGACAATATGCCGGTGTCCCATGCCATTGCCGACTACTACCTGACCAATCCGGTCGCGCGCGCCAGCGAAACCATGGCCAAGTGCAGCCAGGAGCTGGTGCACGGCGCCAAACAGATGGCGGCGGAGTAGGCGATGGCTCTGGTCCCATTCTGGCAAGGTCTTGGACTGCCCTATGGCTGGGCCTGGTTCCTCAGCCAGGCAACGTTCATCACCGTCATTTGCCTGGTGCTGATGTTGTCGGTTGCCGCGGTTATCCTGGCCGACCGCAAGATCTGGGCGGCGGTGCAGATGCGCCGCGGCCCCAATGTGGTGGGTCCATTCGGCCTGCTGCAGACCATCGCCGATGCGCTCAAATTCCTGCTCAAGGAAGTGATCATCCCGGCCGGCGCCAACAAAGTGATCTTCTTCCTCGCGCCCTTGGTCAGTGTGATGGTGGCCTTCATCGCCTGGGCGGTGATCCCCTTCAACAAAGGCTGGGTGATCGCCGACATCAATGTCGGCATCCTCTATCTGTTCGCCGTGTCGTCGCTGGGTGTCTATGGCACCGTGATGGCAGGCTGGGCGTCGAATTCCAAATATGCCTTCCTCTCGGCGCTGCGTGCCGCCGCCCAAATGGTGTCGTACGAAGTCTCCATCGGCTTTGTGATGATTACCGTGCTGCTGTTCGCGGGCTCGCTGAACGTTTCCCAGATCGTGCATGCCCAGGAATCGACGGGCGTGGCGGGTTTCCTGCACTGGAACGCTTTCTCCATCCTGTTCCCCATGCTGGTGATTTTCTTCGTCTCGTCATTGGCCGAGACCCAGCGTCCACCCTTCGACCTGTTGGAAGCGGAAAGCGAATTGGTGGCGGGCTTCTTCGTGGAATATTCCTCCGGTCCCTTCCTGCTGTTCTTCCTGGCCGAATATATGAACGTCATCATGCTGTGCGGCATGATGAGCATCCTGTTCCTGGGCGGGTGGCTGTCGCCGATCAATGTCTGGCCGCTGAACATTCCGGCGCTGGGCATCTTCTGGTTCCTGTTCAAGACCGCGTTCCTGTTTTTCATGATGGCGATGGTGAAGGCGATGGTGCCGCGCTACCGCTACGACCAATTGATGCGTCTGGGCTGGAAAGTGTTCCTGCCGACGTCGCTTGTGTGGGTGGTGTTGACGGCGGCCTGGGTGCTCGTCTTCCGCCATCACGCCTAGGGGTATGCCATGAGCTTCGACCGCACCGCGCGCCAGATCTTCTTTGTGGAGTTCATCAAGAGCTTCTTCCTCACCATGCGCTATTTCTTCGCGCCCAAGGCGACCCTCAACTATCCGTTTGAGAAAGGTCCGCTGTCGCCGCGCTTCCGCGGCGAGCATGCGCTGCGCCGCTACGCAAACGGCGAGGAACGCTGCATCGCCTGCAAGCTGTGCGAGGCGATCTGCCCGGCCCAGGCCATCACCATCGAGGCCGAGCCGCGCGAAGACGGTTCGCGCCGCACCACCCGCTATGACATCGACATGGTGAAATGCATCTATTGCGGCTTCTGCCAGGAAGCCTGTCCGGTGGACGCGATCGTGGAGGGGCCGAACTTCGAATTCTCCACCGAGACGCGCGAGGAATTGTATTACGACAAGGCCCGGCTGCTCGCCAATGGCGACCGCTGGGAACGCGAAATTGCCCGCAATCTGGAATTGGACGCGCCTTACCGATAGGCCAACGAGAAAATAATGCTTGCAGCGCTAGCTTTTTACCTCTTCGCATTCATCCTGATCGCCTCGGCGGTCATGGTGATTGCCGCGAGGAATCCTGTTCATTCGGTGCTGTTTTTGATCCTCGCCTTCTTCAACGCCGCCGGCTTGTTCGTGCTGTTGGGCGCGGAATTCCTGGCGATGATCCTGGTGGTGGTCTATGTCGGCGCCGTCGCGGTGTTGTTCCTGTTCGTGGTGATGATGCTGGACATCGACTTTGCCGAATTGAAGCGCGGCACCTTGCAATATCTGCCATTCGGCGCGCTGATCGGACTGATCCTGGTGGCCGAGCTGGTGATGGCGGGCAGCGCCTGGGTACTCAAACCCGCCGCCAAGACCGCGCTGGGCAGCGCCACGCCGCCCGGTATCACCAACACCGCCGCCTTGGGCCGCATTCTTTACACGGACTATGTCTATTACTTCCAGATCGCGGGCCTGGTGCTGCTGGTCGCCATGATCGGCGCCATTGTGCTGACCTTGCGCGCGCGCCCCGGCGTCCGCCGCCAGGTGATCGCGGTACAAAACGCGCGTACGGCGGCCATGGCGGTGGATTTGGTCGACATCCAGCCGGGGCAGGGGGCGTAGGATGGAGATTGGTCTCACGCACTATCTGACGCTCGCCGCCCTCCTGTTCACCATCGGGGTGTTGGGCATTTTCCTCAACCGCAAGAACATCATCATCATCCTGATGTCGGTAGAGCTGATTTTGCTGGCGGTGAACATCAACTTCGTCGCCTTTTCCGCCTATCTGGGCGATCTGGTGGGGCAGGTCTTCGCGCTGTTCATCCTCACCGTGGCGGCGGCGGAAGCGGCTATCGGCCTGGCCATCCTGGTCGTCTATTTCCGCAACCGCGGCACCATCGCGGTTGAGGATGTCAATCTGATGAAGGGTTGAGAATGTACGCCGCGATCGTCTTCCTTCCCATCATCGGCTCGGCCATTGCCGGGCTGTTGGGCCGCGTGATCGGTGCGCGCGCCAGCGAGTTGGTCACCACCGGCCTGCTGTTCGCCTCCCTGGCCCTGTCGCTGGTGGCGTTCAACGATGTGGCGTTGCAAGGCCACAATTATGTCATTCCCATCCTACCTTGGATCCATTCCGCCCAATTCGTGGCCGACTGGACGGTGCGGATCGACAGCATTACCGCGGTGATGCTGGTGGTGGTGACCGGCGTCTCCGCGCTGGTGCACCTTTATTCCATCGGCTACATGGCCGAAGACCCGCACCGGCCGCGCTTCTTCTCTTATCTGTCGCTGTTCACCTTCGCCATGCTGATGCTGGTGACGGCCAACAATTTCCTGCAGCTGTTCTTCGGCTGGGAAGGCGTGGGGTTGGCTTCTTATCTGCTGATCGGCTTCTGGTACACACGCCCTTCCGCCAACGCCGCGGCGATCAAGGCCTTCATCGTCAACCGCGTGGGCGATTTCGGTTTCGCCTTGGGCATTTTCGGGGTGTGGGCGGTGTTTCACACATTGGACTTCGACAGCGTTTTTGCCGCCGCGCCTTCCATGGTGGGCAAGAATTTCGTCTTTGCCGGCCATAGCGTCGACATCCTCACCACCCTGTGCCTGCTGTTGTTCGTGGGCGCGATGGGCAAGTCCGCCCAGTTGGGGCTGCACACCTGGTTGCCGGACGCCATGGAAGGTCCCACCCCGGTCAGCGCCCTAATCCATGCCGCCACCATGGTGACGGCGGGTGTGTTCCTGGTCTGCCGCTGCTCGCCGATGTTCCAGCTTTCGCCCACCGCGCTGGAATTCGTCATCTTCATCGGCGCCAGCACAGCCTTCTTCGCGGCCTCCGTCGGCCTGTTCCAGAATGACATCAAGCGGGTGATCGCCTATTCGACCTGCTCGCAGCTCGGCTACATGTTCGCGGCCGCCGGCGTGTCGGCCTACAACGCCGCCATGTTCCATCTCTTCACCCACGCCTTCTTCAAGGCGCTGCTGTTCCTGTCGGCCGGCGCGGTGATCACCTCCATGCATCACGAACAAGACATGCGGAAGATGGGCGGGTTGGCCAAGTCCATTCCCTTCACCTGGGCGATGATGCTGATCGGCAATCTGGCGCTGACCGGGGTGGGCATTCCCTATCTGGGCATCGGCCTGGCGGGCTTCTATTCCAAGGATGCCATCATCAATTCCGCCTTCGCCTCTCACAGCAGCATGGCCGCTTACGCCTTCACTTTGCTGATCGTCTCGGCGGGCATGACCAGCTTCTATTCCTGGCGCCAGTTCCTGATGACCTTCCATGGCCGTTACCGGGGGCTGGATCATCATCACGACGAACATCATGACGACCATGCCGAAGACCACGGCCACCACGCGCCCAAGCTGGAAGAGGTGCATGAATCGCCCAAGGTGATGCTGGTGCCGTTGGCCTTATTGGCGACCGGCGCCGTGTTCGCCGGTATGGCCTTCAACCATTACTTTATGGGCGAGGGTGCGCACGAATTCTGGCGGGCCTCGATCTTCGTCGGTGCCGGCGAGGAAGGCCATCTGCCGATGTGGGTGGAGTTCGCGCCGCTCACCGTCACCATCATCGGCTTCGCCATCGCTTATTACTATTACATCCTGCACCCCGATCTCCCCAAGAAGCTCGCGGACCGCAAGGGCATGCTCTATTTGTTCCTCTACAACAAATGGTATTTCGACGAGCTGTATGACTTGCTGTTCGTGCGTCCCGCCATGCGGCTGGGCCGCTTCCTGTGGAAGCGCGGCGACGGCACGGTGATCGACGGGCTTGGGCCGGATGGCATCGCCGCCCGGGTGCTGGACGCCTCGCGCGGCGCGGTGCGGTTGCAGACCGGCTATGTCTATCACTATGCCCTGGCCATGCTGTTGGGCGTGGTCGCCCTGGCCACCTGGTTTGTTTATTCCCAGGGAGGTGCGCTGTGAGTCTGCCGCTGCTCTCCCTGGTTACCTTTGTGCCGTTGTTGGGCGCGTTGGCTATTCTGGCCATGCCGAAGCCCGGCAGCGCCCGCTGGATCGCGCTGGGGACCACCGTCGTCACCTTCATCCTGTCACTGATGGTGTGGGCCGCGTTCGATCCCGCCAATCCCGGCTTCCAGCTGATCGAAAAGCATGACTGGTTGGGCGGCGGTATCTCCTACCACATGGGGGTGGACGGCATTTCCATGCTGTTCGTGGTCCTGACCGCCGGCCTGATGCCCTTCTGCATCGCCGCCAGCTGGGAATCCATCGAGCATCGCGTCGCCGAATATATGGTCGCCTTCCTGGTGCTGGAGACCATGATGATCGGCGTGTTCTGCGCTCTCGACCTGGTCCTGTTCTATGTCCTGTTCGAGGGCGGCTTGATCCCAATGTTCCTGATCATCGGCGTCTGGGGCGGCAAGCGGCGCGTCTATGCCAGCTTCAAATTCTTCCTCTACACTTTTATCGGCTCGGTGCTGATGCTGCTCGCGATCATGAGCATGTACTGGTATTCCGGAACCTCCGACATTGCCGAGCTGTTGTCGAATGCGCATTTCCCAGCGGCGATGCAGACCTGGCTGTGGCTGGCTTTCTTCGCCAGCTTCGCGGTCAAGATGCCAATGTGGCCGGTTCATACCTGGCTGCCGGATGCCCATGTCGAGGCGCCCACGGCAGGCTCGGTCATCCTGGCGGGCATCCTGTTGAAGATGGGCGGTTATGGCTTCCTGCGCTTCTCGCTGCCGATGTTCCCCGCGGCGTCAGAGATGTTCGCGCCGCTGGTCTTCACGCTTTCCATCGTCGCCATCATTTACACCTCGCTGGTGGCGCTGGCGCAGGAAGACATGAAGAAGCTGATCGCCTATTCCTCGGTGGCGCATATGGGATTTGTCACCATGGGCATTTTCACCGTCACCCATCAAGGCGTGGAAGGCGGTATCTTCCAGATGCTCAGCCACGGTGTGGTGTCGGGCGCGCTGTTCCTTTGCGTCGGCGTGGTCTATGACCGCATCCATACGCGTGAGATCGACGCCTATGGCGGGTTGGTCCACCGCATGCCGGTCTATGCCGCCTGCTTCATGGTGTTCACCTTGGCCAATGTCGGCTTGCCGGGCACCAGCGGATTCATCGGCGAATTCCTCACCATGCTGGGCGCCTTCCTGCACAACACCTGGATCGCGATCTTCGCCGCCACCGGCGTGATCCTGTCGGCGGCCTATGCGCTGTTCCTCTATCGCCGCATCATCTTCGGGTCGCTGGTCAAGCCGTCGCTGCAGGCCATCCAGGATCTCACCGCGCGTGAAGTGGCGATCCTGGTGCCGCTGGTGGTGATCACCATCGCCATGGGCTTCTATCCCAAGCCGGTGCTGGATGTGACCACGCCCGCCGTGGCCAAGCTGGTCAGCGACACCAAGGCGGCGCAGGCGCTGGAACACACACACAAAGTAGCCGTAGTCCAGAAGGGAGCTCTGCAGTGACCCTTCAGGCCGATCTTCTTGTTCTTCTGCCCGAACTGATCCTGGCGGTCGGCGCCATGGCCCTGTTGCTCGCGGGCGCCATTATTGGCGAGAAAAGCGCTCCCGTGATCAGCTGGGGCGCGGTGGCGCTCCTGGTCGTGGCGGGCGTGGCCGCCGTCACCGGACCGGATCAGGCCTATGCCTTCCACAATGCCTTTGTCGCCGATGGCTTTTCCCGTTTCGCCAAGCTTCTGATTTTGAGCGGGGCGGTCTTTTCCATCCTGCTGGCAGATGAATTCTTCGCCGACATAAAGCTCTCGCGCTTCGAGCTGCCGGTGCTGATGCTGCTGGCCACCTTGGGCATGATGCTGATGGTGTCCTCGGCAAGCTTCCTGGCGCTCTATATGGGATTGGAGCTGCAATCCCTGGCGCTGTATGTTCTGGCTGCGTTCAACCGCGACCATCTGCGGTCCACCGAAGCTGGTCTCAAATATTTCGTCCTGGGGGCGCTGTCCTCCGGCATGATGTTGTACGGCATCTCGCTGGTTTACGGCTTCACCGGCACCACCCAGTTTTCTGTCGTGGCTCAAGTGACTCATGCAGGCACTCCTGGCCTGGGCGTGATCTTCGGCGTCGTCTTCTTGATCGCCGGCCTCGCCTTCAAGGTTTCCGCCGTGCCCTTCCATATGTGGACGCCCGACGTGTATGAAGGCGCTCCCACGCCGGTCACCGCCTATTTCGCCACCGCCGCCAAGGTTGCGGCGCTGTGCCTGTTCCTGCGCGCCATCCTCACGCCCTTCCCCGATTTGCTGCATCAATGGCGGCAGATCATTATCTTCATCTCGGTGCTTTCCATGGCGTTGGGGGCCATCGCCGCCATCGGCCAACGCAACATCAAGCGGCTGATGGCGTACAGCTCTATCGGCCATATGGGCTATGCCTTGCTGGGCTTGGCCGCCGGAACGGCGCTGGGCGCGCGGGGCGTGCTGATTTATTTGGCGATCTATGTTTTCACCAATCTGGGCGTGTTCGCCTGCATCCAGGCGATGCGGCGGGGCGGCAAGGCGGTGGAAGGAATTTCCGATCTCGCCGGCCTGGCGCGCACCGATCTCAAGCTGGCGGTGCTGTTTTCGATGTTGTTCTTGAGCTTGGCCGGCCTGCCGCCATTGGCCGGTTTCTTCGCCAAATTCTATGTCTTCCTGGCAGCGATCCAGGCGGGGCTGGTTTGGCCGGCCATCCTGGGCGTGCTCGCCAGCGCCATAGGCCTGGTCTATTACCTGCGCCTGGTCAAAGTGATGTTCTTTGACGAGCCGGCGGATGCGCTGGACGGCCAGGCCGGGCTGGGCTCACGGGCCATCATGGTCTTGTCCGGCGCCGTGGCGCTTCTCTTCATCGTTGCCGCTTCGCCCGTGCTCAATGCCGCCGATGCAGCCGCCAAGGCGCTGCTTCCTTGATCGATTGGCCGCAGGGCTATGGCAGGCTCCGGTTCGAGGAACTGGATTCCACCAACTCGCAAGCACGCCGGCTGGCCGAAAATGGCGAAGCCGGACCGGTTTGGATTTGTGCTGCGCGCCAAACAGCCGGGCGCGGCCGCCGGGGCCGCGCCTGGCAAAGCGGCGAAGGCAATCTGGCCGCCACTCTGCTGTTGCGCCCCACAACTCCGGCTTCGGCTGTCGGGCAATTGTCCTTTGTGGCCGCCCTGTCGGCGGCTGACACGGCTGCACAGTTCGCTCCAACGGTGGCCATCACCGTCAAATGGCCCAATGATGTGTTGGCGGACGGCAAGAAGCTCGCCGGAATCCTGTTGGAAGGCGGGCCTGGCTGGTTGGCGGTCGGCGTCGGCATAAACCTGGCCAGCTTTCCGCCGGCCACCGAATTCCCGGCCACGTCGCTGGCGCAGCTGGGCCTTGTGCCGCCCGCCGCCGAGGAGGCCTTGAGCGTCCTCGCGAGGCGCTTCGCCCATTGGTATGATGCCTGGATGACGAACGGTTTTGACATGGTGCGCGCCGCCTGGCTCGCGCGGGCCTCCGGGCTAGGCGCGCCCATCCGTGCGCGGCTGCCGCATCAGACCCATACGGGCATCTTCGAGGGTATCGACGAGGGTGGCGCGCTGTTGCTCAACGACCGGGGGCGAGTCCGCGCCATTGCGGCAGGCGAGGTGTTCTTCTGATGTTGCTCGCCATCGACGCCGGAAACACCAACATCGTCTTCGCCTTGTATGAAGGCGATAAAATGCGCGCCCAATGGCGGGCGGTGACACAGGTGTCGCGTACCTCCGACGAATATGCGGTGTGGCTGAGCCAGCTCCTGGCCTTGGAAAATCTGTCCTTTGCCGATCTCAAATCCGCAATCATCGCCACAGTGGTGCCGGCCGTGCTGTTCGACCTGCGCGACCTTTGCCGCAAATATCTCAAGACCGAGCCTTTGCTGGTGGGCGATCCGGCCCTGGATCTTGGCCCCAAGCCCAAGGTCGACCGGCCCGAAACCGTGGGCGCGGACCGGCTGTGCAACACGGTGGCCGCGCACGCGGGTTATCCCGGCGCGGTGATCGTGGTGGATTTCGGCACCGCCACCAATTTCGACATTGTCTCGGAGGAGGGCGCCTTTGACGGCAGCGTGATCGCGCCCGGAGCCAATCTTTCCATCGAGGCCTTGCACCAGGCTGCGGCGCTGCTTCCCCGCGTCGCCATCCATCGTGCGCAAAAAGTCATCGGCCGTGACACCGTTTCCAGCATGCAGTCGGGAGTCTATTGGGGCTATGTCGGACTGATCACCGGGTTGATCAACGGCATCAAAAAAGAATATGGCCGGCCCATGACCGTGGTGGCGACGGGCGGACTGGCGCATTTGTTCCGTCCAGATATCCCGGCGATCGACCAAATCGATCCCGACCTCACCATGCGCGGGCTGATGCTGATCCATGCCCGCAACGCCAAACGATAATGGCCAAACAAGATCGGTTCGCGCCTCAGGACGAGCTGGTGTTCCTGCCCTTGGGCGGTTCGGGCGAGATCGGCATGAATTTCAATGCCTACGGCTTTGGGCCGCCGGACGACCGCCAATGGATCATTGTGGATTGCGGCGTGCTGTTCGGACGCGAAGGCCACACGCCTGGCGTGGACCTGATTATGCCCGACATCCGCTATTTGATGGAGCAGCGGGAAAATGTGCTGGGCATCATCGCTACGCATGCCCATGAGGACCATATCGGCGCCATTGCGCCGCTTTGGCCAAGTCTACGCTGTCCCATCTATGCCACGCCCTTCACCGCCCGGCTGATCGCCGGCAAGTTGGAGGAAGCAGGCCTTTCCGAGAAGGTCCGGGTCAAGGAGGTGCCGGTGGGCGGCCAATTGAGCTTGGGGCCCTTCACGCTGGATTTCATTTCCATCACCCATTCCATTCTGGAGCCCAATCTGCTTGCCATCCGCACGCCCTTGGGCGTGGTCGCCCATACCGGCGATTGGAAGATCGATCCCGACCCTCTGTTGGGCGAGCAGACCGATGCGGCGGCGTTGGAAAAGCTTGGCGATGAAGGCGTGTTGGCCATGGTCTGCGATTCCACCAATGCCTTGGTGCCCGGCACCTCCGGTTCGGAAGCCGACGTGCGCCAGACCCTGATTCAGTTGGTGGGCACGCTTAAGGGAAGGGTGGCCGTGACGGGCTTTGCCTCCAATGTGGCGCGGCTGGACACGGTGGCGCGCGCCGCGAAAGCCCATGGCCGGCGTATCGCCTTGGTGGGGCGCTCGATGCAGAAGATGGTCGAAGCGGCGCGCGACACCGGCTATCTCAAGGATTTCCCGCCCGTGCTGGACGAGACCG
>Ga0207648_10004101_pt1 | contig 15077 bp, 12 predicted proteins | sample KBSMisM32_FD_184310 | JGI IMG/M metagenome (GOLD analysis project Ga0207648, IMG submission 184310) | Miscanthus rhizosphere microbial communities from Kellogg Biological Station, Michigan, USA - KBS Miscanthus M3-2 (SPAdes) (version 2) | ecosystem: Host-associated > Plants > Roots >...
TGCGCCAAGGCCTGGAACGCTGGCTGGAATGGCAGCACCTCGACTCGGTGACCGCCATGATCGGCCGCGCGAGCTTTGAAGCCCACCCCGACCCCGCGTCTCTGGAGCGCGCTCACTACATCCGCACGTTGCAGAGCTGGATGGGATGACAACTGTGGCAACATTCGGCCGGTGCGCCGTTCCCTTCGTGACCAGTGCATGCTGGCGTCGCTGGCGGTGCTGCTCCTCCACGGCCCGCTCTCGGCCGTCGCCCACGGCGGGACCAGGAACGTGCTGGTGCTGTCGTCCTCCGAGCGGCCGTTCGCACCGCAATCCGGCTTTGCCGACGCGCTCGTGCGTGAGCTGATCGGATCGTCTCGCGAACCCCTCCACTTCGTCGAGGTCTCGATACTCCCCGCGCGCGCGAGCGGAAAGGCACCCGATGCCTCGACGGCGCGGCGCATACGGTCGGCGTTTCGGTCGCAGAAGCTGGATCTGGTGGTGACGATCGGGGGGCCCGCCGCTACGTTCGCGCAGCGGTTTCGCCGGCAGCTCTTTCCCGCCACGCCGACGCTCATCGCCGGCGTCGACCGCCGTTTCGTCGAGAACCGCCGGTTCACCAGCAACGAGACGACGGTGGCGACGCAGCACGATCCGGCGCTGATGATCGACGAGATCCTGCGCCTCCTGCCCGAGACGCGCACGGTCATGGTGGTCGTCGGCACCTCACAGGTGGAGCGGTTCTGGCTGCGTGAGATGAAGCGTGAGTTCCAACGGTTCGGCGACCGGCTGCAATTCATCTGGACCGACGCGCTGTCCTTCGACGAGATCGTGCAACGGTCCCGGACGATGCCGGCCCGGTCCGCCATCTTCTTCGCGATCCTGTCGCGGGACGGCAAGGGTGAGCCGCGGGTGGGGGGCGACACGTTGGCGTCGCTCCACGCCGTGGCCAACGTGCCGCTGTTTGCGTTGTACGGCGTCGGGCGCGGCGTCGTCGGCGGTCCGCTGCTGTCCACCGACGATCTGAGCCGAACGACCGCCCAGGTCGCGCTCCGCATGCTGGCCGGCGAATCGCCGCGCCGTATCAAGACACCCACGCAGCGCACCGGCCAGCCGACCTACGACGCGCGCGAATTGCAACGCTGGAGCATCGACGAGAGCCGGCTCCCGCCGGCCAGCGTCGTGCTGTTTCGCGAGCCGGCCGTCTGGCGGCGCGATCTGCACACGATCGTTGTCGGCGGGCTGGCTGGCGGGGTCCCGGCCGTCGCGATCGTCCTGTTCGTCGGCCTCGTCGCCCGGCGTCGCGCCCAGGGCCGCCGCCCCGTGGCGACGGACCTTCTCACGCCCGGACATGGCGATGCCGCGGTCAGGGTGTGGACCGCGGGCGCCGACGGCCAGCGAGTGGGGGCCGGGCATCCCGCCGGCGCCACGGGGCACGACTCGTGGACCGCCCTCGTGCATCCCGATGACGTCGAACGAGCCCGCCAGATCTACTGTCGTGCGCTCGCGAGGCGTGAGCCCTTTCAGATGGAGTACCGCGTCGGCGAGCCCGGCGGGGTGGAGCGGTGGATCCTCGACACGGGCCTCCCGAGGTTCTCGGGAGAGGACTTCGACGGGTACGTCGGATCGGCCGTCGATATCACCGCACTCGGGCGGGCGCGCGCGGAGCTGTCCGATCTGAGCCGCCACCTGATGCAGGTGCACGAACAGGAGCGCGCAGCGCTCGCCAGGACGCTGCACGAGGACGTCTGCCAGCGGATGATGGCGCTCACGTTGCGGCTGCACACGCTGCCGGGCACGACGGCCGACGGCGAGGTGCTCGCCGCCGTCGACGACATCAGCAAGCAGCTGGCCGGCCTGGTCGGCGAGATCGCCGCGGTGCCAGACACGGTCCATCAGCGGCTCCAGCTGCTGGGTCTGGCGGCCGCGGGCCGGAAATTCTGCGACGACTTGTCCGCGCGACACGGCGTGGCCGTCCACTTTCAGGATGAAGACATTCCTCGCCAGCTGCCGTCCGACATCGCGCTCGCCCTCTTTCGGGTGTTACAGGAAGCCACGGTCAACGCGGCCGTCCACTCCGCGGCGCGAGAGGTCTGGGTATCGGTGCGGGGCACCGCGTCTGAGATTCGTCTGCAGATCGTCGATCGCGGGGTCGGCTTCGATACGCAGCATGCCGTTCCGAGCGGAGGGATTGGGCTGGTGGCGATCCGCGAGCGGCTCAAACTCGTCGGCGGCGACAGCGTGGTCGTCTCGCGCCCGGGCGAGGGCACTCGCGTCGAAGCCTGGGTGCCCTTGCGACCCGACGCGTGACCGCGTCAGGTCGCGCTGATGTCTGACAGAGCCGTGTCCCACGAGGGGTGGCTCGCGAGGAGCTTCCGATACTTGATCAGCGCGCGCGGCTGGTTCACGGTCAGGCAGGCGACGACGCGATCGCCGCGCCGGTAGAGCGCGGTGAGCCGTCGCTCGGCGGTTGACCCATCGACAACGACCATTTCGTCGTGCGGACGGGCGCGGCCCACGAATTGAATCTTGCGATCGTATTGGTCCGACCAGAAGTAGGGCACGGACGAGAAGCTCGGCGCCGCGTCTGCGCTGCCAAGCATCTGCTCGGCGACGTGAACCCCCTGCTCCACCGCGTTGGTCCAATGCTCGATTCGCGGGGCCTCGCCGTACCAGACATTGGCCATCCGGGCCACATCGCCGGCGGCATACACTCCCGGCGCGGCCTCGCCGGAGCCGTTGCAGACCACTCCGTTGTCGAGGGGGAGACCGCTGCTCTCGAGCCATTCCGTGTTCGGCACCACGCCGATGCCCACCACGACGACGTCGGCGTCCACACGTGACCCGTCCGACAATGCGACGCCTGCCACGCGCGGCTCGCCGTAGATGCCGGTGACGGTCACGCCCGTTCGAACCTCCACGCCATGGTCGGCGTGCATCGCCAGGAGCGTCTCACCGAGCGTGGGTCCGACGATCGGCGCCAGCGGCACGGGCAGCGATTCGATGGCCACGACGCCGACGCCCCGCGAGCGGCAGGCGGCGGCAACCTCGAGGCCGATGAAGCCCATGCCGACAACCGCCACCCGGGTCGCCGTGGTCAAGGCCTCCCGCAGCGCCACCGCGTCGTCGAGGGTGCGCAGCACCAGCAGGCCAGGCCGCGGCGCGATGCCTGGAAGCGTCCGCACGCGTGCACCGGTCGCGATAATCAGACGGTCGTAGTCCGCCCAGGTCCCATCGGCCAGGGTGACGCGCCGGCCGCGGAGGTCGAGCGACGTCGCGGGCACGCCGAGCCGCAGGTCGAGCGCGAGCGGTTCGTAGCCGTCCTTCTGACGGAAGAACGTCTGCTCCGGCGTCCACGTGCCCAGGAGCAGCTGCTTCGAGAGCGGCGGGCGGTCGTACGGCCGATGACGCTCGTCGCCGATCAGGGTCAGGGCGCCGTCGTAGCCGTGGCGGCGCAGGGTCTCGGCGGCTCGCAATCCCGCCAGCGAGGCGCCCACGATCGTGACGCGGCGGATGGCCTGGGCCACGTCACTCGATGATCGAAATCGCTCCGGTCGGACACTCGCGCACGGCCTTGTCGACCTTTGCCCGCAAGTCGTCGGGCGGCGTCTCGTTCAAGAGGCGCAGCGCGCCGTCATCGGCAATCTCGAAGACTTCGGGCGCCGCCTCGACGCACAGGCCGTGGAGGTCGCATGAGCTCAGGTCGACGACTACCTTCATGCGCCGATTGTAGTCGACCGCCCGCGCGCGACGAACGAGCACATAATCGCCCCATGCCGGAAGCACGAGGGAGAACCCACTGGACGGCGCCGCTCTGGTGCGTGCTGGCGGTCGCGCTGGGCGTCACGGCGTCGGCGTCGCAACAACGCCCCGTCCAATCGGATCGGGACATCCTCGTCGATCTCGAGCGGCGATGGAACGCGGCCTTCTATCAGAAGGACGCCGCCTTCATCGAGACCATCCTTGCCGACGACTTCGTGGCGACCTACGACGACGGCAGCCGCGGCGACAAAGCGAAGGAGCTCGCGCTCGCCGCCGCCTTCGATCGCCGGATCGAATCGGCGGTGCCCGACGACTTCACGGTGAAGGAGTACGGCGATACCGCCGTCGTGCGGTTTACGCTGCGCGTGGTCGGCATCCGCCAAGGGCAACGCGCGGAAACCAACCTGCGCTACACCGACCTGTGGGTCATCCGCGACGGCCGGTGGCGCTGCGTCTCGAGCCACAGCACGCAGGTGCGTGCCGAGCCCTCCCCGGCTCAGTAGACCGCGCCCTATTTATCCTCGGCGCCAAGCCGCCGCGCCATCGTGGCGAGCAGCTTCGGACGCACGTCCGGCCGCGTCCACGGGCACACCGCGATGCAGATCCCGCACGAGGCCGATTCGGCGAAGTAGGGGATGCACTTGTCGAAGTCGACGTACCAGCGCTCCACGCCGCGGACCATCTGCTTGTGGTCGGCAATGGCGTCGGGCGGACACTCTCGCGTGCAGATCTGGCAGGACATGCAGAATTCGTCCGCGCCGAAGCGGTCGGGCGCGGTGGCCACGAGCGGCATGTCCGTCGTGACGCCGGCCAGGCGCACACCCGAACCGAAGTGCCGGCTGATCAACGAGCCGTGCTTCCCGAGCTCCCCCAGGCCGGAGGCGATGGCCGGCGGGATCAGAAGCAGCGCATCGGCCATGGGGCCGGGATACGGGCTGGCGTGGTACCCCTGCGAGCGGATCCAGTTGGCCAGGGCGTACGACGCGCGCGTGCCGCGCGCGTACTGATCGCCGACGTCGGTGACGCCCACGCCGTTGGTCTCGTCCGACGGCACCTGCTTGAGGCGCTCGTAGTTGTGCGCGATCGCGAGCACGATCACCCAGGGCTCGTCGATCGTGTAGCCCTCGAACACGTAGAGCGGGTCCATCGGCGCGATGCCGATCGCGTCGGCCTCGTGCGCGAGCGCAAATGCCGTCGCGTCGCGGCTCCACTGTTCCGCCGGCGCGTCGTTTCGCTCCTCGGCGACCGGGATCAGCTCCGGGCGGTTGTAGGCCGCGAGAAAGGCCTCGGCGGCACCCGGGCACCGGCGCGAGCTCTGGCGCGCGGCCACCTGCAACTCTCCGTACGGATGCTGATCCGGCGGATGCCAGAAGAACGGCGACGGCCGGCGAGCGGTGGTTTCACCGAGACCGTTGATCGGGTTCCCCGACACCTTGAGCAGCGCGAGCGTCTCGGCCTTGGGGCGATACGGCTCCCGCCGGGGACGCTTCGCGTGGGACTGCTCCGCCATGCCTTCTAGAATGACAGCTTCAGCGCGAACTGCGTGAGCCGGGGCGGCCCCGCCGAGAAGATGCGGCCGAAGTTCACCGAGTTGAGGTCGGCCACCGGCAGCCCGAAGTTGACGTGGTTGAGCACGTTGAAGATTTCGGCCCGGAACTGCAGCCGCACCTCGCCCGACAACGGGAAATCGCGCACGAACGACACGTCCAGGTTCTCGTAGCCCGGGCCGCGGGCGATGTTGCGCCCGGCGTTGCCGAACTGCCCCGCCTGCGTCTGCACGTTCAGCCGCTCGAAGGCGCCGCGGCTCAACCACGCGTCGACGGTGTGCGGGCCGGCGTTCGGGTCGCCCACGAGATTGGGCCGGCTCGCCGGGAAGCCGGAGATCGGCGGGCTGTTGGCCTGCAGCGCGACGTTGGCCGAATCGGACACCGTGAACGGCGTGCCGGAGTTGAGCGCCGCGATCGCGTTCAGCTGCCAGGCGTCGAAGAGCGTGCGCATCGCGGACGGCGCGCTGGCCACCACGTGGGCCTGCCACGACACATTCGCCACGAAGCGGTGGCGGGCGTCGAACAGCGACGGCCCGTACTCGGCCTCGAGGTCGAACGGGTTCTGGGCGAGGTCGTTCTCCCCCGCGAGCGGCTTGGCCGCCGCGCCCGAGAGGTTCATCGACGACAGGTAGTCCTTGGCCTCCGAGAGCCAGTACGACACGTTGAACCCGACTCCGGACCCGTACCGCCGCGAGACGCTGAACTGGCCGGCGTGGTAGCTCGAGGTGGTGATGTTGCGCAGCATCGCGATGGTGGAGAACTCGCAGGGCAGGTTCGGGTCGGCCGGGCAGTTCGCATACACCCGGCGCCGGTCGGCGTTCTGTGCCGTCGCGCCCGGTCCGAACACCGCGGGATTGGCCTCGACGTTTCGCGGCAGGTGCCGGCCGGCCGCGCCTACGTAGCGGGCTTCGAGCAGGTACTTGCCGAAGAGCGAGCGCTGCACGCCCACGTTCCAGTTCTGAACCGACGGCGGCTTCGCGTCGACGTCGAGCGCGAACACCGTCGCGGGCCGGACGAAGCTGTTCGCCCCCGGGACGACGCGCCCCGCGTACGGGTTCTGGAAGTTGAGGCCGGCGCCGCTGTACTGGTTGAACTGCGCGAACGGCGTGGCGCTGATCGCCACCTGCGACGCGGTGCCCGAACCGTTCTGGAACTGCTCGTAGAAGAGTCCGTAGCTCGCCCGCACGCCCCAGATGCCGTCGCCGAACGGGTCCCATGCCACGCCGAGCCGCGGCATGAACGTGTTGGCCGAGTGGGCGATGCCCTTCCCCACGCCCGCGTCGCCCGGGAACACGAGACCGGTGGGAGCGTTCGGATACACCGTCGACTGCTGGCCGGGAACGAACCCGTTCAACCGATCCTGGGCCTCGGTGAACGGGTTGATCCGCTCGTAGCGCACGCCGTAGTTCACGGTGACACGCGACGTCGCCCGCCACTCGTCCTGCGCGTAGCTGCCGAGGCCCCACACCCGGATGTCGCGGGTGAAATCGCCCAGCCCTTGATAGAAGGTCACCGGCGCGCCGAGCAGCAGGTTGGCGATGGCGTTGTTGGTCGGGAAGGTGCCGGCAAAGACGAAGAACGCGTTGGGCGCGATCGCCTGGAACATGTCGATGCCGGTGCGCCGGTACTCGCCGCCGACCTTGAAGAGGTGCGCGCCGCGCACGAGCGCCAGCGTGTCGGCCAGCTCCACCGAGCCCTGTGTCGTGTTGCGCGGGCCGGTGATGGCGCCGCCGATCGGCGTGTAGCCGCTGATGTTGAAGAACGGCGTCCCCGCCCCCTCGGCGTTCGCCGAGCCGTAGCCGAAGCCCAGCGCGGCCGGCAGGGTCTGGTTCTGGCGCTGGTCGAAGTAGAACTTGTGACGCAGATACGATGCCCGCGCGGTGTTGGTCATCGACGCCGAGACGATGCGGTTGTGCGACACCGTCACGGCGTGCGTCGCCAGGTCGTCGCGGGTCGGGAAGCCGGGCACGTCGGTGCCGCGCACCGAGATCGGGTTGAAGTTGTAGCCGCCCGAGTACGAGTAGCGCGCGAAGAACTGATCGCTCGTCGAGGAGTTGAAGTCCACGCGGGCGCCGGCCTGGTGGTAGTTGTTGGTGCCGTCCAGCGTCTCGCGGTAGATCGACGGCGAGACGTTGCCGAGCGGGTACAGGTTGAGGACGTTCAGCGACACCGGGTTGATCGCCGCCTGCGGGATCTGGTTGCCCGGGAACGGCACGCCGCCCGCGGCGAGGTTCAGAAGCGGCGTGGACATGCCCGAGAAGTCGCCGCGCCGTTCGGCGGCGGTCGGCACGGTGGCCGAGGTGGTGACGCCCTGCGTATTGCGCAGCCCCTCGTAGTACCCGAAGAAGAACGCGCGGTCCTGCTTCAACGGACCGCCCACGGTGCCGCCGAACTGGTTCTGTTCGAGCTTCTCCGTCTTCTCCGCGAAGTAGCCCTTGGCGTCGAACGCGTCGTTGCGGATGAACTCGTAGAGGCCGCCGCGGAGCCGGTTGCTCCCCGAGCGCGTGACCACGCTGGTCGTAGCGCCGCCGGTGCCGCCGAACTCCGGGGGCGCGCTCTGGGTGAGGATGCGGAACTCGGCGATGGCGTCCACCGGAATGCGCAGCGCGTAGCCGCCGTCCATGCGGTTCTGGTTCTGCGCGCCGTCCACGAGGTAGGCGTTCTGCTCGGGACGCTGGCCGTTCACGGCATAGGCCTGCCCCTGCCGGAGGCTGCCGCCGGCCGTCGCCACGCCGGCGGTGAGCGGCGCGACGCCCGTCTGCAGCAGCCCGAGCTGCGTGAAGTTGCGGCCGTTGAGCGGCAGGTCCACGAGCTGGCGGCCGGTCACGACCGCGCCGAGCGCGTTGGTGGTCGTGTCCACCAGCCGCTGCTGGCCGGCGACGGTCACGGTCTCCTGCACGTTCGGCAGCGACAACGCGGCGTTGACGCGCACGGTCTCGCTGACGCTCACCTGAATCGGCTCCTGCACCAGCCGCGCGAACTGCGGGGCTTCGACCGTCAACGCATAGCGGCCCACCGGAATCAGCAGCAGGCGGTAGAAGCCGTCGGCCGCCGACGTGGTTTCACGCGTGAAGCCGGTGTCGAGATTGCGCACGGACACCTTGGCGCCGGCCAGCGCCGCCGCCGTCGTGTCGGCGACCGTGCCTTCGATCGTGCCGGTGGGGTCCTGCGCGAACGCGGCCGTCGCGAGCGAGCAGACAAGAACGGTCAGCGGAAGCAGTCGTGTCATCACTTGGAGGGCCCGGTCAGAGTGGAGGCGGCGTAGCCGTTCTCGGCCACGAGGGCGGCGCGCTGGCGGTAGAACGCCGGATCGTCCGGCGCCGATGTATCCAGGCCGTCGACGTAGCGGTTGCACATGCAGAAGACGGCGGCGATGAGGACGGTGTCGTGAATCTCGATGTCCGTCGCGCCGAGCTGGCGGGCGCGCTCGACGTCGGCGGCGGTCACGAGCTTGCCGCTCTCGGCCGTCTTGCCGGCAATCACCAGCAGCGCCTTCAGCTTGTCGGAGATCGCCGCGCGCTCAGGGTCGGCCTTCACCTGGACGACGAGTGCCTCGTTGCCGCCCAGGTGGTGCGCCGCGATGGCGCCGTGAATCGTCTGGCAGTAGCGGCAGTCGTTTTCCGCGGAGACGAACGTGGCGATGAGCTCGCGTTCGCCCGGCGTCAGCGTGTTCGGCCCGCGCAACAGCACGTCCACCAGGTCGTTGAGCGGGCGGGCGGTCTCGGGACGGAAGGCCATCGGCCCGCGAATGCCCGGCAGATCGGGAAGGGCAATGTGGGGCATGTCAGTTCCTGATCCCGCCGTACCCCTGCGTCGCCATCCGTTTGCCCATCGGGTCGTAGGCCGCCGGATCGGTGGGTGTGAACGTGGCCAGGCCGTCGACGTAGCGGTTGTACATGCAGAAGGCCGCGGCGATGAGCACCGCGTCGTGGATCTCCACGTCGGTGGCGCCCTCGGCGCGCGCCGCCGCCACGTCCTCCGCGGTCACCCGCTTGCCGCCCTGCTGGACCTTGCCGGCAATCGTGAGCAGCGCGCGGAGCTTGGGCGACACGCGCGCATCGCCGCTGCCCTTCGTCACCGCATCCACGAACGTGTAGTCGCCGCCGTCGTGGTGCGCGGCCGCCGCGCGGTGGCTCAGATAACAGAAGGTGCAGTCGTTGCGCGACGACACGAAGGCCGCGATCGATTCCCGTTCCGCGCTCGTGAGCGGGCTCGGCCCGCGCAACAGCGCCTCGGCCAGCGCGCGCAGGTGGACGGCGGTCTCGGGCCTGAACGCCATCGCGCTCGAGATGCCTGGAAGATCGGTGGGAAGGGCGATGTGGGGCACGGTCGAGTCTAGAAAGGGCCTCGGACCTCCGCAATAATGCGAACCTGTTAGCCCCCGTGCCGGAGTAGACTCGCTGCGCCCGGCGGACCCGGGTTTCGCCCACGATCTGAAGGAGAGACAGCGTGCGAAACGCATCATTCGTCCTTGGAACGACCATCGCCCTCGCGCTCGGTGCCGTAAGCCACGCCCAGCGTCCCGCCGGCATCACCGCCGAGATGATCGCCACCGCGCTGCCAGTGGAGGGCGCGCCGCTCGCGGTGCCGGGCCCCTACAAAGTGGAATCCGGGCCGGCGTTCGGCTCGCCGGGGTATGTGGTCTACCGCCCCGCGGATCTCGCGCCGTTTCCGGGCAAAGACACGCTGCCCGTGATGGTCTGGGGCAACGGCGGCTGCGCGATCAACAGCACCCGCTATGCCGGCTTCCTCACGACCATTGCCTCGCACGGCTTCCTGGTGATGGCCACGGTGGCCCAGCCGGGCGTCACTCGCGCCACGGCCGACCTCCTGCGGAAGGCGATCGACTGGACGGAAGCGGAGAACACCCGCGCCGAGTCGCCGCTCAAGGGCAAGATTGCGCTCGACCGCATCTCGGTCATGGGCCAGTCGTGCGGCGGGTTCATGTCGCTCGAACTGGGCGGCGATCCACGCGTCAAGACGATCGGCGTGTTCAACTCGGGGCTGCAGGGCAACAACACCGCCCAGCTGACGGCGCTGCACGGTCCCGTGCTGCTGATCAACGGCCACGAGCGGGATTTCCTGATGGCGTCCTCCAAGGCGACGTTCGACGCCATCGAGACGCTGCCGGCCTTCTACGGCGCGCGTCACGGCGCCGGGCACACGGCCACGGTCGATCATCCCGGCGGCGGCGAGTGGGCGGACGTCGCCTCGAACTGGCTGCGGTGGCAGTTCAAGAAGGACAAGCAGGCCGCGAAGATGTTCGCGGGCAAGAACTGCGACCTCTGCACCAATCCGAACTGGGATACCGCGTCGAAGAAAATCCAGTAGGTGCCGACGCTCGCGATCGCGATTTTCGTCGCCGTCTTCGCGATCGCGACGTTCCGTAACGTCCATCTCGGCGTCCTCGTTCTTCCCGCCGCCTGCGCGGTCGGCGTGTGGCTGGCGGGCATGCCGCTTCGAGACGTGGTGGCCGGCTTCCCCGTCAGCATCCTGGTGCTGCTGGCGGGTGTCACCTGCTTCTTCGGCATCGCGCAGGGCAACGGCACCATCGATCGCGTGCTGCAGAGACTGCTCGCGGCGGTCGGCGCGGGCCGCGGTCTGCTCCCGTTCCTGTTCTTCCTGATCACGGCGGGGGTGGCGGCGATGGGCTCGCCCCAGGCGGGATACGTCGTGATGCCGCTGGCGATGCCGGCGGCCCGGCGTTCGGGAATCGACCCGATGCTGATGGCCGTCGCGATCAACGCCGGCATCAGTGCGGGCGGCCTCGCGCCGACCAGCCTCTTCGGCATCGTCACCAACAGCACGGCCCGTCAGGCCGGCATCGACCTCAATCCGCTGACCCTGCTCGCCGCGGCGATGGTGGCGAACCTGGCGCTGATTGCCGCCGCCACCTGGCTGTTTCCGGGCTCGACGGCGCCCGCGACGGCACCCGCCGCCGGCGCCGCGCCGGCCCCGGCGGCGGCACGTGACCGGTTCACGGCACCGCAAGTGGTGACGCTGGTGTGCATCGCGGCGCTGATCCTCTCCGTGATCGCCGGGTTCTCGCTGGGGCTCGAGCCGGACATGGGCGTCATCGCCTTCGGGTTCGCCGCCGCACTGGGGCTGGCCTATCCAGACGCGGGAGCTGAAGGCCTTCGGCGAATCGACTGGTCGACCATCCTGATGGTCGGCGGCATCGTCACCTACGTCGGCGTCCTGCAGAAGATGGACGCGGTCAACCTGCTGGGACACGCGGCGATGCACATCGGCACGCCGCTCGTGGCCGCGTTCGTCATCTGCATGATCGCGGGGCTGGTCTCCGCGTTTGCCTCCACCACGGGGATCCTGGCGGCACTCGTGCCGATGGCGGTGCCGCTGGCCGCGTCAGGCGGGGTCACCGGGTGGGCGTTGATCAGCGCGATGGGTGTGTGCGCCTCGATCGTCGACGTCTCGCCGTTCTCGACCACGGGGGCGCTGCTCATCGCGTCGGCCACCGAGGACGAGCGGCCGCGGTTGAAGTCGTTGCTGATGCGGTGGGGATTCTCGATGGTGGTCGTGGGACCGATCGTCGCGGCCCTGGTGCTGCTGCTGTTGTGACGCCCTCAGCCGGTCCAGCGCGGCTTGCGCCCCTCGAGGAACGCGGCGACCCCCTCCTTGAACGTGTCGCTGCGGTAGCATGCCTCGATGACGTCGTCGGCCGGAGGCGGGCACCGATGGTCGCGGAGGCGCACGAGGAGCTGCTTGGTGGCGAGAATGGTGGAGGGCGCGCGCTCGGCGAGCTGCAGCGCCAGCAGCTGCGCTTCGCGATCGAGGTCGGTCTCGACGAGCCGCGTCGCGATGCCGACGTCGACCGCCTCGCGCGCATCGACGAGGCGCCCGGTGAGCAGCAGGTCGCGCGCGCGCGCAGTGCCCACGCAGTCCACCAGCCGCGCCAGGTTGGCGACCGACAGGCAGTTGCCGAGGGTGCGGGCGATCGGCACGCCGAAACGCGCGCGCGGCGTGCACAGACGCAGGTCGCAGGTGAGCGCGATCATGCACCCGCCGCCGACGGCGGGGCCGTCCACGGCGGCGATGGTCGGCCGCGTGACGCGCTCGAGGCGGGAGATCACGGCTTCCATCCGGCGCTCGTACGTCACGCCGTCGGCGCCGCTGGCAAACTCGCGGAACTGCGCGATGTCCGTGCCCGCGGCGAACGACTCTCCTGAGCCGCGGATGACCAGCACCCGCAGGCTTGGCGTACGGTCCACCTCCTCGCAGGCGTCGACGAGGGCGTCGTACATGTCCCACGTGAGTGCGTTGCGCGCCTGAGGGCGGTTGAAGGTGAGCGTGCCTATAGGTCCTTCGGTGGCCCAGACGACGTTGCTCGACGGCATGTGTGTGCTCGATGCGACCCAGGTGATGGCCGGGCCGTACTGCACGATGGTACTCTGCGACATGGGGGCGCGCGTGATCAAGGTGGAGCCGCCGGGCGGCGACTCCTCGCGCGTGATGGCCGGATCGATCGGCACCGAGAGCGCGGCGTTCAACGCCGTCAACCGCGGCAAGCTCGGGATCGTCCTCGACCTGCACCAACCGGCAGCGCGCGACGTGTTCCGGCGGCTCGCACGTACGGCCGACGTCCTCGTCGAGAACTACCGCCCCGGCGTGATGGCGCGACTTGGGTTGGACTACGCCACGCTCGCGCAGGAGAACCCGCGCCTCGTCTACGCCTCGATCTCCGGCTACGGGCAGACCGGGCCGTCGGCCTCGAAGGGCGGGTTCGATCTGGTGGCGCAGGGCGCGTCCGGGATCATGTCGGTCACCGGCGAGCCGGGGCGGCCGCCGGTGAAGGCGGGGCTGCCGCTCACCGATCTCGGCGCCGGGCTGTTCGCCCTCGCCGCAATCCTCGCGGCCGTCCACTGGCGCTCGTCCTCCGGACGCGGGCAGTACATCGACACGTCGCTCTTCGAGGCCGGCATCGCGCTCTCGGTGTGGGAGGCCACGGAGTACTTCTCGGGACGGACGCCGGCCCCGCTCGGCTCGGCCCATCGCATGAGCGCGCCGTACCAGGCGTTCCGCTGTGCCGACGGCTACGTCACCGTCGGCGCCGCCAACGATCGCGCGTTCGCCAAGCTGGCGCCGCTCCTCGGCCACCCCGAATGGCTGGCTGACCCGCGGTTCTCGGCGGACGCCGAGCGTCTGCGGAACCGGGAGGAACTGGCCTCGGCCATCGAGGCGGTGATGGCCACCGGCACGCGCGCCGAATGGCTGGCGCGCTTCGAGGCCGCCGGCATCCCGTCGGGGCCGATCAACGACTACGCGCAGGTCTTTGCCGATCCGCAGGTGGCGGCGCGCGAGATGGTCGTGGAAGTGGACCACCCGGTGCTCGGCCGCCTGCGCGGGCTCGGGTCGCCGGTGAAGATGTCCGACACGCCGCTGAATCCACGCCGCCGGGCCCCGCGCCTTGGCGAGCATACGGACGAAGTGCTCCTCGCCGCCGGAATCGGAGACGAGGAGCTTCGCCAGATGCGTGCGACCGGCGCGGTGCGCTGACGTGCCCTAGAAATCGAAGGTCACGTTGAACCGCGCGAACCGCGGGTTCAGTACCGTCGTCGGGTTCAGCCACGTCGCGCCGTTCGTCACCGGATCGTACGTCTGGTTGTACGCCGTGCCGGTGTTGCTGTTGAACACGTTATAGAGGTCGATCGCCACGTTGGTTTTCGTCCCGCCGAACCGCAGGATCTTTCCGAAACGCAGATCGAGCGAGTTGAGGGTATCGGGGAACGTGTGCCCCTGGAGCAGCAGGTTGACGCTCTGCTGCGCCAGGCCCGCCGTCAGCGGGCGCCCGGTCTGCGCCTGCAGAAACGCGCTCGTCACGTTGTAGTTGGCCGCCAGCGAGTTGCCGTTGCTGCCGACGGTGCCCCCTGCCGGCGCCACGCCGGGCGTGGAGCGGAAGGTCCCGCTGATCAGGACGTCGAGCTTCGGCACGGTCCACGACGCCAGCCCGCGGATGCTCGTCAACCAGTCCTCGCTGATGGCGCACGAGTCCACCTGCTGATTGGCCAGGATCGAACCGGTGGTCACGTACAGCTCGGGCAGCTTCTGGGCGATGTCGCAGTAGTCGCGAACGCCGCGGCCGCCGCTCGCACCGAGCTGCACGAACAGCTGCCCCGCCAACCGGGCGCTGATCTGGGCGTCGACGCCGTGCCAGTAGACCGTCGCGTCGCCGTAATCGTCGCCGGAGGTGAAGTAGTTGTCGGTCGCTCCGAGCGCCGTCCGGGCGTTGCGCGTGAGGAACGTCACGGGCTGGCCGCCGCCGTTCGGCAGCTTCGCGTTCGACGGCTGCGCGATCGTCACCGTGTCGAAGTCCGCCGGCGTGAGTGCGAGGTTGTCGGTGAAGAAGAAGTTCCCCCACCACCGCCGGTTGTAGCTGACGTCGATCGCGACGCGCGGCAGGATCTCCTGCTGCACGGCGACGCCGAACTGCCAGTCGTAGTTCCGCACGCCCCATCCGTGCTGCACGTCGGGATTGACGCGCGTGGTCCCGAACGGGATGCCGAAGTTGAGATTGGTCCACGGACCGCAGTTGTCGCCACCCGTCGCCAGATTGTTCTGTCCGAGCGGGTTCATCAGGTCGCAGTCGGGAACCAGGTTGCCGTTGTCGGTCCAGGCGCGGTTCGTGGTCTGCTGGAACGTCACCGCCGGATTGCTCGTCGTGTAGAGGCCGCCGTTCTGCGCGGTCTCGAGGTACTTCGCGAAATTCACCTTCAGCGACGTCTTGCCGTTGCCGAACACGTCGAAGGCGGCGCCCATGCGGGGCGTGATGTC
>Ga0207648_10004103_pt1 | contig 15074 bp, 14 predicted proteins | sample KBSMisM32_FD_184310 | JGI IMG/M metagenome (GOLD analysis project Ga0207648, IMG submission 184310) | Miscanthus rhizosphere microbial communities from Kellogg Biological Station, Michigan, USA - KBS Miscanthus M3-2 (SPAdes) (version 2) | ecosystem: Host-associated > Plants > Roots >...
CTGGGCCAGCACGGGCAGAAACGCGTGGGCGAGCGCCTCCGGGCGCGCCGGCAGCGCGCCGACGCCGACCGCCGTCGTCACCGCCGCGTCGCCGCCGGCGCCGGGCGCGAACAGAAAACCGACGAGGCCGCGGCCGCGATCCAGCCCCGGCTGCGCGCAGGCGACGATTCGTTGCAGCCAGTCCGTGTCGTTGCCGTCGGGGCGGTAGGCCGCCTCGATCAGCGCCGCGAAGTCGGCGCCGTCGATTTCAAAGGCGTCGGGCTTCGCCATCGGGTTGGGCGTGATCGCGTGCACTGGAAATATCGCGTAGCAACCGACGCGCCAGACTTCGAAGACGCCGTCGGCCGCGCGCCATCAGCTTGCGGCTCGACGCTGCGACGACGTTTCATCACCGGCGCGCGGTGAAATCTTGACGGTCCCGCCCAGCGATGCGCCCTTGTGCAGCACGAACGCGGCGCGCGCGAACGGCTGCAGCACCGAGCGACAGAACCGCGACAGCGGCGTGCTCTCGGCCTGGATGCCCATGCCGCGGAACAGCCAGGTCCATTCGCTGCGGGTCAGAAAACCGAACGGCGCGTCGCTCGAGATCTTGCGGCGGTAGGCCTCGCCGTGACGCCGGCTGACGAAGCGATCGATCGGCGTCACCGGCGTGTCCTCCAGGATGAAGACGGTCTTGCGCGCCACGCGCAGCACCTCGCGCAGCAGGGCGACCTTGCGTTCGTCCGGGACGTGGTGCAGCACGAAGTTCAGCATCGCCACGTCGAAGCGCCCGTCGTCGAACGGAAGGTGCACGCCGTCGTAAAGCGAGAAGGGCAGGGTGCGCGTGCGGCGCACGTCGACGACGTCGACCACGGCGATCTCGCCGACCCCGCGGCGCACCAGTTCGTCGGCGACCCAGCCCTCGCCGCAGCCGATGTCCAGCACCGACGTCCCGGGTGTCAGGTGCGGCAGCACCAGCGACACGGTGTGGGCGGTCTCCTTGCGCACGGTGGGCGATGGGCCCGACGAGCTCATGCCCTCAGACTGCCGGGCAGGGCCCGACGCCCGCCATGGCAGGTTTGTCTACAAAACCGTTATCGCGAATTGTTCGCGGCGACGTCGAACGGGAAACGCGTCGCCCGCGACAGCGCGTCGATGTTCACGCGCATCAGGCCGGAGACGGCGTTCAGGTAGTCCCACGCGAGCGCGTTGGCGCGCCGCCATGAGGTCCACCACTCTTCCGTGAACGCCGCGACCGCGGCGGGCGGACGGGCTGCATGCGCGGTGGTCGCGCGCGCCCGGGAAGCTGATCGTCGATGAGAGGTTCGCGGTGGCATGACGGCGCCAAATGTAAGGACAAACCTGGCGCGCAGTACTAAGGGGACGACTGATTCCCGCCCGGCGCGGAGCGTTCAGCCCGCGGTCCGGAGTCGCCCGTACGCGCGATGGAGGCGGAAGGCGGCTCCGATCAGGCTCAGGCCGAAGATCATGATGTAGAGGCCGGCCAGCAGCACCAGGAGCAGGGCGCCGGAAGCGGGGCGCACCAGCAGGAACGCCCCGAAACCCAGCGCGGCGAACCCGCCCACCCCGATCGGCCAGTGCGTCTCGCCGCCGCCGCTCTTCCGGAGGGAGATCGCGGTCGCGATCTCGACCAGGCCGGTGATGATCGAGCGCGCGCCGACCAGCATCAGGACCGCGCTCGCCATCGCGGCTGGACGCGCGAAGGCCAGCGCGCCGACGATGAGGCTGAGCAGACCTTCGATGATGTAGCGGCCGCGGCCCGCGGCCCCGCGTTCGGCGCGCAGCGCGATGCCCAGCGCGAGCAATCCGTCGACGAACAGATACGCGCCCAGCGCACCCAGCAGCATGTCGCGTCCCATTCCCGGCCGCGTCAGCACGAACGCTGCCACGGCGACCGCCACCGCGCCGCGGGCCGCAACGAACAACCAGGCGCGGTGAACGGCTGTGCTGGCCAGCGGGACGGAAGGCATAGCTTCAACATGGCAATCGCCTTGGGCGGAGCAATCGCCGTACTGGCTAGGCTCCAGCCGGAGCGCTTCGATGGTAATGTGCGCGCCATGAGCAAGCGCAACCGACCCCGTACCGCCGCCCAGGCGGCGCACCGCCGCCGCCGTCACGCCCGCCGGAGTGAGCTCAACTCGCCGGAGAACAAGGCCGCCCGCGCGGGCAAGGCCCCGGCCCCCGCGCCGAAAGCCGCCGCGCCGAAGGCGGCCGCTGCCGCCGCGCCGAAGCCTGCTGCTGCTGCGGTTGCGCCGAAGCCGGCTGCCGCCGCCGCGCCGAAGCCGGCCGTCGCCGCCGCGCCTGCGCCGGCCCCGAAGCCTGCCGCCCCGGCGCCCGCGCCGGCCCCGAAGCCTGTGGCTGCCGCGCCTGCGCCCGCCGCCGCTGCGCCCGCGCCGACGGCGCCGGTCCCGCCGAAGCCGCCGACGCAGGGCTGAGCGGTCATGAACCAGACGCAGTCCGCCGCCTGCGCGACCTGCCTCGGCGAAGGCGAGATCGGGACCGAGAACGGCCCGGTCTCGTGCCCAGATTGCTTCGGCGAGGGGCGCCACGTCGCGCTCGCCGAGCGCGCCGAGTGGCGCATGCGCGACATCGAGCGCGCCCACCGCGATGACGTCCACGGCTGCGCGCGCGACACGCGCTGGCTGGTGTTCGAGCTGCGCCGCAGCCGTGAGGCGCTGCAGCGGATCCTCGCCCGCTGCCAGGACGAGGACGACGCCAACGCGCTGGCCGCCGAGGTGAAGTTCGTCGCCAACCAGGTCCTGGAGCTGTACGAACCGCGGCGCTGACGTCAGGTCCGGTGCGGCGACCAGTCGAAGTGGAAGTCGTCCATCGGCGCGAAGTACTGCAGGCTGGACCGAAACCCGAGCGCCTGCATCACCAGCTGCAGCGGCGCGCGCTTCACTCCGATCCCGTCGGGTGAGCCGTCCTCATACAGGCGCACGCGTCCCTCGAAGGATTCGCCGCCCGCCAGCACGGTTTCTCGCGCCGCGATGAACCGGCGGTCGGGGCCGAAACACCATGCGGCGTCGGCGTAGAGGTCGTCGCCGCGCTCCCACCACCACCACCAGCACAGGCGGCGGCCGGTGTCGCGGGCGATGCCCGCGAAGCGCGCGGCGACGTCCGGCGGCGGGAGCGCCTCGAGCAGGAACGGATGGTGTGGCAGGGCGTTCTTCAGAGGACCGTCGACGGGCGGGCCGGCTTGCCAGCGCTCGGGCACCGGCCCCCACGGCGGTTCCAGCTTGCCGCCCAGGCGCACCACGGCCAGGCCGTCGCCCGACAGCGTCAGCCCCTCGCATTTGGTGAAGCGGTGGAGGCGCTCGTCGCAATCGGGGTCGGCGCGCAGCGCGGCCAGCAGCTCGCTGCTGGCGACACCAAACAGGCAGGACATCTCTGGCATGGATGACAGTCCGCCGGGAATTGTAGTGTATGGGCATGGCGATTCGTTCGAGGGCGCGGGTCGTGGCGTTCGCGGCGGCCGTCTTGCTGGCGCCCGTCGCGTGCAGGTCGCGCATCGACGTCGGCGCTGTGCGGACGGCGCTCGCAGCGGACAGCCGAGACGCGTTCGACCTGGTCGTGTCGCTACAGGGCTTGGATAACGACGGGCGCGCGGACTGGGCGCGCGCGGAGGCGACGTGCCGCGGGCTGAAGTGGCCGCGCTGCGATCGGCCCGCGCTGGAGGAGATGCAGCGACGCAGCCGGCTGGCGGGCGACGCGCGCAAGGACCCGGTGTCCGCGGCGGCGCTGGCCGTCGCCAACGCGACCTGGGCGTTCGGCAGCGAGGACGCCGCGCGGAAGATGTTCCGGGCGGAGCTGGACAGGATTCCTGACGCCGACGGTCCGGGGCGGGCGCGGGTCTTTCTGCGCTTCGCCACCATCGACACGAACTTCGACGGGCAGGCGGCTCTGTTCGCTCAGGCGTGCGCCGCCGATGCGCGCATCTGCGATCGCGACAAGATGAAGGAGGCGACCGAGCGCGAAGTGAAGGCCCGCTTCGTCGCGCCGGGGAACGTGATGCCGCTGTTCTTCGTCGGTCACCCGCGGCTCGCGGGGCCGCAATGACGCCCGTCAAACGCGATCCCGCCGGCCGCGTGCACCTGGCCGTTCAGCGCGACCCGGCGAGCGGCGAGGAGCGCGTGGCGCTGACGGCGCCGCTGTTCGAGGAGGACTGGCAGAACGAGATCGCGACCGCGGCCGCCCAGACCGCCCACGGCACCCTGACGCGGGAGACGAGCCTGGCGTCGATGGTCGCGCTCGCGCGCAACGCCATGGACGCCACGGAAAAGTTGATCGGCAGCCTGCTGTCGCGGGCGCCGGCCGGCGCGGTCGCCTGCCGCGCCGGTTGCGACCACTGCTGCTACCAGAGCGTCGGCGTCACGCCGCCCGAGGCGCTGGCGATCTTCGACCACCTGTCGCGCACGCTGCCCGACGGCGAGCTGGAGCGCGTCGCGGCGCACGTCGCCGCGCACCGCGCGCGTACGCGCGACCTGTCGACGGCCGAGCGCTTCTCGCCCGACCATCCGTGCCCGTTCCTCGATGTCACGGGCGGACGCTGCACCATCTACGAGGTGCGCCCGCTCTCCTGCCGCGGCATGAACTCGCTGGACGCGGGCGACTGCGAGACGCGCCTGCGCGACCCCGAGGCGCGCGCGGCGTTCCTCGCGAAGGGGGTGGGCGGCCGCTCGTTCAGGGAGCCGATTCGCGCGTTCCACGCCGTCAGCGCCGGCCTGCAGATCGCCGTTGCCGACCTGCGCGGCGTCGACATGCGTCCCCTGGACCTGAGCGGAGCGCTGGATTTGCTGCTCAACGGGCCGGAGACGATTCCAGAGGCGTGGATCGCGGGCGGGCGGCCGTTCGAGTCGGCGCGCGGGGGCGACGGCACGGACGCGCCGGGCGCCGACGATCTGAGCGGGCGACGCGGGGTCTAACCCGCCGATGTCAGCTTGGTGACCTCGCCCGGGTTCGTGATGCCGCCGGTCGAGCCCGTGCCGTCGAACTGACCGAACTGCGTGACCTTGCCGCCGCCCGGCATGCCGGTGGCGGTGCAGCCGACGGCGTTCATCAGCGTCACGTACAGCTTGTTGATCGGATACATGCCGCCGCTGGACCCGGTGTTGCCGATGTTGCCGCCGTTCGCGCACGACATGTCGCTGTTGCCCATCTGCGGCGTGCCGGTGCCCTCGACGTTGACGACCTGGCCGGTCTTCAGGTAGCCGCCGCACTTTCCGGCGATGACGATCGGCAGGTTGTTCAGGTTGTGCGCGGCGCCGTCGGACAGCTCGGGCAGCCACATGGTGGCGGTGTTGTCGAGCAGCGTGCCGTTGCTCTCGTTGATGCTGTCGAGCAGGCCGACCAGCTTCGCGTACTTGCCCGCGTACCACTTGTCGATCTGCCAGATCATGTCGAGCACGCCCGTGACGCCGCACGCGCCACCGACGGTGAAGTCGCCCGTCCGGTGGGACAGGCCGTGGTGCTCGTGCGTGTGCATGATGCCGTCCCAGTTGAACGTCACGTAGCCGGGATAGAGCATCATGATCATGCGGTTCGAATCGCAGATCATCGACAGCGCGATCAGGTTCAGGAACATGTCGCCGCCCTTGGTGAACGAAGTCGCGAGGTTCGCGTCGCCCACGGGGTCCGGCGTGTTGCCGAGGACGCTGCCCAGCGTGATCTTCCCGGTCGGGCTGGCGGACATGACGTTGGCCGACGTCGCCGTGAACGGCGCCGCCTCGGCGGTCGTCTTGCTGCAGGACGTGGGCGTCGCCGTCGGCACGATGCCGGTCTCGGTGGTGCGCAGCAGGTCCATCCAGGTCTGGACCAGCGTCTTGTCGTTCTTGCTCATCTTCAGCGCCTGGTAGCGCGCCAGGTCGGACTTGCAGAGGTCGAGGACGCTCTGCTTGCGCTTGACCAGGTACGCGGCCTGGCCGGTCCCGCCGGTCGAGCCGCCGGTGCCGAACACGCCGGTGAGCTGGTTGTAGACGGTCAGCGGGTTGACGGTCGCGGGGAACGCGGTGCCGGGCGCGGAGAACGACACGACCTCTTTGATCTGCGTGCTGGCCGCGCCCACCGACAGCACCAGCGGCGACGCCTGGTTCGGGTTGATCTGCTTGGCGATGACGTGGTCCAGCGACGCGGCGGTCGCGTAGCGCTTGTTCGCCGAATCGATCGTCGCGCAGGTCAGCTTCGAGCCCACCGCCTGATCGTGCGGGTCGATCGTCTGCCCCGACCCGTACGCGTTCATCGACCGGAAGCCGCGCGGGACCGTCAGCTTGGCGATGTACGGCGACAGCGGCTCCAGCGTCTGGCCCTTCAACATGTCGGCCGTCAGCGTCGCCGCGCCGTTGGTGTACGTGGTCACCTTCGGCCACCAGCGGTTGGTGAGACAGCCGTTGTGCGTGAAGTAGATGACCAGCCGCTTGGGCGGCGTCGTGGTCATCCCTTGCGCCTTGGCCGCCTTCTCGGCGACGGACGGCAGGAACGGCGCTGCGAGGGAGACGCCGCCGATACCCTTGAGAAAGACTCTGCGGTTCATTGCATCGCTCCTACGGCTCGGGTGCGGAACTGAGGAGTCTGGGTGAGGTCCGAGATCAGGTTCTGGAGGGTGTAGCCCCCGGGCGCGATCTTGGCGGCCAGGTCGTTGACCGTGCCGCAGTCCATCGCGTCGCCCTCGCGCTCGTACAGGTACGAGGTGAGCCGCTCGGCGTAGCGGTGCTGCGCCATCGGCGAGGCGGCCAGCTTGTTCATCAGGTCGACCGCGCCCGTGATGTGAACCTGGGTCCCGTCGATCACGACGTCAGAGGCGGTGTCGATGGGCGCGCCGCTCGACTTCTCTTTCGTCTGCGCGACGCCCATCGCGTCGAACGACTCCATCGCGAAGCCGGCCGGGTTGATGTAGCCGTGGTGGCACGACTCGCACACGCCGCCGGTCGTCTGCGCGTCGACCTGCTTGCGGTTGGTGTTCAGGTCGGCGGACGCGGGCGGCAGCGCGGTCGCCTCGGCGCCGGGCGGCGGCGTGCCGATCGGCGTGCCCAGCACCTGCTTCATGATGAAGGCGCCGCGGTGAATGGGCGACGTGCGGTTGAAGAACGCGTACGCGTTCAGGAAGCCGATGCGGGTCAAGAAGCCGGGGCGGCTCGCGTCCAGGGTCGTCTCCTTGAAGTCGGTGGTGAACCCGGACGCGCCCAGGCCGTAGAGCGGCGCGGTCGACGCGGTCACGAACGCCGTCGGGCTGAGGAACAGGTCCTGGAACGTCCCCTTCTTCACCATCGAGACGGAGTCGAAGAACTTCTCGGTCTCGGCCATCAGCGTCGGGACGATCGCCGAGGTGAACGTCGGAAACAGCGAGGGGTCCTTGTTGATGTTGTCCCAGCGGGTGTTGGGGCCCATCAGGATGTAGTAGCGGTGGAAGTCGGCGATCTTGAGGCGCGCCTTGTCGCTCATCAGCATGCGCTGCGCCTGCTGGAGGATCTGCGCCGGCGTGGCCAGCTGGTTGCTGTCAGCCGCCGTGTTCAGCGCGTCGTCGGGGATCGAGCCCCAGAGCATGAAAGAGAGGCGCTGCGCGACCTCCTGGCCGGAGAGCTGGTAGTTCCCGGCGCCGTCCGACGTCTCGCTCATCTCGGCGCGCGTCAGGAACGAGGGCGAGACCAGGAACGAGTAGAGGACCAGCGTGGCGATCTCGTCGACCGTGCCGGTCGGGGTGAGGGTCGGTCCGTCGGTGACGATCTTGTCGAACCGCGCGATCTCGTCGGTGGTCAGCGGCCGGCGGAACGCCTTCCGGCCGAAGGCCACGATCGTGTCGTGGAGGCACGTCTTGCCGTCGCCGGTGGGCGTGCACTTCATGAAGTTCTTCTTGAGCGTCGCGTCGCCCATGACCTGCGTCGCGATCATGTCGGCGACCGTCTGGTAGCTGCTCCAGCCGAGGTCGGACAGCCCACCCGCCTGGTCGGTCGCGAGGATCGTCGACGGCTGCACGTTGTTGGACGCCTTCAGCTGCGAAACGCCCAGCAGGTCGGTGATCACGCGGTCGTACTGCGCGTTGGTCAGGCGCGGCACCTGCGACGTCACGGCGATGCCGCGCGTGTCGCAGAACGTGACGCCGCCGCCGGCCGCGCCGGTGATCACCGAGCCGGAGCCGCCGCTGCCGCCGACGCCGCTCACCACGGCGTTGCCGCCGCCGCCCGCGCCCGTCGTGTTACCCGTGCCGCTCCCGGTGTTGTTGCCGGTACCGCTGCCGGAAGAGGCCCCCGAACCGCTGTGGGCGTCACCGACTTTCCCGACACACCCGCCGAAGAGCACGGCGGCTGCGAAGAAGAACATGCTCCAACTCTTCATGGCGCTCACCTCGACGGGCTGTTGGGTTCGTCGCGCGTCCGCGAGTCGTGAAATGGGACTCGCTGTAAGTGCAGTAGCGCGTCAGCCGCGATCGGGTCGGGTTCTCGTCAGCGCCCTAAAAAATAAGAAAGCTAACAAACAGTCCGTGACGTTCCGTCGGAAAGAGGCCCGGCGCGCGCCGAACTGATCACGAACTGGCAACCTTTCTCCAGGGGCGTTCAGGACCCGGGGTTCAACTTGCGGTGAGCCGGTTTTCGATCGCCGTGATCAGCGGGCGGCGGGCCTTGGGGACGTCCTGCGCGCGGGCGGACAGGGCCAGCGGCGACATCAACGGGCCCGTGAAAACGTCTGTCGCCCGCGTCCCGAGCACCAGCACCTTGAACACGGGGTTGCCCAGGAACTCGACGGTCGCCTCGTCATCGGCGGCGGCCCGGACCAGGGCGGGTAGCTCGTCGCCGACCAGGTCGCGCTCGGGACCGAAGTGGACCACCTGCAGGCCCGCTTGCCGGCCGGCGGCGGCGAGGTCTGTGAAGTTCACGTCGGCCGTCATGTCCTGCGTGCCCGGCGCCGCGTAGGGATCGTTGGGGCGCGGGATGAAGTCCTGCTGGTCGCCGTATACGCGGAAGGGAAACTCGCCGGCGCGGGCGCCCTGGATCAGACCCCAGGTGGCGTCGCCGTAGTCGACCGTCACGACGAAGCCGGCCTTCAGCGACGGCGCGAGCTCGCGGACGAAGCGCCCGGCGTGCACGTTCACGTACGCGACCACGCCCGAATCGGCGGCGGCCAGCGCGGTGGCGTACTGGGCGGCGTTGGCGGCCAGGTGGGCCGCCAGCGCGGGCAGGGCGGCGGCCGGCACGTACGTCTCCTCGAACCAGAGCGCGCCCATGCGGCGGTCGCTCTCCTGCGGCGGCAGCGCCGCGACGGCGGCCATCACCGCGGCCCACGCGTCGCCGTCCAGGTAGAGATCGCCCGCGTTCGATTCGAGGCCGAACGTGCGGCGCACGGATGCGTCCGCGTCGTCGATCCGCCGGGCCAGATCGGCGCCCAGGGCGTCGCGCAGCGTCCGCTCGATGCGGGGCACGACCAGCGCGGCGCGCGCATCCCCGGCCGGCGTCATCGCGACCTTGTGGACGCCGAACGCATCGGGGACCTCGTTGGTCAGCACCAGGCCCCGCACACCGTCGGGAAAATCGCGCGCCAGCGCTTCGGCGGGCCGGCGCGCGTCGCCCTCGCCGATGACCGCGTCGGTTCCCAGCAGCGCGCGCTGGCGGTCGCGCAGCGATGCGGACGTCTCGTAGATCCGGTACGCGAGCCGCGCCGCAAACGTGCGCCAGCGATCGTCCGCAGCGCCGCCGGCGGGCGCCGTGGCGTTGCGCGCCACCGCGTCCAGGATGTCGCGCGCCAGGCGCCCGTTGCCGGCGCCGAACTCGACGATCGGGAACGCGTCCGTGTCGGAGAGGTCGCCGTGCGCCACCATGTCCTGCCAGAGACGAAACGCCCACGTCGCGATCCACGCGCCGTAACGGGGAGACAGCGATTCCGGGTTGGTGATGAAATGCCCGCCGCGCCCGATCGCCACGCGGCGCGCGTAGTAGCCCCAGCGCGGGTCGTGCAGGGCCGCGTCCATGTACGCCTCGAACGTCGGGAACGTTCGCGCCGCCGCCGCGTGCAACGCCGCCGGCAGCGACGGTCCGCCGAAGACCTCCGGGTTGGCCAGCGGGCGGGTACCGCCGTCGGGCGGCGCCGATTCCAGGCTGGCGAGCGTTCCCTGATCGGCGTCGGGGATGGCGCGCCCGAACACCAGCCGGCTCTTCAACCGGCGCAGGTTGCGCGCCCCGGGAACCTGCGCCAGCAGGTGGTCGAGGCCGCGAAACGGCCAGCGCGCGAACAGATCGTCGGCGACGCCGTCGCGCGCTCCCGCGGGCACCTCCGCTTCCTCGAGCAGGCGCAGCAGGCCGTCGCGCCCGACGTCGTTGATGCGGGCGGGGCTCCGATCGTCGTCGGCGGTACGGCCGATCTCGCGCGTCAGCCGATCGACGAACGTGCGCAGCGCGCGCGCCGGCGCCGCCGCCGTCGCCGGTTCCTGACGGGCACGCAGATCCAGCACGCCCAGCTTCGTCTTCAGGTGGACCAGGCGCCACCAGCGCTCGCGCGGGTCGCCGCCGAACGCCGGCGGCAGCCCGCCGTCGAGGAACCGATCGACCCAGGGCCGGTAAGCGCGGCCCTCGCGCGAGCGCCCGAAGTCGTGAATCCACTGCCGCGCCCGGCGCGCGCCGTCTTCTTCCGGCTCGCCCAGATCGCGGCAGCGGTAGGCGACGCCGCGGACGACGCCCGCGAACGTCACCGACGGGTTGGACACCAGCGTGGGCAGGCCGACCAGCCGGCCGTCGATGGTCCAGTCCTCGTACGCCATCATCTGGATCAGGTACAGCAGCAGCAAGCTGGGACTGACGCCGTTCTCGCGCCGGCGGACCGCGGTCAATCGCACGTCGAATGATCCGTCGCTGCGCCGTTTCGCGACGAAGTCGCCGTCGTTGATGCAGACGTCGGTGATCGCGCTGCCGCCCACCGGATCCGGTTCGTAGTGATAAACCAGCGCCGCGATCATCTCGGCCAGGAGGTCGGCGGTCGCGTCCGGCCCCAGCGGGATCAGCCAGGCGTGCTTGCCGTCGACCAGCTCGACGTGCAGCGAACCGCGGCCGAAGGTGATGGGACGGTGGTCGGGGAGGGCGGCGAACCGCGCCGCGGGGACGTCCTGCGCGCGCGTGGTGAGCAATGTGAGCAATGTGAGATCGATCGGCTCGACGACGAATCGTTTCAGCCCGCGCCCGATGAACGCGCGCATGTTCGCGACGTTCTGGGCGGGGACGTCGCGCTTCGCGCGCCCGCGCGCGCCGCGTTCGTCGAGCACCAGCGGAACCTGCAGGACGAAAGGTCCGTCGCTTCCGGTGCAGGCGATGTCCCAGGTGTAGACGCCCATCCGCCCGGCGCCGACGTGCACGGGCCCTTTCGCCGCCTCCAGATCCTGGATCAGCCGTTCCAGCGCCTCCTCGTCGATGTGCCGCAGGACCGCGCCGTCATAGAGCTGCCCGGGATGGCCGGTGACCAGGCTGTCGCGCGACCACCGGCTGGAGAGCAACGACGAGGGCGCGGGCAGGTCGTCCAAGGCCGCCATCATAGCCAGGACGATCCGCGCGTGCTGGTCCGCGGGTGGTTACGTTCACGGCCGATGGCCCACCCCTGGCACGACATTCCGTTGCCGCCCGACGACGCGCTGGAGGTCTTCCCCGTCGTCATCGAGGTGCCCCACGGCAGCAAGACGAAGTACGAGCTGGACAAACGGACCGGCCTGCTGCGCGTCGATCGGGTCCTCTATTCGGCCGTGCATTACCCCGCCAACTACGGCTTCGTCCCGCGCACCTACGCCGAGGACGACGATCCGATCGACGTGCTGGTGCTGGGTCAGGACGCGGTGGTCCCGCTGGCCATCGTCCAGGCGCGGGCGATCGGCGGCTTCCGGATGCGCGACGAGCACGGCTACGACGTGAAGATCATCGCCGTGCACGTCAACGATCCGGCGGTGAGCGACTACCGCGACGTCGCCGAGCTGCCCCGGCACGTCGTCATCGAGATGATGCGCTTCTTCGAGGACTACAAGGTGCTGGAAGGCAAGGCCGTCGAGGTCGGCGCGCGCATCGACCTCGAGGAGGCACGGCGCTCGCTCCGCGACGCCGTCGTCCGCTATCGCGAGCAGGTCGACCGGTTGAAGGCCGACCTGGTCTGAGCCCTCACTGCAGCCGGACGGGCGCGGGGATCGAGCTGTTCACGAATCCGCCGGTGCCGAGCTGCCCGGAGTCGTTGAAGCCCCAGCAGCGGACCGTGAGGTCCTGCATCTCGGCGCAGCTGTGAAAGGAGGCGTTACCGCGGATGGCCGCGACGCCCGCCAGCACCGGCACGGGCGAGTGCTGGTCCAGCCCCGTGCCGTCACCCAGCTGCCCGGAGCTGTTCGATCCCCAGCACGACAGCTGGCCGCCCTGCGTGACCGCGCAGGAGTACGCGCGCCCGGTCGCGACCTGCGTGACCTGCGACAGGCCGGGGACCTGCACCGGCGACAGGCGCGTCGTCGTCGTGCCGTCGCCAACCTGGCCGACGAAGTTCGAGCCCCAGCAGAAGACGGCGCCGTCGGCGCGCGCGGCGCACGCGTGCGCGCCGCCCACCTTCAGATCGACGATGGCGCCCAGGCCGACCGCCGCGTTGACCGGCGCGAGGCTGGACGTCGTGTTGCCATTGCCGAAGACCCCCGCGGCGTTGTCGCCCCAGCAGGTGGCGCGTCCGCTGCTGTCGACGAGGCAGCTCGTGTCCGGTCCCAGCGCCAGCCGACCCACGCCGGCCAGGCTGTTGAGCGGCACCGTGGCGGGCGCCGACGTGGAGGCGAGGGCGGTGCTTCCGTTGCCAAGCTCGCCGTGCGAGTTCTCGTTGCCCCAGCACAGGACCTGGCCGAACGACAGCACCGCGCACGCGTGCTCCAGCCCGACGGCGAGCTGGACCGCCGCGCCCGGAAGGTTGACCGTCGTCGGCTGGATGAACGAGTTCTGATCGTTGATGTAGCCCCAGCACGTGACGCTGCCGCCGGTCTTCAGCGCGCATCCCATGTTCTGTCCCAGGCCGACCTGCACGACGCTGGTCAGGCCGGCCGACGCCGGCGGCTGGGCCGCGATGGGCTGGAAGCCGAGCACCGGATCCCCGCCCCAGAAGCGGACCGTGCCGTCGACCATGCGCGCGATCGATCCGAACCAGCCCACGCCGATCTCGGCGACGTTGGTCAGGAAGTTCGCGCTGACCGTGACCGGGTTGTTGGGGCGGAAGACCAGCTCCACCGACGTCACGACGCCGGGACGCAGCGTCGCCGTCGTCGGGTCGGCGACGTAGCTGGCGGTCGCGCCCGCGATCGCCGTGCAACCGACGATGTACGCGTTGCCGCGGAATGTCGCGTTCCCCGACGGAAGCTGGCCCAGGTTCAGCGTCGCGGTCGACGCGCCGGCCGCGACCGTGAACGACCGCGTCGTCGTCTGCGCGCCGACCGTGGTCGTCACGCTCACGCACTGGATCATCGCCGGCACCGACGTCAGCGCCAGCTCGACGCCGCCGGTCGCCTCGCCTTCGGGCGTGGCCTCTCCGGCGCCGCCGCCGGGCGGGATGTCATCGGCGATACCGCAGCCGGAGAAGAAGAACGCGGCGCACACGCCGGCGAGCGAGACACTTCGGATCGTTTGGATCTTGCGGGTCGTTTGAAAGCTGCGAATCCTGGAATCGGTGATCATGGCGGCTCCTTCGCGAGGTGCGCCATCGATCGCCCGCCAGGGCGTCACCGGTCAATGCAATGGATCGTCCGCGCGACGGCCGAAAAAAAGCATGCATGAAAGCGCCGCGGCGGCGTCGGCCCTTCAGGCGGGCTGACCGAGCGCGTGCAGGGGCGCGCGGCGGTCCTTTTCGTGGCCACGCACCAGCAGAACGATCGCCAGCACGATCACCCACAGCACGAACACGCCGATGTTGATGCGCTGCCAGACGCCGATGAGCGGCGTCGGTCCACCGGTGCCGACGCGCGGCGCCTCGCGGACCATCTGGACACCGAACGAGAGCAGGATGACGAAGGTCGTGATCGAGTACAGGCGAAACGCCGTACCGAGGGCGGACGCGGCCAGCGCCAGCGCGGCCAGGTAGATCACCTCCGTCACTCCGCCCAGCGTGTTGTGCACGATGTCGACGGCGGTTCCCCCGCCGGCGGCCAGCACCGCGCGCTGGTGCATCGGCGCGAACACCCAGACGATGCCAAGCGCGCCGTAGATGGCGATCAGGATGCCGGCGATGCGCAAGCGGCGGTCGTCTCCGGCGGCGATCCGCACGCCCCAGCCGAACGCCGTCACCAGCACGGTGTAGAAGAGGCCCAGCACCACCCAGAGCGGGCGCGCGGGCGCGCCGACGGCGGAGAGCTCGCTCACGACCTGCGAAGCGGCGCTGTAGCCCGGCGACTGCGCGGGCACGATGATGTTCATGGCGACGTAGAGCAGAGAGGACGCGACGCCGCAGACCAGGAAGATGTCCCGCATCGCCGCCGACGGCAGCGGCACCAGCGGGATCGCTGCCGCGATGCCCAGCATGACCGGGAAGCCCCACATCACGTGCAGCCAGTGGAGCTCGCGGATGACGATGATCTCGACCAGGAACCAGACGGCGAGGCCACCCAGCGCCAGGCCGGCCGTCAGCCAGGCGGTGCGCCGCCGGCGGAGGACGTCGATGAACGCCACCACGTTCAGCGCGCCCAGGCCGAGCAGGATGATGCCGGGGATCAGAAAATCGCTGAACGTGCCGTGCATCAGCGCGACCGGCATCTCCATGAGGCTGCCGTCGGGCTTCGCGATCAGCAGGCCGCCGCCCGCGAGCCCGCCCAGCCCTTCGTAGCCGAGCACGATCAGAAGGATCACCCGCTGCCACGTCCGCTGGCGCTGGTTGAGCATCGTTCGTCGCCTCCTTCGATGTTTGGTGGTGCATTTTCGGCGCCAGACGAAGGACACGTGCGCGCGGCATTGCCGGCCATGGAACCGCGCAGAACTTGCGCGGCGCGCTTCAGCAGCCGTCCTGAAAACCCGCAGGGCCGGATCGGGATCGGGTGGTGGCTCTAGCGATCTCTCACTGGCTGTAGCTGGGCGTCCAGCCGGACAGCACGGTCGCGACGGTGCACGACG
>Ga0207648_10004106_pt1 | contig 15071 bp, 9 predicted proteins | sample KBSMisM32_FD_184310 | JGI IMG/M metagenome (GOLD analysis project Ga0207648, IMG submission 184310) | Miscanthus rhizosphere microbial communities from Kellogg Biological Station, Michigan, USA - KBS Miscanthus M3-2 (SPAdes) (version 2) | ecosystem: Host-associated > Plants > Roots > Rhizosphere...
AGCGGCATCGTCGAGACGATCGCGAACGCGCACGCCGGCAAGGCCGCGCCCGACTGGACCAGGCTGCGCAAGTGCATCGGCGTCGCGATCCAGGCGCAGTGCCCGACTTCGTCGAAGGCCGCCGCGACGTCGGCAGGCAGCAAGGGACGGCGATCGAGGACCGGCGACCCGTGGACGAGCGGCAGCATGACCGAGCACTCGAGCCCGAACATGTGCTGCGCCGGCACGCTGCAGACGAAGTGATCGACCGCGTCGAGACCGCCTTCGATCTCCTCGGCGAGGCGGGCACCGAGGACGAGGGCGCCGGTCAGCAGGTGCAGCAGCGTCTTCGGCTGCGGCTGCGGGTCGCCGGTGGTGCCCGAGGTGTGCAGCAGGACCGCGACCGCGTCCCACGCGGGTTGCCAGGCCAGATCGCTCGCGCGCGTCGTGCAAGGCTTCCACTCGGGCCGACAGGCGACATAGACGCTGGGTGGGAAGGCGCTTGCGCACGCCGGGTCGACGCCCGGCGCGTCGCCGACGACGATCGTGTTCGGCCGCGCTTCAAGCACGGCGGCGATGTCGGCGTCGCTTTGCGACGGCGGCAGCACCATCAGGCTGCCGTTGCGCAGCGTCGCCAGCAGCGTGACCAGGAACGCGAGCCGCGACGAGCACAGGTTGCACACGGCCGATGCGCCGCGAAGCTCGCGCGCGAGCGCGAGCGACGCCTCGTGGACCTGGTGCCAGGTCCAGGTCTCGGTCGCGCCGATGACCGCGGCGCGGCCGAGGTGCGCCGGGTCGGCGACCAAGGGAGAAGCGAGAAGCTCTTGCTGCATCGGCCGTTGCCGCTCGGCATGACGGCGCGCCGAAGCGAGCGGCATGAGCGCTTCCACGGCGCTGCTCACGAGGCTCGCTCAGGAGGCGGCGAGCTGCGCGTTGATGCCACGGTTGAGGTTCTGGACCCAGCCGTTGTAGTTCCGGTGGATCTTGCCGCCCCCCTCCTGGAGGTTGATGCTCGACCTGTAGACGATGGCGTAGCTCGTCGCCGAGTAGGGGATCTGCACTTCCGCGGTGTGCGTGCGCAGGATCAGGGTTGCGTTGATGATTCCCGGCCCGGAATCCTTCATGACCCAGCCGAGGCCGGCGCCGGCGCGAACGATCGCGCCGCGCACTTCATTGGGCGTCAGGGGCTTGTTGGCCGAGCTGCTCACGGACACGTTCTCGACGTTCTGGATCGGCGCCAACGTGCTGCACGCGGTCAGCGCAGTCGCGGCGGCGAGCACGGCCAGCCATCTCGAGATTCGAAGCATGGATCCTCCCTTGTCGTTGACGCTCGAAGGCCTTCGCCATCGCCGGTGAGAAGGCCGGAATACTTTACCGGTTCACGACGCACCTCGGCGACGCGAAGCGAGACAAAGTCCGCGGCCGGTCGCTGCGATCGAGATCACTGGCAGACCTTACAGATGGCCCGGCGTTCGGCGACGCCGAGAATGGCGGCCAGACCAGGAACGATTCGATCCGTTGGCCGCACTCGCCCCGCCGCTGGACACCGACGCCGGCTTCACGCTCGATGTCGACTTGCTCGCGGCGCGCCGGGCGGCGCGAGCGCGCAGGCTCAACACGGTACAGATCCCCGCGGTTCGCGCCGGTGGCTTCGCCATCCTGTGCGTCATCGCCGTCCTTCAGGACGTGCGAATGGGCGCACCGATCGACCGGCCGCAGCTCGCGATCCTGCTCGCCCTGAACGTCGGCTACACGGTGCTGAGCTGGACGGCACTGCGCGCGTGGTACGGCCGGACCGGCGCCCTCGATCTCGGCCTTGTCTTCGTTCACCTCGACCTCCTGGTCTGGCTGCCCAACCTGCGCCACCTGGAGCAGGCGCATCTGTTCTTCGCCTACTTGTTGCTGGTGCGGGTCGCCGATCAGGTCGGCTACGGCTTTCGCCGGGCGATCTACTTCAATCACGTCGTCCTCGCCACCTACCTCGCCTACTCGTGCTGGGTCTGGCGCTACCGACCGGCCGAGGCGCTCTGGGTCGACCGACTGACGATCGCCGCGACGATGTACCTGCTCGGCATCTACCTCGCGTTCACCGGCCTGGTCTCCGAGCGGCTGCGCAACCGGGTGCGCCAAGCGATGCAGACGGCGCGCGAGCTGGTCGACAGCCTCGAGCAGAAGAAGCTCGCCCTCGAGACGCAGGCGCACGATCTCGAGGAGGCCGGCCGCCGCGCCGAGCAGGCGAACGTCGCCAAGGCGCAGTTCCTGGCGACCATCAGCCACGAGATTCGCACGCCCATGAACGGCATGCTCGGCACCACCGAGCTGCTGCTCGAGACGACGCTCGACCCGGCCCAGCGTCATCTCGCCGAGACCGCCAACCGGTCCGCGACCGCGCTGCTCGCGCTGATCGACGACGTGCTCGACCTGTCGCGCATCGAGGCGAGCAAGCTCACGCTTCAACCGACGAGCGTCGACCTGCGCGCGCTCGTCCACGAGGCGGTCGACCTGATGGCGACGACCGCGCGCGGCAAGCCGGTCGCCCTGAGCTGCACGATCTCCTGGCGGGTGCCCAACCGCGTCGAGGGCGATCCGATCCGGCTTCGCCAGGTGCTCGTCAACCTGCTCCACAACGCGGTCAAGTTCACGGAGCGCGGGCGCATCGTCCTCGACGTCGCCGTCCTCGGCGCGAGCGAAGACGCCGTGCAGCTGCGCTTCGAGGTGCGCGACACCGGCATCGGCATCGCCGAGGACCAATTCGACTCGGTGTTCGACACCTTCACGCAGGTCGACGCGTCGAGCACGCGCCGCCACGGCGGCACGGGGCTCGGCCTGGCGATCGTCAAGGAGATCGCCCAGCTGATGGGCGGGCGCGTCGGCGTCGACAGCCGGATCGCGCACGGCTCGACGTTCTGGCTCGAGCTGACCCTGAAGCGCGCTGCCGATCCTGCGCCAGCGCCGGCGCTTGCCGACCCCGCCGATGCCGTGGCGCCGCCTGCGGCCGCGCCGGCAGGCGACGCCGTTGCTTCGGCGCACATCCTTCTCGTCGAGGACGACGCCGTGAACCAGATGGTCCTGGCCGCCATGCTCGAGCAACTGGGCTGCCGGGTCGACATCGTCGACGATGGCGAGGCCGCCTGCGATGCGGCAGCGCGGACGCGCTACGACATGGTGTTCATGGATTGCCACATGCCCGTGATGGACGGCTTCGACGCCGCTCGCCGCATCCGCGACGGCGAGGCGCGCGGCGACGGCAGGCACACGCCGATCGTCGCCCTCACCGCGCTCGCGCTCGCGGGTGACCGCGAGCGCTGCCTGAGCGCGGGGATGGACGACTACATGACCAAGCCGGTTCGCGCGGCGACGCTCGCGGCCGCGGTGCAGCGCTGGGCCGGCGCCGACCCGGACCGCTGAGCCGGCGACGCCATCGATGCCGACAGCCTACTCGGGCAAGCGGCCGAGCCCGAAGACCATTTCCAGCACCGGTCCCGGCGCGCCCAGCACACCGAACCAGCGGTTGTAGATCTCGGGCAGGGCGTTGCTGCGGTAGATCTGCGCCAGCGCCGAGTCGACGGCCTGCTTCATCGCCCAGTCGCCGCGCGGCAAGGCGATCGCATACGGCTCGTACGACAAGCCGTCGCCGAGCAACGCCAGGCTCTTCGGGTCCTTGGCTCTCGTGATCAGGCCGAGGAGAAGGACGCGGTCGCCGGCGAAGGCGTCGAGCGCGCCGGCCTCGAGCTGCTCGAGCCCCTCCTCGCGCGACTTGACCTTGACCATCGTCGCTGAAAGGACGTTCGCCTTCAATGCCTCGTCGAGCGCGCGCTCGTTGCTCGTGCCGGCGATCACGCCGATTTTCTTGCCCGACAGGTCCTTCAGCGAATTGGCGGTCGAGGAAGCACGGATCAGGAGGCCGGTGCCGTCGACGAACGTCAGTGTCGAGAACGAGACCTGCTTCATGCGCCCGAGCGTCACCGTGCTGGCGCCGCATTCCATGTCGGCCTGGCCGTTGCCGATCGCGGTGAACCGGGTCTGCGTCGTCACCGGCACCCACTTGACCTGCAACGGCGATACGCCGAGCTGGCGCTCGATCACGGCGATGACGCGCCGGCACAGGTCGACGGTGTAGCCGGCCGGCGTCTTGTCGGTTTCCTCGTAGGAAAACGGCAGCGCGTCGGTGCGGTACGCGACCGAGATCGTCTTCGTCTCGTGGATCTGCTTGAGACGCCCCTCGAACGGCGCCGTCGCCATCTGGGCGAGAGCGATCGTCGGAAGAAGGCACAGGGCGGCGAGGAGCAGTCGACGGTTCGGCATGGGGGAGGTCCCGAAGTTGAAAGGAGCGGCGCCCGGGGGCGGGGGGTCGGGCATTCTAGGTCGCGACACAATGAGAGACCCTCTCTCGGCGGTCTCCACATGCGTCGTTCCTTCGCCCTGTTCGTCGTGCGCGCCGCCATCGCGAACGCGCTCTGCAGCGGTCTTGCCGCTGCCGCGCCACCGGCCAATGTCGAGCACGTCGAGACATTCCGCGGCGTCGCGCAGTACCGCCTCAAGTCGAACGGCATGACGATCCTGCTCGCGCCGGACCGCACCAGCCCGGTGTTCACCTTCATGGTCGTCTACCACGTGGGGTCGCGCGACGAGGCGCCCGGCAACACCGGCTCGGCCCACCTGCTCGAGCACATGATCTTCAACAAGTCGACCGAGAACTTCGGCAAGGCGCACGGCCACCGGACGTTCCAGGACGTTCTCTACGAAGCCGGCGCCGACTACGGGTCGTCGAACATGACGACGTGGCACGACCGCATGAACGGCTACTCGACGCTGCCGAGCGACAAGCTCGAGCTCGCGATGCGCATCGAGGCCGACCGCATGCAGCGTGCCCTCATCCTCGACAGCGAGCGCCGGTCCGAGATGTCGGTCGTTCGCAACGAGTACGAGATCGGCGAGAACGACCCGGCGCGAGCGCTGCGCAAGGCGCTCGTCGCCACCGCCATCCAGGCGCATCCCTATCACTGGGACACGCTCGGCTATCGCTCGGACATCGAGGGCGTCAGCACCGAGAAGCTGCGCGAGCACTACCGCGCGTTCTTCCATCCCGACAACAGCGAGGCGATCCTCGCCGGCGACTTCGACGTCGACACCGCGCTCGCTCTCTTCGACCGCGAGTTCGGCGCCTTCCCGAAGGCCCCCCGGCCGATTCCGCAGGTCATCACGACCGAGCCGGCGCAGGAAGGCGAGCGCCGCGTCGTCGTCAAGCGAGAGGGCAACACCGGCCTCGTCGCGCTGGCGTACCTGCGGCCGGGCGCGTCGCATCCGGACTTCTTCGCCTTCGAGGTGCTCGCCTCGGTTCTCGGCGACGGCGTCAACGCGCGGCTGTACCAGGGGCTCGTCGAGCGCGGGCTGGCGACGTCGGTCAACGCCGACAACCATGCGCTGCGCGACCCGTACCCGCTGATCGTCGGCGCGACCTGCGCGCCGGGAAAGACCCACGCCGAAGTCGAGGCCGCGATCAGGGCCGCGCTGGCAGAGGTGGCCGACAAGGGCATCACGCCGGCCGAGCTCAAGCGCGCCCAGCAGCAGATCGAGGTGTCGGTGGCGCGCTTGCGCGATGGCCCGTACCAGGTCGCGTCATCGCTGGGCGAGGCGGTCGCGTCGGCCGACTGGAAATGGTTCCTGACCTACGTCGACCGCATCAGGTCGGTCGGCGCCGACGACGTGCGGCGCGTCGCGGCGGCCTACCTCGTGCCGGATCGTGCGACCGTGGGCTGGTTCGTTCCGGCCACGACGGCGCGGACCGCCGGCGCGCCGGCTGCGGGCGACGCTGCCCGACCCGCGCCCGGGGCCGCGGCGCCGGTGCCGGTGCCGTCAGCGACCCCGGCCGTCGCCAACGCCGCCACAACGACGAGGACGACGGCCTCGACCGGAGCAGGCGTTCGTGCGGCGGTGCCGGCAGCACCGCGCGCGGTTCCTTTCGCCAGCCGAACGGTGCGCAGCGTCCTCGCCAACGGACTCGTCGTCGACGTCGTCGAGAACCACACCGTGCCGCTCGTGGCCGTGCGCGGCATGGTCATGGCGGGCAACGTTCAGGCGACCGGCCCGCGTGCGACCTTGCCCGCGCTCACCGAGAAGATGCTCGCGCGCGGCACCGCGTCGCGCTCCAAGGAAGCGATCGGCGCGCTCCTCGCCGACGTCGGCGCCGAGCGTCGCTACGTGACGACGCCGACGCACGTCGCCATCGAGGCCGACGGCATGGCGCGCGACCTGCCGTTGATCCTCGGCGTGCTGGCCGACGAGCTGCGCCACCCCGCCTTCGCCGCCGCCGAGCTGGCCAAGGCCAAGGCGGAGCTCGAGAACGAGGTCCTTCGCGCCGACGACAACACGTCGGCGCGTGCGCAGGAGCGCCTCGCCCAGCTCGCCTTCGCACCGAATCATCCGTACTACCCGGTCGGCCGCGCCGCAAAGCTGCAGGGCCTCGCCGCACTCGGCGTCGACGACCTGCGCGATTTCCATCGTGCGCGCTACATCGGCGCGGGGGCGGTCCTGGCCATCGTCGGCGACGTCGATGCGAAAGCGGTGATCGCGCACGTCGCGAAGCTCTTCGGCGACATTCCCGCCGGCGAGAAGGCGTCGTTCGACGCGGTCGCGCGCACCGCCGCCGCCGACCGTGCGACGCGCGAAGCGGTGACGATGCGCGGCAAGGCCAACATGAACATCGTCATCGGCGGCGCGAGCGGATTGCGTCGCCTCGACCCGGACTTCGAGGCCGCGCTCGTCTCCAACGCGGTGTTCGGGCAGAGCGCGCTCGCCTCGCGCGTCGGCCGTCGCGTGCGCGACAGCGAAGGCCTCTCGTACTCGCTGGCGTCGCGATATGCGCAGAGCGACATCGTCGACGGCGTCTGGCAACTCAACGTCAACGTCGCGCCGCAGAACGTCGCGAAGGCGCTGCGCTCGGCGCTGGACGAGATCGCGAAGTACGCGCGCGAAGGCGCCACCGATGCCGAGGTCGCGGCGCAGAAGAGCTACTTCGCCGGCAACTACCAGGTGAATCTCGGCTCCAATGCCGGCGTCGCGTCGGCGCTCGTCACCGCCGAGAGGTTCGGCTACGGCCCGCGCTATCTCGACGAGTTTCCGGCGCGCATCCGCGCGGTCACGACCGCCGCGGCCAACGCGGCCCTGCGCAGGCACTTCGCGCCGGACAAGCTGCACGTGATCGTCGCGGGCGACCTCGACAAGGTGCCCGACTGAACCGGGGGACCAGCGGGCCCGCGTGAGCAGGCGCGCTGGTCGGCGGCGAGCCGGCTACTGCACCGAGATCGCCTTGGCGGTGGGAGTGGCGTCGAAGATCAGTTTCGACGGCCACGTCGGCCAGGTGACGCCGAGCGCCTGCGGCGCGTTCGGATCACCGGTGCGGGCGAACGCACCGAGGCTCGCCATCATCGCCTGCGAAAGCGCCAGACGACCGGGGCGGTTCGCGGTCGAGTTGGCGATGTTCGCGAACAGCGAGGGCCCGAAGTTGCCGAACAGGAAGGGCAGATCGAACGCGTGCGCCGCGCCGTAGATGTCGTTGAACGGCGCAGGCTCCTCGTCCCAATCGAAGCGGTAGTACCAGACCTCGTTCTGCTGTGCCTTGAGCGTGTCCAGCACGTTCTTGGCGGCGGCGACGAGGAAGATCTGGTTGAGCAACTCGGTCTTCGCGTTGAAGCCGGTCACCGGCGTCGTCACCGGCAGGTACACCGCCGGGATCCACTGCTCGATCGTGATCTGCGGCGGCGCGTCGGGATGATAGGCAAACTGGATGTCGAACAACTGCTTGTCAGTGACCAGCCGTCCGCTCGGCCCGCCGAGCAACGTCAGGAAGGTCGGGAACAGCTTGCCCTCGTCGCGCGTGTTGCCGGCCATCACCGGAACGCGAAGGTAGTTGCCGGCAGCGATCGCGCCGATCGGGTCGAGAGGCAGCATCGCGCCGTCGGGAATGGGCCCCGACCCCGCGAGTCCGAGCGCAGCGAGCTTGAAGAGGAGCGTCGAGAGCAGGGCCGCTGGAGTCCTCGACCGCATGTACGCCGCGACGACCGCGGGCGGCTGGCTCGCCGCCCACGCGGCGGCACCCGCGACGTCGAGTGCGATGCCGTCGACGATCAACTGTTGGTACAGGAGCTGGTTGCCCTGCAGCGCGTACGTCGAGGCGGGGGCGAGCGTCGGCAGGCGTCCGGGCGGGAGATTGGTTGCCAGCGAGATGCCACCGCTCAGCGGCACGACCTTGTTGAACAACTGCGGTCGCGCGCCGACGGTCGCCGGCGTCGTCAGCAGCGCGTAGACATCGATCGCGCCGGCCGACTGTCCCATCAGCGTGACGTTGGTCGGATTGCCGCCGAACTTCGCGATGTCGTGGCGGATGAACTGCAGCGCCTTGATGATGTCGAGCAGCGCGAAGTTGCCCGAGTCCTCCTGCGGGTCGGTTCCCGACTTGAGCTGGGCGAGGTTGAAGAAGCCGAAGATGCCGAGGCGGTAGTTGACCGAGACCACGACCGAGTCGGTCGCCTTGGCCAGCGCGGCGCCGTCGTAGACCGGGTCGGCGGTGTAGCCGGACACGTTGCTGCCGCCGTGGACGAAGACGATCACCGGGCGGTCGCCACGACGATCTGCCGGGCGCCAGATGTTGAGGTAGAGGCAGTCTTCGCTGCCCACCGCCTGGTTGAGCGTCATGCCGATCGTCGGGTCGTAGCGGTTGTTCGCACCCGGCCCGTAGATGCGCCCGTACTGCACGCAGGCGTTGCCGAACTGCTGCGCATCGCGCGGGGTCTTCCATCCATCGGGATCGACAGGCGCCTTCCAGCGCAGTGCGCCGACCGGAGCCTTGGCGAACGGCACGCCCTTCCAGGCATAGGTACCGGTGCCGGCAGAGTCGTCGATGCCGACGACCTTGCCGAAGCGGGTCTCTCGTTCGACGGTCGAGTGATTTCCCTGGGCTGAAGCAGAAAGCCAGCTGAAAGCGGCACAGGCGAGCAGGATCTGAAATTTGCGCATTGAATCGGTCTCCTCGGGGACTGGCGACGTTACGAGGCAACGGCTCGGATCTCGCATCGTGATTACCCTGATCGCGTCCGAACGCGCGGCTCGTGTAGGCGCCTGCGCATGCTCGCGCGCTGTTGAGGGAACTGTGCGAGCTGTTCGCGATCCGTCATCAGCGCCCTGGCATCATTCCCCGACGCCAGCACGCGCCTCACGGAGCGCTGCGAGCCAGCGAAATGACGATGAGTCCAGAACTTCTCAGCGAACGCGCCCGGCCGGCGCACCCATCGAGCATCCTGATCGTCGAGGACGACTGGCAGATCGCCACGAACCTGCACACATTTCTCGAGCTGCAAGGTTTTGCCGTCGACGCGGCGTACAGCGGCCCGGCCGCGCTGCACCGCTGCAGCGTCGAGCGGTTCGACCTCATCGTGCTCGATCTCGGCCTGCCCGGCCTGGACGGACTGACCCTTCTGCAGCGCCTGCGCGTCGAACTGCGCGCGAGCACGCCAGTCCTCATCATCTCGGCGCGCACCGACCTCGCGGACAAGCTCGCGGGGTTCGAGCACGGCGCGGACGACTACCTGACGAAGCCGTTTGCGCTCGCGGAGGTCGGCGCCCGTGTGCGCGCGCTGCTGAACCGGGCCGCGGGCGGCAGCGTCGTGGACCCGGTGCTGCGCTTCGAGTCGATCGAGCTCGCCCTCGACAGCGGTGAGGTCCGTGTGGCCGGCTCGCCCGTCCACCTCACGCCCAAAGCCAACCAGCTGCTCGAGCTCTTGCTGAGAAAGCCGGGCCAGCTGTTGCGCCGCGAGTCGATCGAGGCGGCGCTCTGGTCGGACGCGACTCCTCAGGCCGACGCCTTGCGCAGCCAGATCCACTTGCTCCGCAAGGCGCTCGCCGAGCATGGCTTCGACGGGGTCCAGACGGTGCACGGCGTCGGCTTGCGGCTGGTCGCACCTCCGCGCGAGGCCGGCTGATGCGGCGGCGCTCGCTCGGTGAGCGCGTGGTGTTCGCGGTGACCGCGACGGTGGCCGTGCTGGTCGGGCTCCAGTCGCTCCTCGCTTACGTCGCCATGCATGCGCAGGAAGACGACATGTCGGACACGATGCTAAGGCGCGAGGTGCAGCAGATCGTGACGCACATCCGGGAGCCCGGGTTGATGCCGACCGGCAACTTGCTCGACTCGATCCGCGTCCAGGCCTGGCTGACGCGCGCGGGTGCGGGCGACCAATCGATGCCGCCGTACCTCCGCGGGCTCGCGCCGGGGCTCTACCACCTAGAGCCGGACGGCAAGACGCTCCACGTCGCTGTCAACGACACCGAGGAAGGCCGGCTCACCGTCGTCGTCGACGCGACGACCGCCGAGACCAAGGTCCATCGCTTCGGCCTCACGATGCTCGTGCTCTGGCTCCTGTGCGTCGGTGCGACTGTCTTGATTGCGCGCGGCGTGGCTGCGCTCGCCGTCGGACCGATCGTCGCTGCAACGCGCACCATCGCGCGCTCGGCGCCCGGCCGGCCGATCGAGGCTGCAGCGCACAGTGACGAGGCCAGCGTCCTCACCGAAACGTTCCAGCGCTTCCACGACCGCGTCGACGAGATGGTCGCGCGCGAGCGCCAGTTCGCCGCCAACCTGGACCACGAGATCCGAACGCCGCTGACGGCGATCCGCACGGACGCCGAGCTGCTCGGCATCGAGGCCGACCTCGCGCCGGCGCAGCGCGACCGCATCGAGCACATCGTCGCAGCTGTCGACGAGATCGTCGCGACGACGGCATCGACGCTCTCCTACAGCGCCGGCCGCGTTGTCGGTACCGAGTCCCTCGACTTGCGGGAGGTACTGCTCGACGCCCGAGCGGCGCTCGAAAGGCGCGCCGACGCCGAAGGCCTGAGCATCGCGGTCGAAGTCGCGGTGGGAGAGCGAGTTCAGGCCGACCGTCAAGCGCTTGTCACGGTCGTGCGCAACCTCTTCCGCAATGCCATCGAGCATGCCGCACCCGCGACGCTGCGGGTCACCGGAGACCACCGTGCGGTTGTCTTCAGCGATGACGGGCCGGGAATCCCGGTAGCCCGGCTGCCGCGCGTGCTCGAGTCGCCGTCTCGCAGAGGTCGCATCGACGAGGCGTCGACGCAGGGCGGGCGCGTGCGCGGCCTGGGCCTGACGATCGTCAAGCGCCTGTGCGAGCTGCAAGGCTGGCAGCTCGCGATCCGCTCGCCCGTGGAGGCCGGGCGCGGCTGTGCGTTCACCCTCCTGTTCGAAGCGGTGGTGGCAGGGTCCTGACCCGCCGCGATCACGGATCTTCCACACTCGACCCACGGACCGTCCACAGAGCGACGGCTAGTCTCGCCCGCATGCGGGACCGGACCCTGTCTCTCACTCTCGGCGCGCTGCTCGCCTGCCGTGTCGCTCACGCCGGAGGCATCGACCACAAGATCGACCCGCCGCAAGACACCGGCATCTGGTCCAGGAGCAATCAGAAGGCGCTCCAGGACCTTACCGTGTTGACCGTGTTCGGCGGCGCGCTCTGGCTGGGCTCAGACGATCGCATCGGGCACACGTTCTGGCAGTCCGTCGATTCGACGGCGATCGGCGTCGTGACGGCGCAGGTCATGAAGCCGGTGTTCAGTCGATCGCGGCCCCGGCAGACGGACGATCCCGGTGACTGGTTCCAGGGGTCCGGACACAACAGCTTCCCGAGCGGCGAAGTCATGGTGGTGACGACGGCCATCACACCGTTCGTCCTCGAGTACGGTCCGAGCCATCCTGCCGTCTACGCCCTCGAGTTGCTGCCGCTTTACGACGGCATCGCACGCATCAAGTCGCAGGCGCATTGGCAGACCGACGTGCTGGCGAGCTTCGCGATCGGAACGGGGATCGGCTGGTATGCACATGAGCGCGAGCTGCCGATCTCGGTCAAGCTGCTGCCTCGAGGGGTGACGATCGGCTTGCACGTGCAGTTTTGAATGTCAATCCCGCGTCCGACACCGACGGTCCGAAAGCATTGCCGCCGCTTCGAAGGCGCTTGGTCGCGCTCGACGAGACCGGTCGTCCATCGGCGGGCAACCGAAGGTAAGAGCCGTGCCGATCGATCTGCAGCGGGTCTCGGGCGCCGGGCTCTCGCCAGTCGATACGGTTGACACAATTGCCCCTTCCGGACGAGCCACAAAACCTTGCGCGGTCCGTAGACTCCCGGCCTCGCTCAACCACGGATGCCGCACATGAAGTCGAACGTTCCGTCCATCGTGATCGCTGCCGCGTTCACGGCTCTGGCCGCGCCGCTTGCGCAAGCCGCGTCCGACACCACCCGCGTGATCGTGGCCTTCAAGCCCGGGGCCCTGGGCGCGGTCCGCGGCGCGATCGCCGCCGCTCACGGCACCCTCAAGCACGAGATCTACGGCATGGACGCGATGGCGATCGAGGTGCCGACCGCGGCGCTGGCCGGCCTGTCGCGCAATCCGAACATCGAATACGTCGAGGACGACCCGAAGCGCTACATGTACTCCGCGACGACGCCGTCGGCCGCGCCGTATGCCACGGGTCAGCTCGTGCCGTACGGCATCCAGATGGTGCAGGCCGACCAACTCGCCGGCACCAACGCATCGTCGCGCAAGGTCTGCATCATCGATTCGGGCTACGACGCCAGCCACGAGGATCTCTCGCACGGTGCCAATGTCACCGGCGAGTACGACTCCGGCACCGGCTGGTGGTACACCGACGAGAACCATCACGGGACGCACGTGGCCGGCACCATCTCGGCGTTGAACAATGCCGGCACCGGCGTTGTCGGCGTCAGCGAGAACGCGACGCTCCAGCTGCACATCGTCAAGGTCTTCGGCGCCGAGGCCTGGGCGTACTCTTCCACGCTCGCTTCGGCGGCGAACAAGTGCGGCGCGGCCGGCGCCAACATCATCAGCATGTCCCTCGGCGGCTCGTTCTCGAACAAGACCGAGCAGCGTGCCTTCGACTCGCTGTATGCGAGAAACGTGCTTTCCGTCGCCGCCGCGGGCAACGACGGCAACACGCGGGTCTCGTATCCGGCCGGTTACGCCAGCGTGATCTCTGTGGCCGCCATCGACGAATTCAGGAACTGGGCGACGTTCTCGCAATACAACAAGGACGTCGAGCTCGCCGGTCCCGGCGTCAACGTGCTGTCGACCGTGCCGATGGGCACTGGCCGAGCGTCCGCGTTGAAAGTGGGCTCGACCACCTACGCCCCGGGCGGCATGGACGGTTCGCCGCTCGGCTCCGTCACGGCTCCGCTGGCCGACTTCGGCCTCGGCGGCAACGTCGTCGCCGGCAGCATGACCGGCAAGGTCTGCCTGATCCAGCGCGGCACCTACGAGTTCGGCGTCAAGGTGGCCAACTGCGCGAAGAGCGGCGGTGTCGGCGCCGTGGTCTTCAACAACGTCGCCGGCAGCTTCGGCGGCACGACCGGAACGACCGCGACGGGAATCCCGTCAGTCACGGCATCGGACAGCGAAGGCGCGGCGATGAAGGGTCAACTGGGGCAAAGCGCCACGGTGACGGTCACGACATCGAACTACGCGTTCTTCGACGGCACCTCGATGGCCACTCCGCATGTGTCTGCCGTGGCCGCGCTGGTGTGGGCACACCACCCGGAGTGCACGGCGGCGGAACTGCGCAATTCGCTCGACTTCAGCGCGCTCGACCTGGGCCCCGCGGGTCGCGATACGAAATTCGGCTACGGCCTGGTGCAGGCCAAGGCGGCGGTCGACCGCATCGATCAGCGCGGCTGCGGCCACTGAGCCTGCCGCCTCGGAGGCGAGGGCGCGGGGTGGGTTGAGTCAAATCAGCCCCCCGCTCCGTTCACACTTCATCCTTCTCCCAGAACGCCCGCGTCACCCCCTGGCTCTTCATCAGCGCCACGACCTTCTCCCGGTCGAGAACGCCGCACCGCGCCGCCCATGCGTCGTACTGCGCCGCCATCGACTTGACGCGCTCGGGCTGCCGCGACGCGAGGTCGTTGAGCTCGGTCCGGTCGGCGTCCATGTCGTAGAGCTCCCACGCGCGCGGGTAGCGCTTGACGAGCTTCCAGGGGCCGATGCGAACCGCCGCGTTGCCCTCGTGCTCCCAGAACATCGGCCGGCGCTCATCGCCCGGGGTGTCGTTGCCGAACACCGGCAGCAGCGACTGGCCTTCGAGCGGCTCGACGGCGTGGCCATCGAAGCTCGACGGATAGGTCGCGCCGGTCAGGTCGACGATCGTGGCCATGATGTCGGGCAGGTAGCCCGGCGCGTGGCGCACGCCGCCGTTCGCTTCCTTCGCGATGCCGTTCGGCCAGTGCGCGATCAGCGGCGTCGCGATGCCGCCCTCGTGAATCCAGTGCTTGTAGAGGCGGAACGGGCTGTTCGAGAGATTGGCCCACGCCGTGCCGTAGCTCTGGTACGTGTTCTCGGGCCCCGGCATGCGCCCGGTATCGTTGCCGAAGTGCACCGGCTCGCCGCTTCGCGTCGTCCGGCGCGCGATCATGAGCTTGTCGACGAGCTCGTCGATGGTCACGTCTTCCGGGATGTCCTCGGCGCAGGCGCCGTTGTCGGCGAGGAAGATCACCAGGGTGTCGGCGAGCTTGCCGTGCTTCTCGAGCGTCGCGAGCAGGCGCCCGATGCCCTGGTCCATGCGATCGATCTGGGCCGCGTAGACCTCCATGCAGCGCAGCGTCCAGGCGCGGAACTGCTCGTCCTTCTGGGCTGACGTCCACGGCGGTTGCGTCGGGTCGCGGTCGGTCAGCTTCCAGTGCGGCTGGAGGATGCCGCTCGCGACCAGCTTGTCGAGGCGCTCCTGGCGAAGCCGGTCCCAGCCGGCGTCGAAGCGGCCGCGGTACCTGGCGATGTCGTCGTCGTGCGCATGCAGCGGCCAGTGCGGCGCGGTGTACGCCACGTACTCGAAGAACGGCTTGTCCGCGTCCTCGCCGGTGCAATGCTGCTCGACGAAGGCGCACGCGTTGTCGCTGATCGCGTCGGTGTAGAAGAAGCCCGGCGCGCGCGCCTCGTGCTCGATGTTCTCGTTGCCGCGCGTCAGCGTGTTCGGGTCGTAGAAGCTGCCGGCGCCGATGATCGTGCCGTAGAAGGCGTCG
>Ga0207648_10004107_pt1 | contig 15070 bp, 14 predicted proteins | sample KBSMisM32_FD_184310 | JGI IMG/M metagenome (GOLD analysis project Ga0207648, IMG submission 184310) | Miscanthus rhizosphere microbial communities from Kellogg Biological Station, Michigan, USA - KBS Miscanthus M3-2 (SPAdes) (version 2) | ecosystem: Host-associated > Plants > Roots >...
GTGAAGTTTCGCAAACGGTGTGGCGCGAAGAACACCGGCGTCAAGGAGTTCTTTATGACAGACAAGACCGCAATTAGACTGATCGGCCGCCCAAGCCGTCCACTTGCAAACGCGGCTTCGTGAAAGGCCGTTCAGCCGCAACGTGTCGTCGGCGAGCGATCCAATGCTCGACATGAATCTCCGCAGAGATTGGCACGGCGGCCCGAGCGTCAAGACGTTGGAAGGCCAAGCTTTTCCAGCAGACCATTCAACTCTTCGAGCGAAGAAAACTGGATTGCGATTTCGCCTTGTTCGCCCCGACGCGTTCGCTTCTTGATCCTGATATCGACGGCTGCTGCGAGCGCATCCGATAGAGTCTGCTCGATTCGCAGCAGGTCGCGCGGCTTCTCGCTACGGCCCTTGAGCGAGCGCGGCTGTCGCCCGTGCCGACCGGCACGCCGAGCCACTAAGCCTTCGGCTTCGCGCACGCTCAGCTTTTTAGCGACGATTTCGGTCGCCACGATGATCTGCTCGGCACCGTCGAGCGGAAGCAGAGAGCGCGCATGGCCCATGTCGAGGTCGCCGGCCAGCAACAGTTGCTGGACCGGCTCGGCCAGATTTAGCAGACGCAGCAGGTTGCTGGCGGCACTTCTGGACCGTCCGACCGACTGTGCCGCCTCTTCATGCGTCAGGCCGAACTCGTCGGTCAGCCGCTTCAAGCCCTGCGCCTCCTCGAGCGGATTGAGGTCTTCACGCTGGATGTTTTCGATCAGCGCCATCGCCGCAGCCGCCTCGTCCGGCACGTCACGCACCAAGACCGGGACTTCCGACAGGCCGGCGAGGCGGGCAGCCCGCACTCGCCGTTCGCCCGCGATCACTTCATAGCGCGGCGAACCGGCGGCGAGGCCAGCGTCGCCGTTCGAAGAAGAGCCGCTCGATGCCCCGACACGCCGCACAAGGACCGGTTGCATGATCCCTTGTGCCCTGATGCTTTGCGCAAGTTCGTACAACGCACCCTCGTCCATCCTCGTTCGCGGCTGGTACTTGCCGGGCTGCAGCGAATCCAAACTGAGTGAGTGCGGGACTGCATTTGCGGATGCGCCTCCAGGACCGTCGCCCTTGTCCGACTCGCGAACGGTCGGACCCAGGAGTGCCTCGAGCCCGAGGCCGAGTCCTTTCGGTTTCTTCGTCACCATCGCGCGATTCTCGTCGATCAATCGCCCTGCACGACGATCACTGACCGCGCTCATTCGGAGGCAAGCGTCCAGACATCGAGTGCCTTATGCTTTGCCCTGTACGAGGAGCCGCCATGAAGTACCGCGTTTTTGTCGATGGCCAGGAGGGCACGACCGGACTGCGCATCCACGAATATCTTGCCCGACGCGATGACGTGGAGCTTCTTCGAATCGTGGCTGACAAGCGAAAGGACGATGTCGAGCGTGCACGTCTGCTGAACGCGTCGGACATCGCGTTTCTGTGCCTGCCCGACGCCGCGGCGCGGGAGGCGGTCGCTTTGGTGACGAATCCGGATACTTGCGTCATCGACGCGAGCACGGCCCATCGGACGGCACAGGGATGGACGTTCGGGTTGCCCGAACTGGCGCCAGACCAGCGGGATCGTCTGCGCGAGAGCAAGCGCATTTCAAATCCGGGCTGTCATTCAACGGGCTTCATCCTGCTGATGCGCCCTTTGGTCGACGCGGGGTTGGTGCCCACTTCTCTGGCAATCAGCGCTACCTCGATAACAGGCTATTCCGGCGGCGGGCGAAAGATGATCGAGCGCTACGCCGAAGGAACCGACGCGAAGTTTAATGCGCCGGCGCCTTACGGTTTGACCCTGTCGCACAAGCATGTGCCCGAGATGACGAGTCACAGCAGGCTTGCCGTCAGGCCTGTCTTCATGCCGGTCGTCGCGAACTTCTACAAGGGTCTTGCGGTCTCGATTCCGCTGCACCTGGATTCGCTGGGCGAGGGGCGAACAGCGGAGCAGCTGCATGCCGAACTCGCAAAGCGATATGCGAACGAGCGCTTCATTCGAGTCATGCCGTTGCGCGATCCCGATGCGCTGGAAGTAGGCTTTTTCGACGTCCAGGCCTGCAACGACACCAACCGGGCGGATTTATTCGTGTTCGCCAACGACACGCAGGCCATCCTGATGGCACGGCTCGACAACTTGGGCAAGGGTGCCAGCGGTGCCGCCGTTCAGGCCATGAACGTGCACCTAGGCGTCGAGGAGTCGCGCGGGCTTTAGCATCAAGTGCGCTTTGGATCGCAGATGGGTTTGGACGCGTCGGCCGCGCTCTCCTACCTTCGGTTATTTGGACGGTCACGCTTGGACGGCCACGTTTGGCTGCGGCTCTGCGGCCTCCAAGCGTTGCGCCATTTCACGCGCGAAATCGATGAAAGCGAGCGCTCCCTTTGATGTCGGATCAAAGATGACGCCGGGCAGGCCATAACTCGGCGCCTCCGCAAGTCTGACATTGCGAGGAATCACAGCGTTGAAGACTTTCTCGCCGAAGTGCGCCTTGAGCTGTTCGCTAACTTGTTGCTGCAACGTGATACGTGCGTCGAACATCACGCGAAGCAAGCCGATCACCTTCAATTCCGGGTTCAGATTGGCATGGACTTGGCGAATCGTGTTCACCAGATCACTCAATCCCTCCAAGGCGAAATACTCGCACTGCATCGGCACGACCACGCCGTTTGCGCAACAAAGTCCGTTCAAAGTCAAAAGACTGAGACTCGGCGGGCAGTCGATCAGCACGATGTCGTAGTCTGCCCGACACAACGTTAGGGCTTGACGCAGACGCCGCTCGCGCCGCTCGAGACCGACGAGTTCCACTTCCGCGCCTGCGAGCTCCCGGTTCGCACCGACGATGTCGTAGCCCGCCTTCTCGCTGCGACGCCTAGCCTCCAAGATCGACGCGTTCTCGAGTAGCACGTCGTACACCGAAAGTTCCAAAGATCGCTTGTCGACTCCCGATCCCATCGTCGCATTGCCTTGCGGATCGAGGTCCACCACGAGGACCCGCTTGCCGATGCGACCCAGCGCCGCAGCGAGATTGACAGTGGTCGTCGTCTTGCCGACTCCACCTTTCTGATTTGCGATGCAGAAGATTTTGGCCATCGGGCTCAAGGTCACGGGTGGGATGCGAACAAGGTCAGCGATTCTGGAACAAGCCCCGCCGGCGCCGCAAATCAACAGTGGGAAGGCAACAACGGACGCATCCAAACGAGACACCGCTCGGCTTGAAGATACGGCACTTTGACCTGTTCCACGTGAAACACTTCGGCGTGTTGAGACACGGATGCGATCTCTTGCGCCGGTACTTTCCCTTTCATCGCCATCCAGATGCCGGCTGGTGCCAGGGCGCCGCCCGTTAGGCGTACCAAGTCGCTCAATGAGGACAGGGCTCGCGAAGTAACGACATCCGAATCGCAGCTGTTGATTTCCTCGAGTCGTCTGTGCTCCGCACGAAGATTCGCAACGGCGAGTTCGCTTGCGACATGGCGCACGAACGCAGTTTTCTTGCTAACGCCATCGACACAAACGACCCGCAGGCGCGGTTCCATGATGGCGAGTATCACACCCGGCAGACCGGCACCGCTTCCCGCATCCAGAACGCTGAGGGGCCCGGTCGAAGGGAGCAGCCGTCGTAGCGGTGTCACGACCGACAAGCAATCGAGCACGTGATGCGTGAACAGCGCGTCCTTGTCTCTTAGCGCCGTTAGGTTGTAGACAGCATTCCAGCGAGACAGCAAGCCGACGTACGACACAAGCCGACTTGCTTGCTCGCCGGAAATAGAAAGGCCCAAGCTCGTTGAGGCATCGTGCAGGGCTTGCTCCACCGCTTGGACACTCGAGCCAGCCTGCTCAGGCGGCGCTGGAAAGCTCGACCGATGTCGAATCTGCCTTCCGCATGCGCTTCAGGTGCACTCGCAGGACCGCGAGCGCAGCCGGCGTGATGCCGGGCAGCCGACCGGCTTGCGCCAACGTCGCTGGGCGCTGACCAGCCAGGACTTGGCGCGCCTCCCAAGAGAGCGCGCCGATCACCGCGTAGTCAAAATCTTCCGGTATGAGCGCGCTTTCGTCCGTCGACGCCCTCGCCAGCGCGGCGTTCTGGCGGTTCACATAACCTTCGTATTTAACTGAGATCTCAACCTGTTCGACAACTTGGTCGGCGAGCCGCTCGCCCAATCGTGCGGCGAGGGTTTCACGTGAAACAGGCGGGTCTTGACCCGCTGACTGACATGCTTCCGAAATATGTCCGTACGTGACACCCGGCCGTCGCAGAAGCTCTGTCAACGGGTAGTCCCGCTCCAGAGGCTGGCCTACCGTCCGCAGTGCGTCACGCACAGCAAGGGTGCTAGGGCCCAGACGGGTGACCGAAAGCCTAGTGCGCTCTTTGTCCACCGCCTCCCACTTGCGGCTGTACATCTCCCACCGGCGATCATCGACCAGTCCGAGTCGACGGCCGGCTGGCGTCAGGCGACGATCAGCGTTGTCTTCTCGAAGCTGCAACCGGAACTCAGCCCGGCTCGTGAACATTCGATATGGCTCGGTGACACCCTTGCTCACCAGATCGTCCACAAGGACACCGAGATAGGCCTCGTCGCGGCGCGGCTGCCATGGCGAATCACCGCGGGTCAGCAGCGCCGCATTGACCCCGGCGTACAGCCCCTGCGCAGCAGCTTCTTCATACCCAGTGGTGCCGTTGATCTGCCCAGCGAAAAACAGGCCAGCGATCGCCTTCGTTTCGAACGACGGCTTGAGCGCGCGAGGATCGAAGTAGTCGTATTCGATGGCGTATCCAGGACGGACGATGTGCGCGTCTTCGAGACCCGCGATCGAGCGGACTGCGGCCAGTTGGACATCGAACGGCAGCGACGTCGAAATCCCGTTCGGATAGAACTCGGTCGTGCTGAGGCCTTCCGGCTCGAGAAAGATCTGGTGCGAGGTCTTGCCGGCAAACCGGCTCACCTTGTCCTCAATGCTCGGGCAGTACCGCGGCCCGACGCCTTCGATGAGGCCGGTGAACATCGGGCTCCGCTCAAACCCCGAACGGATGATCGCGTGCGTGCGCTCGTTGGTCTGCGTGATCCAGCAGGGCACTTGGCGCGGATGCTGCACCTGATCGCCGATGAAACTGAACACGGGAACGGTACCCTTTCCGTCGGCGCCGTCTCCCGGTTGTGCCGTCAAGCGCGAAAAGTCGATCGTGCGTCCGTCGATGCGAGGTGGAGTCCCGGTCTTCAGGCGGCCTTGGGGCAGGCGCAATTCCTTCAGGCGGGCAGACAGTGTGACCGCTGGCGGATCTCCGGCCCGCCCCGCGGCATGGCTTTTGAGACCGACGTGGATCTTTCCATCCAAGAAAGTGCCTGCAGTCAGGATGACAGTGTCCGCGTCGAAGCGAATGCCCACTTGCGTGGCAACGCCTGTCACTCTGTCCCCTTCGACTGCAAGATCATCACAAGCAGCCTGAAACAACCAGAGATTCGGCTGGTTCTCGAGTCGTCGCCGAATCGCCGCTCGGTACAAACCGCGGTCCGCCTGAGCGCGAGTCGCGCGAACCGCCGGACCTTTCGAACTGTTCAGGATCTTGAAGTGAATGCCAGCTTCGTCGGCAGCAGCCGCCATCGCGCCACCGAGAGCGTCGATCTCCCTGACCAAGTGTCCCTTGCCAATGCCGCCGATCGAAGGATTGCAACTCATCTGACCCAACGTCTCGAGACTGTGGGTCAACAACAGCGTCGCAGCACCCATTCGAGCCGCCGCCAGCGCTGCTTCCGTTCCTGCATGACCACCGCCGATGACGATGACGTCGAATCGCTTTGGAAACAGCATGAGTAGCGGTCCGGAAAAATTGGGCAACCCGCAATTGTAGGTAGCCTGCTATCTCCTGAGGGTGTGGACGCAGTTGGCTGCGCCCGGCAACTTCACTCGACGTCGAAAGGCCTGAGCATCTCGATGTGCGTGATGCCGTCCTCAAGGTAGGGCGCCCCCACTGGCCAGAACCCAAGCTTCCTATAGAAGCGCTCGAGTCGGGCCTGGGCCGAAATCCGTATTGCGCGTCCCGGCCATGCCGCGGCACAAGCGCTGACCACTCGTCGTACCGCTTCGCGCCCGAGACCGGTGCCGCGCGCCGGGCCGGTCGTCAGGACGCGGCCCATCGAAGGCTCCCGATATTTCGTGCCGGGGTCGAGCAGGCGCGCATAGGCGAAACGGCAACCGCTGCGCCGGCGACCACGCCGCCAGGTGGTAGGCCGCCTGGTCATGGCCGTCGATGTCCAGAAAGACGCACTGCTGCTCAATTGCAAAGACCGCCTGCCGCGCCGCATAAATGCGTTCAAGCTCGAAGACGGTCAGGGCCTCGAAACGGCACCATCGCCATGTCAGCTCGCCTTCGCGCCCAAGCTCCTCCACCGCCATCCTTCGATCGCTCATCTCAACGCTGCGCTTCGCAACGTGCGCGCGACATACCAGACCCCGACGATCGTCAGCGCGGTGCAGACGCCCAGCGGAATTAGGACAGCGGCCGGATCCATCGCCTCTCCCTTCAACACCCGCGTCATCAGTGCGTTTTGCGCGAGCGCCGGAATCCAAAGTTGCCAGGGCGCCTCAGCACCTGGGTTCAGGACCGTCACGAGCGGCAGCAGGGAGACGACCAGCACGACGACCGCGGCACTGGCCTGGGCTTCCTTGAATGTCCGGCACCGGATCGCGGCGGCCATCAGAACCGCGGAAAGGGCAGCTGCAAACGGAAGCAGCACGACGAGGAACAGCGAGGCTTCGCGCGGACCGTACCGGAACAGCGCTGCCAAGGTGTCGCTGCGCAACAGCCACTGGGCCGGCATGAAGCTCAGCGAGCTGAGCACTGCGATCAGCATGCTGATGCCCGAGACCGCTCCCCATTTCCCGACAACGAGCGCCCAGCGTTCGGCAGGATTCATCAGGAGCGGCTCCAGGGACCCGCGCTCGCGCTCGCCCGCCGTCGTATCGAGTGCCGCGTTCAGCGCCCCATACAGCACCGCCATCATGACGAAGAACGGCAGCATGCCGGTGAACTGAGTGGCCCGGCTCTGCGGATTCGCGAGATCGCGGGTCTCGATGTGGATGGGCGCCAGCAATTCGTTCGACACCCCGCGCAGTGCCAGGCTGATCGTCGACCGCTCGCGGCTGAACCCTTCGAGCAGCCGCTCGATGCGGCGCGCGCTCGACTGCGAGCGCTGGTTGGAGCTGTCGGAAACGACTTCGATAACGGGACCCTCGCCACGCATCAGTGCGGCTTCGACATCGGCCGGCACCACGACCACTGGATCCGCGAGGCGCGCACTGCGCAACGCGGCCTCGTAGTCCGGCGGCGCCGCCTTCACGGTGTAGGTCTGCCGCTCGAAAAAATTGATGAGCGTCGGGCTTCGATCGGCACCGGCCACATAGACCTCACGCCGTTCGGCCGTGACCTCGAGCGCGGCCACCAGCGAGGACACCGCGACCAGGACCAGCGGTCCGAGCAGCACCGACGACAGCAGGACCGTCACCAGCGTGCGTCGGTCGCGCAGCGCATCGAGCAGTTCCTTTACCAACACGGTCGCAACGGCGCGCACGCTATCCATCGATGGCACCTGCCGCGACGGCGGTCCGAAGCGCACTGCGCGGCGGATGCGCGCTCGCGGCCGCGTCACCGAATGCCAACCGCACGAACGCTTCCTCGAAGTCGTTCTGTCCAGTCTGCGCCAGCAACTCGGCCACCGAGCCGGCCGCGACCGTACGACCTTGCGACACGACGACGACGCGGTCGCAGAGTCGCTCGACCTCTTGCATGATGTGAGTCGAAAAGACAATGCATTTGGCGCCGCCTTCCGGCGTGCGCAGCCAGCGCAGGCTGTCGCGCAGCGCACGGGTGGCCAGCACATCGAGTCCGTTGGTCGGCTCGTCGAGCACGATGTTCGCCGGGTCGCGGACGAGCGCACGGGCCAAGGCCGTTTTCATCCGCTCGCCCTGGCTGAAGCCTTCGGTCCTGCGCTCGAGAAGCGGCCGCATGTCGAGCATCTCGGCAAGCGCCTCGGCGCGAGCCTGCGCCGCATCACGACCGAGGCCTTGCAGACGACCGTAGTAGACGATGTTCTCCCGTGCGCTGAGCCGCGGATAGAGGCCGCGCGCGTCCGACAGCACCCCCATGCGGGCCAGCGCGGCGCGCGGCGCCTGCACGACGTCGATACCGTCGACCGAGAGGCGGCCCGCGTCGGGCTCGATGAGACCGGCGAGCACGCGCAACGTCGTCGTCTTGCCGGCCCCGTTCGGACCCAGCAGGCCGGTGATCGCGCCGTCGGCGGCATGAAATCCGATGTTCGACACCGCCTGCACGCGGACGCGCTCGGCGCGGCGCCAACTGGAGACCGGCTTCGCGAGACGCGCGCCGAAGAACGCCTTGGCCAATCCTTCGATCGCGATCACCGCGATGAGGCGGCCGGTGCGGCCGCCGCCCTGAAAGCCGGTGGCTTCGGAATGCGCATGGCGCAACCCGCGTCGACCGGCGACGCCACCGCGTCGTCCGAAGCATCGATGAACCGGAAGATGACTTCGCGCATGCAGCCCAGACCCATCACGCCGTGCCCGGCGTTCGGCACGACGACGGATTGGGCCTTCGGCCCGAGCGCCGCCGCAGCGCGCAGCGCGTGACGCGGCGGCGTCGCCGGGTCGAGCCCGCCGCTCAAGAGGAGCAGGGGCGAGCGGCTCGGCGTCAGGCGATAAAACGCCGCCGGCACGTCGCCGCTCGGCCAGTCGGCGCAGACACGCTCGTACAGGCGCGCAAAATCGCGCCCGAAATCCGCGCCCGGCGGATCTTCGGCCGAAGCCAGCCGTGGGACGTCTTCGGCACAGACCACGGAGAAATGCATGCCCATCGCCCACTGCCCGCCCTTGCGCGATGACAGCAACGCCGAAAGGCCCACCAGTGCCTCGAAGCGACCCTGCGCGGCGGCGTCGATCGCGGCGGGCAGCGCGGCGGCAAGCGCCGGGACATACAGCGGACCGCGCAGCGCGCCGAGCAGGACGTCGCGGGTGATCTCGATCTTCTCCGGCGCACCAGTGACGGCCTCGGCCACCACCGCCATCCGCGGCAGGCTGGAAAGCAGCGTCTGCCAGGTCTCGCGCAAGCGAGGATGGGCTGCGACGCAAGCCGCTTCGCGTGCGCAACTGTCGAAGACCGCGTCGAGTGCAGCTTGCGCATCGGTCGAGAAACTGGCCGGCAGCACCATGTCGGGCGGTGCCACACCATCGAGCACCGCGCGACGCACTGCAGCCGGGAACTGGCGCTGGTACTCGAGGGCAGCGCGCGTGCCATACGACGCCGCAATCAAGTTGATCTGCTCGGCGCCCAATGCACGTCGAACCGCGTCGAAATCCTGCACTGCAATCGACGTCGTGAAATAGCGCAATCCGTCTGCGCCCCCGACGTAAGACAGCGCTTGGAGCCGAACTCGGCATTCCGCCAGCATGCGAACCTGGCGTTCCGGATCGGACGCATCGCTGAGCGGCTCGCGTCCCGCGGCATCGCATTCCAGGGGTGCCGAGCGCCCCGTGCCACGCTGGTCGATGAAGACGAGGTCGCGCCGGTTGTTGAGTCGGGCGAGCAGCGGCAACACAGAAGGCGCCAGGTCGATGGCACTCTGTCCAGGCCCGCCGGCCAGCAGGAACACCGGGTCGGCAAACTTGCCGCGAGCCAACGCCGGGACGACCATGTAGTGGATGCTCAGCCGCCGACCGTCAGGGCGCGCCGGGTCCAGCGGCCGCGCGACCACGCCGCACTGAACGCTGTTCGGGATGCCCTGGATCCGGCACTCTTCCAGCGGCGCCGCTCGCGAGAAACCGCATGCGCCGAGCCAAGCCGATGCGGCAAGTGCCGTGACCGCGCGAACTCGAGCCACGCGCCGCACGACGAACGCTATTCGCCGAGCGCGCGCTTCAGCTCGCCGGTGTCGATCAACTTGGCCAGTTCTTCTGCACCGCCGATCAACGTGCCCTTCACGAACACCATGGGGAAGGTCGGCCACCCGCTCCACATCTTCAATGCATTGCGCTTGCGCCATTGGCCGAGATAGCTGCCGTACTCGAGGTACTGGTACGGCTGGCCCGCCGTGTCGAGCAGCCGGCGCGCCTTCTTGCAGAACGGGTTCTGCGCCATGCCGACGACGAGCACCGGGTTCGACATCGACGCGGCCTGGACGTTGTGAACGATGTCGGCGTGGCTGTTCGCGACGACGTCGCGGATCGCCGGGTGCAATCGGGTCTCGTCGAGGATGGTCCGCATGGGGTTGGCGCTCCGGTGGTCGGGTCGCCACCATAGCATTGGGACCGGGCGGCGCCCAGCAGACAGCGCCGCTGCGCCTTAGGTTGCCAGCGCCCCCCGCTGAAAGTCGGCGACGGCCTGCTGCAGTTCCTGCGTCGTGTTCATCACGAACGGGCCGTACTGCGCGATCGGTTCGTCGAGCGGCCGACCGGCGACCAGCAGCACCCGCGACAGGGCGGCGCCGGACCCGTGCACCCGAACGCCGTCGCGCTCGGCGCCGTTGCTGAGAATCGCCATCCGGTCGATGTCGACCCGATCGCCTGCACCCTCCGCGCCGACATCGACGGCTCCTTCGTACACATACAGGAACGCGTTGTGACCGACCGGGAGCGCGGTCTCGAAGCGCGCGCCGGCGGGCAGCGCGATGTCGAGGACGATCGGCTCGGTGGTGGGGCGCGTCACCGCGCCTTCCAGACCGGCATAGTCGCCGGCGATGACGCGCACGCGCACGCCATCGTCCGTCTCGACGACCGGCACGTCGGCTGGCGCGATGTCGCGGTAGCGGGGCGCGGTCAGCTTATCGCGCGCCGCCAGGTTCACCCACAGCTGGAATCCGGCCATGCGGCCGGCCTCCTGCTCGGGCATCTCGGAATGGATGATGCCGCGCCCGGCGGTCATCCACTGCACGCTGCCGGGCTCGAGCAGGCCGACGTTGCCGACGCTGTCGCGATGGCGCATGCGGCCGGCGAGCATGATCGTCACGGTCTCGAAGCCGCGGTGCGGATGATCCGGAAAGCCGCCGATGTAGTCGCTCGCCGCGTCGCTGCCGAATGCATCGAGCATCAGGAACGGGTCGAGGCGCTTTTGCAGCGGCTGGGTCAACACGCGGGTCAGCTTGACGCCATCGCCATCCGACGTCGGCTGGCCACGAACGATGCGCTCGACGGTGCGGGATTGCTGGACTGCGGTGCGCGCGAACTGAGTCATCGACCTTCCTTTCGATTGAATCTTGCAGATGCGGCCGCGGGCAACGGAATGCAAGTCGCGGCTCGACGCCGCGCGGGCTGCACGAAAGCCGCACCCGCGTTCTAATGCTGGCTTCCTTCACAAGGCTCTGCAAGGACGCATACCCATGAAGCTCTATTACAGCCCGGGCGCCTGCTCGCTTTCTCCGCACATCGTCTTGCGCGAGGCGGGTCTCGCATTCGAGCCGGTTCTGGCCAGCACGAAGACCCACAAGCTGCAGGACGGCACCGACTACTACACGATCAACCCGAAGGGCTATGTGCCGCTGCTCGAGCTCGACAACGGCGAGCGGCTCAGCGAGGGCCCTGCCATCGTCCAGTACCTCGCCGACCAGGTCCCGGGCAAGAAGCTCGCGCCGCCGAACGGCACGTTCGAGCGCTACCGCTTGCAGGAGTGGCTCAACTTCATCACGAGCGAATTGCACAAGGGCTTCGGCAACCTGTTCAACCCGGCGATGCCTGAAGAAGGGAAAGCGGTCGCGCGCGCCCGTGTCACCGATCGCCTGAAATGGGTCGACACGCAGCTTGCCGGCAAGCAGTACCTGATGGGCGACAACTTCAGCGTCGCCGACGCCTACCTCTTCACCATCTCGAACTGGGCGCAGCACGTCGGCGTCGACATCTCGGGGCTGTCGGCGCTCGCCGCCTATCGCGGGCGCGTCGCGGCACGGCCGGCGGTGCAAGAAGCGATGAAGGCCGAAGGCCTGTTGAAGTAAGAGGGCGGAATGGATGAACCGTCAGACCGCCGATGGCGAAGCGGCGGGACGGCGACGGCGTGGGCAGCCGCCGCGCTGCTCTGCGGCGCCGCGACGGCGGCGCCTCAAACGGGCCCGGCGGTCGGCCGCTACGACGCGACGCTGTGCGTCACAAGCGGCGCGCACGCACCCAGCTGCGGGCCCGCCGACGTCGACGTGCGGCCGGGCGGGAGCGTGTCGGTCCAGGTCAGCGACATCGTCTATCGGCTGCGCGTTCGCACCGGGCAGGCTGCCGTGGTCGTCACCCAGGGCACCATGCAGATCGACGAGTTCGATGCGGGTGCCGAATGGAGCGAGGGTTCGCTGCGATTTGCGGATGCCGACAAGAACGTGCGCTATGACGTGCAGATCGGCGGCATCCGGCGCGCGCCGAAATAGCGTGTCGCCGGTTCAGGCGAGGTGCGCCGCTGCGACCAGCGCGCGGGTGTACGGTTCGCGCGGCGCGTCGAACAGCGCCTGCGCATCGCCTTCCTCGACGATCGCACCATCCTTCATCACCAGCACGCGATGCGCCATCGCCCGGACGACCGCGAGGTCGTGGCTGATGAACACGTAGCTCATGCCGTAGCGGCGTTGCAGCTCCGCCAGCAGTGCCAGCACCTGCTGCTGAACCGAGACATCGAGCGCAGAAGTGGGCTCGTCCAGCACGAGGACCTCGGGCCGCAGCACGACGGCGCGTGCGATCGCGATGCGCTGGCGCTGCCCACCTGAAAATTCGTGCGGATAGCGCTCGAGAACGGCGCCGACGCCGTGTCGTGCGCTGAGGCCGACCTCATCGAGCATCTGCAGCACCAGGGCGTCGCGCTCCCGCAAACTCAGCTCGGGCCGGTGCAGCGCAAGCCCTTCGCCGACTATCTGGCCGACCGTCATGCGCGGGCTCAGCGAAGCGAACGGATCCTGGAACACCACCTGCATCCGACGCCGCATCGTCCGTAGCACCTGGCGGTCGGCGTTGTCAACGCGGACGCTGCCGACTTCGATCTCGCCCGCCGCGATCGGCTGCAGCGCGAGCAACGCCATGCCGAGCGTCGTCTTGCCGGATCCCGATTCGCCGACGATTCCGAGCGTCTCGCCACGGCTCAGCTGCAACGTCGCACGCTGCACCGCCTCGATCCGTCGCTTTGCGAACCAGCCGCGCGCGACATTGAAGGTCACACCGACGTTGCGCGCCTGCACCAGCAGCGGTGCGTCCGCGGCGATCGGCTGGACGACGCGGACCGGCCGGCTCGCCAGCAGTCGGCGCGTGTACGCATGCTGCGGATTGGCGAACACGTCGGCGGTCTTGCCGACCTCGACGAGCCGCCCGCGCTCCATCACGCCGACCCGGTGCGAAAACCGCTGCACGAGGTTGAGGTCGTGGGTGATGAACAGCAGCGCCATTCCCATCTCGCTCTGCAGGCGGTCGAGCAGCGCGAGGATCTGCGCCTGGATCGTGACGTCGAGGGCGGTCGTCGGCTCGTCGGCGATCAACAGCTTGGGCTGACAAGCGAGTGCCATCGCGATCATCGCGCGCTGGCGCTGGCCGCCCGAGAGCTGATGCGGATACGAGTCGATGCGGTGCTCGGGGTCGGGGATGCCGGTCCTCGCCAGCAGCTCGATCGCGCGGGCTCGCGCAGCATTCGGCCTCAGCGCCTCGTGCAGCTCGAGCACCTCCCCGATCTGGTTGCCGACCGTGTAGAGCGGATTCAGCGCCGTCATCGGCTCCTGGAAGATCATGCTGATCGCGGCGCCGCGGATGCCGCGCATCTCGCGCTCCGATTTGCGGGTCAGCTCATCGCCATCGAAGCGGATGCTGCCGCTCGTCGTGGCGGCGTCGACGAGGCGCAGCACCGACAGCGCGGTGATCGATTTGCCCGACCCGGATTCGCCCACCAGCGCGAACTTCTCGCCTGGCGCAACCGTGAACGTCACGTCGTCGACGACGGTCGTCGCGCCGAAGCGGACGACGAGGTGATCGACCTCGAGCAAGGCCCGCGCACTTCTGCTCGCGACGTCGTTGCCGAGCGTCATGACTTGCGGGTGTCGAACGCGTCGCGCAGCGCGTCGCCGATGAACGTCAGCAGCATCATCGTGACGACCAGCAGCACGAATGTCGGAAAGATGATCCACCAGGCATCGAGGTTGTTCTTGCCCTGGCGCAGCAGATCGCCGAGAGACGGCGTCGACGGCGGCACGCCGAGCCCGAGGAAATCGAGCGATGTGAGCGCGATGATCGCGCCGCCCATCCGGAACGGCAGGAAGGTGATGACCGGCGTCAACGAGTTCGGCAGGACATGGCGCCAGATGATCTGCGCGTTCGAGAGACCGAGCGCCCGCGCCGCCTTGACGAATTCGAGGCTGCGGTTGCGCAGGAACTCGGCGCGCACATAGTCCGAGAGGCCCAGCCAGCCCCAGGCCGACAGCAGGATCAGCAGCAGCAGCAGCGACGGCTCGAAGATCGACGCGAAGATGATCAGGAGGTAGAGCTCCGGCACCGCGCCCCAGATCTCGATCAAGCGCTGCGAGAACAGGTCGACCCGGCCGCCGAAATAGCCCTGCAACGCGCCGGCGGCGACGCCGAGGACCGTGCCGACCAGGGTCAGGGCGAACGCAAACCAGATGCTGATCCGAAAGCCGTAGAGCAGCCGCGCCACCATGTCGTGGCCGTCGCTGTCGGTGCCGAGCCAGTCCCGCCGGCTCGGCGCCGCAGGGCTCGGTGTCTTCTCGAAATAGTTGACCGACTTGGCGGAGTGCGGATTGATCGTGAAGATCGCCCAGTTGCCGGGCTTTGCGAATTGCTCGCGGATGAATGGGTCGGTCCAGTCGGTCGGCGTCGCGAAATCGCCGCCGAACCGAGTCTCCGGCTGGTTGTGAAAGAGCGGCGCATAGAGGTGGCCGTCGTAGCGTGCGAGCAGCGGGCGATCGTTGCTGATCAGTTCGGCGCCGGTCGAGAGCACCAGCAGGACGATGAAGCACCAGAGCGACCAGTAGCCGACGCGGTTGCGGCGAAAGCGCGCCCAGGCGCGCTGGTTCGGCGACAGCG
>Ga0207648_10004108_pt1 | contig 15067 bp, 13 predicted proteins | sample KBSMisM32_FD_184310 | JGI IMG/M metagenome (GOLD analysis project Ga0207648, IMG submission 184310) | Miscanthus rhizosphere microbial communities from Kellogg Biological Station, Michigan, USA - KBS Miscanthus M3-2 (SPAdes) (version 2) | ecosystem: Host-associated > Plants > Roots >...
CCGGCAATGGCGAATCCCAGCACGAATATGCCGAGCAGTACGAGGTTGAACTTCCATATGAGCTTCATGCCATCCTCTCCTTCTTGTCCTGTGGGCGCTTCACTTCGCGGGCGCCTTCTTGGGCTCGACCTTGTCGGTCGTCTTCTTGGGCTCGTATTTCTCCGGATTGAGGATTCGATCCCACGTCGGATAACGCGCGGCATTCGGCATCACGGCGCTGCGGAACGCCGGATCGCGCAGCCGGCCCGTGAAACGCCGCTCGAAAACGGCGCGATCGCGGCCGGCAAGCCACGGCTCCGCCTCGCCGAAACTGATCTCGTGATCGACGACGAGCGGCGGCGGCGACTTGAGCCTGCCCGCAAACTCATGGAGCTGGTCGATGAAATGGCGCGGCATCTGGTCGACGAAGACCCGCGGTGCCCGCGACACGGTCGTCACCGCGCCCGTCGCGGCCTTGGCCCAGTATTCGCCGCGCTTCAGCTCGTGCGCCTGGCCGTCAGCACCGGACGCCGCCACTTCGACCATTCTCCCTTCTCCTTGTTCCACGAAGAACTCGACGCTGGCCTTCGTCACGTGCATCACGACGATCGCGTCGGCGACGGTGACGTTGAACGACGCCGTGCGAAGCTGCAGCCCTGGAGGCTTGGCGACAACCTTGACCCAGCCCTGCGGCACGAAGAGCGCAACCGGACCGCCCTTCGCCTTGGCCGGTGGGAGATAGACAAAACCTGGTCCGACCATGTTGAAGATGCCGCCCCCGACGAATTCGATTTGCGCCTGAGCGCGCTCAGCGACGTCTAGGATGTCGGATTCCTCCACCCGAGTTCCCGCAACGACCTTGTACCAGGTAGCGCCCCGCAGGAGCTTGGCGCTGCCGTCGAGGAGCGTAACCGCGCCAAGCTCCGTGGCCACAGGCGCGGGCGCGGCCGCGTGCGCCCCGACGGAGAGCAACGTCAGGGACAGCGGCAGCCATGCTTGCCAGGATTTCATGGGATATATTCGCCCCCCGCGTCCGGCCTGGATTGCGGTGCTCGGGCAGCCTCGATGAGGCTCCGATACTAGGACGCGCATTGCGCGGGCGTCAATATGAGGCATGGGCAGGCATCCTACCCTCGCGCTCTCCTGCGCAGCGTGCGGGTGAAACAAATGAAAAGAAAAAGCCCCGCCGAAGCGGGGCCGTTGCGATCGAGAGTGCGCGTTACTGCCTGCGCCGCGAGAAGCCGAGCCCAGCGAGGCCAAGTCCGAGCAGGGCCAGCGTCATGGGTTCCGGTGCGTCCAGGTTCGGCGCGGGAGCGATGGGTGCCAAGCGCCCGGTCTGGTCGAACACGTTCGCGTTGGTGGTGAGATCGGTCATCGTCCATTGCGGAATCGGATTGTTGCTTGCGTCGAACAACGCCACGGCCTCGAGCACGAACGTGTCGAAGTATTGCGCGGACAGGCTTACGTTGCTGCCCGCCGGCACGGTGTTTGGATTGACCTGCGTGTAGGCGCTCGACCAGTAGAAGAGATTGATCACGTCTCCGAGGTTCTGGATCGGCAGGTTGTACGTGTAGACGCCCGGACCGAATTCGGTGATTCCGAAGCTCGGATCGTTGAAGAGATCGAGCCAGTGCCGGCTTAGATCGGTGGTGGCGGCAAAATCCAAACGCCCCGTGGCCGTCGGAAAGCAATTGACGAAGTCGATGACGCAGTTCGGCTGGATGTTGTTCGGGTTGAAAGTGGTGCCGGTCATACGCCACGTGAAGGTGGCACGAGTTGCTGCCGCGGTCGGGTCGAAAAACTGGACGCTCGTCGCCGAGCCCTGCCCCGCCACTTCGTAGTACGTATCGGCGACGTTGGCGTTGGTAACTGAAATGCTGGCTTGGTTGCGCCCCGCGTAAAAGCCCGAATACGCGCTCGCGCCCGAGTGGTTCAACGTGGCGCCGTTCGCATTGATGGTGCCATTGCCCGTGGCGAGCGGCAGCGGCACGGTATTGCTCGCGTAGTCGATGCCGTTGATGGCGTTGGAGTCGAAGCTGATCGTGCCGAAGGCGAGCGCCCGGTAGAGCGGAACGGTGTCGAAATCGCCCCCTCCCCCCGGAATGAGAGCGCCGAGCGCCGGTCCCGAGAATGCCGCGAATGCGGCCGCGCCGGCCATGAATAACGTCCTGACGTGCAACTTCATATTGGAGACCCCCTTTGGGTTCGCCGTCGGAACCCTGCACGTTCCCGGCGTGCGCGGCAGGAATGCAAGACGCGGCCACGATATGACTTCACCCATATATTCCTATACTTATCTATGATCGATGAGCCCGCGCCTTACCTGAGTGTCAAGTGAGCCGACACAAGATGTACAGCACTGCATATATGCTCCGATCTGCATATAGGTGCCGCAATGCATATGACCTGGCCCCGAGGATTCGAACGCAACGCTATCGGCTTCGACCAGATTTGCGCCCTTGGTCGGAAGGGGCGAGAGAAGCCTCGAGTTTCCGACAGCGTTCGAGCAATCGCGGCGCCTCGATCCGCGTCGTCCACGCGGCGAACGCTTCGGTGGAACCGCGCCACTCGAGCTCGTCTACGTTCCGAAAGAGCGGCGCATCGTCCTTGAGCGTGGCGAGCTTCTTGAAAAGAAGTGCCACGCCGCGGCGCTCCCCCAGCACCTCCGAAGGAAAGTCTTCGAGCGCGCCATACCGATTCACCAGGCGGGCGGCGCCGACCGCGCCAATACCGGGAATTCCGGGATAGCCGTCCGCGGCATCGCCGACGAGCGCCAAAAAGTCCGGAATCCGTTGAGGCGGGACGCCGAACTTGCGGCGTACGCCTTCGGCGTCGAGAATCATTTTCGCGACCCGGTGCGCCTGGACGACGCGGTCGTCGCGGACACATTGCGCAAGATCCTTGTCGACCGTCCAGATGCAGACTTTTTCGACTCGCGAATCTTCGGACGCAATCCGCGCTGCCGACGCGAGCGCGTCGTCGGCTTCGAGCTCGACCATCGGCCACACCGCCACGCCCATCGCCGCGAGCGCCTCTTCCAACGGAAGGAACTGAGCGAGCAGTGCCGGCTCGATCCCTTCGCCGGTCTTGTAGTCGGGCCAGAGGCCGTTGCGGAAGGACTCGATCACGTGGTCGGTCGCCACGCCGACGTGAGTGGCCCCCTGCTCCAGCATCTGGACCACCGTTTGGAGCACGCCGGTTACGGCGCCGTACGGGCGATCCTTGCCCTTGCTGAAGCGGCGCAGCCCGTAGAAGTGCCGGAAAAGCTCGTAGGTACCGTCTACAACATGAACGATCATCTCCCCATTATGCGCGGGGGCATTCGGTTGACAATCGCCCCCAACACGCGCAAATTCGACGTCAGCGCTGTAACTCACGAGGAGGCGGACATGACGATGAAAATGTCAGCGGCAACGGCTGTAGCCCTGCTTGGCCTTGCACCGGCGTTCGGCTCGGCGTGCGAATACGAGGCTGCGACCTCCGCCTCGGCAACCCCGCCCGCCCAACTCGCCGCCACTCCCGCACCGGAAACTTCCAGATTGGCCACTTCGAGCGCGGTCAAGGCGCCGGTCTCGAAGAAGACGGCGAAACAGGCCGTGGACAAGAGCAAAGATGCCTCCACCAGCGACGTGAAAGTCGCTGTAGTGACGGCCAGATAGGCACTGCAGAGTGCAAAAAAGGCCCGCCCTGCGCGGGCTTTTTTGTGGGTCCGTTGTAGACGCAAATCCGGGAGGGTTCGGCGAGCCGCTCGCCTGGCGTTTTTTGCGCCCACGAGCGGATGCCTGGGGAACACGATGAACGATTTCGACCCGGTCGAAATATTGCTCGCCGAGGATAGCGAGGCGGATGCCGAGATGACGATCCGCGCGCTCGCGGGCAACCACCTCACCAATCGGCTCGTCCGGGTGAAGGACGGCGCCGAGGCGCTCGACTTCATCTTCCGGCGCGGCGCTTACGCGAAGCGCACCACGGGCCTGCCCAAGCTCCTGCTGCTGGATCTCAAGATGCCCAAGGTCGACGGCATCGAGGTCCTGCGCGAGGTCAAGTCCAGGGAGGAAACGCGGTCGATTCCCGTGGTGATGCTGACGTCGAGCGCCGAGGAGAAGGACATCGTCGCCAGCTATTCGCTGGGCGTGAACAGCTACATCGTCAAGCCGGTGGACTTTGTGAAGTTCGTCGAAGAGGTCGCGAAGGCCGGCTGCTACTGGGCGCTCGTCAACCGCGTTCCCGGCGAATCGCACCGCGCGAGCCCGTAGCGTGCAGACGAGCCCGCTACGGATCCTGCTGATCGAGGACAGCCTCGAGGACACCGAGCTGACGGTGCGCGAGCTGAAGCGCGGCGGCCTCGAGTTCGACTGGCGGCGCGTGGATACCGAACTGGCTCTCGCCCGCGCATGCAGCGAGTTCGAGCCCACCATGGTCCTGTCCGACTACGCGATGCCGGGGTTCGACGGTCTGTCGGCGTTAAGGCTCGTCCGCGAATTGCGGCCGGAGGTTCCGTTCATCTTCGTGTCGGGAACGATCGGCGAGGAAACGGCGATCCAGTCGCTGCGCAGCGGCGCCAACGATTACATCCTCAAGTCGAACCTTTCCCGGCTGCCCACGGCCGTCAAGCGAGCGTTGCGTGACGCCGCCGAAGGCGCCCAGCGGCTGGAGACGGAGGAGGCGCTGCGCCTGCGCGACCGGGCCGTCGAGGCGAGCGTCAACCCGGTACTGATCGTCAGCGCCACCGATCCGGCGATGCCGATCGTGTACGTCAATCACGCGTTCGAGCAGGTCACGGGCTACAGCCGCGACGAGATGCTGGGCCAGAACTGCCGCCTGCTCCAGGGGACCGACCGCAATCAGCCCGAGCTCGAGAAGATCCGCCGCGCCATCGCCGAGCAGACCGATGGGCGCGCGCTGCTGCGCAACTATCGCAAGGACGGCAGCCTTTTCTGGAACATGCTGTACGTCACTCCCGTGCGCGATCCGCGGTCGAATCAGGTCACCCATTTCGTCGGGGTGCAGCACGACATCACCGAGATCAAGCGCTACCAGGAGGAGCTCGAGCACCAGGCGAACCACGACGCCCTCACGGGGCTCGCCAACCGCAACCTGCTGCGCGATCGCCTCGAGCAGGGATTGCGCGTGGCGCACCGCTACGGGCGCGCGTGCACCGTGGCGTTCATCGATCTCGACAACTTCAAGCTGATCAACGACAGCCTCGGCCACGACATCGGCGATCAGGTGCTGAAGATCGTCGGCGAGCGCCTGGCCGCGTGCATTCGCGAGGGCGATACCGTTGCCCGGCTCGGCGGCGACGAATTCGTGCTGCTCGTCACCGAGCACGGCCGGGACAGCGGCCGGCTTCGCGTGGCGCAACGGGTGATCGTGGCCATCTCGCAGCCCTTCGCGATCGAGCAGCGCGAGTTCAAGGTGACGTGCTCGATCGGCATCGCGAGCTTTCCTCAGGACGGCACCGACGCCGACACGCTGCTGCGCAATGCCGACACCGCGATGTACCGGGCGAAGGACCTCGGCCGCAACACGTTCCAGCTCTACTCGTCGGAGATGAACGCGAACCTGGACGAGCGCCTGACGCTGGAGACCGATCTCTGGAACGCGCTCGAGCGCAACGAATTCGCCCTGTACTACCAGCCGAAGATCGACCTGTCGACCCGCCAAATCGTCGGTCTCGAGGCGCTGCTGCGCTGGCATCACCCAACCAAGGGAACGATCCTGCCGGAGCGATTCATTCCGATCGCCGAGGAAAGCAGCCTCATTGTCGAGATCGGCAATTGGGCCATCCGCGAGGCGTGCTCGCAGAACCGGGACTGGCAGAACGCGGGCTGCCGGGAAATGCCGATCGCCGTCAACGTGTCCGGACGGCAACTTCACAACGGGCTCGCCGCGGTGGTGCGGGCGGCGCTGGTAAGCGCCGATCTGTCCCCGCACTGCCTCGAGATCGAGCTCACCGAAAGCGCGGTCATGTCCAACACCGAGGCTGCGATCGAGGCGCTCTCGCTGCTGCGCGAAATGGGCGTTCGGATCTCGCTCGATGATTTCGGCACCGGGTATTCGAGCTTGAGCTACCTGAAGCGCCTCCCCGTCACCGGGCTCAAGATCGATCAATCGTTCGTGCGCGACCTCGCATCCGATCCCGACGACGCGGCGATCGTGCGCGCAATCATCGTGGTCGCCCAGGAGCTGACGCTGGACGTCACGGCCGAGGGCGTGGAGACCGCGGAGCAGGTCGAGTTCTTGGAGAACCACGGCTGCGGCCGTGCGCAGGGCTACTACTTCGCGCGCCCGCTCCCCGCGGACGAGATGCGCAGCAAGCTCGGAGACGGCTTTGCCCCGGGGGCAGAGGCACCGGCCGAAGGAGACGGATGGCGCGCGACCTGACGGACGATCGCGCGTTTTTCCTATCGACGCTGCCGGCGGGTTCCCGCGACCGCTGGCTCGCCAGCGTCACAGCAGGTGTGTCCGCCGCGATCTTCCTGGCGGCGCTGCCCTTTGCCAAGGTGCCGCTGACGCCGATCGGCGCGTTCATTCCAACGTACCAATCCGCGCTGGTCATCAACGACCTCATCACCGCGGGACTCCTGTTCGGTCAATTCACGATCCTCCACGCGCGAGGACTGCTCGTGCTTGCCGGCGGCTATCTGTTCGCCGCGTTCATCACGATCGCGCACACGCTGAGCTTTCCCGGCCTGTTCGCGCCCTCCGGCCTTCTCGGCGCCGGACCGCAGACGACCGCGTGGCTGTACATGGTCTGGCACGCCGGCTTCCCGATGTTCGTGATCGCCTACGCACTCCTCGACCGCGACAGCGTGCCCACGCTGATGCCGAAGCGTCCGTCCGTAGGGCTCATCCTCGGATGGATCGTCGCGATATTCCTGATCGCGGCCGGCATCACGCTGGTCGTCACTGCGGGCCAGGCACATCTGCCGGCGATCATGCAGGACAACCGCTACACCCCGGCGATGATCGGCGTCGTTTCCACTGTCTGGGCGTTGACGTTCGTGGCGCTCCTCGCCCTGTGGCGGCGGCGTCCGCGCATGGTGCTCGACCTGTGGCTCATGGTCGTCATCTGCGCGTGGGCGTTCGACGTCGCGCTCTCCGCGGTCTTCAACTCCGGCCGCTTCGACTTCGGCTTCTATGCCGGGCGCACGTATGGGCTCCTGGCGTCGTCGTTCGTTCTCCTGGTGCTGCTGATCGAGAACAACACGCTCTATGCCCGTCTCGCCGAAGCGCACGAGAAGCGCGTCCGGCGCATCGGCATCCTGCGCGGGATCGATCGGGCCATCGCTGCCGAGGAGTCGCCGGAGGCCATTGCTGCGACCGTCATCCAGCCGCTGCGCGAGCTCCTCGGAGTGCCACGGGCAGTCGTCAACATCTTCGACTTCCAGGCTAACGAAGTGGAGTGGCTCGCCGCTGCGGGGCGCCGCCGGACACGCGCCGGACCCGGAGTCCGCTACTCGCTTGCGCTGATGGGCGACATCGACGCGTTGCGCCGAGGCGAACCCCAGGTCATCGACACCCACTCGCTGCCCCCGGGACCGGAAGTGGACGCCCTGCTCAAATCGGGCGTCCACGCCTACATGGCGATTCCGATGATCGCCGGCGGCGAGCTGATCGGCGCCTTGAGCTTCGGCGGAGAGCTTCGTCAGTTTCCCGCCGAGCAGGTCAACATCGCCCGCGAAGTGGCGACCCAGCTCGCCATTGCCATCAGCCAGGCGCGCCTCTATACGCGCATCAAGCAATACTCGGAGGAGCTCGAGCTGCGGGTGTACCTGCGAACTTCAGCGCTGGAAGCCGCGAACAAGGAGCTCGAGGCCTTTTCGTATTCGGTGTCGCACGACCTTCGCGCACCGTTGCGCGCGGTGGATGGCTACGCCCGGATGCTGGAAGAGGACTACGCCGGCAAGTTCGATGCGGAGGGAGGGCGGCTCCTGCGGGCGGTCCGCGCCAACGCGCACCGGATGGGTCAGCTGATCGACGACCTCCTCGCCTTCTCGCGCCTGGGGCGCGCGGCGATAAGGAGCGAGTCGGTGGAGATGACGCCGCTGGTCGAGCAGGTCATCGGCGAGTTGCATCCGGATACGGACGGCCGCACCATCGACATCTCGATCGGCGCGCTCGGGAGCGTCGACGTCGATCCCGCGCTCTTCCGGCAGGCGCTCACCAATCTCTTGAGCAATGCGATCAAGTTCACGCGCGACCGCGATCCTGCGATCATCGAGATCGGTTGTGAAAGCGAGAGCAGCGGCGGCACCTCGGTCGTCTACTTCGTCAAGGACAACGGCGCCGGCTTCGACATGAAGTACTACGACAAGCTGTTCGGTGTTTTCCAGAGGTTGCACAGCCTGGCGGAATTTCCTGGCACCGGCGTCGGCCTCGCCATCGTCCAGCGCGTGATCAACCGGCATGGCGGCCGGGTGTGGGCCGAGGGGAAACCCGGCGAAGGCGCGACATTCTTTTTCACGCTGCGGCGCAGCCACGACGCCTCCGCAGCCAACCATCCAGGCTAGGGCGGAGGTTCGCAATGGAATCACGCAAGGCACGTGCCGTGGGATTCAATCACGTCGCGCTCGAAGTCGGCGACATCGACGAGGCACTCGCGTTCTACGGCCGGCTTTTCGAATTCGAGCTCCGGGGCAGGAGCGATACGGATGCGTTCATCGATCTCGGCGACCAGTTCATCGCGCTGCAGAAGGGTCGCAAGCAGCCACCGGACGACGGCCGTCATTTCGGCCTCGTCGTCGATGACAAGAATGCGGTCAGGAAGGCGCTGGCCGACGCGGGCATCGCCACCCTCCCCGGCCCGTTCCTGGATTTCATGGACCCGTGGGGAAACAGGATCGAGATCGTCGGCTACGCCAACATCCAGTTCACCAAGGCCTCGCACGTGTTGCGCGGCATGGGTCTGGCGCATCTCGCGAAGAATGCGGACGCCATCAAGGAACTGACGGAGAAGGGCATGGCGCCGGGCTAAACGGACAAGCTCTAAAGCGCGCGCGCGAGCATCGCGTGCAGCAGCACGTTGGCCCCCGCCTCGAGGTGCTCGGGACGGGCGTCCTCGATCTCGTTGTGGCTGATGCCATCCTTGCAGGGGACGAAGATCATCGCAGTCGGCGCGACCCGCGCGACGTAGATCGCATCGTGGCCGGCGCCGCTCACCATCTCGCGGTGGGAATAGCCGAGCGCCTGTGCCGCAGCGCGGACGGCGCCGACGCAGCTCGAGTCGAAGCGCGATGCCGGGAAATGGTCGACCTGCTCGAGATCGCATTCGAGCTTGAGGTCGCGCGCGATGGCCGAGGCCACGTCGCGAAGGTTGCGATCCATCGTGGCGAGATGCGCATCGTCGGGATGACGCAGGTCGACCGTCAGCTTGACGAGCCCTGGGATGACGTTGCGCGAATTCGGGCTCACCTGCATGAATCCGACCGTGGCACGGCCGTCGGGCGCGTGGCGCGCCGCCAGTGCATTCACCGCCTCGACCATCCGCGCGGCGCCGCGCAGCGCATCGCGGCGAGCTTCCATTGGCGTCGGCCCGGCGTGGGCGTCCTGACCGGTGAAGACGCAGTCGTACCAGCGCAATCCCAGCGCCCCGGTGACGACGCCAACCACCTTGTCCTCGCGCTCGAGGATCGGTCCCTGCTCGATGTGCGCCTCGAAATACGCATCGAGCGTGCGTCCGCCAACCGCGACGCTGCCCGCATACCCGATGCGGCGAAGCGCATCGCCGAAGGTGACTCCGTCGACGTCGCGCTGAGCGACGAGATGCTCGAGCGTGAACACGCCGGCGAACGCACCTGACCCGCCCATCACCGGGACGAAGCGGCTGCCCTCCTCGTTGGTCCAGATGGCGACGGCGACCGGCTTCTCCGTCACGATGCGGGCGTCGTTGAGCGTGCGCAGCACCTCGAGCCCGGCGAGGACGCCATAGTTCCCGTCGAACTTTCCGCCGGACGGCTGCGTATCGACATGGCTGCCGGTCAGCACCGCCGGCGCTCCGTCGTTCCGTCCGCGGCGCGTCGCAAAGATGTTGCCTGCGCCGTCGACTTCGACGCTCGCGTTTGCCTCGCGGAACCAACGCACGACGAGGTCGCGTCCTTTCCCGTCGAGGTCGGTGAGCGCGAGCCGGCGCACGCCTCCTTTTGGCGTGGCGCCGATCTGGGCGAGGTCCATCAGAGATCGCCACAGGCGGGCGCCGTCGACGCGAATCGCCGGCGGCGCAGTGTTCTGCCCGGACGGGATCTCGGAGTTCACGGTCATGGGCTGACGCTTTTGTTGGGAGTCAGTCCACATCGTGCCCCGGCTACCCCAGTCAGATCAAGGGGGTCCGGGCTTGATACTCACCTTGGTGATGCGAGGTACACTGCCTGCATGTCTGCATTCGAGACCATCGTTTCCGCGATCGACGCGCGGGCAGCAGCGCTTGCGGAGCTGGCGCGGAAGATCCACTCCAACCCCGAGCTGCGCTTCGAGGAGAAGCAAGCGTCGGCTTGGCTCGCCGACACCGTCGAACAGGCGGGCATTGCGGTGGAGCGCGGTGTGGGCGGATTGCCGACTGCGTTTCGCGCACGCATTGGGCGCAGTGGCGGTCCGCGCGTCGCCATCCTCGCCGAGTACGATGCGCTGCCGGAAATCGGCCACGCGTGCGGGCACAACCTGATTGCGGGCGGCGCGGTGGGCGCGTTCCTCGGGCTCGCGTCGGTCGCGAAGGATCTGGGCGGCGAGGTGCTCCTGCTCGGCACGCCTGGCGAGGAAGGTGGCGGCGGCAAGATCAAGCTGCTCGAGGCAGGCGCATTCGAAGGCGTCGACGCGGCGATGATGTTCCATCCGCTCGATCGCGATCTCCTGTCCCACTCGTCGCTGGCCAGCGAGTGGCTGTCCTTTTCATTCACCGGGCGGCCGTCGCACGCTGCCGCGTCGCCGTGGGACGGACACTCGGCGCTGTCGGCGGTGATCCAGACATTCAATCTCATCGACAGTCAGCGCGTCCATTTCCGCGATGGCTCGCGCGTGCACGGCTTCATCACCAATGGCGGGCAGGCGGTAAACATCATTCCCGAACACGCCGCTTGTCAGTTCAGCGTGCGTGCTCCGCGCGTCGCATACCTGGGCGAGCTGGTCGAGCGCGTGCAGGATTGCGCGAAGGCCGCTGCGCTTGCCACGCGCGCCGAGCTGGCGATCGAACGCCGCGCCGGCTACCGCGACATGAAGAACAACATGGCGCTTGCGCATGCGTTCGGCGACGCGCTCGCCGGGCTCGGTCGCCGCGCTCCGGACGACGATCCCGACGTGGGCGCCGGCTCCACCGACATGGGCGATGTGTCGCAAGAGGTGCCGTCGATCCATCCGTACCTCGCCATTTGCGGGCGCGGCGAGACTATGTGCCACGAGCACGCCTTCGCCGCACACGCCGCGTCCGACCAAGGCGTTGCCGCAATGCTCGATGCGGCGCGCGCGATGGCGCTTACCACGCAGCGCTTCCTAAGCGACGCCGATTTGCGCGCCACAGTGCGCGCCGAGTTCGAGAGCGGCTGCCAGCGGCAGACCTAGTAGCTTTCTTGGCGATGACCAGGCGCAGCGCCTGGTGGCCGCTCAGGAACCGCAAATCCGCTCGGGATCACGACGCCACCGTCGACGTCATCGCGGCGGCGGAAATGCAGGCGATCATCGTGCGATGGTCCGCAGCATTGGCGCGTACGCCAAAGCCGAGCCGCCGGGCAAATTCGAGCATCGTCTGATTTTCGGCCAAGATCTCGCCGAACAGTCGTCGCACGCCTGTCCTCGAGGCATGCGCGACGATCAGTTTCATGAGCCGCGTTCCCAATCCTTTCCGTTGAAACTCGTCCGCAATCGCAATGGCGAATTCTGCGTCGCGAACTGCCGCCGGGTCCACGACGTAGCGGGCCTCGCCAACGATGGCCGCGTCCTCCGAACGCCCGCTTAGTGCCACCAGAGCCAGTCCGAAGCGATCCGGCCTCACAAGTCGATCCAGTTGCGCGGCAGAGAGCTCGACAAGTGCCGAGAAGAAGCGGAAGCGGCGAGACCGCACGGAGAGTCCGCGAACGAATGCCTGCAGCATCGGCGCGTCATCGGCGTTGACTGCTCGAATCACGACCTCCGCCCCGTCTTCCAGGCGCAAGCCTTCGATAGCGGCGGTGTCCATGCGCAAAACCCTCTCGGAAGGTTGTCGCGGCTGCATCGGAATCGTGTGGCGCCCACCGCGATTCAACGCAGTCTACTGCGCGAGCAACGGCAGGCGAATTTCAGCGCTGCGCCAGTTTTGTTTCTCTTGTTTCACCGCCCGTGTACCCCATCGCATCGGCCCGCTGGCACAGCTCATTCTCGGAGTCACGCTCGGCGCTGTCGAAGTGTTGGGCGATGACGCGGCATTTGAAGATTGGCCAGCATGAGCGATGGCCGCGTTCGGCCAGAAGCGGTCGCAGCGGATCGGTCGATGGCCCAGACGAGACCGAACCTGGCTCCAAACCTTTGCAACCCCGCGGTGTAATTAGCCGCAGGAGAGTGATTGCTGAATCGTATCTCGGTCGTCACGTTTGCCCTTCCTTTCAAGCGGTTATTTGCAAAGAAGGAGCACGACAATGTCAGAACATCGGGTCCTACGCCAACGTCGACGTAAGTAGTGATGTAGGAACTCGTAGCAGTACAAGGAGGAAGAACGCCAGCAAGGAGCCAGCCATGTACCAGATCGATTGTCGTAAGCGGTTTGCCCAGGTTGCCGTTGTCGCATTGCTCACTTGCAGTGCTGTCGCTCGTGCAGATAACTGTGCGGGCGGTGCGGATGCGACCGGCAACGATTGCAGTGGCGCGCAGGCGGTGCCTGGACTCAGCGACGCGGAGTCGCATTTGCTGCACCTCCGAGGACAGGCGGCAATTGCCGAACTGAGGGCTGCCCGAGCGAAGCAACGGCTGATTGACGCCGCCGCTGCACTAAATGCGGCAGATGCAGCAGTCAAGTTGGAAGAGGCAGAACTCAAGACCGCGCGCATGGCCCTACAGGCCAGTGAGAAAAAACAGCAAGGCCTCCTCGCTGTTGAAGCGCGATAGCCCTCCTAGCCCGGCCTCATGCCGGGCTCCTTTTCTTGGAGTGACCGGGCCAGGTTCGCAGGCGTCACGATTCGCACCGCGGTACGCGGATCGCATAGCGCGACGCTGTCGTCATCAGTTGCCGCGTCGTTTCGTCGATTGCCGGGTCACATCGATGTCCATGTATTTCCAGTGAGTCTGGATGACCGGCGGACTGAACCCCGAGATCCAAGGCTGCACGAACCAGTTGTCCAGGCGCACCACGAGTGGAATGAATGGTGCGTAGTTGTTGGCAATCTCAGACATTATCCGGGCGGCCGAAACCCGCTCGGCCTCTGTAGCCGCACGCATGAACTGCTCCGCTGCACGATCGTATTCGGGAAATGAGAAACGCGACAGATTCGTGGTCGATGGCGACTTCCCATACAGGATCCGAAGCTCGATCCATCCCGTCGGGTCGCCTCCCTGGGACCCGAAGAACATCTGATAGCGGCCCGCCATCACCTCCTTGATCGCATCCTGAAAAGGCACCATCCGGACGTCTGTCCTCATGCCGATCGCCTCCAGGTTACGCTTCACGAGCGTTGCGAACTCCCGTGCAGTGCCGGAAGTCCACGGCAAGATGAGCGTAAGCGCAATTGGCTTCGCGTCCTGCCCCAATCGGTAACCCTGGGCATCTTTCCGGTCATAACCGAAGCGATCGAGGAGTGCCCTCGCACCCGCGGGATCGTGGGCGGATCGGGATGGCCACAGGGCATCGTATCCCGCGACACCGGGAGGGCTGAGCTGATTCATGACCATGGCCTGACCGGCATAAACCACCTTGACCAGCTCGTCGGCGTCGAGTGCCTTTGCGATGGCGCGCCGCAGCGCAATGCGCGCGTTGCTCATTCCGCCCAGGACTGGATCGGACATGTTCAAGACCAGTCCGAATACATACGGGTTCGGCACCGAACGATGCCCAATACCCAATGCCGCGTATTCGCGTTTGAGCCTACCGCCCGCAAGCATGCGGGTCGCAGCCTCGCCGCCCAGCGCCACATAGTCCAGCATGCCGCGCTCGAACTCGAGCGTGCGAGTCGTCGCTTCGTCGACGAAGGCAATCTCGATCGCGCCGATCTGCGGCAGCGCGATTCCGCGCATGCTTGCCGCCAACCCAGCGTGCGCGGGATCATGACTTTCCGGAAAGGACAAAGCCCGGTAATCCGGGTTTGCTTCCAGGATCATGCGCGACCCCTGCTTCCATTCCTTCAGGAGGTATGGACCTGTCCCCACGGCACGGGTGCGGACGTCTCCACCAGCCGCTTCGACGACTTCGCGCGCAACCGCTCCATTGGTGATGAGATCCTCGATCACCGGATAGTTGGTGCCGGTGAGCTTCAGTTGCAGCGTGTAGCGATCCAGCGCGCGCAGCCCCTCCATCGCCCGGCCATAGTCAAACCGCCCCCCCGGTTTGCCCGCCGCGTCGACGACGGCACGCGCTCCGATGATGAGGTCGGTCGCAACCGGACTGCCCCCGCGTTGCATGCCGGGGTCGAGCACGCGCTTCAGCGAATAGACGTAATCCTCCGCGACAAGCTCGCGCCGCGCGCCCTTGAACGCCGGATCCGGGGTGAAATGGATGCCCGCCTTCAGCCGGATGGTCCAAGTCCTGCCGTCGTCCGTGATCGTAGGCATTGCCGTCGCGGTGTTCGGCACCAGCCGGGAAGGCAAAGCGAGATAGTCCCATTCGTAGAGTCCTTCGAAGATCGCGAACTGGATCTGATACGAGGGATCGTCGTTCCAGCGTTGCGGATCGAGCGTCTCGATATTGGTCGACGCGACATGCAGGACCTTGTTGCGATCGGCGGCGAAGGACGTTCCCGCGAAGAGGTACGCCGCGAGCGCGACGAACACGCACCGAAGGTTCGGATTCAATTCGATTCCTCACGGAACTGGCGGCGCACGCAAGCATCGTGGAACCTTCCACGAAGGCGGCCGCTGAAAGCTTAACCTACGCAGCTCCTGCGGATCGGGAGGAAGCAACCCGCTTGCCGCGAAT
>Ga0207648_10004110_pt1 | contig 15064 bp, 8 predicted proteins | sample KBSMisM32_FD_184310 | JGI IMG/M metagenome (GOLD analysis project Ga0207648, IMG submission 184310) | Miscanthus rhizosphere microbial communities from Kellogg Biological Station, Michigan, USA - KBS Miscanthus M3-2 (SPAdes) (version 2) | ecosystem: Host-associated > Plants > Roots > Rhizosphere...
CAAAAGAGAAAAAAGAAACGCTGAAAAAAGTGGAAGAGGGAAAAGTTGAAATCATTATTGGTACGCATGCACTGTTGGGCAAAGAAGTAAAATTTAAAGATCTTGGATTATTAATAATTGACGAAGAACAAAAATTCGGCGTAGGCCATAAGGAAAAGATAAAAACATTACGTACAACTGTAGATTGCCTTACACTAACGGCAACGCCTATTCCAAGAACGCTCCAGTTCAGCCTGATGGGTGCAAGGGATTTGAGTATTATCAATACGCCTCCGCCAAACCGTCAGCCAATTCAGACAGAAGTATTGGTATATAATGAAGATGTTATCCGCGATGCTATTTACTTTGAAACAGAACGCGCCGGGCAGGTTTTTTTCATTCATAACCGCGTGCAGGGATTGCCTGAAATGGCCAATTTAATTCGTGGCTTATGTCCTGATTTAAGTATCGGTTACGCACATGGGCAGATGGAAGGTCATGTTCTTGAAGAAAGAATACTTGATTTCATTGATAAAAAATACGACGTTCTTGTTTGTACAAATATTGTCGAGAGCGGGGTGGATATACCGAACGTAAATACGATCCTGGTCAACAATGCACACCAGTTTGGACTCAGCGATCTTCACCAGCTGCGCGGTCGCGTGGGACGAAGTAATAAAAAAGCGTTTTGCTATTTACTGGCGCCGCCGATGAGCACATTGCCGCAGGATGCGAGAAAAAGATTACAAACGCTGGAGCAGCATAGCGAACTGGGGAGCGGTTTCCAGATAGCGATGCGTGACCTGGATATTCGCGGTGCGGGTAATATGCTCGGTGGCGAGCAAAGCGGTTTTATGGCCGAAATAGGTTTTGAAATGTACCAGAAGGTGCTTGATGAAGCCATAAAAGAATTAAAGCGGACGGAATTCAAAGAACTGTTCAAAGATGAGATCTCAAAACAGGACGACTATGTGCAGGATTGTACAATCGATACAGACCTGGAAATACTCATTCCTGACGATTACGTGGAAAGTATCACGGAACGTCTTTCACTTTATACACGACTGGACAATTGTGAAACGGATGAGGAACTCGATGCCATGCGTAAAGAAATGATTGACCGCTTCGGTCCGCTGCCCCCACAGGTAAAGGATTTGTTTACAACGGTACAATGCCGGAAACTCGCCATATCGCTTGGTTTTGAAAAGCTTATACTGAAAGACAGCATTTTGAGGGGTTATTTCATAAATAAACCGGACTCGCCCTATTTTGAGTCAGCAACTTTTCATCATATCCTTACGTTTATACAGAAAGAAACGAACCAGGCAAGGTTGAAACAGACCGGTAAAAACTTCCTGATCATTGTCGAACCAATAAAATCAATGCAGGACATCTATCGGTTTTTTAGTAAGGTACATCAATACATTTTAGCCGGAAATAAGGCGATGGTTTAGGCACTTCAACCTGCTGGCATAATCCGTTTTTTTAGTATATTTTTATAGCCATATCTAAACTTATGAGCCGCAATCCAGTTCCTTTGATTACCCTGCTATGCTTGTCCTTATTGGCTGAAGGTCAGCAAAAAGATTATCGCATTCTATTAAAGGGCAGTTCATTTACTCCACAAAAAAATATTTCTGCGGTTGACGCCGATCGGTTTAACAGAAAATCTTTATTTGTAGCGGGCAAAACATTTACAGTTATCCAGTTTGATCATATTCCCACAACACAGGAAAAAGAACTATTATCCCGCGCCGGTATCGAGCTGCTGGATTATGTTCCATATAATGCTTACACAGCAACGGTAAGAGGTTCACTGAATACATCTGTATTAAATTCCGTTAAGGCAAGATCTGTTATTGATCTGAAGCCTGAGCAAAAAATGTTTCCGTCGTTGGCGGAGAAACGGTTCCCTTCCTGGGCCGTCCGTGTACCGGGTACAATCGATCTTTGGATCAGCTTTCCCAAGACATTCTCGTTTGAAACAGTCAAAAACGAATTAAAAGCAAAGAACGCCGACATTCTTTCTGAAGATTATAAAAATTACAGGGTGATTGCGGTACGCATTGCGCAACAAAAATTAACTGAACTTGCCTCGCTTCCGTTTATTGAATATGTGCAACCGGCCCCCGCAGAAGATAAGCCGTTAAATAATAAAGATGTCGTCAATGCAAGAGCAAATGTGTTAACCTCCACGCTCGGACGCAATTTGGATGGTAAAGGCGTTGTGATTGGAATAGGAGATAATGCGGATCCCTTGCGGCATATTGATTTTACCGGGCGATTAATAAACAGGGCACCACTCGTTGGCGCAGCTCATGGTGTACACGTAATGGGTACTGCCGCGGGAGCAGGAATCATCAACGAAAAATATAAAGGCTTTGCTCCCAGGGCGACAATTGTGGCGCAGGCATTTTCGGCGATTCTTGCAAACGCTCCGGCATATGTGAACGATTATGGAATGGTGGTCACAAATAACTCTTATGGAAATGTAGTTGACGATTGCGAAACGTTTGGTGTTTATGATATTTATTCACGTATCATGGACCAATACGCTTACGATATGCCCTACCTGGCAAATGTATTTGCTTCGGGTAATAGCGGTGCCTTTAATTGTTCGCCTTATCTCAATGGATTTAGTAATGTACTCGGTGGCTTTCAAACCGCAAAAAATTTGCTTACGGTAGGTGCAACTTCCGAATTGGGTGTTATTGCCGGTTTTTCAAGTAAAGGTCCTGTTCGGGATGGCCGTATCAAGCCTGAGATTGTAACACAAGGGCAACCGGTCATGTCAACATATCCCATAAATACCTACAATGCTATACAGGGTACGAGTATGGCATCACCCGGAGCGGCAGGTGGTGTTACATTGCTTTATCAACGATATCGCCAGCTTCACGGTAATAATCCGAAGAACGGACTGATAAAAGCATTGGTTGTTAATGGCGCCGTTGATAAAGGAAATACCGGGCCCGATTTCAGTTACGGGTTTGGATGGATGAACCTGCTTCGTTCGGTGAAAATGATGGAGAATAGCAATTACTTTGATGATTCAGTAGCAAACAGCCAGACCAACACGCATTCAATTACAGTTCCTGCAAACACAGCCCAGTTAAAGGTTATGTTGTATTGGAACGATCCTGCTGCTGCAGTGCTGGCAGCACATACATTGGTAAACGATCTCGATCTCGAAGTAGTAGATCCTTCTTCGGCAGTTAATCTTCCGTATTTACTTGATACGCTTCCGGGTAATGTAACAAGTGTTGCAACTACCGGTGTCGATCATGTTAATAACGTAGAGCAGGTGGTCATCAACAATCCTGCAACAGGTACGTACACACTTCGCGTAAAAGGAACGGCAATTGCACAAAATCCACGTCAGGAATATTTCCTGGTTTATGATACTATCCCGGTTTCGCTCGCCATTACCAATCCCGTCGGTGGTGAACGATTGACACAGGGAGATTTTATTTATGTTAGCTGGGATGCATTTGGCAACCCGGGTAATAATTTTACGCTTGACTATTCATCCGATGATGGATCCAATTGGACCAATATCGGAACTTCGGCTGCCGGTAGCAGTCAGTTTGGCTGGACATTGCCAACTGGTTTTACCGATAAGGCAAGAGTGAGAGTTACCCAGAACGGAAGCGGCCTCGTAAGCACCAGTGAAAAGTTTACAATTGTCGGCATACCTGTCGATACACTTGCAGCAACACAATGCGAAGGATACATTGCAACCGGCTGGGCCGCCATACCGGAGGCAACCGGTTATGAAGTAATGATGTTGCGCGGAGATGATATGGTTTCAATAGCTACTTTACCGGCCGCGCAGACAAACTATACGTTTAGCGGTTTGTCAAAGGATTCAGTGTATTGGGTAACGGTACGAGCAATCCTGAATGGCAACCCCGGTCGCAGGGCTGTGGCAATCTCAAGACAGCCCAACAGCGGAACCTGTGCAGGTACTATTTCAGACAATGATTTAAAAATGGATGCCGCATTAGGCCCCGTTTCCGGTCGACAATTTACATCAACGGCTTTGGGTGCCGCAACAGTAATAAGTGTTCGGGTTAAAAATCTTGATGATGTTGCTATCAACAATTTCAATATTAAATATTCCGTAAACGGAGCACCGTTTGTTTCAGAGGTGAATGCCAGCGCAATTGCAGCAGGCGGAACGTATACGCATAATTTTGCTGCTACCTATGATTTTTCCGCTATCGGTAACTACCAGTTACGTGTAGTTGTAGAAAATACGTCAGCAACCGATCCTGTGCCTGTCAACGACACAATTGCCGTAACCGTTAAGCAACTTGCAAATCCTGCCATAACATTGAACGTGGGATCTGATTTTCTTGATGATCTTGAAAGCGCTGACAGTGCAACCTATTACAGCAGCCAGGTAGGATTGTCTGGCCGTGACCGTTATGATTTTGTATCCAATACAACATATGGACGATTGAGAACTTTTGTAAACAGCGGAATTGCCTACTCCGGTGAGAAAGCGCTGACGCTCGATGCGGACAGGTTTAACGGGGGTACCACTGATTCATTAACAGGAACATTCAATCTTTCATCATATAATGCTGCGACGGATGATATCCGGCTTGATTTTATGTTTAAGCATCACGGGCAGGCTCCGAATGCTGCAAATAAAGTGTGGGTAAGAGGCGACGATCAAAAATCATGGATCAGTGTATATGATTTATATGCAAACCAGGGTGATCCGGGTGTATTTAATAAATCTTCGAGTATTGAGCTTGGCGACACACTTACCGCGGGCAGCCAGAATTTTTCATCGAGCTTCCAGGTGAGATGGGGACAGTGGGGCCAGATATTAATGGCAGATGATCTGTCCGGGGCAGGGTATACATTTGATGATATTCATCTGTATAGAGTAACAGACGATATACAAATGGTCCGTATTGACACGCCTGTTATTTCAAGTTGTGGCCTGGGAAATGCAGTACCCATAAAAGTAACGGTCCGCAATAGTGCCAACACAACTATTACAAATATTCCTGTGAGCTTCAGAAAAGACGGCGGTCCGGTTACAACAGAAACAATAGCATCTGTTAATGGCAATACGAGTTTTCAATACACATTCACAGCTACGGCTGATCTATCGGCTGCAGGACCTCACACTGTTGAAGTGTGGGTAGATTATCCAACAGATTCATACAGGGCAAATGATACGGCAACTGTTAACCTGTATAACTCGCCGGTAATTTCATCGTTCCCATACCTGCAGAATTTTGAAGCAGACAATGGTTCATGGTATGCGGATGGTCAAAAAAGTTCATGGCAATATGGAACGCCGGCTTCTCAAAAAATAAACCGTGCCGCAAGCGGCAGTAAAGCATGGAAAACTTCCCTTGTCGGTAACTATAATGATCTCGAACAATCTTATCTCTATTCACCTTGTTTCGATATTGCGGGAATGACCACTCCTACATTAAGTTTCAGTGTGGCGCTTGACCTTGAAGACTGTGGCACCACACTTTGCGATGCAGCGTATATTGAATATTCCGCAGACGGTACCACGTGGACAAAATTGGGCGCTTATGGCCTGGGTACAAATTGGTATAATAAAAACGGTAGTGGTAACAATGTAAACGTGTGGAGTATCCGGGATTATACGCGTTGGCATGTTGCAACTATTCCGTTACCAACCGGGCTGAACCGTTTACGTTTGAGGTTTGTAATGGCATCCGACCCGTATACAAGTTTCGAAGGTATTGCTGTAGATGATATCCATATTTACGATAACATTTATGGTATTTATAATGGTGCAACAATGGGTGCACCTGTTACGCAAACAATCAGCGGTGGTACAAGCTGGATTGATTTTACTTCCGGTGGAAAATTAGTAGCATCTGTAATGCCGAATAACGGGAATATGGGTTCAACGGATGTGCAGGCCTACATTAATACGGGCGCAGTGCGTACGAATAGCAATCAATATTATCACGATAGAAATATCACGATAAAACCTGCAACAGTAAACCTGTCTGATTCTGCTACGGTTCGTTTTTATTTCCTTGATACGGAAACGGAAACACTGATTAATGCAACAGGTTGCGGCAGCTGTTCAAAACCATCGTCTGCTTATGAATTGGGTGTTTCAAAATATAGCGATGCGACTATAAGCAATGAGAACGGAACGTTAACGGATGATATACTCGGTAGCTGGCTTTATATTTCCCAACCGGATGTTGTGAAAGTTCCGTTTGACAAAGGTTATTATGCCGAATTCAAAGTGAAAAACTTCTCCGAATTCTGGTTGAACAACGGCGGACCGGATGATATGCACTCCTTGCCGGTGAAACTTGAAAAATTCACAGTGGTGAAGAAGTCAAACAATGACGTGATGGTACAATGGATAAGTTCTGAAGAAATAAATACAGACCGTTATGAAATTGAAATGGCAATTGGATACAGCGATTATCAGCAAAATAAGTTTGTAAAAATCGGAACGGTTAACAGCCGCAACAGTTCGTCTGAACAGCAATATGAATTTACTGATGCGGAAAAAAATAAATCGGGTGTGCGCTACTACCGGTTAAAAGTGATCGATAAAGACGGCAAGTATTTTTATTCTGTTATAAAGCCCGTTTTCTTTGATGTGGATGTAAACTGGCAGGTATATCCGAATCCTTCACCCGGCGTATTCAATTTTGTGTACCAGGCATCAGAAGGAGAAAAGATGACAGTGAAGGTGTACGATGTGAATGCAAAGCTGATTAAAGAAATAACACCAGTCATCAATGGCTTTGTTCAGAAAACAACGATTGACCTGCAGGCAGCACGCTATACTTCCGGCTTGTATCTTATTGAAGTATCTGCCGGCGAAAAGAAACAATTATTCAGGGTAATCAAGCAGTAATTCAGCTACGTAAATCTTCCATTTCGGCGAGAGATAAACGTTGTTTCCGGCGTTTGGTAAGGTTATTGTTCCTGAAAGGCATCCATATTCATGAAAAGGCGAAACGATTATCCATGAAAACGACCACCGTTACCTTCCTGTTTTTTATAACAATGCTGACTGCTTTGCGCAGTCAGTCGCAATGTACCATCCCGGCTAAATTATTCAGCAGTGATACCATCGTCGTTTGTAATGATACCATTACACAACTGACCGTTGTGCCACTTACCGGTGTAACGTATACATGGTCTGATCCCGAGAGTACAAACGGATCACTGACAGTAACCAGGAATGGAAAGTATTGGGTGACGGTGAGTAATGGTACCTGCTCGCAAACAGATACAACCACGGTACTTTTCAATTCATTTGTTTTATCACCGATTGTTGAGGATGTAAAACTTTGCAAGGGTGGCGTACCTGAAACAATAAGGGCACAGGGACAAAATATTTTATGGTATACTGGCCCGGTAGGAGGCACCGGCTCCATAACACCGCCTGTGCAGACGACAGCAGATACCGGCCATTGGGAATATTGGGTGTCTCAAACCATCCGTGGATGTGAAACGCCAAGAGCAGAAGTAAATTCAATTGTGATAGATAAACCGCATTTTGAATTAGGGGAACCGTTTATAATACCCTGCGATGCGGCAGGTATCGTTTTACAGGTAATACCGGACGATGACACGCGGTATACATGGAGCAATGGTGGTGGTTCGGGAAAATCGATGATGGTAAATCAAAGAGGAAAATATTCTTTATACGCCGAAAACATGTGCGGAAATTATAGTGATACTGTTCAGGCTGTAGAATGTAAAGACCGGTGTGTACAGTTTCCAACCGGCTTCACACCGAATGGAGATGGGAAAAACGATCAGTTCCGTGCCGCAGCATTTTGTCCCGTTCCAAAATATCATTTGATTGTATTTAACCGCAATGGAGAAAAAGTATTTGAAACGTCTAATCCAAACGATGGATGGGATGGATCTTACCGAGGTAAAAAAGCGCCAATCGGCGCCTACGTTTTTTACAGCGAGTATTTTGATTTCGTATTAAAGCGGAGTCTTACCGACAAAGGCACCGTTGTGCTGTTACAATAAAAAGAAAACCCCGCTCTGATGAAACGGGGGCCAATAAGTTTGTTTGTATTATTGTTACCAACCTTTCTTCGCAATGCCGGCTTCAATCGCCGCCAATGCCTTTGCTTCGTTCACCAGTGTAGTTAGTTTGTTTCCTTTACCATCATTTCCCTGCACCATATAAGCACCTTTGGCTGTTTTTGTAATAACAGCATCCTGGATGGGCACGCCCTTTTCTTTTGTTTTTACATTGTACGCCGTTAATGTGATGTCTGCCATGATTCCAGTTTTAAGAATTAACAATGCCGCAAAATTACGGAATTCAAGCCTTTAGGGGTCTTTAAAGTTCTGTTTAAGTGTGGAAAACGGCCCGTTTCGCATCATAGCGCCTTAATAATCAGTAAAAAGAGCCGGCAATCCAATTTGGGATGCAGAGTGATTTTTTTACTGCCCCGGCATTTTTACACCAAAACCAGGAATTTTATGAAAATAACGGCTGATGCATCCACTGCGTCCATTCATTTTGAGTGTAGAAGCATTTTTTGAAATGCCGGAAGAATTAAAGACCCGGTTACCGCAATTATATAATGCTCTTTGCGATATATTGAACCAGGATCCGTTGACAAAAGAAAAAATAATAAGTCAGGCAGTAGCGCAAGAATGAAATTTTGTTTGAGCCCCGAAACGGCAGATAATATTACCTTATTAAAGTAACCGTTCCTTTCTTGAATAATGACTCATTTCGATAATCAATTCCTTTAACAATCCAAACATACACGCCTGTTGATTGCTCAACGCCATGCAATGTTCCATCCCATCCTTTGCTGATATCGCGGGTTTCAAACACCAGTTTGCCCCATCGGTCATATACACGGAAATAATCGAGTTGTTTAAAGCCCGGCGCCGTTACACGAAATACATCATTCAATCCATTATGATCCGGGGTAAACGCAGATGGTACATACAGATCCGGCCCTTTGTAGACTTTTATCCTGATCGTATCGCGACCCTCACAGCCATCGTCATTCCTTATCGATACAACATACGCCTGGTCTTTCTGCAATACAGCAATCGGGTTATCAATATTTGTATCATTTAGTCCGGTTGCAGGTTGCCATGAATAAACAGTACCACCGGATGCATTCAGTTGCAGTGGCTGACCGGTGGCAATGATTGTATCGTTGCCGGCAAACGGGTACACTTTGTTTATTACAATATTTTTTTTAACCGTATCCGATACGCACCCGGTTTCTGATACAGCGAATAGCGAACTTGTATACGTATTGTTTTTTGAAAAATAATGATGCGGTTGGTTTGTATTCGAAACAAATCCATCACCGAAGCTCCACTGCCATTCTTTCATGACCGTGTTATTCAAAAGAGATGAGTTATAAAAAACATTTCCTTCGCAATCTTTTATGTAGTTAAAATCAACAACAGGTTTATCCGTCACGGGAAATGTTTTTGTTGTATCGGCGCGACACCCAAATTCGCTGCTTACACTAAGTGTTACAGATTCAATACCTGCGGTGGTGTAACTCGTAAAAGGCTTTTTATCGTCCGATATTATTCCATTCCCAAAATTCCAATGCCAGGCTACCGGTATACCCACCTCAATGGTTGTTTTATCTATAAATTGAATTGGCGAATTCGTACAAAATGTTTCAACTGAAAAATCAGGTTTTGGTTTGGAACCAAGACGGATGATCCTTTTCAATGTATCGGTAGTGCAACCCAGCTGATTGGTGGCTGTAAATTTCAATTCATAATATCCCGGTGCCGGATAATTATGTGCAGGCGGATTTCGATCAGTCGATAAAGTTCCATCACCAAAATTCCAATACCATTTAAACAGACTCAGATCCTGCAAGCTGTAATCTGAATTGTATTTCGAAGAATCGGAAAATGTGATCGCCTTGCCGAAACAGGTATCTAAAACAGGGTCTGAAGAATAACGCGGAAATACATCGCCAAAAAAGAAATACGCATAGCCGAATGTTACTTCCGCAGTCGGGGGAAGCGCAACAGTCTGTGTGTTTGAGCCCGTAAATCCCCAATAAACAATAGGATTTCCTTTGAAAATTTTTTGCACCAGGTCAATCCCGGCGGTTATATAGGTTACTTTATCAATAGCGACAGAAAGAAGTGTTGCCGATGGATCCCATGTAACTGTTATAAGATGATGAAACTTAATAATCGGATCTCCACCAATGGGATCAGTAATTTCATAAAATGATTCAAGTGATAGCGGCCCGGCCAGGTTGTTTGATGAGTTGTGATCAAGATCACCATTTGCCTGGATACTGATATGATCGAAATCCGGATCATTATCGTAATCGTTTTTCACGGCATCAAACGTTATGCCGATTGATTGATCAATTTTGCGGTAACCCAAACCGTTATAAGTTTCTCCAACGGCATTTGTATCGGTTTGAAAAACAAACGCACTGCCGTCTTCGCCCGTAGTATCGATGTAATCCAAAACAAAGCTCACGGTAAATGGCTTTCGCAAATCAATCGGTGTTTTCACCCATGCCGCGCCTGCGCCAAATGACTGGTGATATTTATTTTGTTTAGGCGTATACACAATGCCACCACAGCTCAGTTCTGAAAAGTTGTTTCCGCGATAAGAAAAGAAAGCAGCCGGCTGTGTATAGCCAATTGCACCGGCAGTCAATAATGCAATGAAAAAGAATGATTTTTTTTTATCCCGGTTAAGCATGAGTGAAACAATAAGAACAGGTGACTATTCTTTTGTTTTCTCATCAAACGGTCAAACAGACCAGGAGTAAATTCTGTTGGAGTTAAGCGGAGGTATTAAACATCCAGCTTCGCATATTTTGCATGGCTCTCGATAAACTCCCTTCTTGGTGCCACTTCATCGCCCATCAGCATGCTGAAAATTCGATCCGCTTCCGCAGCACTTTCAATAGTTACCATCTTCAGCGTTCTTGTATCGGGGTTCATCGTTGTATCCCACAATTGATTAGAATTCATTTCACCTAAACCTTTATAACGTTGTATGCCTACCGAGTCTTCTTTACCGCCACCAAGTTTCTCTACTAAAGCTTTTCGTTGTTCTTCGTTCCAGGCATATGCCTGCTCCTTTCCCCTTTTCACAAGATAGAGTGGAGGTTGTGCAATATAAACATAGCCTTGCTCAACAAGCTCCGTCATATAACGGTAAATGAATGTAAGAATCAGTGTCGCAATGTGGCTGCCATCCACATCGGCATCGGTCATAATGATAAGCTTATGATAACGGAGTTTTGCAAGATTTAATGCTTTCGGATCTTCCGGCGTACCCACGGTTACACCCAACGCCGTGTACATATTGCGGATCTCTTCATTCTCGTAGATCTTATGCTCCATCGCTTTTTCCACGTTAAGTATTTTACCGCGGAGAGGAAGTATGGCCTGGAAACTGCGCTCACGGCCCTGTTTAGCGGTACCACCGGCACTATCTCCCTCAACAAGAAATAATTCGCAGCGTTCGGGATTACGATCAGAGCAATCAGCTAACTTACCCGGCAATCCGCCACCGCTCAATACACTCTTGCGCTGTACAAGCTCCCTTGCTTTTCGCGCAGCTGCTCTTGCCTGTGCCGCCAGTATTACTTTGCTGATAATATTTTTCGCGTCTCTTGGGTTTTCTTCGAGGTAAGCCTCCAATACTTTGGATACAGTTGCATTCACCACACCCATCACATCGCTGTTGCCAAGCTTGGTCTTTGTCTGCCCCTCAAATTGAGGTTCCGGCACTTTTACAGAAATGATTGCGCTTAGCCCTTCCCGGAAGTCATCTCCTTCAATCTGCACTTTCGCTTTTTCAAAAGCGCCCTCTTTATCACCATAATGTTTAAAGACTGTGGTGAGCGCCCTGCGAAAGCCGGCGACATGCGTACCACCTTCAATTGTATTGATATTATTTACATACGAGTAAATATGCTCACTGTAAGAATCATTGTAGCACATAGCCACTTCTACGCCCACATTTGTTACTTCATCCCGGCCTTCAACAAAAAGAATTTTTGGAATGAGTGGATTACGTCCTGCATTTTTATCCAGCATTTCTACAAACTCAACAATACCGCCTTCGCTGTAAAAAGATTTTGAGTAAGTGTCGCCGTTTTCTTCTTTTTCACGAAGATCATTGAGTATGATCCGGACGCCCTTATTTAAAAAAGACAATTCACGCAGGCGGCCTTCGAGAATATCTTTTTTATAAACAGTCGTTGTAAAAATGGTATCATCAGGCCAGAAGCGAACATTTGTGCCCGTTGTCTCGCTTTCGCCAATTTCGCGGACAGAATACTGCGGTACACCGATCCTGTATTCCTGTTCAAATATTTTTCCGTCACGGTTTACAGTCACGTGCAGCTTTGTGCTCAGTGCATTCACACAACTTACACCAACGCCATGCAAACCGCCAGAAACTTTATACGTGTCTTTATCAAATTTACCACCGGCATGCAGCACCGTCATTACAATCTCAAGGGCTGATTTTTTTTCTTTTGTAGTGATACCTGTCGGAATGCCGCGGCCATCATCTACCACCGATACAGAATTATCTTCGTGTATCGTAACGACTATATTTTTGCAATAACCTGCCAGCGCTTCATCAATAGAATTATCTACAACTTCATATACCAGGTGATGTAAACCTTTTTCACTGATGTCGCCAATATACATCGCCGGACGCTTCCGCACAGCTTCCAAACCTTCCAAAACCTGTATACTGTCCGCGCCATATCCGTTCGTGGCCGGTGCAATTTTTTCGTTAGTTTCTACATTCATAATGGGAATTAAACGCTCTGGAAAAGTACCTTAAAATAGAATCAGCAAATGTACGAAAAATACAGGGGTAAAGCGGAGTTTATACCTCTGAAAAATGCCGTTTTTTTCAACTATCTCCTATTAGATGTTAATAGTTTTTAACGACACGTGATTTCACGGATGAAACGCCGATAAAATGGAAAAAATCAGCCTATCTCTTTACAATTTGCGCCACAAGGTCGGCTTCTGTAGCTACTTTATTTCCCACGTACGCGGTGCCTTTCATTTCGCATATGCCCCGGCGGATCGGTGCAGACAATTCGAGCTTCAACAGCAAGGTATCTCCCGGCCTTACCATTTGCTTGAATTTACAATTATCGATTTTCAGGAAGTAAGTATCGTAGTTGCCGCCTCCGCTAAGATTGATAGCGAGAATTCCGCCGCATTGGGCCAACGCTTCTATCTGAAGCACGCCGGGCATTACAGGATTACCCGGGAAATGGCCCTGGAAAAACCATTCGTTAAAGGTTACATTTTTTACACCCACAATATGCGTATCGCTCAGCTCAATGATCTTATCCACCAATGCAAATGGAAACCGGTGCGGTAAAGTTTTTTCAATAAACTGTTGATCATAAACTGGAGGTTGACTTGGGTTGTAAATGGGAACTCCTTTGGTATGTTTGTTTTTTTTTATGTACTGCTTGATTTTTTTTGCAAATTCTACATTGGTGCTATGCCCCGGCCGGTTTGCAATGATGTTTGCTTTAATCGGAAAGCCGATCAATGCAAGATCACCAACAACATCCAGTAATTTATGTCTTGCAGGCTCATTGGGAAAACGCAGTTCAAGATTATTGAGATATCCTTCACTCTTTACTTCGATCTTATCTTTTTTAAAGATTTTTTTCAATCGCGCCATTTCCTTGTCATCAACCGGTTTGTCTACCACAACGATTGCATTGTTTACATCGCCGCCTTTGATAAGATTGTTATCCAGCAACATCTCCAGCTCATGTAAAAAGCAAAACGTGCGGCAGGGAGCAATTTCGTTTTTGAAATCACGGATATGTTTTAACCCCGCATGTTGCGTGCCGAGTACAGGAGAATTAAAATCAATCAATGTAGTGATGCTGTATTCCGTCGCCGGCATAGCCACCATTTCCACTCTCTTTTTGTCATCGGCATGGAAAATGTTTTCATCAATGCTGTACCACACTTTTGCGGCATCCTGTTCAGAAACGCCGGTCTCTTCAATCAGTTCTACAAATGGTTCCGAACTGCCATCGATGATCGGAATTTCGGGGCCATTTATTTCAATAAAACAGTTGTCAACACCCATGCCGACCAATGCAGCCAGTACATGCTCTACAGTGCTCACTTTGGCATCACCGATTTCCAGCGTTGTGCCGCGGCTTGTATCCGTTACCAGGTCGCAATCAGCTTTTATTACAGGTTTATTCGGCAGATCTACGCGTTGAAATTGAATACCAAAACCGGGACTGGCAGGATTCAGTTTCATATCCACAAGCACGCCTGTGTGAAGGCCCGTGCCCGAGATACTTACCGGAGATTTCAGGGTATGTTGTTTATCAGGATTGAAATTCGGCGCCATGCATTTTATTTAAACGGCGCAAAGATAACAATTCGGGGTGCAATAAGCCATTTCGTTAAAAATGAAGGCAATACAATGATTTTTATGTACTTGGCTGTATTACTACGATCACCGTCCCTTGTGTCACTCCCTTGTACTGCAACAATTCTGTTCAGCACTGAGAAAGTGTCTTTGCAAATCCCGGAACACATGCCAGGGGAAGTTGATCAAAAATTATTGAATTTTACAGCAATGAATGTACATAAAACTGTCCTCATAACAGGCGGCACAGGTTTGATCGGGCAGGCAATAACAAAGGCATTGCTGGAAAAGAATTACAGCATCATTATTTTAACCCGTGATCCTTCAAAACATACGGTGACAAACGAAAACATCAGCTATGCAAAATGGGATGTAAAAAGCCAATTCATAGATGTTGATGCTATAAAAAAATCAGATTGCATTATTCACCTCGCCGGTGCCAACGTGGGCGACAAAAGGTGGACCCAAAAAAGAAAAAAAGAGATTGCAGATAGCCGCGTAAAAAGCGGCGAATTGCTGGTAAAGGTATTGTCTGAAAATAGTAATACTGTAAAAACTGTGATCAGCGCATCTGCTATCGGCTGGTACGGACCCGATAAATTTCCAGTTGATAAGGAGTTTACGGAGAGTGACGCGGCGTACTCAGATTTTCTCGGGCAAACCTGTGTT
>Ga0207648_10004111_pt1 | contig 15063 bp, 10 predicted proteins | sample KBSMisM32_FD_184310 | JGI IMG/M metagenome (GOLD analysis project Ga0207648, IMG submission 184310) | Miscanthus rhizosphere microbial communities from Kellogg Biological Station, Michigan, USA - KBS Miscanthus M3-2 (SPAdes) (version 2) | ecosystem: Host-associated > Plants > Roots >...
GCCGGCAAGCGCGCTCGCGGCGGCGTTGGCCTGGATCGTAATCTGGAGCAGCTCTTCTTTGATGCGCTGGCTGCCAGGGACGCCGGCGGGCGTACTGTTCACCGCACCCGTGAACAAGTTCCATGCGTCGGTCGCGCCATTGATGGAGAAGATCGTCGTCGGGATGGCGAAGCAGCTCGAGACCGTCCCCGGCATCGCGCACGTGGTGCCGACGATCTTCGAGCGCGTCAACCACTGCCACCTGCTGGTGCAGCTGCTGCCGATCGACGAACGGAAGCAGTCGCAGGAGCAGATCGCGATGGCGGCGCGGAAGACGATGGCCGGCTTCGCCGCCTATCGTCCCACGGTGGTGTTCAAGACGCCGATCGGCGGCGGCGAGAGCAACGCCTGGCCGATCCTGGTGAACCTGTACGGGCCGGACCTGCGGACGCTGAGCGGCTACGCGCTGCGGCTGAACGAGCGCCTCTCGAAGCTGCCGCAGTTCATCGACGTCAAGGCGCGGGTCAATCTCGGCAACCCGGAACTGCGCGTGGACGTCGACCGCCAGCGCGCGGCGGATCTGGGCGTGCGCGTGGCCAGCCTGGCGAGCGCGCTGCGCCTGATGGTCAGCGGCGAGGACGAGATCACCAGCTACCGCGAGGACGGCGAGCGCTACCCGGTGAAAATGCGCGTCAGAGAAGACCAGCGCAACGATGTCCAGTCGGTCGGCGGCCTGATGGTGGGGTCGAGCTCCGGCGGGCTGGTCCGGATCGACAACGTCGCGCGGCTCGAACGCGGCGAGGGGCCGACGTCGATTACCCGGCTGGATCGGCAGTTCGCGATGGGCGTCTCCGGCGATCTGCGTCCCGGCACGGCGCTCGACGCCGCCGTCCCGATCGTCCGCGACGAGATCAAGAAGCTGAAGCTGCCGGCCGGCTACCGCGCCAAGTTCGCCGGGCAGTCGAAGGTGCTCGACGAGACCGCGACGAACATGATCATCGCCATCTCGCTGGCGAGCATCTTCGTCTACCTGGTGCTGGTGGCGCAGTTCGAGAGCTTCGTGCAGCCGCTGATCATCATGACGGCGCTGCCGCTGTCGGTGCCGTTCGCGCTGGTGACGCTGGCGATCACCCACCGGCCGCTGAACCTGTGGAGCACGCTGGGCGTGCTGCTGCTGCTCGGCATCGTCAAGAAGAACTCGATCCTGCAGGTCGACTACACCAACGTGCTGCGGCGGCGCGGCGTGCCGCTGCACGACGCGCTGATCGAGGCGTCGCGCACGCGGCTGCGGCCGATCCTGATGACCACCGCGGCGATCATCGTCGGGCTGATTCCCACGGCGCTCGGCTCGGGCGCCGGGGCGCGGCAGCGCGGCGACATCGCGGTCACCATCATCGGCGGGCAGACGCTGTGCCTGTTCCTGACGCTGCTGCTGGTGCCGGTCGCCTACTCGCTGACGGAAGAGGCGCGCGAGCGGCTGCAGTCGTCACAAATCCGCGCGCGGCTGGCCCGCACCTTCGGCCGCGTCCTCGGCCGTCCCGCATCGGAACCCGTCGCCTGACACAGCCATGCCGACACCTGCCTGCAAGACCGCGCTGGTCACCTATCCGCACACCCAGGCGCTGAAGGACGGCACCGTCGTGCCGCGCACCTTCACCTTCGACTTCGAAGAGGTGCCGGCGATCATCAAGGCCTTCCGCCGGATGGTGCGCGGCCTCGAGTTCGACATCTCGGAAATGGCGATCACGACCTATCTCACCGCGAAGGCGCACGGCAAGCGGTTCACCGCCGTCCCGGTGTTCCCGATGCGCGCGTTCCACCACGGCGCGATCCTCTACAACACGAAGTCGGACATCCGCACGCCGAAGGATCTCGAGGGTCGGAGGGTCGGCGTCAACCGCGGCTACACCGTGACCACCGGCCTGTGGGCGCGCAGCATCCTGCAGCACGAGTACGGCGTGGACCTGAAGAAGATCACGTGGATGCTCTCGGGCGACGAGCACGTCGCCGAGTACCGGCCGCCGGCCAACGTGGTGCCGATCGAGGAAGGGCGGACGCTCGAGGAGATGCTGCTGTCCGGCGAGCTCGCGGCGGCCAACGGCGTGCAGATGGACTCGCCCGACATCAAGCCGCTGATCGCCAACGCAAAAGAAGCCGGTCTGGACAACCTCCGCAAGGGCGGGCTCTACCCGATCAACCACACCGTCGTCGTCAAAGACGACCTCCTCGCCGCGCATCCCGGCCTCGCTGCCGATCTCTTCGACGCCTTCGTCCGCGCCAAGCGGATCTACGTCGATCGGCTGCGATCCGGCGCGATCGCCGAGCCGACCGCCGCCGACAAGACCTTCGCGAGCGTGATGGAGATCACCGGCGATCCCCTGCCCTACGGGATCGCCCCGAACCGCCGCGAGATCGAGGCCGTCATCCAGTACAGCGTCGAGCAGGGCATCCTGCCGAAGCCCTTCGCCGTGGAAGACGTCTTCGCGAAAGGCACGCTCGATCTCGTCGGCTGATCGCTTCTTCGCTGTCGGGCGATCGTTTCTTCGCTGTTGGGCATAGGAAGAGGGGCCTGGGGATAGGGCTTGGAAAGAGGGCCTCGGGCCCGGTGCCTTGGCCCTTTTCTAGGCCCTATCCCTTGCCCTCTTTCCTTGGCCCGACAGAAATCATGGAACGGCCGACTCTACTCGGCGGCGAGGGACGAGCTGATCGCTTCTTCGCTGTCGACATAGGAAACGGGGCCTGGGGATAGGGCTTGGAAAGAGGGCCTCGGGCCCGGTTCCTTAGCCCTTTTTTTGGCCCTATCCCTAGGCCCTTATTCCTCGGCCCGACTCTGCGCGAGGAACGACAGGAGGCGCGCAGGGATGTTGGCCTCGGTCTGCTCTTCGACGGGGATGTCCCAGTACTCGGCGCGCTTGAAGCACTCTTCGAAATAGCGCGCCGCCGACACCGCGTGCGCGTGGTCGCGGCCGGGGACGATCAGGGTGGGGATGTCGAGGCGCAGCAGGTCCTCCGGCTCGGCGCCGGGGGCGGTGTCGCGATCGAACAGTGTGCGCGCGGTCACGGCGAGCAGGAGGCGGTAGGCGTCGGGATCGAGCGCGGCATACGCCTCGGCGAAGGCGCGATCGCGGCGCAGCACCGACACCCACGGACCGCCGCGCGGATCGCCGCCGAACGACTTGTCGCTCTCCCCCGCCAGCTTCACCACGCCGGCGAGGCCGTGCTGCTGCACGTAGACGGCGTGCTCGTTGAAGCGCGCGTGCCCCTGGATGCGGTACTTCGCACCGCCGACCGGCCAGTACAGAACGAGCCGATCGACGAGCCCGGGGCACGCCGCGGCCAGCGCTGCGGCGGCGCAGCAGCCCATGCACGCGCCGATGACGTGGGCGCGCGGGAAGCCGAGGTGCTCGAGCAGCCCCCTGCCCTGCCGCGCGTAGCTCTCCCACGTGATCCGCTCGACGCGGCCGCCCGACTGCCCCGTCTCGCGGCGATCGAAGACGATGCAGGTGAAGCGCTTCGGCAGGTGATCGAGCAGCTTGATCTTCGCGTAGACGCTCTGCGTCGACCACTTGTCCAGCGTCGCGTCGAAGCCGCCGGGGGAGAACATCAGGATCGGCGGCCCGTCGCCGAGCACCTCGTAGCGAGTGGTGATGCCGTCGATGACCGCGGTGCCCACGTCGACTCAGGCCTTCGGGCGCGGCGCGCCCTTGATCTGGCGTCCGCCGCGCACGTCGTCGGCGAACGCCTTGAAGGCGTCGAGCGCGGTCTGGGCCACGCTGGCGTATCGCTCGACCTCGTCGTCGAGCGCCGCCGCCAGGTACCCGATCGCGGCAAAGCCCATGCGGACGCGGCCGTCGAGCCACGGCCCGCCGCCGAGGCCGCCAATCACGGGGATCGACACCGCCTGCGCCGCAGCGGGGCCGGCGACCGGACCGGAGTTGGTGAAGTCGAGGAGCGCCGCGCCCGACGCTTCGAGCAGCCGCGCCTCGTCGACGAGCCGATCCTTCATCTGGGTCGCGAGATCGGGCCCGGCGTTGGCCATGCCGCCGTACTTCAGCGCGGTGTGCGGCGTGATCCCGAACTGCGCCCAGACCGGGATGCCGGCGCGCGTGACCGCGCGCACGGCGTCGGGGAACTCGGCGGCGCCATCGAGCTTGACGAGGTCGGCGCCCCCTTCCTTCACCAGCGCGATGGCGGCGCGGACGGCGGCGTCGGGGCCCTGCTGCAGCGGGCCGAACGGAAAGTCGCAGCTCACCAGCGCGCGCTCGGCGCCGCGGCGCACGGCGCGGCACGCCAGGATCATCTGGTCGAGCGTCACCTCGAGCTCGGAGCGGTGCCCCCAGAGGTTGATGCCGACCGAGTCGCCGACCGACAGCATGTCGACGCCGGCGCGATCGGCGATCGCCGCCATCTGGTACTCGTAGGCGACTACCGCGACGATCTTCCGCCCGTCGCGCTTCATCTGCTGAAGGCGCGCGATCGACATCCGGCCTGCCGTCATCGGGTCAACGGCGGGCGGCCGAGACCGCCTCCAGATCGTCCTGGAACTGCTGCCGCGTCTTCATGATCGTGTAGCCCCAGCTGAGGAGCCCGTCGGGCGTGCTCTCCTTCCAGGCGGCGCCGCGATCGAACAGCATCCACGTGTCCCACATCGCGTCGACGCGCTGGGGAAACGTGCCGGCGACGTCGTGCGCCGGACGCATGTCGCGCAGGTTCTCGAGGAACCACTTCCCCGCCGCCTTGGACTCGTCCCACCGCTGCTCGACGCGGCTGTCGGTGAAGACCTGGCGCGGCCAGCGTCCGAGCTCGTCGTCTTCCAGCATGCGGAACCAGACGACGAACACGCGCACGTCGGCCTTCGGCCGCTTCGCCAGCAGATCGTTCTGCGCCCACCGGGCGCCGACCAGGCATTCGGCTCACGTCGGCGAGAGCAGCAGGACGGCGCGCGGGTGCGCCCGGTTGGCGTTGAACCACGCCTTCAGCTCGTCGACGCCGCCGAGCTGGCGCAGCTTCGCGGGCTGCGCCTGCGCCGATGGACCGGCGAGCAGCGCCAGCGCGGCCACCGCGGCGAGCAGGCGCGTGCGCACGGAGGAGGACCACATCGTCGCCGGTATTGTAGCGTCTCAGCGGCCGATGCCGATCAGCGGCCAGTAGAGCGGCACCAGCAGCAGCAGGATGAAGAACGTCACGACCGAGAGAATCGCCCCGACCTTCAGCATGTCGCGGTTGCTGAAGTAGCCGTAGGAATAGCCGACGACCAGCACCGCCGACTCGTAGATGAAGATCTTCGGGCCGGCGCCGAAGGTCCAGATCATGCCGAGCGAGAGCGGGTTCATGCCGTGATCGCGGGCGTAGGTCATCAGGATCGGCAGCGACGTCGCCAGCATCGAGATCTCGTTGCCGATGGCGATGTGGTAGAGGAACGCCGACCAGTAGAGCACCAGCGTCGAGGTCCAGCCGCCGGTGATGTGCGGCTCCATCCAGGTGAACAGCGCGCCGGTGATGACGTCGAGCGCCTTGGTCTGCACCAGCACGTTGCTCAGGCTGACCGCCGCGGCCACGAAGAAGATCGGCAGGAAGTTGATCGACCTGACGTCCCTGGTGTCGAGCACGCCGACCACCGGGAAGATCGCCAGCAGCCCGACCCCCAGGCCGATCATCGGCGCCGGGATGTGGTGGACGAAGTCGGTGATCCACAGCGCGATCGCGATCAGCATCAGCGCCGCCGATTTCAGCTCGGCGGCCGACCACGGGCCCATCTTGCGCAGCTCGTCACGCAGGAAGTCGGCGCCGCCGGGCAGCGTCGCGGTCTCCGGCGGATAGAGCCACAGGGCCAGGCGCCACGCCACGAACATCACGATGATGTCGCACGGCAGGTAGGCCAGGAACCACTGGCTCCACAGCACGTCGACCTGGCCGAATTTCTCGATCGCGCCGCGCGCGGTGATCGACGAGGCGCCGGCGATCAGCATCTTGTCGAAGATCGTCGTCTGGTAGACCAGGATGATGAACATGCCGCGCGCGATGTTGCTGCCGCGGCCGACGCCGAAGGCCTGGACCAGGCCCATCGCGATCGCCGCCATGATCACGACGCGGGCGATGCCGGAGGGCACCACCGCGGTCAGCAGGAAGTTCGACACGATCAGGCCGAGCAGCAGCCGCGGATAGCTGTGGCCGATGCCGCGCATGATCAGGTAGGCCAGGCGCCGCGCCAGCCCCGACTTGCTGCCCATCAGGCCGAAGCAGATCGCGCCGAACAGGAACCAGGCCGAGGTGTCGCCGAAGCCGGAAAACGCCGTCTCGAACCGCGCCACGCCGAACATCCAGAAGAGGAAGCAGCCGAGGATGCCGGCGATGCCGTGGTCGAGCACCTGCGTCATCCATGACGCGATCATGAACACACCGATCGCCAGCGCGCTGTGCGCCCTGGGATCGATGCCGAGCGGGAGAAGCCTGAAGACGATGGCGGCGGCCGCAATCGCCGCCAGCATGAGGAAGGATCGCCAGTCGGTCGCCGATGCGGCGGGCGCCGCGTCCGTCCCGGCGGACGCGGCTGCCTGTCGCTGTGGTTCAACCATCAATGGACGCGCAGAGCCCTGATCGCACGGTTATTGATGTCCGCCGGTCTTGGCTGGCGTCGCGGGGGCGCCCTTCGCGCCGTTCTTCGTTCCATCCTGGGGCTGCGCGCCGTAGGTGATCTGCGTGCCCGCACCCGGGAAGTAATGCTCGTAGGTGCCGGCCTTCGTCTTCTCCAGCACCTTGAACGCGTAGTCGCCCGGGTTGGGCGCGTAGTCCTTCAGGTAGTCGCCCGGCGCGTTGATGCCGGGCACTTCCGGAATCCAGTCCTCGGTGAGCAGGTAGTTCGGATCGCCGTAGCGCGACGCGAGCGCCCGCACTTCCGGGTTGTCGAGGCTGGTCATGTGCCCCTTGTCGAGCACGTTCACCCATTTGTTGGCGTTGCGCAGCCGCACCTTGTAGGTCGTGAAGTAGGTCTGCGTGTGCCAGCCGTGATCGAAGGCGACGTTGTGCTCTTCGGTGAACTCGCGCCACTTCTTCGACTCGGTCGGCGCGTCGGGATCGTGCCAGAGCCGGATGCCGAGGCCCCAGTGAATGACGCCGGAGCGCACGCGCTCCGGGCTGGTGTTGCCGGTGTCGGCCATCACGCCCGGGTGGCGGAAGCTCTTCGGATGCGAGCCGAACGCGATCTCATAGAGGTACCAGTAGCCCGGCTGGTTGTGATACGGGAACGTCAGGTCATTGAGTCCCGGGTACTGCAGGAACTCCTTCAGCGCCGCGCCCTGCGCGCCGCCGCCCTTCACGTCCGAGATGAACCCGTTCTTGAAGAAGATCTCCCAGCGCGGGAAGAACCCGCCGTGCCCCTGCGTGCCGGCGAGGACGCCTTCGATCTTCGCGATCGGCTCGCGCGGCAGCCACTTCTGCTGGAACGCCGGGTAGTTCACGAACGAGTAGCCGAAGCGGCCGGTCGCCTGGTTCGGGAACATGTAGAGGTGGCCGCGCTGGTAGGCGCCCGCCGCCCACCGCTGCGCCATCTCTTCGGTGATGTCGGCGTGCAGGTTGGTGCCCTCCGGATCGGTGATCTCGAGGCGATCGACGTAGACCAGCGGCTCGAGCAGCTGCTCTTCGGCGAGCTGCCAGACGTCGCCCGGATAGGTGGACATCTGCGACTGCAGGTCGTAGACGTTGTCCTGGATGAAGGTGCCGAGGAACTTGTCCTGCATCGGGTAGAGCTGCCGGCGCAGGCCGGTGCTGCCGCCCTTGCCCCAGAAGACGCCGCGGACGTCCGGGTGCTGGGTCAGGAAGTCCTTGATCGAGTCGCCGACGGCGAAGCGGCTGCGATAGTCGGTGCCTTTCTTCTCGCCGGCCTTGGCGTCGCCGCTCTTCGCGTCGCCGCCCTTGGCGTCACCGCGCTTGCCGCTGCTGCCGCTGCCGCCCGGGCCGGCGCTGTCGGTCGTGCCGGTGTCGGCATCGGCGCCCCCCTCGCCGCGCGGCTTCTGCGCGGTCGCGGTCAGCACGCTCTCGGCGCTGCGGCCGGGGAAGAGCTCGGCGAAGGTCTTCGGATCCTTGTCCTTCAGCCACTTCGCCGGCTGCGACGGGTTGGGGAACTGCCCGGTGATCCACGCCGTCGCCTGGTAGATGCCGGCTTCCTTGATGTCCTGCCCGCCGGTGCGGCGCTCCCGATCCGCTTTCGCCTGTTCCTTCGTGGTGCCGCGCATCTCGTAGGTGTACTTGAAATACGGCGTGATCTTCCGCTCCTCGAGGGCGCGCTTGACCGCCTCGATCACCATCGGGTCGGATTCGTCCGCGGCGACGATGAGGACTTTCTCGCCGGGCTGCAGGATGCCCATGCCCTTGCCCTGCAGGCCGGACTGGTTGCGGACCAGCAGGCGGGCGGCGGGCATCAGCTCGTCGACCGACCTCGGGGTCTTGAAGTACGAGGGCCAGCGCGGCGCCGGGTATTTCTCGCCGTTGGCGCCGACCGCGGCGCTGGCCGCGGCGCCGCCGGACTCGGCCGGCGCGGGCGCCTCCTTGCTGCACGCGGCGACCGCCGCCGCGATGCCCAGGCACGCCACCCACGCGCGCGCCGTCTTCACTCGATTCGTCATGTTTGCGTGCTCCTTCAGAGCCTGACCGCCGGCCGGGCACATTGGTCTAACCTTTGGCGGCGAGGTGTAACACATCCGCGGACGGGGCGTCAACCGATAGGAGACTACGCCGTCAACTCCCGACGCCGCAACTCCCAAAATCCAACCGCGCAAACTCCCAAAACCTCACCTCCCAACCGGCCCGCCAAGCGCTGAGCTGGGCAAATTCTATGGTCTAACCATTGCGGTTGACCGGCACTTCTTGTAACCTCGCGCAGCACACCTCCCGCACCCGCGCGACGGCGCCAGCGCAGGCGCCAGATTGGAGTTGCTGATGGAGTCGCGTCTCCGCCTCGTTCCGGCATCGTTCCTCGTGGTTGTCACCATGGCCGTGATGGCCGCGCCCGCGTCCGCGCAGGCCACCAGCGGCACGCTCTCCGGCACCGTCAAGGACGGCACCGGCGCCGTCCTCCCCGGCGTCACCATCGTCATCACCAACACCGACACCCAGCTGACACGCACGATCGTCACCGACCCTCGCGGCCACTACGCCGCGCCGGACCTGCCGCCCGGCCCGTACAGCGTCAAGGGCACGCTGCAGGGCTTCAACTCGGCGCTGCGCACCGGCATCACCCTCACCGTCGGGGCTGAGGCGGTGCTCGATCTCGAGCTGAATCTCGGCAAGCTCTCGGACGAAGTGATCGTCGTGGCGGAGGCCAAGACCGTCGACACCCAGACCGCGTCTACCGGCGGCCTGATCTCGACGGCGCAGATCGAGGGGCTGCCGCTCAACGGCCGCAGCTTCGTCGAGCTCGCCAACCTGACGCCGGGCGTGCAGCTGACACAGACCGGCGGGCAGAGCACCAGCACGGGGCTGGGGGCGAAGCTGAGCGTGAATGGATCGCGCTATACCTCGAACCTCTTCACGCTCGACGGCACCAACCTCAACGACCAGTTCAGCCAGGCCGGCAGCGCCTCGGGGAACGTCCTCGGCGTGGAAGCGGTGCGCGAGTTCCAGGTGCTGACCAACAGCTTCAGCGCCGAATACGGCCACCACACGGGCGGCATCATCAACGCCGCGACCAAGTCGGGCACCAACTCGCTGCACGGCTCCGTGTTCGAGTTCCACCGCGACGACGCGATCGACGCGAAGAATTATTTCGACCAGGAGAAGCCGCCGTTCGCGCGCAACCAGTTCGGCTATTCCGTCGGCGGGCCGATCATCACCAGCCGGACGTTCTTCTTCACCACCTACGAAGCGCTGCGCGAGCGGCTCGGCCAGACCAACCTGTTCACCGTGCCGTCGGAAAGCGTCCGCCAGGGCGCGGTGGCCGGCAACATCCGGCCCTACCTGGATTCCTATCCGCTGCCCAACGGCGACGCGCTCGGCACGACCCGCGGCGAGTACCGCCGCGTCGACGAGCGCACGACCAACGAGAACTACATCATGGGCCGGATCGACCACCAGATCGCCACCGGGTCGCAGCTCTTCGTGCGCTATACGCTCGACGACGCGCAGGTGGACGATCCCAGCCGGCTGAACACCGGATCGCGGCTGAAGACGCGCGTGCAGTTCGCCACCGCCGAGCACACGCTGGTTCGCGGATCGTCGTTCCTCAACCGCGTCCAGTTCGGGTTCACGCGCAGCCGTCTCGACGGCACCGACTACCTGCTCGACGGCTTCACCATGCCGCGCACCACCTTCACCGACATCGATCGCGGCCTCGCCGCCGTCACCGTCACCGGCCTGAGCGCCTACGGCGGCGACACCACCAATCCCAAGTTCCACCGCTTCAACAATTTCCAGATCCGCGAGAACGTCACCTGGAACCACGGCGCGCAGAACGTCAAGATCGGCGGCGACGTGCAGATCATGCAGTTCAACCTGACCTCCGACTTCACGTCGATGGGCCAGTACACGTTCAGCTCGCTCGACAACTTCCTGATCGGCCGCGTCAACCAGTTCAACGCCGTGGTCCCCGGCTCGGACGCGACCCGCAACCTCCGCCAGTCGGCGTTCGGGTTCTACGTGCAGGACGACATCCGCGCGCGCAAGAACCTGACGCTGAACCTCGGCGTCCGCTACGAGCCGACCACGTCGGTGCGCGACACCAAGGATCGGCTGGCGCAGTTGATCGACTTCGGCAGCGCGACCGCGACGCTCAACGACACGACGACCCTGACGACGCTGTTCAGGAACCCGTCGCTGAAGACGGTAGCCCCGCGCGCCGGCTTCGCGTGGGACGTCAGGGGTGACGGCAAGACCTCGGTGCGCGGCGGCATCGGGATCTTCTACGACAGCATCCTGATCAGCACGCCGTTCGTGCAGAACACCGCCGTGCGCGTGCCGCCGTACTTCAACCGCGGCGGCCTGCAGGGATCGAGCACCTTCGTGGTCAACTTCCCCGACGCCTACACCACGCAGGCGGCGCAGCTGGCGGCGCAGGCGCAGCTCGAGGGCATCCAGTACGACCTCGATCAGCCGATGATGACCAAGTGGAACGTCAACGTGCAGCGCGAGCTGTTCGCCAAGACGATGATCGAGGTCGGCTACAGCGGCTCGCACGGCGCCAACCTGGTGCGGCAGATCTTCACCAACGGGCGCTTCGCGCAGGAGACGGCCGACGGCCGTCTGTTCGTCGCCCCGGGCACGCCGCTGGCGCAGCCGAACTTCGGGCGCATGCGCTTCCGCGTCAGCGACGGCACCTCCGACTACGACGGGATGACGATCGGCCTGACCCGGCGGATGTCGCGGGGGCTGCAGGCGCAGGTCTCCTACACGTTGTCGAAGTCGGAGGACGACGGCGCCTCGGCGCTCGGCGGCAACGACTTCACCAACGAGAGCGTCGGCGGGCGGTATCTCTACGAGAAGGATCGCGGCCTGTCGCCGTTCGACGTCCGGAACGCGCTCGTCGCCAGCGTCAACTACGCGCTGCCGTTCGGCGCCTCCGCGACCGGCGTCCACGGGGCGCTGGTCAAGGGCTGGACGGTCGGGACGCTGATCCGCTATCGCAGCGGCTATCCGTTCTCGGCGTTCTCGGGCGTCGACACCGGGCTGCAGGTACAGGGCTGGGCGCCGGAATTCCCCGACCTGCGGCCGGGGGCCTCGGTCAATCCCGTGCTCGGCACGGTCGACCACTGGTTCGATCCGACGGCGTTCGTGCTGCCGGCTCCCGGCTTCATCGGCACGCTGCCGCGTAACACGATCATCGGCCCGGACCTCCGCACGGTCGACCTGATCGCCGGCAAGTCGGTGCTGATGGGCGGCTCGCGCGAGCTGCAGCTGCGCTTCGAGTGCTTCAACCTGCTCAACCGCGCCAACTTCGGCACGCCGCAGCAGAACGTGTTCAACACCAACGGCACGATCCGCGAGGACGCCGGCCGCATCACCACGACGTCGACCAGCTCCCGCCAGATTCAGCTGGGGGTCAAGTTCGTGTGGTAATCGAGATCTGGGCCCCTCGGATCCTTCAATCCTGGATCCTCTAATCTCGGATCCCCGATCGCCAATCCTGGATCCTCGATCGCGGATCGAGGATCCGGGATCGAAGGATCCGAGATTGATGATCTGGGATTGAGGATCGGGGATCCGAGATTCGAGGATTCGAGGATTCAGCTTCGAGTCAGTAGCGCTGCGCTATCCATTTGGCGACGTAATCGAAGAAGTTCTTCACCGAGTTCGAGTATTGCCCCGGCGTCCGCTCGCACGCGGTGCAGGGGCGGATGCCGTGCGTCGCCCCTTCGATCACCACGAAGTCCTTGTCCTTGCTCGCCGCCATCTCGTAGTGGATCTCGTTGTCGCGCACGAAATAGTGCGCGCCCATGGCGGTGACGAGCAGCGGCACCGAGATGTGCTGCACCGCGCACGGGGTCGAGTTGTTGCTCGAGCACCAGTCGATGTCGTCCATCGAGTCTTTGGCGCGGATGGCGTTGGCGCTAAGGAAGGAGCGCAGCGTGAGCAGCCGCGTGCCGGTGGCGAACGCGGCGTTCGCCGCCTCGGTGCCGCGGCCGACCGGGCGCACGCTCTCGACGATCTGCGTCACGACCGAGCCGTCGTTGCGGATCAGCTTCTGCGGCGCCTTCGTCGTGTGGTGCACGCTCGGATCGATTTCCATCAGCCGCGCCCCCTCGCCCCTCACAATCGGGAACACGTCGTCGTCGCGATAGACGTCCGACCCGGCCTTCATCGCGGCGAGCCGCCGGCGCGCCTCGTCGATCAGGCGGTTCATGCGCGCGGCCTGCGCCTTGAAGTACTTCTGCTTGAACGCGTCGGAATAGTGCGGGCTCTTCGGGTCGTAGCCGTTGGCCGGGTCGAACGGATCGAGCGCGGGATCGATCTTCCGCGGATCGCGCTCGTCGAGCACCGCCGCGTTGATGCTGCGCAGGCCGTTGACCGAGACGCCGGGATGCGCGTCGACCAGGATCAAGCCGTCGGCCTTCGGCAGGCCGGCCAGCGTGTTGGCGCACTCGACCAGCTTGTTGGGCCCCTGGCAGTAGGACGGGCCGGTCTCGGCCACCGCCTGGTAGAAGCTGGTGGCCGGGCCGCCGCCGCTGTGCCCGAACAGCAGCACCTTCGTGATCCCCGGCTGCTTGCGCAGGAACTCGATCCCCGACTTGATGTCCAGCGCGTTGTCCTCGAAGCTGACCGCCGCCTCGTTGTTGTCCGACCGCGGGTTCATGGCCAGCACCATGAAGCCGCGCGCCGCCAGCTCGGTGGTGGCCAGGTGCGCGAGGAAGTTGCTCGTGCGGTGGATCAGGAGCACCGCGACGTGCGGCGCGGGGCCGCTGTCAGGCGTGTAGAGCACCCCTTTGACCGCGCCGGGCGTGAAAGGCACATAGACCGGGCGACTCTGCCCCAGCGCGGGCGCCGCCAGACCGAGCAGCGCGAACGCGACCGCGGCCGCCCGGGTCATGCGCCCCTGCCCGCGTGGGTCTCGTTGGCCAGGAACTGGCCGTCGCGCATCGCATACACGGTCGGGAAGACTTCGACGGTCTTCGGATCGTGGCTCACCATGATCACCGTCTTGCCGTACTCGGTGGCCAGGGACTTCAGCAGGTTGGCGATCGCCGAGGCGTTGGCCGAATCGAGGTTGCCGGTCGGCTCGTCGGCGAGGATCAGCGCGGGATCGTTGGCCAGCGCCAGCGCCACGCCGACGCGCTGCTGCTCGCCGCCGCTCAGCTCCTCGGGCCGCTTCTCCCCCTTCGCCTCCAGCCCCACCAGCCCCAGCAGCTCGCGCGATCGCTTGCGGCAGGCCTCTTCCGGCGTGCCGGCCATCACCATCGGCAGCTCGATGTTCTCGAACGCGGTGATGCTCGGAATGAGGTTGAAGAACTGGAAGACGAACCCGACGCGCTTGAGCCGGTGCGTCTCCAGCGCGCGCTCGTTCATCGTGGTGAGATCCTGGCCGTCGATGAGGATCGATCCCGACGAGGGACGATCGACGCCGCCGAGCAGGTTCAGCAGCGTCGTCTTGCCGCAGCCGCTCGGTCCCATGATCGCGACCGCGGCTCCCTTGGCCACGTCCCACGAGCTGTCGCGCAGCGCGTGCACGTCGCCGGCGGCGATCTTGTACCGCTTGCTGACCCCGCGCACGGTGACCCCGAGTCCCTGGTTCTTGAAAAGATTCTGCATATGTCGGTTGCCGGTTACCAGTTGCCAGTTACCAGTTGCCAGTTGCCGGTCAGGCGCCCAGCATCGATCGGTGCGCGGTATGGCGATAGACCCACCAGCTGAAGCCGGTGGCGACGCCGACGAGCAGCGCGACCAGCAGCAGCGCGATCCACGCCGTCAGCATCGAGACCACGAGGTGCGTCGGCAGCAGTTGGACGACCGTCCGGATCTCGCGCAGCTTCCAGACGTAGTTGGCCAGCCCGAAGCCGGCGAGGACCGCGGAACTCGCGCCGAGCGCGAGGCCGACCAGCGCCGGCGACAGCAGCATCGCCAGCACGAAGCGCCGCATCGCCGCCGGCGAGGCGCCGCGGATGCGCAGCAGTCCGAGCGTGCGGCGGTCTTCGCTGTAGTTGGCCATCGCGATGGCCAGAATTGCGACGAGTGCGAGAATCAGCCCGCCCACCAGGTAGATCCGCATGTTGGCCAGCGCCAGCGAGATGTACATGTCGCTGCCGACCTTGGCCACCTCCTGCGTCAGGCTGTGGATCTCGAGCGGCGGGAAGGTGTTGGCCGCGGCGATCGCCTTCGGGAACGCCACCGGATCGACCGAGGAGTCAACCTTGAGCAGCACGATCACGCGCGGCAGCAGGATCTGCAGCGGCTTCAGCTTGGCGTTGTCGATTCCGGTCGCCATGTAAGCGTTCGTGCTGAACAGGTAGTTCAGGTAGTCGATGCGCGCCTGCACGTAGCCCTGGCGATCGCTGACGCTCTTGGGCGGAATGCCCGGCAGGAACGCCAGCACGCCGGCGGTGCTGGACCCGGTGGCGCGGCGCTCCGCGTCGAGTCCCAGCAGGATCGGCGTGCCGGTGCTGA
>Ga0207648_10004115_pt1 | contig 15053 bp, 12 predicted proteins | sample KBSMisM32_FD_184310 | JGI IMG/M metagenome (GOLD analysis project Ga0207648, IMG submission 184310) | Miscanthus rhizosphere microbial communities from Kellogg Biological Station, Michigan, USA - KBS Miscanthus M3-2 (SPAdes) (version 2) | ecosystem: Host-associated > Plants > Roots >...
AGGCTCTTGAGGTCCACCCATTCATGATCGGTGTGGAAATCGCCGCCCACCAAACCCAAGCCGTCCAGCGCCGGCGTGCCCACCGATTGCGCCACCGCCGATTCCGAGGCGCCGCCATTGCCGGCGCGCCCGACAGCCTTGCCCAACTCGGCATAGATCGCCGCCGCACGGTCGGCCAGGGCATTGACCTCCGCTGTTTCCATCAGGGGCGGAAAGCCGGGCTCCGCCATCACCGTGACGCTGGTATCGGGCACGACGGTTTTGGCGGCGGCGGCGCGGAGCTTGTCCAGTATCTGCTCGCGCTCCTCGGGCTTGCGGATGCGCAAACTGAGGGTTGCTTCGGCGGCCTCGGGGATGATGTTGGAGCGTTCGCCGGCCTTGAGCATGGTTAGGTTGAGAGTCGGGCCGTCACCGCTCAAGGGTGCGGCGTCCCTGATGCTGTCCAGCTGATGAATCAGCTCGGTGGCGGCATTGCGCCCATCCTGCGGCGCGACGCCGGCATGGGCGGCGCGGCCCTTGACCTGGATATGCACATTGCTGGAGCCCTTGCGCCACACGGTGATGGCATCGGGCGGATCGCCGGGCTCCATGTTGAATTCCACATCATGCTGCGCCGCCAGGGTCCGGATCAACTTTTGCGTACCGGTCGAGCCGCCTTCCTCGCTGGTTTCGATCAAGAGCGTGATGGTGGCGAAATTCTTGAAGCCGGTGTCATGCAGGATTTTCAGTGCCATCACGGCATTGACCACGCCGGCCTTTTCGTCGCCCACCCCCGCGCCATGGGCGCGATCGCCCTCGATGCGGAAAGGCCGCTGCGCCACGGTCCCCGGTCCGAACACGGTGTCGACATGGGCAATCACCAAAATACGCCCTTTGCCGCTACCACGAAACACCGCCACCAGATTGTCCGGCAGCCCCGCCACTTCCGCCGGCTCATAGCGAGTCTCCGCGCCGAGCTGATTCAGCCGTCCGGCCAGCAGCGCCGTCACCTTGGCGCCGCCCGCCACATCACGGGTGCCGGAATCGATGTTGACGATGTCGCGCCATAGCGCGAGGAAGCCGTCGCGATTGGCTTGCACCGCGGCATAGATTTTCTCATTGCGCTTTGGGGCGGCGAGTGCCGGCACGGTCAGTGAGACGGCGCAAAGAATGGCAAGCAGTGTTTTCATGGCATTCCCCGCAAGGCCGCGCGAAACTTCTTGTCTTTTTTCAATAGCACTTCCCGGCGCATGGCGCCTTTGCGGGTACGGTGCTTTTCGGCATAGATCAACATCCAGGCGCGGCCGCGGGTGCTGCGCGCGCCCGCTCGCTTGCCATTGTGCTCTTCCAGCCGCCGCTCCAGGTCCAGCGTCCATCCCACATACGTGATGGTCCGGCCATCCGGATTTTCGGCAGACAGGACATAGACAAAGGAAGGCATGGAATTCCCCGGCAGTCTTGTCCTGCGATTTGCGCAGGCCTGTCCATACCGAAATTGCCGCTTGCCCGTATGGCCGGCCGGCCTATATATTTGCCCAAGCAAGTATTGTCGTAACATGTTATTGCTTGGACAATTGTTGTCCACACAGGGATCAGGGGTATGAAGCCATATTACACCCTCAACACCTATGCGATGAAGAATTCGGTCGGCTATCTGATGCGGATGTGCTCCAACCTGGTGCTGCCGCAGATGGAAGCCCTGTTCCAGGACCAGGAGCTGACATTTTCGCAATGGACGACCTTGGTCGCCTTGCATGACGGCCGCATCACTACCCCGGGCGACCTGTCGCAGAATATCTGTCACGATGCGGGATCTCTCACACGGCTTGTCGATCAGATGGTGGAACGCGGGCTTGTCGTCCGCGGCCGCAGCGAAACCGACCGCCGGGTGGTGACGTTATCGCTGACGCCGCGTGGGCGCTCGCTGGTCGAGAGTTTGGCGCCCAAGGTGATGCATTTCTGGAATGAGCTTTTGTCGGGCTTTACCCATGCCGAGGTCGACACCTTGATCAACCTGCTGACCCGGCTGATCCTGGTCGCCAGCGCCAAGCAGGGCCGCAAGTCGCGGCTGATGATTTCCGACGTCCCTGTCGCCAAGCCGGTAGCCGCCAAGCGGCCGGCCAAGTTGAAGAGGGCGTCATGAGCATCCTCAAGAAATCCGGCGCGCTGTTGTCCACCCTTTTGCTGGCGGCTTGCGTGGACACGCCCTCCACCACGCCGCAGGTCGGCGAAATCCAGCAGCAGAACCTGGGTCTGACGGGTGCGCCCGCGCCGCAAGTGCAGCGCGAATGGTGGAAAGCTTTCAACGATCCGCAAATCGACCGGCTGGCGGCCTCGGTGATTGCCAACAATCCCACGCTGTCGGCGGCGATGGCGCGGATGCGCGCGGCGCAGGCGGAACTCGCCTTCAATCGGGCGGAAGACCGGCCGCAGGTCACATTGAACGGCAGCGAGCAGCGGGTGTTGTTCAGCAAGGACTACATCATTCCGCCTCCCTACGGCGGCAGCTATCGCTGGTACGGCTCGGTGACGGCCGATCTCAGCTGGAATCTGGATTTCTGGGGCAAGCAGGCCGCCTTGATCGACAAGGCGCGCAATTCCGCCCAAGCCGCGGCCCTGGACGTGGAAGCGGCGCATCTGGCGCTGTCGGGTGCCTTCGCCCAGGCCTATATCAATCTGCTGCTCAACTATCAGTATGGCGACATAGCCGACGCCACCGTGGCCGAGCGCGAAGAGATCCTGAAGATCACCCAGGGCCGTTTCGGCGCCGGCCTGGAGAATGGCAGCGCGGTGGAGCAGGCCAAATCGCTGCTCTCCATCGCCAAGGCGGATCAATTGCGATTTGCCGCCGCGCGCGAACAGGACATTCATGCCATCGCGGCCTTGGCAGGTCAGGGCGCCGGTCTCTATCCCACCATCTCCCGCCCCAATCCCAACCTGGACGTGACGCTGCCTTTGCCCGAAATTCTTCCCGCCGATCTTCTGGCCCGCCGGCCAGACATCTTGGCGGCACGGGCTCGCGTGCAGGCCGCCCTCAAGGGACGCGAGGCGGCGCATGCCGATTTCTTCCCCGACATCAACTTGGCGGCTTTGGTGGGATTCCAGGCCATCGGCCTGTCCAATCTCATCGGCGGCAATTCCTTCACCATGGGCGTTGGTCCGGCGGTGCATCTGCCGATTTTCGATGCCGGCAAGCTGCGGGCCCAATATGCCCGCTCCGCCGCGGACCTGGATGTGGCGGTGGCCGACTATAACGGCGCGGTGGTCGGCGCCATCAAGCAGACCGCCGATGCCATGTCCCAAGTGAAGAGCCTGGCGGCCCAGCGCGTGCAGCAGCAAGACGCGGTCAACAGCGCCGAACGCGCCTTCCGGATCGCGGAAGACCGCTATCGCAGCGGCCTTGCCACCCAGCTTCCCATGCTCACGGCGGAAGCCACGCTTTTGCAGGCGCGCCAGGCGCTGGTGGGCGTGGTGGCCGCGGGCGCCCAGCAGCGCATCACCTTGATGCTGACGGTGGGCGGCGGCTTTCAGCCGCAAACCCCAGGCCCGGCGGCCCAGAAAGCCAGCGAAAAAACCGCCGAGCTTCGCAAATCCATTCCCTGAAGTTCGTCAACAGGACATTTGTCATGAGCGATACTCTTGATAGCCCCAATCGTCAGCGCCGTTTCTGGTTCATCATCCTGGGCGCGGTGATCCTGGCCGCCACCCTGTTCTATGGCGTTTATTGGCTGGTCCATGCCCGCTATTTCGAATCCACCGACGACGCTTATGTCGGCGGCAATGTGGTGACCATCACCTCCAAGGAAAACGCCACCGTCTTGGCATTGCATGCCGACAACACCCAAACCGTGAAACAGGGCCAGCTTCTGGTCGAATTCGATCCCGCCATCGCCACGGTCAATCTCCAGGCGGCACAGGCCAATCTGGCGCGGGTGGTGCGCAATGTGCGGGCGCAATTCTCCAAGTCCGATTCCGGCGCCGCGCAAGTGAACCAGGCCAGGGTGGCGCTGGCCCAGGCCGAGGATGACTTTGCCCGCCGCCAGAAAGCCTTCGACACCCAGTCCGTCTCGGGCGAAGAGCTGGCCCATGCCCGCGATGCGGTCGCGGCGGCGCGCGCCGCGGTCACCGCCGCACAAGGCAGCCTGCAGCAGACCAATGCCAGCATCGAAGGTACCGACATCGCCCACAATCCCGAAGTGATGGCGGCGGAAGCCCAGCTTCGCTCGGCCGCCATTGTGTTCGGCCATATGCGCGTGATCGCCCCCTTGGACGGGGTGATTGCCCAGCGCACGGTGCAAGCCGGCCAACAGGTGGCCGCGGGAACGCCCTTGATGGCGGTGGTGCCGCTGTCCAATGTCTGGATCGACGCCAATTTCAAGGAGGTGCAGCTCGCCCGCATGCGCGTGGGCCAGCCGGTGACCGTCAAGGCCGACATTTACGGCGGCAGCGTCACCTATCATGGCACCATCGAAGGCTTGGGCGCGGGCTCGGGTTCCGCTTTCGCCCTGCTGCCGCCGCAAAACGCGTCGGGCAATTGGATCAAGATCGTGCAGCGCGTTCCCGTGCGCATCACCCTGGATCCCAAGGATTTGTCAGCGCACCCATTGCGCGTCGGGTTGAGTGTCACAGTGAGTGCCGACGTGCGCGACCAGAGCGGCCCCATCGTTACCCAAAGCGTCGGCCCCGGCACCACCCGCGCCAATACCGGCGAGGATTCCGGCCCCCTTGCCGACGCCATGATTGCCCGCATTCTGAGCGAGAACGGCGCCCATGCCCGGTAGGGATGCAGCTCCCGCCATGCCCGCACCCATGCGGGGCAGCCAGCTCGCCATCACCGCGCTGGTGTTGGCGATGGGCACCTTCATGCAGGTGTTGGATTCCACCATCGCCAATGTCTCTCTGCCCACCATTGCGGGCAATCTGGGTGTCAGCACCTCGCAAGGCACTTGGGTGATCACCGCCTTCGCGGTCGCCAACGGCATCGGCGTGCCGCTCACCGGCTGGCTGATGGGCCGCTATGGCGTGGTGAAGACCTTTGTCGTGTCGGTGCTGGCTTTCACGGTCGCCTCGCTTTTGTGCGGCATCGCTTGGAGCCTGTCGTCCTTGATTTTCTTTCGGGTGCTGCAGGGCGGCGTGTCCGGGCCCATGATCCCGGGCAGCCAAGCGCTGCTGATCTCGATCTTTCCGCCCAACAAACGCGGAACGGCGCTGGGCATCTGGTCCATCACCACCTTGGTGGCACCGATCTGCGGTCCAATTTTGGGTGGCTATATTTCCGACAATTATCATTGGGGCTGGATATTCCTGATCAATGTGCCGGTCGGGATCGGCGTCACCTTCCTGTGCTGGATCAATCTCAAGAGCCGCGAGACCCAAACCCGCAAGCTGCCGATCGACACGGTTGGATTGGGGCTGCTGGTGATCTGGGTCGGCGCACTCCAGGTGATGCTGGACCAGGGCAAGGACCTGGATTGGTTTGCCTCCGGCCAGATCGTCGCGCTCGCGATCATCACGGCGGTGGGCTTTGCCGCCTTCCTGATCTGGGAATTGACCGAGAAGAATCCGGTAGTCGACCTGTCCTTGTTCAAGGGCCGCAATTTCGCGCTGGGCACGCTGGCTTTTTGCCTGGGCTATGCGGTGTTCTTCGCCAACAATCTGTTGATGCCGCTCTGGCTCCAGACCCAGGTCGGCTACACCGCGACTTGGGCGGGGCTGGTGGCCGCGCCCGCCGGCGTGGTGGCGGTGCTGCTGACGCCGCTGGCCACCAAGCTGATGGCCAAGTATGACGCCCGCATCGTCGCCAGCCTGGCCTTTGTCGCCTTCGGTGTTTCCTTTTTGATGCGCGCCCGCTTCACCAACACGGCGAGCTTTCTGGATTTCGTCTTGCCGCTATTGGTGCAGGGCATCGCGCTGGCAACCTATTTCCTGGCCATGATCACTATTCTGCTGGACGGCGTGCCCCCGCAGAAGATTCCGCTCGCCTCCGGCCTGTCCAATTTTGCCCGCATCACGGGTGGCGGCTTCGCCGCTTCGATCGTGACGACCTTCTGGGACCGGCGCGAGGCGCTGCATCAGAGCCGGCTGGCCGACCACACCACCATCTTCTCGCCAGGACTGGCGGATGTGGTGAAGGACCTGCACAGCTTTGGCTTCTCGACGCTTGCAGGCCAAGCGTCGGTGACCCGCACCATTGTGAACCAGGCTTATCTGTTGGCTGCCGAGGACATTTTCTGGGTTTCGGGCTGGCTGTGCCTGCTGATGGTCGGCATGGTTTGGCTATGCCGGCGATCCGTATCGAGCGGCGGAACAACCGCTGCCGCTGACTAAGGGGGAAGGAGTTCAACCAAGCCAAGGAGTCCCCCATGACTGACAAACTGCTTTACACCGCCAAGACCCACACCACCGGCGGCCGCGAGAACGGCCATGCCAAAAGCTCGGACGGCCAGTTGGAAGTCCGGCTTTCCACCCCCGGCACCAATCGTCCCGGCACCAATCCCGAGCAGCTTTTCGCGGCCGGCTGGTCGGCCTGCTTCGAAGGCGCCATGCAGTTCGTCGCGCGCCAGCGCAAGATCACCCTGTCGCCGGACACGGCCATCGATGCGGAGGTCGATCTGAACTTGGGCGATGGCGGCTTTTTCCTGAAGGCCCGGCTGAACGTCCGCATCCCGGGCGTGGAGCGCAGCGTGGCGCAGGAGATCGTGGACCAGGCCCATCAGATCTGCCCCTATTCCAAGGCGACGCGGGGCAATATCGACGTTAGCATACGCGTCGTCTAACACCTTGATATGATTGACACGACTCATGCTTCAGGGTGACCTGAGGCATGAGTCGCGAATCACTGACTCGGCGCTTTGCCGATATCGCCTTCGGCCTCTTGTTCGGCGGCGGACTGGTGCTTGGCGGCGGCGCGGCGCTGGCCGGTATCCCCAAATTGCTGGATGCGGTAACGCCGGATGTGGCGCACGCCACAGCCGCGAAGCCCGGCGCAAAGCGCGCGCAAGACGTTACGCACTTTGAAATTCCCGACGGCTTTGCGCAAAGCCGCTCCACACCGCAGGTGCTTTATCCGGTTGCCTCCGGGTCCAAGCCCGACTGGCTCATGGAAGCGCTGGCCAGGAACGGCACACCTGTTCCACGTGAAACCAATCCCGTCATCGCCATCTGTATCGACGATCTGGGCGAGGACCTGGCCGGCACCGACAGGGCCATGGCGCTGCCCAAGGACGTGGCGCTGTCCTTCCTTCCCTATGCGGATGCCACGCCCTTTTTGGCGGAAGCCGCCAAAAAGCGCGGACATCTGGTGCTGGCGCATGTGCCGATGCAGGCCCTGAACGGCACCGATCCCGGTCCGATGGGCCTCAAGCCGGGCATGACCTCGATTGAGATCGCGGGCCTGTTAGGCTGGAACTTGGCGCGCGTGCCGGGCCTGGCCGGCATCAACAATCACGAAGGCAGCCAATTCACCGCCGACCGAACGATGCTGGCGCCGGTGATGGCGGCGCTTCAGGCGCGGCACCTGTTCTTTTTCGATTCCCGCACCGGGCCGGAAAGCGCCGTGGCCGACGCCGCGCGCGAAGCGGGCGTGATGAGCGCGGGGCGCGATATTTTCCTGGACGACGATCCGCGCGCGAGCAGCATAGCCGCGCAATTGGAAAAGTTGGCGCGTGAAGCCAAACGCAATGGCGTCGCCATCGCCATCGGCCATCCCCACGACGCGACTCTGAAGCTGCTGGCACAATGGCTGGCGGAAGACCATGGCGTGACCCTGGTGCCGTTAGACCAGGCGATACGGCGGAAGGCTGTGCGGGAATACGTTGTGGCTTACCGCTAAAGCGAACTACTGCCCCTTCTTGGCCGCGCTCGCGAACCGCACCGCTTCCTCGGCGGCGGCGAGGAGAGCCTTGGACTTGCTCACCGTCTCTTGATATTCGGCCTCTTGCTGGCTGTCGGCGACAATGCCGCCGCCCGCCTGCACATACATGGTGCCGTCCTTGACCAAGGCAGTGCGCAGCACGATGCAGGTATCCATCGAGCCGTCGGCGGCGAAATACCCAACCGCGCCGGCATAGGCCGCGCCGCGCTTTTCTTTTTCAAACTCGTCGATGATTTCCATGGCGCGGATCTTGGGCGCGCCGGTCAGGGTGCCGGCAGGCAGGCCGGCGGCCAAGGCATCCACCGCGTCCAATCCGTCGCGGATATCGCCTTCGACATTGGACACCAGATGCATCACATGGCTGTAGCGTTCGATGAAGAAGGAATCCGTGACCTTTACGGCGCCGGTGCGCGCCACCCGGCCGACATCGTTGCGTCCCAGATCCACCAGCATCAGATGCTCGGCGCGTTCCTTGGGATCGGCCATCAAGTCGTCTGCCAGCGCCTTGTCGTCTTCCGGCGTCTTGCCGCGCGGCCTGGTGCCGGCGATGGGACGGATAGTGACCTTGCCGCCGCGCAACCGCACCAGCACTTCCGGGCTTGAGCCCACGATCTGGAATCCCGGCATCGCCAGGTAATAGAGATAAGGCGAAGGATTCAGCCGGCGCAGGGCGCGATAGAGCGAAAAGGGCGGCAGGGCAAAAGGCCGGCGAAAGCGCTGGCTGGGCACCACCTGAAACACGTCGCCCGCCAAAATATATTCCTTGGCGCGGCGCACCACCTCGAAATATTCCGCCTTGGTCATGTTGGATTCGATCGGGACGCCGGTCGGCAAATCGTTGGGGACTTCGGCACTGGGCGGGGCAGGGCGCTCCAGCGCCGCCACCGCTTCCTCCAGCCGCGCCTGGCCGCGCGCATAGGCGGCCCTGGCGTCGATCGCCTTGCCTTCTGTTCCATTGTCAGGCCACACCGGCGTGATCAGAATGATCTCATCCCGCACGCTGTCGAAGATGGCGGTGATCGTGGGGCGGAGCAGGATCGCGTCCGGCAAGCCCAGCGTGTCCGGCGGCGGGTTGGGCAAATCTTCCACCTGCCGCGCCATGTCGTAGCCCAGATAGCCGAACAGGCCCGTCGCCATGGGCGGCAAGCCGACCGGTATGGCCAGCCGGGATTCCTGTATCAGCGCCCGCAGGGAGGCGAGGGGCTTGGCGGCTTCCGGCGTGAAACTGTCGGGATTGTTCAACGCGGCGCGATTGATCTCGGCTTTGCCGCCTCGGCAGCGCCAGATCAGGTCCGGCTTCAGTCCGATGATGGAGTAGCGGCCGCGCGTTTCCCCGCCCTGCACGCTTTCCAGCAAAAAGGCATTGTCGCGTGCCGCGCCGCTGCTTTCGAAGCCCAGCTTGAGATAGGCGGAGACCGGCGTTTCCATGTCCGCCACCAGCCGCGTGTAAAGCAGCTGGGCGCGGCCTTGGCCATATTGGGATGCAAAAGCATCAAACGCGGGTTCCATGCTCACGTCGGATGCTTTCCGGATCGTCTCACTGGCCGGCGCCGGTGACGGTGGCGAGCAGCTTCTGGTTGACCTTCACGCCCTGGCGGTTGCGCGCCGCATTGGCCGCATTCAGCGAGAAATCCTGCGCTACCTGGGCGGAAAAGCGCATCACGCCCGGCTGAAAATTCGGATCCGCCGCATTCACCTGCGGATAGCTTATGCCGGTGACGCGGGCGATCATGTAATTTCCCGAAAGGCCCTGGACGCCGAACTCCACGCCGCCGGGGCTGGCCGCGAACAACCGGCCCACCATGTCGGCGGAGAACATGGTGTCGCTGGTGCTGCGGGTCAGCGCGGGACTGTGCTGCACGCTCACTTTCAATTGCTTGGCGATGCCGTCCAAGGATTTGTCCTTGGCCGCCTGTTCGGCAAGCGTCTTGGCCTTGGCCGCCAGCAATTGGCCGCGCTGCTCGTTGGTCCAATCGGCGAGCGCCTGGGCGCGCACCTGCTCCATGGATTTGAGCTTGGGCGGGGTAATGCCGTTCACATGACCGACATAATAGGCGCCCAGCTTGGTGGAAAAGGGATCGCTGTCTTCTCCAACCTCGCCCTTGAACAAGTTGGGCAGGAATTCCTCATCCGCCGGCACGTCCGCCTTGCTGCCGTCCGGCTTGAGGCCGGTGATGTCCACCGGGCCCAGATGCACAAACCGCATGCCGGCCTTCTTGGCCGCGGCTTGAAGTTCGTCGCCGGAACTATGGGCTTCGGTATAGGCATTGACCGCGTCGACCAGCTTGTTGGCGGCGAGCTGGGTGGACAAATTCTTGCGGATGTCTTCCTTGACGTCGTCCAATGTCTTGGAGGAGCCGGGCGCGATCTTGGTGACGCGGGCCAAGGCATAACCGCCGAAGCCGGTCTTGAGCGGCGGACTGACCTCATTGAGCGGCAAGGCAAAGATCGCCTTGGCCCGGTCTGCATCGGGGATATCCTCTTCGGCGAGCGTGCCCAGGGACAGCTGGTCGGGCTTCACGCCACGCTGCGCGGCGATGTCTTCGAATTTTCCGCCGGAGTCGATCTTGGCGCGGGCTTCCTTGGCCTCGCCTTCGGTCTTGAACTCGACCTGCTGCACGTCGCGCTTTTCCGGCACGACATAGGTGCTCTTGTTGGCGTCATAATCCTGCTTGATCTGGGCATCGGTAACGGCGATCGAACCCATGACATCCGACGGCGCGATGGCGGCATAATCGGCATCGCGATATTCGGGGGTGGAGTAGCGGTCGGTATGCGCCTTGACATAGGCGGTGAGCACCGCCTCGCTGGGCGGCTGCACCTCGCCGGCTTGTTCGGGCGACACGATCACATAATCGGCGGCACGCCGCTCGCCGATATATTGGAAAACCGCTTGGGCATAGGTGGGGGGCAGCAGGAAATAGCCTTCCAGCGCTTGGGTGAGCTGGTCGCGGGTCATGTCCTGGCGCACTTCGCCCAGGAATTGGTCCTCGGTATAGCCCGCCTGTCCGATCGCCTGATTGAAGACCTGGCGGTCGAACTGGCCCAAGGTACCGCGGAACGGCTCCATGCCATGCACCGACTGCACCAGCGTCGGGTCGGAGGTCGTCAGGCCCAGCTTGCCGGCTTCGTTGTTCAGGGCGGCGCGGCCGATCATCTGCTGCAAGGCGACCTGGCTCAGGCCCATCTTCTCGGCCATGTCGGGGGTGATCTCACTGCCCATGCGCTGGCTTTGGTTGCGCAGGAAGTTGCGGTAGGTGCGCTCGAATTCCACGGTCCCAATCTCGGTCCCGCCCACCGAAGCCACGCTGTTGCCGCCGCCGATGTTGAATTGTTCCAGCCCCATTCCCCACACCACGAAGGCAAGCGTCAGCGCACCCATCATCAGGGTGACGATCCAATGCTTGGAGAAAGTATGCATCCATTGAATCATGAGGCCGTTCCGTGACTTAAGAAGCGGCGGATGATAGGGAGGGGGACCCTTCCCGGCAAGCCGCGAATCCGGCGCGGTTTTGCAGCCGAAAGCCGGGAATTTCAAGGCACTCTTTAGGCATACCGGGCCGGGATCGGGGACGCGATGCGCAAGTTGGTGGCGGGGAATTGGAAAATGAACGGGCTGACCGCCAGCCTGGATGAGCTTGTGGCGCTCAAGTCCATCCTTTCCCGGGCGGTGCCCGCCTGCGACGTGCTGGTGTGTCCGCCCGCGACCTTGATCGCGCCGGCGGCCCAGCGTGTCCAAGGCGCATTCGCCTTGGGCGGCCAGGATTGCCATGCGCAAGCCAAGGGCGCCCATACCGGCGATGTCTCAGCGGAGATGCTCAAGGATGCCGGGGCATCGCATGTGATCGTGGGGCATTCCGAACGTCGCCAGTATCATGGCGAAACCAGCGCCCAGGTTGCGCTCAAGGCGCAAGCCGCCTGGCGCGCCGGGCTCACGGCCGTCATCTGCATCGGCGAAAGCCTGGAGCAACGCAAGGTGGGCGATGCCAACACTGTCTGCCAATCGCAACTGAAGGAAAGCGTCCCCGAAGGCGCCGCTGCGTCCAATACGGTGATTGCCTATGAGCCGGTCTGGGCGATCGGCACCGGCGTAACCCCCACCTCGGCTGACATCGCCGACATGCATGGGCATCTGCGCGCCTGCCTGGCGGCACGGCTGGGAGAAGCGGCCCGAGGGATTCTGCTTCTCTATGGCGGCTCGGTGAACCCCGGCAATGCGGCGGATATTTTGTCGCTGCCGGACGTGGACGGGGCGCTGGTCGGCGGCGCCAGCCTGAAAAGCGACGATTTCTCGCGCATCATCGCCGCTATGAAGCCCCAAGCCGGGCCCGGTTAACAAACGTAAACCCTGTCGCCTGACCCTTTCTTAACCTCGCGCGCCGCATCCTGGGCGCAAAAATTAGGCCGCAAAACACGCGCTTGGTGGGTCATGGGCAAACTGTCTTACGACAGTGTGGATGTGCTGATTTACGATCCGGTGTCGTCCAACCGCACCGCGACGCGTTCGGCTATGTATTCGCTGGGTTTTCGCAAGACCGAAACCGTCTCCACGCTGGAAGCCTTTATCGACGCGGTGCAGACCAACCCGCCGGACATCGCTTTGTGCGAGGCGCAAGGCGCGGCCGACGAGCTGTGCGACACCATCCAGCAATTGCGGCAGGGCAGCGCCGGCCACAATCCCTTTATCGTGATCATCGTCACCGCCTGGGAAAAGAACACGACCTTGATCAACCGCGTCGTGTCCAGCGGCGCCGACGACCTGCTGCTCAGGCCCTTTTCGACCGGGCTGCTGGGCCAGCGCATCGAAGCGCATGTCGACCGCCGCAAGGGTTTCATCATCACCACCGACTATGTCGGTCCCGACCGCCGCCGCGAAGGCGGCCGCGAATCCAATGTCGAGCTGTTCGATCCGCCCAATTCGCTGAAGATGAAAGCCAAGGACAGGCTGTCCGGCGACGACATCGCCCGCAAGCTGGACGCGGAACTCAAGGTGGCGCGCGAGAAGCTCACCACCGAAAAGTTGCGCCGCGATTCCTTCCAGGTTTGCGTGTTGTGGCGCCTGATGCAGGATCAGCCTTGCTTGGCCGGGCAGGCGCCGCCGGACCTCATCAAGCTGCAGCTGTTGGCCAAGGCCATCGAGACGCGCGCCAAGGACAGCGAATTTGCCTCCGCCCTGGAATGGTGCCAGTCGGTCTTGGCCTCGGCCGAAGGCTTGGCGGCAGGGGTGGACCGCAATGCCTCGATGCATCTGCTGGGCCATGCGGCACTCAGCCTGCACCAGGTCTTCTATCCCGAAAAAACGCCGGACGATCAGTTGACGGAGATCGACGCGGCGGTTGAGGCGATACGTTCCAGAAACCAGCAAGCATTGGCTTCTTAGCCCCGACACCCCCAAGTTTTTAGCCCGTTTTCCCCTATTTTTCGGGGAACTTTCCATTTCGAGCCGGATGCTTTAAAGCCTGCGCCCTTGAGGCCCCCAGGGCCTCCAGAAAGCCGCGGAATCACCATGCAGACCCTGTTGCTCGTCGCCGAACTGATCATCGCCATTGCGCTGATCTTTTTTGTCTTGTTGCAGCGCTCGGAAGGCGGCGCGCTGGGCATGGGCGGCGGCAGCAGCAGCATGGGCGGCTTGTTCACCGCGCGCGGCGCGGCCGATACCTTGACCCGCACCACTTCCATTCTGGCCTTTCTCTTCTTCGCCACCTGCATTGTGCTGAACATTCTGGCGCTCCGGGGCCGCGACCAGACCTCGATTCTCGATTCGGCTGCTCCGGTTGCCACGCCCGTCAAGCCGGCGCCGGCCGCGCCGGCACTTCCAATCGGGCCGTCTGTACCTAAGCCTCAGTAGGTGAGCCGCGGCACGCGGAGCGTGTGAGCAGGTCCTGTGGGTGAGCCGGAATCAGCAATCGCTGACAGGCGATTGCCCGGCGAACGCCCGAAGCGTCAGCGAAGGGCCGTGCGGAAGGGCGCGCCTCGCTTCGCTCGGCTAGGGCAAGCTTTTCTAGGCTCGCTGACGCATCGCCAAGAAAAGCTAAGCCAACGCCGCGAGCTTGGGCGAGCGGCCGTCAAGCAATTTGCGCGATTCTCTCTGCGCAAGACGCATAGCTGTTAGCGGCCGAAAATTTTTCCATTTTTGCGCTTGAGCCGGTCATGTCTTTTCGACATGTTGGCCTCCCATGGCCCGGTTAATCTTCATCACCGGCGGCGTGGTCTCTTCCCTCGGAAAAGGTCTGGCGTCCGCCGCCCTCGGCGCGTTGCTTCAAGCGCGCGGTTACAAAGTCCGCCTCCGCAAACTCGATCCCTATCTCAATGTCGATCCGGGGACGATGTCGCCTTTCCAGCATGGCGAGGTCTATGTCACCGATGATGGGGCCGAGACCGATCTCGACCTGGGACATTATGAGCGCTTTACCGGCGTGTCGGCGCGCAAGTCCGACAATGTCACCTCCGGGCGCATCTACAGCCAGGTGATCGAAAAGGAACGCAAGGGCGGTTACCTGGGCCGCACCGTGCAGGTGATCCCCCATGTCACCGACATGATCAAGGAATTCGTCCTGGCCGATACCGACGGGTTGGATTTCCTGCTGGTCGAAATCGGCGGCACGGTGGGCGACATCGAAGGCCTGCCTTTCTTTGAAGCCATCCGCCAGTTGCACAACGACCTGGGCCGCGGCCAGACCGCCTTCATCCATTTGACCCTGGTGCCTTTCATCGAAGCGGCGGGAGAGCTCAAGACCAAGCCCACCCAGCACAGCGTGAAGGAACTGCGCGCCATCGGCATCCAGCCAGACATTCTTCTGTGCCGCACCTCCCATCCCATTCCGGACGAAGACCGCCGCAAGATCGGGCTGTTCTGCAACCTGGCGGCCGAGCGGGTGATCCCCGCCATGGACCTGGACACCATCTATCGCGTGCCGCTGGCCTATCACGAGGTCGGGTTGGACACGCAGCTGCTCAAAGTGTTCGGCATCGAGAATGCGCCCCAGCCCGACCTGTCGCGCTGGCAACGGGTGGTGGACCGGGTCAAGAATCCCGAAGGCGATGTGCGCATCGCCGTGGTCGGCAAATACATGCAGGTCAAGGACAGCTACAAGTCGCTGTCGGAAGCGCTGACCCATGGCGGGTTGGCCAACAATGTAAAGGTGCATCTGGACTGGATCGACAGCGAAGTTTTCGAGCGCGAGGATGCCGCCGTCTTCCT
>Ga0207648_10004116_pt1 | contig 15050 bp, 11 predicted proteins | sample KBSMisM32_FD_184310 | JGI IMG/M metagenome (GOLD analysis project Ga0207648, IMG submission 184310) | Miscanthus rhizosphere microbial communities from Kellogg Biological Station, Michigan, USA - KBS Miscanthus M3-2 (SPAdes) (version 2) | ecosystem: Host-associated > Plants > Roots >...
GATCGCTGGGCTCGGCCTCGGTGCCGGCGCCGGCTGCAGCCGCCGCGACGACCCCCGCGGCCCGCTCGAATTCTGGGCGATGGGCCGCGAGGCCGAGGTCGTCGCCGAGCTGCTGCCGGCGTTCCATGCGCGGCACCCCGACGTCAAGGTGCGCGTGCAGCAACTGCCCTGGACCGCGGCCCACGAGAAGCTGTTGACGGCCTATGCCGGCGACGCGCTGCCCGACCTGTGCCAGCTCGGCAACACCTGGCTGCCCGAGTTCAGTGCGCTCGAGGCGCTCGAGCCGCTCGATGCGCGCGTCGCGGCGGCCGGCATCCCGCGCGACGACTATTTCGCCGGGATCCTCGACACCAACGTGATGCCGTCACCGCAAGGCGCGCCGCAGCTGCTCGGCCTGCCGTGGTATGTCGACACGCGGCTGCTGTTCTATCGCAGCGACCTGCTGCGCGCGGCGGGCCATGCGCGCGCGCCGCAGAGCTGGGCCGAATGGCGCGACGCGATGCGCGCACTGCGCCAGCATGGCGGCGGCCGCAGCTTCGGCGCGCTGCTGCCGCTGAACGAGCCTGATCCGCTGTTTGCGCTGGCGCTGCAGCAGGGCGCGCTGCTGACCGACGACGACACCCGCGGCGCCTTCGCACAGCCGCCGTTCCGGCGCGCGCTCGATTTCTACGCCAGCCTCTTCCACGACGGCCTGGCGCCGCTGATGACGGCGACGCAGATCGCCAACGTCTGGGACGAGTTCGGCCGCGGCCTGTTCACCTTCTATGTCAGCGGCCCGTGGAACATCGGCGAGTTCCGGCGCCGCCTGCCGCGCGCGGTGCAGGGCGACTGGGCCACCGCGCCGCTGCCGGGGCCCGACGGACCGGGTGTGTCGACGGCCGGCGGCTCCAGCCTCGTGCTGTTCCGCAGCTCGCCGCGCAAGGACGCGGCCTGGCGGCTGATCCAGTTCCTCAGCGAGCCCGAGACGATGCAGCGCTTCCATGCGCTGACCGGCGACCTGCCGCCGCGCCGCAGCGCCTGGCGGGCACCGGCGCTCGCGAACGATGTGCCGTCGATGGCTTTCGCGCAGCAGCTCGAGCGCGTGCGCGCGGCGCCGAAGATCCCGGAGTGGGAGCGCATCTTCCAGGAAATGCAGCTCACCGCCGAGCGCGTCGTGCAGCGCACCCAGAGCGCCGATGCCGCCTGTGCGCAGCTCGATGCCTGGGTCGACGCGCTGCTAGAGAAGCGCCGCTGGCTGCGCACTCGGACCGCCGGGCGCAGCGCATGAGACGCCCTGTGTCAACCTCGTTGTCGCGGGCCGAGCGCCGGGCCGCTCCCAAGCCGGCCCGCACCCCCGCGGGGGGTCGGCCGATGTACACATCGGGCGGAGGGCCGTCATGACCAAGGTCGGCCGCGCCGGTTGGTTGCTCGCTGCGCCGGCGCTGCTGGTGATCGGCGTGTTCTTCGCGCTGCCGGTGATCGCCGGGCTGGCGCTGAGCCTGACCGATTTCGACCTGTATGCGCTGGCCGACATCGGCACGATGCGCTTCGTCGGTCTTGCCAATTACGGGCATCTGCTGCAGACGCCACTGTTCTGGCAGGCGCTGGGCAACACCTTCTATTTCGTCGTCGTCGGCGTGCCGGTCTCGGTGGGCCTGTCGCTTGGTGCGGCGCTGCTGCTGAATGCCCGTGTCGCGAAGTGGTCGTCGTTCTTCCGCACCGCGCTGTTCGCGCCGGTGGTCACGACGGTGGTCGCGGTCGCGGTGATCTGGCGCTACCTGCTGCACACGCGCTACGGCCTGATCAACCAGGCGCTCGACAGCATGGGCATCGCGCCGATCGACTGGCTCGGCAACCCGCACTGGGCGATGCCGGCGATCATCCTGTTCGCGGCCTGGAAGAACTTCGGCTACAACATGATCATCCTGCTCGCCGCGCTGCAGGCGGTGCCGCGCGAGATCTACGAGTCGGCCCGCGTCGACGGCGCCGGCGCGCTGCGCCAGTTCACCGACCTGACGATCCCGCTGCTGATGCCCACCCTGGTGATGGTCGGCATCATGACGGTCTCGGGCTACTTCCAGCTCTTTGCCGAGCCCTATGTGATGACGCAGGGCGGCCCGCTGCGCAGCACCGTCAGCGTGCTGTACTTCATGTACGAAGAGGGCTTCCGGTGGTGGAACCTGGGCAACGCCTCGGCGGTCGCGTTCCTGCTGTTCGTCGTGATCTTCACGGTGAGCTGGGTGCTAATGCGCCTCGACCGCGACCCGGAGGGCACGCGATGAATGCGCGCGTGGCGGTCTGGGTCGTGAACGGTCTGCTCGCCGGGCTCGCGTTCGTCAGCCTGTTCCCGCTGCTGTGGATGCTGTCGGTGTCGCTGATGCCGCCGGGTGCGGCCAGCAGCCTGCCGACGCCGATCCTGCCGGCGTCGGTCACGTTCGAGAACTACCGGCTGCTGTTCGGCAGCATCGGCATGGGCCGTTATGTGCTCAACAGCCTGCTGATTGCGGTGCTCGGGACGGTGATCTCGGTCGCGTTCAACCTGATGGCCGGCTATGCGTTCGCGAAGCTGCGCTTTCGCGGCCGCGACGCCATCTTCAAGAGCCTGCTCGGCGCGCTCGTGATCCCGGGGCAGGTCGCGATGCTGCCGCTGTTTTTGATGCTCAAGCCGCTCGGGCTGATCAACAGCTATGGCGGCGCGATCGTGCCGCTGATGGCCGGCGTGTTCGGCATCTTTCTCGTGCGCCAGTTCGCGCGCGGCATCCCCGACGACCTGATCGAGGCGGCGCGCATCGACGGCGCCGGCGAGCTGCGCATCTTCACGACCATCATCGTGCCGGTGCTGAAGCCGGTCATCGTGACGCTCGCGATCTTCAGCTTTCTCGGCGCCTGGAACGACTTCATGTGGCCGCTGATCGTGCTGACCGACGATGGCCTGCACACCCTGCCGGTCGCGCTCGCCGGCCTGTCGCGCGAGCATGTGCAGGACAGCGAGATGATGATGGCCGGCTCGGTCGTCACGGTGCTGCCGGTGCTGGTGCTGTTCCTCGCGCTGCAGCGCCACTACATGGCCGGGCTGATGGCCGGCAGCGTCAAGGGATGAGGGCGATGTGGGCCCGCGCGGCGGCGTGGATGCTGTGCACCGCGGTGGCCGGCGGCGCGGTGGCCCAGGAGCGCGTGCTCGACGACTTCAGCGATCTGTCGCACTGGACGATCGGCGCGAGCGACGACGTCAAGGCCACCTTGCGCGCCGCGCCGGGCCGCGGCGGCGCGGGCGGCACGGCGCTGTGCATCGATTTCGATTTCGGCCAGGTCACCGGCTACGTCACCGCGCGCCGCCCGCTGCCGCTCGACTATCCGGCGCGCTACGAATTCGAGCTCGGGTTGCGCGGCGACGCGCCGCCCAACGCGCTGCAGTTCAAGCTCGTCGACGACGGCGGCGAGAACGTCTGGTGGATCCAGCGGCCCGACTACCACTTCCCGCGCGAGTGGCAGACGCTGAAGCTGCGCCAGCGCCAGATCGAGTTCGCCTGGGGCCCGGCGGCCGACCGCGCGCTGCGCCGCAGTGCGGGGGTCGAGTTCGTGATCGCCTCGGGCAGCGGCGCCGGCAAGGGCAGCGTGTGCTTCGACCGGCTCCTGATGCGCGAGCTGCCGGCGCAGCCGCCGCCGGTGCCGCCGCCAGCGTTGCAAGCCGACGGGCTGAGCGTCGACTACGGCGTGATGCGCGAATTCGGCGCGCTCGCGCTGCGCTGGCGCGGCGGCGTGCCGGCGCCGCGCTATGCGCTGGAGCTGTCGGACGACGGCGCGCACTGGCGGCGCGTGCGCGAGGTCGAGCGCGCGCGCGGCGCGGTGCAGACGCAATGGCTGCCGGACTCCGAAGCGCGCTTCGCACGCGTCGTGCTGCCCGCCAGCGCAGGCGCGCGCCCATGGGCGCTGGACGCGATCGAGCCGCACGAGGTCGCGACTGCGAACGGCCTGTTCGCCGATCTGGCCAAACAGGCGCCGCGGGGCCGCTACCCGCGCGCCTATGTCGGCCAGCAGTCGTACTGGACGGTGCTTGGCGTCGACGGCGCGCGCACCGCGTCGCTGTTGAGCGAGGACGGCGTGCTCGAGCCGGTGCCCGGTGTCGGCGCGCTCGAGCCGATGCTGCTCGCCAACGGCCGGCTGCTGAGCTGGGCCGACGCGCGCATCACGCATTCGCTGCGCGATGGCGACCTGCCGATGCCGGCGGTGCACTGGCGTGTGGCCGACCCGGGCGGCGCGATCGGCCTGGACATCGAGGCCTTCGGTCACGGCACGCCGCAGGCCGCCCAGGCGCTCGCGCGCTACACCGTGCGCAACCTCGGCAGGCGCACGCGCGTGCTCACGCTGGCGCTCGCGTGGCGGCCGTTCCAGGCGAACCCGCCGACGCAGTTCCTCGCGTACCCGGGCGGCGCCAGCAGGATCGACACGCTCGAATGGAACGGCCAGGCTTTGCTCGTCGATGGCGTGCCGCGCTTGCAGCCGCTGGTCGCGCCCAGCGACGTTCGGCTCGAGCCGCTCGCGGCCGGGCAGGTCGGCGACTGGCTGCACGAGCGCGGGCCGGCCGACGCACCTATGCGCGTCACCGACAGCGCCGGTTTCGCCAGCGGCGTGCTGCGCTACGAGTTGCGTCTGCGCCCTGGCGAGCGGCGCGAGATCGCGGTCGCGCTGCCGGTCGCCGGCGCGCCGGAGGTGCCGACGATGGCGCGCTTCGCGGCCGAGCAGCAACGCGTCGCGGCGCAGTGGCGTGCGCGGCTCGACCGCGTGCGCCTGAGCGGGCCGGCCGAGGTCGGCGACATCGCGCGCACGCTGCGCAGCGCGCTCGGCCACATCCTCGTCAACCGCAGCGGCCCGGCGCTGCAGCCGGGCGCGCGCGCCTACGCGCGCTCGTGGATCCGCGACGGCGCGCTGACCTCGTCGGCGCTGCTGCGCCTCGGCCACGACGAGGTCGCGCGCGACTTCCTGCGCTGGTTCGCGCCGTTCCAGTTCAGGAACGGCAAGGTGCCCTGCTGCGCGACCGCGCGCGGCGCCGACCCGGTGCCCGAGAACGACAGCGACGGCGAGTTCGCGTTCGCGGTCGCCGACTACTGGCGCTACACCCGCGACGAAGCGAGCGCGCGCGCGCTGTGGCCGCATGTCGCCGCTGCGGTGGCGCACATGGAGACCTTGCGCCAGAGCGAGCGCATCGAGGCGAACCGCCGCCCGGAGCGCGCCGCCTACTACGGGCTGATGCCGCCGTCGATCAGCCACGAGGGCTATTCCGACAAGCCGGCCTACTCGTACTGGGACGACCTGTGGGCGGCGACCGGCTACCGCAGCGCGGCCGAGCTCGCGCAGGCGCTCGGCCACGTCGACGATGCGCGGCGCATCGGGCTGCAGCGCGACGAGTTTCTCGGCGACCTGCGCGCATCGTTGCTGGCCAGCACGCAGCGCTTCAAGCTCGATGTGCTGCCGGGCTCGGCCGACCGCGGCGATGTCGATCCGACCTCGAGCACGATCGCGCTGACGCCGGCCGGCCTGCTCGGCAGCCTGCCCGATGCGCTGCTGCGCAACACCTTCGAGCGCTACTGGCGCGACTTCATCGCCCGCCGCGACAGCGGCCAGCCCTGGGACGGCTACACGCCGTACGAATGGCGCAACGTCGGCGCGCTGGTGCGGTTGGGCGAACGCGAGCGCGCGCAGCAGGCGATGGCCTTCTTCTACCGGGATCGCCGGCCGGCGGGCTGGAACCAGTGGGCCGAGGTCGTGCTGCGCGACGCGCGCGAGCCGCGCTTTCTCGGCGACATGCCGCACGGCTGGGTCGCATCGGACCAGATCCGTTCGGTGCTCGATCTGTTCGCCTACGAGCACGAGGGCGAACACGCGCTGGTGCTCGCCGCCGGCGTGCCGATGCGCTGGCTCGCCGGCCCCGGCCTGCGGCTGCAGGGCCTGCGCACGCCGTACGGCCCGCTGAGCTGGAGCGCGCGGTCGCAGCGCGGCGCGCGCGGGCCGATCGTGCAGTTCGAGGTCGAGGCGCTGCGCAGCCAACCCCGCGGCGGCATCGTGCTGCGCGGGCCGTGGGGGCCGCGCTCGAGGGTCTGGATCGACGGCCGCGCCTGGCGCGGCGCGGCCGATGCGATCACGCTGCCCGGCACGCCGGCGCGGGTGCGCGTCGAGGTCGTCGACTGAGTCGCCGCAGCGAAGCGCCTAAGAAATTGCGCAGCGTAGGCGACTCGCTCAGACGTTCGCCGCAGCCTTTCGATCACCAGATGCCTCTCAGCCTCTGAACCATCGCGCCGGCCCGCCGGACCCTCAAGTCGGCGGTGGCGTGGCCGATAAACCGGGCAGATTGCCCTGCGTACCGACCATGCCCCGCCTCGCCCTCACCGCTCTCGTTCTCGCCAGCAGCCTGCTCGCCGGCTGCGACATGCTGGGCAGTGCGCTGGGCATCGAGTCGCCCGAAAAGCTGGCCGCGGCGCGCGAGGCCGACGGCAAGGCGATCGGCGGCGCCTGCCGTCATGCCGGCCGGGCGATCGAGGACTGCTACACGCTGAACAAGAAGGCCGACAAGGCCTCGGTGTTCGCCGGCTGGCGCGACATGAACGACTACATGCGCGAGAACAAGATCGATGCCGTCGCGCCGCGTCTGACGCCGGGGCCGGCGACACAGGTCGCGGCCGCCAGCGCGAAGACGCCGGCCGAGGCCGACGACCCGAAGTCGAGCGCCGCCGCCGACAAGGCCGCGCCGAAGGCCGGCGAAGCGGCCCGGCCGCGCGCCCGCGACGGCGCCAAGGCGCACGACTCCTGAGCCGCGACGCGCGCTTCGTCGCGCGCCGCTGCAGCTGATCGCGCCGGACGCGAGCACGGCAGCATCAAGAAACAGTGAGCGCGGCGTCGCGCGCGCCGCCCATAGGACAATCGCGCGATGAGCGAAGTGCTGTCGCGCCCGATCTGGCGCCATCCCGAATTCGCCCGTGGCGCGCGCGACATGGTCGGCATCTCGATGGGCATCGCCGCGTGGGGCCTCGTCACCGGCGTTGCGATGGCCAAGAGCGGCCTCGCGCCGGGGCTGGCGATCCTGATGTCGCTGCTGGTGTTCGCGGGCAGCGCGCAACTCGCGGCGCTGCCGCTGATCGTCGCCGGCGCGCCGGTCTGGATGGTCTGGGCGATCGCACTGTGCGTGAACCTGCGCTTCGTGATCTTCAGCGCGCAGTGGCGGCCGTACTTCGCGCATTTCCCGCGTGGGGTGCGGATGCTGCTCGGCTACTTCACCGCCGACCTGAACTACGTGGTCTTCATGAACCGGTTTCCGGTGCCGCGGCCGGCGCCGGAGCAGATGCCTTACTTCTGGGGCGGTGTCGCGGTCAACTGGCCGTCGTGGCAATTGCCGACGCTGGCCGGTCTGCTGCTCGCCGACGCGATCCCGACCCAATGGGGTTTCGGCTTTGCCGGCATCCTGGCACTGCTCGGGCTGATGTATTCGCTGCTCACCGACCGTGCCAGCTGGGTCGCCGCCGGTGTCGCGGCGGCAGCCGCGGTGGCCACGGTCGCGCTGCCGCTGAAGCTCAACATCATCGTCGCGATCGCCGCGGCGGTCGCGGTCGGCCTGGTGATCGACCATGCGACGCCGGCCGAAGCTAGACCGCTGGAGGACGAGACGTGAGCGAGCCCGCCCGTTCCGAAGCGCTCATCCCGCAGCGCGCAGCGCGAAGGGTTGCCTCATGAGCACCTGGGAAGCGGTATTCGCGATCATCGGGCTGGCCGCAATCACCGTCGCGACGCGCGGCTTCTTTCTCTACCCGGATCAGGAGCTGCCACTGCCGAACTGGCTCAAGCAGGGCCTGCGCTATGCGCCGCTGGCCGCGCTCGCCGCGGTCGTCGCACCCGAAATCGTGGTGCAGCAGGGGCATCTGCTGTCGACCTACCGGGACGCACGCCTGTTCGCGGCGCTCGCGGCGACGGGCTACTTCTTCTGGCGCCGAGGCATCCTCGGCACCATTGTCACCGGCACGCTGGTGATGGTGGCCTTGCGGACCGGCTTCGGCTGGTAGTTCTTTCCTTCACTTCAACTCCGTGCTGACCATGAACGTCCTTCGCTTTTCGGATCTCATCGCCCAAGGCCGCGTCGCCGGCAAGCGCGTCTTCATCCGCGCCGACCTCAACGTGCCGCTCGACGCGGCCGGCCACATCACCGAAGACACCCGCGTGCGCGCCTCGGTGCCGTGCATCGAGATGGCGCTGAAGGCCGGCGCCGCGGTGATGGTCACGTCGCACCTGGGCCGGCCGACCGAAGGGCAGTTCAAGCCCGAGGACTCGCTCGCCCCGGTCGCGGCCCGGCTGGGCGAGCTGATGGGCCGCACGGTGCCGGTGATCGCGAACTGGGTCGACGGCGTGCAGGTCGAACCCGGGCAGCTGGTGCTGCTCGAGAACTGCCGCATCAACCCGGGCGAGAAGAAGAACGACGAGGCGCTCGCGCGCAAGCTGGCGGCGCTGTGCGACATCTTCGTGCACGACGCCTTCGGCACCGCGCACCGCGCCGAGGCCTCGACCTACGGCATCGCGCAGTACGCGCCGGTCGCGTGTGCCGGCCCGCTGCTCGCGGCCGAGATCGACGCGGTCACGAAGGCGTTGGCGCAGCCGAAGCGGCCGCTGGTCGCGATCGTCGCCGGCAGCAAGGTCTCGACCAAGCTGAGCATCCTGCAAAGCCTGGCGAAGAACGTCGACCAGCTGATCGTCGGCGGCGGGATCGCCAACACCTTCATGCTGGCCGCCGGGCTGCCGATCGGCAAGAGCCTGGCCGAGGCGAGCCTGATCGGCGAGGCGAAGGCGGTGATCGAGGCGATGCGCGCGCGCGGCGCCGCGGTGCCGATCCCGACCGATGTCGTGACCGCGAAGGAGTTCAAGGCCGATGCGGTGGCGACCGTGAAGGCCGCGGCCGATGTCGCGGCCGACGACCTGATCCTCGACATCGGCCCGCAGACGGCGAAGACGCTCGCGGCGCAGCTGATGGCGGCCGGCACGATCGTCTGGAACGGGCCGGTCGGCGTGTTCGAGTTCGATGCATTCGCCGGCGGCACCGAGGCGATCGCCCGCGCGATCGCGGCCTCGAGCGCGTTCAGCATCGCCGGCGGCGGCGACACGCTGGCGGCGATCGCGAAGTACGGCATCGAGAAGCAGGTGGGCTACATCTCGACCGGCGGCGGCGCATTTCTCGAGGTGCTCGAAGGCAAGACGCTGCCGGCGTTCGAGATCCTGCAGCGGCGCGCCCAGGCATAAGAATCATTCCGTGTACTCGCGCCGTAACCGATGCGGCGCTCCGATAATCGCGCCTCCAAAATGAAGTGAAGCAGGAGACCACCATGCCCCGCGCCACCAAGATCGTCGCCACGCTCGGCCCGGCATCGAGCGCGCCCGACGTGCTCGAACGCATGATCCGCGCCGGTGTCGATGTCGTCCGCATGAACTTCTCCCACGGCACCGCGCAGGACCACATCGATCGCGCGACCTTGGTGCGCGAGATCGCGCGGCGCTGCGGCAAAGAGGTCGCGATCATGGCCGACCTGCAGGGCCCGAAGATCCGCGTCGGCAAGTTCGAGGGCGACAAGGTCATGCTCGAGGCCGGTCAGAAGTTCGTGCTCGATGGCGCGCGCACCGCGCTCGGCACGAGCGAATGCGCCGGCCTCGACTACAAGGAGCTGCCGCGCGACGTCAAGGCCGGCGACGTGCTGCTGCTCAACGACGGCCTGCTGAAGCTGGTCGTCGACGCGGTGCGCGGCGAGGAGGTGCACACGACGGTGGTGGTCGGCGGCGTGCTGTCGAACAACAAGGGCATCAACAAGGCCGGCGGCGGCCTGACCGCGCCGGCGCTGACCGCCAAGGACATGGAGGACATCAAGACCGCGATGAGCTTCCAGTGCGAGTACCTCGCGGTGAGTTTCCCGAAGACCGCGTCGGACATGGAGATGTCGCGCCAGCTCGCGAACGTGGCCGGTGAACCGTATCGCCACCGCCCACAGATGATCGCGAAGATCGAGCGCAGCGAGGCGATCCCGGCGCTCGAGGGCATCCTGAAGGCGTCCGACGGCATCATGGTCGCGCGCGGCGATCTGGCGATCGAGGTCGGCACCGCGGCGGTGCCGGCGCTGCAGAAGCGCATGATCAAGATGGCCCGCGAGATGGACCGGCTCGTGATCACCGCGACCCAGATGATGGAGTCGATGATCGTCAACCCGGTGCCCACGCGCGCCGAGGTCAGCGATGTCGCGAACGCGGTGCTCGACGGCACCGACGCCGTGATGCTGAGCGCCGAGACGGCCGCCGGGCGCTACCCGGTCGAGACCATCGAGATGATGGCGAGCATCTGCGTCGAGGCCGAATCGGCCGAAGAGATTGCGTTCGACGCCGGTTTCACGAACAAGCGGTTCGCGCGCATCGACCAGTCGATCGCAATGGGTGCGCTCTTCACCGCCTACCACCTGGGTTGCAAGGCGATCCTCGCGCTGACCGAATCGGGCTCGACCGCGCTGTGGATGAGCCGGCACCGCATCCACGTGCCGATCTATGGCCTGACCTCGCAGGTCGGCAGCCAGCGGCGCATGGCGCTGTACCGCAACGTCATGCCCATGCTGATGCCGAGCTTCGCCGACCGCGACGAGGCGCTCGCGCGCGCCGAGGCGCTGCTGGTCGACAACGGCGTGCTGAACCCCGGCGACACCTACGCGATCACCTGCGGCGAGCCGATGGGTCACCCGGGCGGTACCAACATGCTGAAGGTCTGCCGCGTCGCCTGAGGTGTGAACGCAGCGCCGCGGGCCTGACGCGCTCACCGGCAGCGAGGCCGGCACTGGTCCGCGGCGATCTCGACTGCGAGAATGCCGCATGACCCCGACACCGACCTTGACGCTCGACGACATCAGCGCCGCCGCCGACCGCCTGCGCGGCGAGATCATCGACACGCCGTGCCTGCCGTCGCGCACCTTGTCGGCGATGACCGGCTGCGAGGTGTTCCTCAAGTTCGAGAACCTGCAGTTCACCGCATCGTTCAAGGAGCGCGGTGCGCTGAACAAGATGGCGCAGCTGAACGACGCCGAGCGCGCCGGCGGCGTGCTCGCGGTCTCGGCCGGCAACCATGCGCAGGGCGTCGCCTACCACGCGCAGCGCATGGGCATCCCGGCGACGATCGTGATGCCGCGCTTCGCGCCCGCCGTGAAGGTCGAGCGCACGCGCGGTTTTGGCGCGACCGTGGTGCTCGAAGGCGACACCTTCGACGATGCGCGGGCGCATGGCCTGGAGCTCGCGCGCGAGCGCGGGCTGACCCTGGTGCATCCGTACGACGACCTCGCGGTGATTGCCGGGCAGGGCACGATCGGTCTCGAGATGCTCCGCCAGCAGCCGCAGATCGACACCTTGGTGGTCGCGATCGGCGGCGGCGGACTGATCTCGGGCGTGGCGACGGCGGCGCGGGCGCTGCGCCCCGGGATCGAAGTGATTGGCGTGCAGACCGAGCGCTTTCCCGCGGCGTGGTGCGCGATGCACGGCGAGCAGCGCGAGTGCGCGCAGGCGACGATCGCCGACGGCATCGCGGTCAAGGCGCCGGGCGCGCTGACCTTGCCGCTGATCCGCATGCGCGTCGACGACGTGCTGTTGGTCGGCGAAGACGACATCGAGCTGGCGATCCTGCAGCTGCTCGAGATCGAGAAGACCGTCGTCGAAGGTGCCGGCGGCGTCGGCCTGGCCGCGCTGACCAGGCACCGCGAACGATTCGCCGGGCGCCGGGTCGGCCTGGTCCTCTCGGGCGGCAACATCGAACCGCTGGTGCTGGCCGAGATCATCGAGCGCGGCATGGTCAAGTCGGGGCGGCTGGCGCGGCTGCGCATCGATGTGCGCGATGTGCCGGGTGCACTGGCCGATGTCGCGACGCTGCTCGGCAAGCTCGGCGCCAACATCGACGAGGTGCAGCACCAGCGCGCGTTCTCGTCGCTGTCGGTCGAGCGGGCGCAAATCGAGGTCGTGGTGCAGACCCGCGGCGTGGCCCACATCGAGACCATCCTGGGCGCGATGCGCGAGCAGGGCTACCGGGCCGAACGTGTCGGCTGAGGACATGGCGCACCGGCGCCGTGGTACCGACGCCACCCGCCGGGCGGGTGCTCAGGCCGCTTGGGGCGGCCCGGCGCTGGCCTGAGGCAAGCGCACCGCTCGCTACAATCGGCCCGGATTACAGCGCGGTTTCACACACTTTTGCGGGGAATCCCATGCCACTCGTTTCAATGCGCCAATTGCTCGATCACGCCGCCGAGAACGGCTACGGGATCCCGGCCTTCAATGTCAACAACCTCGAGCAGGTGCAGGCGGTGATGACGGCGGCCGACGAGGTCGGCGCGCCGGTGATCCTGCAGGCCAGCGCCGGGGCGCGCAAGTATGCCGGCGAGCACTTCATCAAGCACCTCATCCAGGCCGCGGTCGAGTCGTGGCCGCACATCCCGCTGGTGATGCACCAGGACCACGGCCAGAGCCCCGATGTCTGCAAGGGCGCGATCAACCTGGGCTTCAGCTCGGTGATGATGGACGGCTCGCTGCAGGCCGATGGCAAGACGATCGCGAGCTACGACTACAACGTCGACGTGACGCGCAAGGTGGTCGACATGGCGCACGTGCTGGGCGTCACGGTCGAAGGCGAGCTCGGCTGCCTGGGCTCGCTGGAGACGATGAAGGGCGACAAGGAAGACGGCCACGGCACCGAAGCGACGATGACGATGGAGCAGCTGCTGACCGACCCGGAGCAGGCCGCCGACTTCGTCAAGCGCACCCAGCTCGACGCGCTGGCGATTGCGATCGGCACCAGCCACGGCGCCTACAAGTTCACGCGCAAGCCGACCGGCGACATCCTCGCGATCGGCCGCATCAAGGAGATCCACCGGCGCATCCCGAACACGCACCTCGTGATGCACGGCTCGTCGAGCGTTCCGCAGGATCTGCTGGCGGTGATTCGCGCGCACGGCGGCAACATGAAGGAGACCTACGGCGTACCGGTCGAGGAAATCCAGGAGGCGATCAAGCACGGCGTGCGCAAGATCAACATCGACACCGACGTGCGGCTCGCGATGACGGCCGCGATCCGCAAGTTCTTCGTCGAGAACCCGGAGAAGTTCGATCCGCGCGACTACCTGAAGCCGGCGCGCGAGGCGGCCAAGCAGATCTGCAAGCAGCGCTACCAGCAGTTCGGCTGCGAAGGCCAGGCCGGCAAGATCAAGGCGCAGAGCCTGACCCAGGTTGCGCAGCGCTATTCGATCGGCGAGCTCGCGCAGACCGTGGTCTGATCGCGCGCCCGCTGGAGTCCGGACCCGCTGCGGCGGGTCTTTCTCTTTGTGGACGGCGCCGTCGTCAATGTTGAGGAAGAGCATCCGGCCCAATTGAAACAAAATGAACGTCGCCTTTGCGGTCGACCGTCATCCGCCTGGCCTTGAATGCGCTGCGTGCATGGCTCCCTACAATTTGCGCCTCACGCCATCGCATTCAGGCGTGCCTCGCGGCACGAACCGACCATGAACACCCCCCTGCCCATCACGCCCATGTTGCTCGAAAGCCGTCTGCACTCGCTGCCCTTGTTGGCACGTGGCAAGGTGCGTGACAACTATGCGGTGGGCAACGATCGCATGCTGATGGTCGCGACCGACCGCCTCAGTGCGTTCGACGTCGTGATGGGCGAGCCGATCCCGGGCAAGGGGGCGCTGCTCACCGGCATGGCGATGTTCTGGTTCGCGCACCTCGAAGGCATCGTGCCCAACCACCTCACCGGCGACGACCCGCTGAGCGTGGTCGCACCCGACGAGCTCGAGCAGGTGCGAGGCCGCTCGATGCTGGTCAAGCGCCTGAAGCCGCTGCCGGTCGAGGCCGTGGTGCGGGGCTACCTGGCCGGTAGCGGCTGGCTGGAATACCAGCAGAGCCAGTCGGTGTGCGGGGTGCCGCTGCCGGCGGGGCTCAAGAATGCCTCGAAACTGCCGGCGCCGATCTTCACGCCCGCCACCAAGGCCGAGATGGGCGACCACGACGAGAACATCGACTTCGCCCGCATGACGGAGATCGTTGGCCCCGAACTGGCGCAGCAAGTGCGTGACATCGCAGTCAGGCTCTACACGACGGCGGCCGCGCTGGCGCTGCAAAAGGGCATCATCATCGCCGACACGAAGTTCGAGTTCGGCCTCGACGCCGATGGCACGCTGACCTTGATGGACGAGGTACTGACGCCCGATTCGTCGCGTTTCTGGCCGGTCGAGGGCTACGTCGAGGGCAGCAACCCCCCCAGCTACGACAAGCAGTTCGTGCGTGATTGGCTGGAGCAGGTGCGCATCGACGGCCAGCCGTGGAACAAGCGCGCACCGGCGCCCGCGCTGCCGGCCGCGGTGATCGAGCAGACCGCGGGTCGCTACCGCGAAGCGCTGGAGCGCCTGACCACATGACATCGCGCCTCCTGAGTCGACTCGAATCCGACATCAGGGGCGCCCCCGACGCACTGACGGCCGACTGCCTGCGCTGCGAGCGCGCGGCCTACCTTGCGCGCCTTGGCGACGGCGCGGCCGCCGCCAAGGAACTCGCCGATGTGCAGCGGCGCCACGCCGCACGACCCGACGCCGCGGTCAGCGGCTGGGTGCATTTCGCCCAGGCGCTGGTGGATCACTTCGGCAGTCAAGCGCCGCAGTCGCAGGAGCGCATGAAGCGGGCGCATGCACTCGGAACTGCCGCTGGAGTTCGCTCGCTGCAGGCTTTCAGCGCAGCTTGGCTGGGACAGTTCGACTACCGCGCCATGCGGCCGGAGCCGATGGCCCGCTACGCTGCATTGGCGCTCGAACTGGCCGCGCCGGAGCATCATGCCGCGCGCAGCCGTGCCAGTCTCGTGGTGGCGCAGGCGTATCACGATGGCGGCCTGTTCGAGCGCGCACGGCCATGGTACGACGCGGCGCACCGCCATGCCACGAAGGATGGCGACGACACGACGCTCAGCGCCATCATGTCGAACAAGACCTCGCTGCACATTGTTGAACTGCAACAGCTTGAAGGCTTTGGCATGCCGCAGGGCG
>Ga0207648_10004118_pt1 | contig 15039 bp, 8 predicted proteins | sample KBSMisM32_FD_184310 | JGI IMG/M metagenome (GOLD analysis project Ga0207648, IMG submission 184310) | Miscanthus rhizosphere microbial communities from Kellogg Biological Station, Michigan, USA - KBS Miscanthus M3-2 (SPAdes) (version 2) | ecosystem: Host-associated > Plants > Roots > Rhizosphere...
TCCCGTCCTTCACGAAGACCGGACTCGGGTCCACCATGATCGACGGAAACATGCGGGTCATGCGGGCCGTCGAGTTCCAATGCGTAGTCGCCCGCCGTCCGTCCAACAGACCGGCGTGCGCGAGCAGAAACGCCCCGGTGCAGGTCGCGCCCACGCGCCGGGCTTGACGGGAGCGATTCACCAACCACGCGATCAGCTCCGGGTTCTCCTCGTAGTCGCGGATTCCCGGGCTGCCGGCCACCAGCACGGTGTCATACTCGCCCAAGGCGGTCTGGATTGTTTCATCGGGCATGAACCGGGTTCCGTTCAAGGCTTTGATCGGCTCGGCGTTCAGGCCGACGATGTCCACGACGTATTTGGGCGCATCGCCGGTCTGGTTGTTCGCCTGCGAAAACACATCCATCGGCCCCGTCACGTTCAGCATCTGCACGCCGGGCACCGACAGGATCGCGATTTTGCGAATCATCGGATCGGCAGCAATAGACGGTGAGCCGGAAGTGGAGACCTTGGGCATGACGGGTTAAATGGAGCGATCACGCACGCAGCAGTGATCCGTTCACTATGATGCGCAGCGTTCGGAAGAAAAGCACGCCAATGACCGCGGAGAGAAACGCCAGCAGCGCAACCGCCATCCAGGTGAGCGGCCACAATTGGAGGGCCGCGGCATACTTGAGGGCGGCCATCGCAAGCGCGGCCAACGGGAAGCCAACGGCCCACCAGCTGGACGCGAACGGAATGCCCGGGCGAAAGACTTTGGGTGCCAGGATCAGGAAGAGGAAGAGGCCGAAGTAGAACAGCAGCGCGGCGAAGCCATCGCTCTGCTGCGTAAAGTTCGTGTAGGCCAAAAATCCGACCGCAAAGGGACCAACGAGAATCATGAGCGACGGTATCATGCCGGCCGGCAGTTTCTCCGGGTGGTGAATCAACCGGGCCAGGATTAGCGTGAAAAACACCGCGCCCACGATGGCTCCGACCGCGAGGGCAAAAAGATTCAGCTCACGCGCCCACGCCATCGGCATCGCGGCACCCGTGGCCGTTATATCGAGGGTGGCGACCCCGGGAATCAACCAGACCGCCAGCGCCTGACCGGAATCGACCTGCCCCTTGAACAGACGGCCGATACTGATGAATGCCAGCGAGAGGGCGCCCAGCGACCCGATCGTCCACACCGTTTCGGACGCGGACAGACTGAATGGCGAGATCACCGCGGAGAGCAGCAGCAGGGAGATGTTGAACGTCCCAAAGAAATTACCCGCGATGGGATGGTTAAACTCGTTTTTGACCGCCTCGGGATGCTTCAGGATTTTACCGAGATAAAGGAAGGTCAGCAGAACGAAGACGATGAGGGCCGTGATTCCGATGCCATGGGAGATCCAGAGAGAGGTGTGGAACTGATGCGCCGCAAACCTCCAGGCAAGCGCCAGTCCCGAGATCCCCATCACAGAGGCAAACAAGTTGATCGGCAGGTTTCTGAGTGAAATCGCAGGGACGGGAACGGCTGAAGTGTTCATGTCCGTTATGCGAATTCGCCACAGTCATGGCCGTAATATACATAAGGGTTAAATTCCGGACAGAGTGGAGGCGCTGACAGCCAAGTCCGGACGGATCAAACGCCCCCAAATGGGGTCAGGCCGAAACATGTTAACATTTTACGCCCTTTGCCTGCTTACATACACCCTGAGCACATCCGGCTTACCCATATGCAGTTTTTCAGTGATCCACTTGTAGGGCACGCCTTCCGCCCGCAGCGCACGCATCGCCTCCAGCTTCCAATCCGCCCGCTTCGGCTCCGCCGCCGCATCCTCAAGCGCCTTCCCGACCGTGCGCAACGCCTCAACCAAGACTTCACCCCAGCGAGCTTCCCTAAACTCCCATAGCTCGGCCCGCTCCAAACCCGGATCGAGCGCCCTCTGCGCATGGTCGTTGATGAGCGCCTGACGCCAGCAATGCGTGCCGATGGCCCAGCCCTTCGACATCGTCTTAAACCCCCGTCGCTCCTGCTCCCCCGCGTCGCCGGCCAACGCCTGCAACTCCTGCACGTAACCCGCCCAGCCCGCCTCGGAATCACTCAACCCGCGCTGCGCGAGAAAATCCTCCGCCACCAGGGACGCCGGCCTCGGCCCCCGCATAAATCTCCTCAAACTGCTCCACCGAAACGCAGTCAACTGCGCCACCTCCACGATCCCCGCCCGCACTGGATTGAGGTGAATGTAGTCAACCACACCCGACAGGCCGGCCAGCGTCTCCACCAAGATCGCCTGATACCTCCCCTGAAACAGATGCCCGCGCTCCTGCCGGAACCGGTTGAACCGTGTCGAAAACGTGCTCTGCAGCCAATGCATCCCCGCCACCAGATTCGCCTGCGGTGTCTCCAACGCTAGGTGGTAGTGATTCCGCATCACCACATGTGCGTGCAACCTCCACCCATGCATCGCGCACGCCTCCCACAACGTCTCCTCAAACGCCTGCGCCGTCCCCGCCGACTCAAACACGTCCCTCCGGTAATTCCCCCGGTTGATCACGTGATACAGCGCTCCCTCGTGCTCGATCCGCAGTTTTCTTGCCATTCCCCATCCCAATCCCACTCCGCCGCTCCCGTCACGCCTCAAATGTTAACATGTTTCGGCCTGACCCCTTCGACTTGGGCGACCCCTTCGACTTGGGCTCCCCAAAGTGTAACCTACGTCCCCGGACTACTTGTCACCTAGGTCCCCGGATCATACCCGGCTTGGCTTTTAAAATTTTGCCGCCAATGCCTCGCTGCAGCAAAATTTCACCTTTTCCCCACTCCCACAGGGACATTTATCATAGGCGGAAATCTTGTGCTCTTTACAATATTCAACAAAACGCTCGGAAGCTCGGGTTTTCCACAAGCCAAGGGCTGTAGTGCTATAGTTTGCGTCTATCCATACTGCGGGATATTTCCCCCTACCTTCTTCTAAACACAGGTTCGTAAAACTTTCGCGACTAGCCTCCAGAACGGCAGGTGGCACAATTTCGTTAAGACCTGCATTAATTGATGCCACAACATCACCCCCATCCGATGCAGACAGTCTTTGTAAAATCTCCAATCGCAAACTCTCACCCTGCCTCGTTTCCCTGAATCTTAGCACAGCGTCCAGAGCAGAGGGGGTAGCATTAATATAACCACCCACATCAGTTTTAAAGTTCCCAGCAATTATATAGCTTGCGACACTTTCAGCATATACCCTTCCAGCCGCCGTCGAAAAGACCGGCCCAGCCAATTGATCGTTGCCAACTCCAAACTTAACAGAGCAAAGATTTAAACGCTGACATACACTCCCTAAACGCACCACACCAGCCAGGCGCAATATAGGAAACTTCAGCCATTCGGGAACGTCGGCAGATTTTGTGCCACCGCTCATGCCTATCAAATTTCTTACAGAAGGCCTCAACAACAGCCCCCTCACTAAGACAGGAATAGGCGTTTCATCTCGAGCCTCTACCGTTTTAGACTCTATAAGTGAAAAAAGCAATTCCGCTTCCTGCTCTCTTCCTGGGGAAGCCCGTATCTCCCTCCTGATCACGTCCAGATTGGTAACTCTTGTTTTATCCGGCCCCAGCGGAGGAAATGATATGGATGCCAAACTACCAATGGCCTCATCAGCACCTGATTGAAATACAACGGCTTCAGTTGCATCGAATCGAACAAATCTAAATACATCCGCGCGAATTAATAACTCAAATCGAGAGGCTCCAACCAAATCATGCACTCGACCAAGAAATGTAAGAGGCACGTAGACATGATCAAAACATAAAAGTCCAACCACTAAATCATGCATCGCCGTCGAAACATTATACGGCATTTCACTTTGATTTAGACCGTGACCGTGAAAAAAAACAATCTCTCCAGTCTTATCCTCTTTGGTTGCAACAACTCGCTGTGAGCTCGACCAGATCCCCGCAGGAGTGCAATCTGCAAGCATATGAGCACTCTTCAAGTCCACGATCCGGTTTAAACCTTCTTTAGCTAAGTAAAGAGGCGAAGAATCTAACGACATCTCCTCAATAACCTGAATGGCCGTTCGATGATCTTTATGCGGTGTCGGAGTATACTTTATACGCCGCACACTGGCAGGAAGGCCAGCAATCTGCCCGCTTGCACAAACGAAATGAGGCCCCGAACCAAAAACCGATTTTAAGTCCTGGACACGAGCAAGAGATTGAACGACATATTCGTCCGTCAAACTATAACCAATAAAAACTACGGTTGCTATAGAAAGCACCTGATTGATTAAATCTAAATACAACGGAGAACTCAACACCCTAGTATAATCATCCGTAGTAAAAACCAATGATGACACGTCTCCAATAGTCCCATGTAATTTAGCGACAAACGCTTCTTTTTTAAATATAAGATCAGGAACCAACCCCAGGCTAGAACCAACAAGCGTTTGAACCCCAAGACTGCGCTCCAATAGTTCATCTACATTGGTTGTAACCAACATTGACGAACCAAGCCTTTTCAATGCAGCAATAAATCGGGCATATACAGCACTTTCAGATTTAGGCATGCATAGTTTTGCATGCATAAAACGATTAAATCGTCCTTCATTTATTTTTTTACAGTGAGAGAAAAACTCCGGAAGATTCAATTCAAACAGAAGTTTTCCCGCTCTATCTTTATCAAATGTTTTTTCATGACGCGAAAACTCCTGATAACATAAATCAGCCAAATCTTTCCATAGCGACAGTCCCGCCCACGCACTTGCACCTGCTCCAATCCAAAAAACTATTGGTTTTTTGGATTCCCGAACGAGCTTACATAATTCGCTTAAGGCGGGAAAAGTATCTGGGTCGGTTGCATCAAACATAATAGGCGCGCAGAAATGGAATCAGGCCTCAACTTCTTTACTTTTGGCGTGGTTACTAAAAAGCCCCGGTCTTTCGACCGGGGCTTTTCGTTTAATGATTATTGGCAGGCCTCGCACTCTCCACCATTACGCATGGCTTCGATCGAGCAGGCGGTCTTTTCGGCTGCGGTATAGGTCTTCTTTTCAGAAACCTGAGGGCTGAGACCTGAAACCTGAGTTCCGGAGTGGCTGCCGCCGGCGTCGCCGCTGTTTTGGCCGCCGGACTGGCCTTCTTTCACCGCGCCGCGGACTTCCTTCTTCACCGCGACCGTCGCCTTCTCGATGTTGGAGGCGCCGAGGGTGCGGAGGTAGTAGGTCGTCTTGAGGCCCGTGTGCCAGGCCTGGCGATACATGTGCGACAGGGTCTTCAGGTCGGGCGTCTTCAGCCAGAGGTTCACCGACTGGGACTGGTCGATCCACTTCTGGCGGCGGGCGGCGGCTTCGATCACCCACTTGAAGTCGATGTCGAAGGCGGTCAGGTATTTCGCTTTCAGGTCGGCGGGGACGGCGTCGATGTCCTTCAGGTCGCCGTCGAAATACTTGAGATTGTCGATCATCTCCTGGTTCCAGAGTCCGCGGGCCTTGAGGTCCTTCACGAGGAAGTAATTCAGGACGATGAACTCGCCGGAGAGGTTGGATTTGACGAAGAGGTTCTTGTAGGTGGGCTCGATGCAGGGCGAGGTGGCCGTGATGTTGGAGATCGTGGCGGTGGGCGCGATGGCGAGGACGTTGCTGTTGCGCATGCCGTGCTTGGCGATCTTGGCGCGGAGGGGCGTCCAGTCCATGCGGCCGCCGCGGGGAACTTCGACGGGGACGCCGCGTTCGTTCTCCAGGATGTCGATGGTGTCCTGCGGGAGGAGGCCGCGGTCCCACTTGGAGCCTTTGTAGCTGCTGTAGGTGCCGCGTTCGGCGGCGAGGTCGGAGCTGGCTTCGTAGGCGTAGTAGGCGATGGCCTCCATGGCCTCGTCGTTGAACTCGACGGCTTCGGGGGAGGCGAAGGCGTGTCCGCGGAGGTAGAGGGCGTGGGCGAGACCCATGACGCCGAGGCCGATGGGGCGGTGGCGGCGGTTGGAGGTCTCGGCGGCCTTGGTCGGGTAGAAGTTGATGTCGATGACGTTGTCCAGGGCGCGCACGGCGGTCTGGATGGTCTCGCGGAGCTTCTTGTGGTCGATCTGGCCGTCGGGGAGGAGGTGGTTCTCGAGGATGACGGAGCCGAGGTTGCAGACGGCGGTCTCGTCGTTGGACGTGTTGAGGGTGATCTCGGTGCAGAGATTCGAGGAGTGGATGACGCCGACGTGGTCCTGCGGGGAGCGGAGGTTGCAGGCGTCCTTGAAGGTGATCCAGGGGTGGCCGGTCTCGAAGAGCATCGAGAGCATTTTCTTCCAGAGTTCGAGGGCTTCGATCTTCTGGCCGTAGATTTTGCCTTCCTCGGCGAGTTTCTCGTAGCGGAGGTAGGCTTCCTCGAACTTTTTGCCGTAGAGCTCGTGGAGGTCCTTGGTTTCGTTGGCGCGGAAGAGGGTCCACTGGGCGCGGGCCTCCATGCGTTTCATGAAGAGGTCGGGAATCCAGTTCGCCGTGTTCATGTCGTGGGTGCGACGGCGGTCGTCACCGGTGTTCTTGCGGAGCTCGAGGAACTCAAAAATGTCGTTGTGCCAGGACTCGAGGTAGGCACAGCCGGAGCCCTTGCGCTTGCCGCCCTGGTTGACGGCGACGAGCTGGTCGTTGTGGAGCTTCAGGAACGGGATGACGCCCTGGGATTCGCCGTTGGTGCCGCCGATGTGGGCGCCGGTGCCGCGGACCGCGGTCCAGGAGCCGCCGAGGCCGCCGGCCCACTTGGAGAGCTGGGCGTTTTCGGCGATGCCGCGATACATGATGCCTTCGAGGCTGTCGTCCACGTAGTAGAGGTAGCAGGACGAGAGCTGCGAGTGGAGCGTGCCGGAGTTGAAGAGGGTCGGCGTGCTGCTGCAGAAGCGGCGGCTCTTATAGAGCTCGTAGAGGCCGGTGACCTTGGCCTCGCGGTCGCCGGGCTCGTCGATGAAGAGGCCCATGGCGACGCGGATCCAGAAGAACTGGGGCGTCTCGAGGCGGCGGGAGGGTTTTACGGTTTTGTCGATGATCAGGTAACGATCGTAGAGCGTCTGGACGCCGAGGAAGTCGAGTTCGAGGTCGGCGGTGGGGTCGAGGACGGCGGCGAGTTTCTCGAGGTTGAACTCGAGGAGCTTCGGGTTGAGGCGCTTGATGGCGGCGCCGTGGGCGAGGTAGGCCTTGAAGGCGGCGACGTGGAAGCTCTTCAGCTTGGCGATGCCGTCCTTCACGATGTCCCAGCCGAGGACTTCCTCGTAGATGTAGGTGAGCTGGATGCGGCCGGCGAACTTGGCGAAGTCGGCGTCGCGCTCGATGAGGGTCTTCGAGTTGAGGATGATGGTCTGGTCGAGGTCCTTCTTGGCGATCTCGTCGAAAACGGAGCGGAGGAGCTCGGCTTCGATCTCGTCGGTGGTGAGGCAGAGGTCGAGGCCGATGGAGGCGAAGGCGATGCGGGCCTTCAGGTCGGCGCGGTCCCAGAGCGTGGTGGAGCCGTCGGCGAGTTTGACGACAGTCATGGTGGGCTGCGTCGGAGCCGCGGACGCGGCGAGCTGAGAGTTGAGAGCTGAGAACTGAGAGCCGGAGTCGGCGGCGCCGGAGCGCTCTTCGTTGCGATGGGCGCGGTAGAGGATGTAGGCCTCGGCGACCTTGAAGTGGCCGGCCTTCATGAGCTCTTCCTGCACGATGTCCTGGATCTCCTCGATGTGGACGAAGGATTGCTTGGAGGCGTTGACGCGGGCGGCGGCGGCCTCGGTGATGGCGACGGCGGGGGTGGAGTCGCGGTGGAGCGAGAGGAAGGCCTTGCGGATGGCGATCTCGACCTTCTGCGGGATGAAGGGAACGACCTGCTTGTTGCGGCGGATGACGCGGACGGAGCCGGTGGCGTGGGGGGCGGGCGTGAGGAGCTTGCGGCTGCGGTTGAGCAGGAGGCTCTTGGCGACGTCGTAGGCGTTGTTGTCCACGAGGGTCTTCTCGATGAGCTCGTAGAGGTCGTTGAGCGAGATGCGCAGGGGGGACTTGCGGAGGGCCTCGGCGGCGAGGTTGGCGGCGACCTCCTTCACGATGCGGCCCACGAAGGCGCGCGCCTCGGCGGTGAAGATGTTGGCGGTCTCACCGCGGGCGAGGTGGACGTTGGTGATGGCCTTGCCGAGGGTGTCGGCGATCTCGCCGAGGTCGAAGCGCGTCTCGCCCTGCGGAGCGAGGAGGATGATCGAAGGGAGCAGCGGGGTGTCGGAGAGGACGGCGTCGCGCCAGGCGAAGGCGGGTTTGTTGTCGGCGGAGTGAGTGGCGCGTTTGAGGGCGAGATCGTGGGAGAGAGACGGGTTCATCGGTGGGACCTGGTGTGTAAATGAATGGAAAAGCCGGCCGGGTGCGGCGGCCGGGAGAACGAAGGCTTAGCTGAAAAAAGGCCAGATTCGCGGGGTTGGAGCGAATGACCGAATTTTTTCGCCTCCGCACGAAGTAGTGCGAAGGCGAATACGAAACGAGGGGGTTAGAAGCGTTAAAAAGAAGCGCGAACGGCGGCGATCAAAGGTCGTCGTCGGAGGTGTTGGTGAGGGCGGACGACTTCTGGTATTCGGTGACGCGACCCTCGAAGAAGTTTTGCTCCTTCTTGATGTCCATCATCTCGGCGAGCCAGGGCAGCGGGTTCTTGATGCCGGCGTTGAGCGGGGTAAGGCCCACGCCTTCGAGGCGGCGGTCGGCGATGTAGTCGATGTAGGTAAGGAACTCGTCGATCGCGAGACCGACGGCGTTCACCGGGAGACAGTCGCGGATGAAGTCCTTCTCGAGTTGCACGGCCTCGGCCATGGTGGCGCGGAGCTCTTCCTTGAACTCGGTGGTCCAGATCTCGCGGTTTTCCTCGATGAGATCCATGAACAGATTGCGGAACACCTCGATGTGGTTGGACTCGTCGCGGAGGGTGTAGCGGAACATCTGGCCGATGCCGGGGAACTTGTTCTGGCGGTAGAGCGACAGAATCATGCCGAAGAGGCCGTAGAACTGGGTGCCCTCCATGCACTGGCCGAAGAGGAAGATGTTCTTCGCGAGGAGCCGCTTGTTCTCGGCCTGGGTGAGATCGAGGTCGCGGCGGAGGTTGCGGGAGTTTTTAACGACGAACTCGTTTTTCTTAACGATCGTCTGGACGTCCTCGAACATGGCCTCGCACTCGTGCGGGTTGATGCCGAGGGAGCTGATCATGTAGAGAAGGGAATCGGCGTGGATGTTCTCCTCGTGGGCATGGCGGCCGAGCACGAGCTTCAGCTCGGGAGCGGTGACGAGCTCGCGGACGACGTGCTGGATGTTGTCGCCGACAATGCCCTCGGCGGCGGAGAAATAGCCGATGCCCATGCGGATGATCCAGCGCTCGACGTCGGAAACGAGCTTGGTGTCGCGCCACTGCTCGATGTCCTTGCCCATGGGAACGTCCTCGGGCTCCCAGTGGTTCGCCTTCATCGTGCGGTAGAGATCGTAGGCCCACTGATATTTGAGCGGGAGCAGGTTGAAGGTCATGGTCTCGCGACCGTTGATGACCTTCTTGGCGGCAAAAGCGGCTTCGGCTTTTTCCTGGTCGAGGACGAACGTCTTGGCACCGACTTGAAACGATTTCTGCATGGGAATGAGGAGAAGAAGGACGGGAGTATAAACGCGAAAGAGGGAGGCTGCGGCCCGGGGAATGGCCTGCACTCAGAGTCGTTTTTAACGCAAAAGTGCCCCGAGCGAACCTTTGTTGCTGGAACTTACCGACGCGTTACTAACCACAACCCGTAGTGGTCACCCACCGAACATGACACAACCCATGGGATTTCACGGAAATCCCGTCAACCGGTTATCTCATACCCTCTATTAATTTTTGTCCGAATTTAGGCTTGCGGCAGCCCCCCGGGAAATCCCCCGAGGGGAAAATCCGGTAAGCGTGCTTGGAATCGACCGGCCCGAAATCGTTTTCACCGGGGACAGCAGCCCGAAAATGATCGCCGCACGCGTTCCCCGGATAGGCTTTTCTCGGAAATCTCCCCCCTCCGAAGGGCAGGGCGCGACCACTCCGGTGCGCGGTGTCGGCCTGGCGATAACCGCACGACTCTCGGCGGGCCCGTCGGGCCCGCCCTACCCTCATGCAAACGCCGGACGATGGTCGGATCAGGCCTCCACCAGGTCTTTTTCGACCTTCAGGTTGCCGATGATGAAGTCCTGACGGTCGGGCGTGTTTTTGCCCATGTAGAACGTGAGCAGGCCTTCGACATCGTGCAGGCGGTCGAGGGTGACCTTTTCGGCGCGCATGTTTTCGCCGATGAAATCCTTGAACTCGGCCGGGCTCACTTCGCCCAAGCCTTTGAAGCGCGTGATCTCGGCGCTCTGGCCGAGCTTCATGAGCGCGGCCTGTTTCTCGGCTTCGCTGTAGCAGTAGCGCGTTTCCTTCTTGTTGCGCACGCGGAAGAGAGGCGTCTCCAGGATGAAGAGGTGGCCCTGCGTGATGAGCTCGGGGAAAAACTGGAGGATGAACGAGAGCAGCAGCAGGCGGATGTGCATGCCGTCCACGTCGGCGTCGGTCGCGATAATGACCTTGTTGTAGCGCAGGCCGTCCATGCCGTCCTCGATGTTGAGGGCGCTCTGGAGGAGGTGGAATTCTTCGTTTTCGTAGATGACCTTTTTGGTGAGACCGAAGGTGTTGAGCGGTTTGCCCTTCAACGCAAAGACGGCCTGCGTCTGCACGTCGCGGCACGAGGTGAGCGAACCGGCGGCGGAGTCACCCTCGACGATGAACAACGAGCTGTCCTCGGCGCGTTTGTCCTTCGAATCGAGATGCACGCGGCAATCGCGGAGCTTGCGGTTGTGGAGCGAGGCCTTCTTCGCGCGCTCGCGGGCGAGATTGCGGATGCCGGAGAGCTCTTTGCGCTCGCGCTCGCTGTCCTCGATCTTGCGCTTCATCGCGTCGGCCGCCTCGGGGTTGCGGTGGAGCCAGTTGTCGAGGTGCTGCTGGAGGAAACCGCCGATGAACTGGCGGATCGTCGGGCCTTTCGGGCCGAGGTCGGTGGAGCCGAGCTTGGTCTTGGTCTGCGACTCGAAGACGGGCTCCTGCACGCGCACGGAAACGGCGGCGATGATCGACTGGCGGATGTCGGCGGCGTCGTATTCCTTTTTGAAGAAATTACGGATGGTGGCGACGAAGGCCTCGCGGAAGGCGGCGAGGTGGGTGCCGCCCATGGTGGTGTGCTGGCCGTTGACGAAGGAGTAGTATTCCTCGCCGTAGTGGGCGCCGTGGGTGATCGCGACCTCGATGTCCTCGGCCTCGAGGTGGGCCATCGGGTAGAGCGGCTCGCCGGTAAGCTTCTTGGTGAGGAGATCCTTGAGGCCGTTCTCGGATTTGTAGGCCTTGCCGTTGAAGATGAGCGTGAGGCCGCGGTTCAGGTAGGCGTAGTTCCAGAGCATCTCCTCGATGAACTCGGTGCGGAACTTGAAATCTTTGCCGAAGAGCGCCTCGTCGGGCGTGAAGGCGATGATGGTGCCGTTCTTCTCGGTGGTCTTGTGCGTCTTGTGATCCTTGCGGAGCTTGCCCTGCTCGAATTCGACGATGCGGGTCTCGCCCTCGCGGACGGCCTGGGCGGAAAAGTAGATGGAGAGCGCGTTGACGGCCTTCTGGCCGACGCCGTTCAAGCCGACGGATTTCTGGAAGGTCTCGCTGTCGTATTTGGCGCCGGTGTTGATGATCGACACGCAGTCCACGAGTTTGCCGAGCGGGATGCCGCGGCCGTAGTCGCGCACGCGCAGGGTGCGGTCGGTGAGCTCGATCTCGATCTTCTTGCCGTGGCCCATCGTGAACTCGTCGATGGAGTTATCGATCGTCTCCTTGAGGAGGACGTAGATGCCGTCCTCGGCGTTGGAGCCGTTGCCAAGGCGCCCGATATACATGCCGGGGCGCAGCCGGATGTGTTCGAGCGGCGAAAGGGTCTTGATCGAGTCTTCGGTGTAAGCGTTGGCCATGAGGGAGCGCGGAGAAAGTTGACGGCTGCGGCCAAGGCAGGGCCGCGTCTCCGCGCTGACAAGGTAAAACTTACCGCCGGCCGGACCGCGTCCGGTCAGACCAACACCGCGCCGCGCATGTCGCCGGTGAGCAGGAACTGCTCGTGGAGCGAGAAGGCGCGGCTGAGCGTCTGGGGCGTGTGACCGTCCTTGGCCGCCTCAAAGTAGGCGCGCAACACGTCGCGATATTCGGGGTCGGCGCAGTTGTTCGTGACCAAGAGGGCGCGTTCGTGGGGGGACTTGCCGCGCAGGTCGGCCACGCCGTGCTCGGTGACGATCACGCTCACCGAATGTTCGCTGTGGTCCACATGGCTCACCTGCGGAACGATGGTGCTGATCTTGCCGCCCTTTTGCGTGGACGGGCAGGTGAAGATGGACAGCCAGCCGTTGCGCGTGAAATCGCCGGAGCCGCCGATGCCGTTCATCATGCTGCGGCCGAGGACGTGGGTGCTGTTGACGTTGCCGAACACGTCGGCCTCCAGCGCGGTGTTGATCGCGATGACGCCGAGGCGGCGGATGACCTCGGGATGGTTGGTGATCTCCTGCGGACGCAGCACGAGGCGGCGGCGGTAGAAATCGAGGTTCTTGTAAATTTCCTCCTGCTGCGGGCGCGTGGCGGTGATGGCGACGCTGCTGGCGAACCTGATCTTGCCGCTGCGCATCAGTGCGAAAACGGAATCCTGGAGCACCTCGGAATACATCTCGAACACCGGGATGTCGGGGTGCGTGCCCATGGCGCCGAGCACGGCGTTGGCGATGTCGCCGACGCCGCTTTGCACCGGCAGGAAATCGGCCGGCAGTCGGCCCGCCCGGCGTTCGCCGGCGAGGAACTCGGCGACGTTGGCGCCGATGCGGCGGGTGACGTCGCTCACCTCGGAGAACGCGGAGACCTCGTCGTTGAGGCGCGATTCGACGACACCGACGATTTTCTGCGGATCGATGCGCATGACCGGCTGGCCGATGCGGTCCGAGGGACGCAGGATCGGCACCGGTTGGCGGAAGGGAGGATCGGCCGGCTCGTAAAGGTCGTGCAACCCGCGCAACTCGGTCGGATGCGTGCGGTTGATTTCAATGATCACCTTATCCGCGCAGCGCGCGAGCGTGGGCGAGACGCCCACCGACGAAGTGAGTGTGACCGAGCCATCAGGCGCGAGGTCGCAGGCCTCGATGATGGCCCAGTTGACCTTGCCAAACACCCCGGTGCGCACGGCCTGCGCCACACCGGAGAGGTGCATGTCCACGAATTGCACGGTGCCGGCGTTGATCGCACGGCGGAGGTCGGGATCGGATTGAAAGGGCGTGCGCAAATACACGGCCTCGGCCCGGGCCAGTTCGCCGTCGAGCGACGGTCCGGTGGACGCGCCGGTGATGACACCGATCTTAAAGGGGCGGCCGGCCGCGTGTTCGGCGCGGGCGCGGGCGGCGATGGCCTTGGCCACGGCCTTGGGCGCGCCGGCGGCGGTGAACGAACTGAAGCCGACCATGTCGCGGTCCTTGAGCAAGGACGCGGCCTCGTCGGCGGAAAGAGAGGGAAAGGGTAGGCTCATGCGAGAGGCTCACTATGCCCCCAAGGCATGCTGCGCGACCAACCCCGGGTTGGCAATTGCTGCGCATTCCTTGCGCGCCCCGCCACAATCCTCCGTCGCCGGGCCGGCGGGCTTGCCGTTGCCGCCGGCCCGGACCAGGCTCGGCGCATCCCCAACATGAAAAAACTCCTGATCATCCTCGGCTGCCTGTTCGCATTGGTGGTCATCGGCGGCATCGTCGCCTCGTTTTTCCTGGGCGCCATCGTCACCAAGGGCGTCAACACCTTCGCCCCCAAGATTACCGGCACCAAGGTCACGCTCGAAAGCGCCACGATCTCCCCGCTCACCGGCTCCGGCACCCTCAGCGGCCTCTTCGTGGGCAACCCCGAGGGATGGAAAAGCGACAAGGCATTCTCCTTCGCCAAGGTCCACGTAAGCATCGTCCCCGGCTCGCTGATCGGCGACCACATCGTCGTCAAAGACGTGCTCATCGACGGCCCCGAGTTCGTCTACGAGACCAAGATCGTCAGCAGCAACATCAAGGACCTGCTCAAAAACATCGAAAAGAACATCGGAGCATCCGAGGGGAAACCGTCCGAACAGCCCGCGACCAAGGAGGGCAAGCCGCTCAAGTTCGAGGTGAAGAGTTTCCGCCTGCAAAACGCCCAGGTCACCCTTGGCGTCGGCCCCACCGCCATCACCATGCCGATGCCCCCGCTCGTGCTCACGGACCTTGGCACCAAGGAGGGCGGCATCACCGCCGACCAGCTCGTCGTCAAGGTCATGCCCAGCATCCTCGCCAACATCACCAAGGCCGTCGCCGACTCCGTCCTCAATGTCGGCGGTGCTTCCGGTGCCGCCACCAGCGACGCCATCTCGGGCGCCGCCAAAAAAGCCGGCGAGAGCCTCAAGAAAATCTTCAGCGGCGACAAGTAACCGCCGCCCGCGCCCCCGCCCGCCGCAGGTCGGAGACCCGCACCGGGACCGTCCGCCCCACACCGCATACCGCTTGCGCCAGAGATTGCGCTAGTCGTCGGCGGCGTTTGCTGATGCTCTGACCCTTTAAACTGTCACCTCCACCCTCATTCACCGCCGCCACCATGTCCGACCACTCCCACGAGGGTAAGCACGAGGAGAAATTCTCCCCGTGGCTCTTCATCGCCACGATCATCCTGTCACTCGCCGGCCTTTTCGCCGTCCTCGCGCTCGTATTCCCGAGCGTCTGGCGTGCCCAGCTCGCCGCCGGCTGGCTGGCGTTCGCCATCGTCTTCACCGCCGTACATGCCGTCGCCGGCATCTTCGAATACTTCTTCCACCGCTACATCCTGCACGCCCCGCTGGTTCCGCTGCTCAGCTACTTCTACAAGCAGCACACCCGCCACCACGCGCTCACCCACATCGGCTACCACCGCTCGAAGGTCAGCAATGCCGAGGTCCCCGGCCTGATCGACAACGATCTTGCCGCCCAAAACGAGCACATCGCCCGCAACTCCTTCCCCATCGAAGAGGAGAAACAGCACGAGGCCTCCTACTTCCCG
>Ga0207648_10004121_pt1 | contig 15033 bp, 11 predicted proteins | sample KBSMisM32_FD_184310 | JGI IMG/M metagenome (GOLD analysis project Ga0207648, IMG submission 184310) | Miscanthus rhizosphere microbial communities from Kellogg Biological Station, Michigan, USA - KBS Miscanthus M3-2 (SPAdes) (version 2) | ecosystem: Host-associated > Plants > Roots >...
TGATAGAAGCAATCCAGGTCGCATCTGTGAGCGAGACCTTGCGCGTGAGATTGTTGTCGATGCCCCAAGCCAGGCACGCGCCGAGTATTGCCACCGCTGGCCAGACCCGCGCGAATCGCACATTGCCCGGCCACGCGAGGATCACAGCCCCCGCCACGATGGCGGCCATTCCCAGCGCGATCCGGCGATCGAAGTTCTCTCTAAACACGAACCACGCCAACAGCGCCGTGAATGCACTTTCCGCGTTCAACAGCAGGGAGGCGCCGGAAGCGGGCATGCTCGTCAGCCCGAGCATCAGCAGCACCGGGCCTGCGACACCGCCTGCCAATATGGCGCCGGCGAGCCACAAGATCTGTGATCTCGCCAACCGCACGCGACCGACGCGAACCAGCTGACGATAAAGTATCAGGCCCAGCCCGGAGCCCAGATACAGCAATCCGGCCAGCAGCCACGGATCGATCGTCTGCAACAACCGTTTCGCGAGCGGTGTGGCCGCTCCGAACAGTACGGCCGCGCCCAGTGCAGCATGTACACCGGGCTGACGCAGACGCTCTATCAACACCATTTGCGCACGATCACTTGGTTCCGAGCCGGCGGACGCCGAACTGGGCAGCCCGGGCTCGCCAAGATTTAAATTATCAGGATCGCGTGCGCCTCGGCGCGCCGTCGATGATGGCTTCTTCAAGCCAGAATCGTCCCCAGACTTGCCGGTGCGCCCGAATCGGCCGACAATCCTGACGTTTTCTCAGGACATCACGACGCTGTTTCGACGCACGCCGCGACCGTTCCCCTGCATTGCGCTGGGCCTGGCGCTGTTCCTGGCGCAGGTCGGCGCGTTGCAGCATTCGACCAGCCATCTCGGCACATTGCAGGACCACCCCGGTCTGCATTCGCAGCTCTGCGGCGACTGCGTGTCGTTCTCGACGATCTTCTCGATGGCGGGCGGTCCGGGCACGATGTCCGTGCTCCCACCAGCCATCGTTGCATTCCTCGTCGTCAGCGCGATCGTCTCGCTCATCGAGCGAGCCGTACCACGCGCGTTCCGGTCCCGAGCGCCTCCCCGCCAGTAGCACCCAGTCGATGGGTTTCGGCCGCTGACCGCGGCCTGCTGCAGTTGGCTTTGAGAGGAGGCTCCCATGAAAGGGTCGCTTGCATTGTTTGCCGTCGCCGCGCTTGCGTGCGTGACGTACCCGGCCGCCGGATCCGCGGCCGATGACACCGCCGCGCTCCGGGCCGAGCTCGACGCGCTGAAGTCCGAATACGATGCGCGCGTCGCCGCATTGGAAGCACGTATCGGTCAACTCGAATCCGCCGCTGTAGCTGCGGCCCCGGCGCCGGCGGTGTCCGACGTGCCGCCGGACATCGAGGCTGCCCCGGCTGCGCAAGGTTCGACGGCGACCGCCTTCAACCCCGCGATGTCCGCGATCCTGGGCGGCAGCTACGCGAACCTGTCCGAGGACCCCGCAACCTACCGGATCTCGGGATTTCTGCCGGCGGGTGACGAGGTCGGGCCCGGCGATCGCAGTTTCAACCTGGGCGAGTCCGAGCTCACGCTCTCCGCAAACATCGATCCGTACTTCATGGGAAGCCTGACGTTCGCGATGACCCCAGAGGACGAGATCGAGGTCGAAGAAGCTTTCTTCCGGACGCTCGCTCTGCCTTCGGGCTTCACGCTAAAGGGCGGACGCTTCTTCTCCGGGTTCGGCTATCTGAACGAGTTTCACGCGCACGCGTGGGACTTCGTCGATCAGCCGCTCGTGTACCAGGCATTCTTCGGCGGCCAGCGTGCACAGGATGGCGTGCAACTCAAGTGGCTTGCACCCACCGACCTCTTTGTCGAGCTCGGTGCGGAATCCGGCAACGGGGAGGCCTTTCCCGGTACGCGCCGCTCCGACAACGGCCTGAACGGCACGACGCTCTTCGCCCACGTCGGCGGCGACCTCGGAGACGCGACGAGCTGGCGTGCAGGCGTGTCCTGGGTCGACCTGCGCGCCGAGGAACGCGCCTACGAGGATGTCGACGCCCTCGGCAACGCGATCGAGAACGCGTTTACCGGCGACTCACGCACGTGGATCGCGGACGCGACCTTCAAATGGACACGCCCGAACGACCCGCTGCGCCGCAGCCTCAAGCTGCAGGGCGAGTACATGAGCCGCACCGAGGACGGTGAGCTGGCGTCCGACATCACGGGCACCGCGCTGACCGACCGGTATCGCAGCGAGCAGGACGGCTGGTACGTGCAGGGCGTGTACCAGTTCCGGCCACGCTGGCGTGCCGGGGCGCGCTACGACGCGCTTGATTCCGGTACGCCGGAGATCGGGCTGGTCGAGTCGGGAGCACTGACCGCAGAGGACTTCGCGCTGCTGTCACAAGCCACCCCAAGCCGGACCTCGTTGATGGTCGACTGGAACCCGAGCGAGTTCTCGCGCCTGCGTGCGCAGATCTCCTGGGACGACGCCCGCAACGCGGCGACCGACGAGCAGTTCTTCCTGCAATACATCTACTCGCTGGGCGTCCACGGCGCCCACAAGTTCTAGGGGATCCAGCCATGATCATTCGTACGTTTTGCCTGATGGCGGCACTTGCCATCACCGGGTCCGCTCACGCGGCCGTCAGGATTCTTGCAACCACCGCCGACTGGGGTGCGCTCGCGAGCGAGCTCGGCGGTGACAAGGTCGACGTCTACACCGCCACCAATGCGCTGCAGGACGTGCACCGCGTCGATGCCAAGCCCAGCCTCGTCGCGCGCGCCCGCAATGCCAACCTGGTGGTCGCCAACGGCGCCGAACTCGAGGTCGGCTGGTTGCCGGTGCTGCTGCAGGAATCAGGCAATCCGAAGGTCCGGCCCGGAACGCCGGGCTATTTCGAGGCGACGGCGAATCTGAAGCTGATCGAGGTGCCAACGGCCTTCGACCGCTCGATGGGCGACATCCACCCACAGGGCAACCCGCACGTCCAGCTCGACCCGCGCAACATCGCGATCGTCGCGAAGGCGCTTTCCGCACGCCTGGCCGCGATCGATTCCGCAAACGCCGCCTACTATCAGACCCGGGACGCGGAGTTTCAGATCAGGTGGCAGGCCGCGATCACGCGCTGGGAGGCGGAGGCGGCGCCACTCAAGGACGTGCCGGTCGTGGTGATGCACAAGGACCAGTCGTATCTCTGTCGCTGGCTCGGGCTCAAGCCGCTTGCCTCAATCGAGCCCAAGCCTGGCGTGCCGCCCAGCGCCGGTTACCTCGCGGAGCTCGTGACGACGCTCTCGTCCGCGCCGCCGCGGATGATTCTGCGCAATGCCTACAACGATCCGAAGGCGGCCGACTGGCTCTCGGAGCGCGTGCATGCCCCGGTTGTGACCATGCCGTTCTCGGTCGGTGGCACACCCGATGCCAAGGACCTGTATGGGCTCTTCGATGACTCCATCAAGCGACTGCTGGCGGTGCTGAAGTGAGCAACTTCGCCGTCGACCTGAGCATCCTCTGGCCGGCGCTGATCGCCGGCCTGCTGGTAATGCTCTCGCACGTACCCCTCGGGCAACAGGTATTGAAGCGCGGGATCGTGTTCATCGACCTGGCGATCGCACAGGTGGCCGCGCTGGGCGTGATCGCGGCTCACACGCTTGGCCACGAGCTGTCGGGCTGGACAACACAGCTCGCCGCCGTGGCCGCGGCGCTCGCAGGCTCGCTGCTGCTCACTTGGACTGAGCGCAGGCGACCCGAGGTCCAAGAAGCGTTGATCGGCATCCTGTTCGTACTGGCCTCCACGGCGCAGATCCTGCTGCTGGCCAACAACCCGCACGGCGGCGAATACCTCAAGGACCTGCTCGCGGGGCAGATCCTGTGGGTCGGAAACGATCAGCTCATCCGCGCTGCCGTGGTGACGGCGTTGTTTCTTGCGGTCTGGTTTCGGTGGCGCGAACGGCTCGGACGGATCGGCTTCTACGTGATCTTCGCGGTGATGGTCACGATGTCGGTGCAGCTCGTCGGCGTCTACCTGGTGTTCACTACGCTGATCGTGCCTGCGGTGGCGACGTATCGCCACGCTGCGGCCCGTCAACTGGCGCTGGGGTACGCGCTCGGTGTTGCAAGCTATGCGCTCGGTCTCGCGATGTCGGTCGTAACCGACCTCCCTTCGAGCGCAGTCATCGTCTGGTGCATGGCCCTGCTTGCGATCGCGTTGCACCTGACTGCGCGCAACGGGATCGTTCAGCCAGGCAGCACTTCGTCATAGGCGACGGGCAGGCGTAGCACGCCGCGCAGCACGGATAGTGCGCGCTGTCCCCTCCTTGCGGTCGCGCGGAAGCAATGACGTGGCGCACGTCCGGGCATATGGTGTAGCCGATGACCGATCAACGTAAGCAGGCACGCGACTCCTTCGCACGACGGTCTTGGGGTGACGCATACGCCGAGTTATCGGCGGCTCATCGTAAAGGACCGCTGGACGTCGAGGATCTTGAGCGCCTCGCACTTGCCGCGTACATGGTTGGGCGAGACGACGATTGCGAAGACGCCTGGATGGGCGCTCACCAGGAGTGGCTACGCCGCGGCGAAGCGGAACGCGCCGCTCGGTGTGCGTTCTGGCAAGCGCTTGGGCTTTTCTTCAGGGGCGACCTGGCTCCGGCCATGGGCTGGGTCGCCCGTGGCCGGCGTATCTTGGAGGACGGCCGCGATGACTGCGTCGAGCAGGCTTGGCTGCTAATGCTCACGGCGTTGCCAGTCATGTTTCAGGGCGACGCAGAAGACGCGTATCGAAGCTTTCTAGAAGCAGGCGTGATTGCGGAGCGCTTCCGCGACTCGGAGGCGACGATGTTCGCACGGCTCGGCCGCGGACAGTCTCTGATCTTGCGGGGACACATCACCGAAGGTATGGCGCTGCTGGACGAAGTCATGGTTGCCGTCACGGCAGACGAAGTCTCGCCGATACTTGCCGGGATCGCCTACTGTCAGGTGATAGCTCTGTGCCAGAGGGTCTTCGATCTGCGCCGTGCTGGTGAGTGGACGGAGGCGCTCTCCCGCTGGTGCAATCGGCAACCCGATCTCGTTCCGTACCGCGGCAACTGTCTGGTCCATCGCTGCGAGATCTTCCAGTTGCAGGGTGCTTGGCACGAGGCACTCGAAACGGCACAGCAAGCATGCAAGTGGTTGTCTGGTCCACGCCCGTGGGACTCCCTGGGCTCGGCCTACTACCAGCTGGGTGAAATCCAGCGTTTGCGCGGTGAGTTCGTCGACGCAGAAGGCTCCTATCGCAAGGCCAGCCTGGCGGGGCGGGAACCCGAGCCCGGGATGTCCTTGCTTCGGTTGACGCAACGGCGCATCGATCTTGCTCTCCCCGCGATCCGTCGCGTGTTGGAGGAGGCGCAGGATCACATTGTTCGCTCCAAAGTGTTGCCAGCATATGTCGAGATCATGCTCGAGGGCGACGACCACGAAGCCGCGCGGGCGGCTGCCGATGAACTTGCCCGAATCGCTGCCGATCTCGACGCGCCGTATCTGCATGCTCTTGCGGCTCACGCTTCCGGCGCCGTCCTGCTGTCGGAAGGGGATTCACCGGCAGCTCTGACTCAGTTGCGCAACGCACAAAGCTCATGGCGTGATCTCGAGGCGCCGCATCAGGCCGCACGCGTCCGCGTGCTCATAGGCATGGCGTGCCTTGACCTTGGGGACGGTGCCACCGCGCAGCTGGAGTTCGAGGCGGCCCGCAGCGTGTTCCACGAGCTGGGCGCTGCCCCCGACCTCGAGCGCGTGGCTCAGCTGGTGGGCTCGCCCAGAGCGGCAGGCGCACTGAGCCCACGCGAGAACGAGGTGCTTACTCTCGTGGCGGCAGGCAGGACCAACCGAGCGATCGCGGGCGAACTCTTTATCAGTGAGAAGACGGTGGCTCGCCACCTCAGCAACATCTTCACGAAGTTGGGACTCTCGTCCCGGGCGGAAGCCGCCGCGTACGCCTACAAGCATGGACTGGTCCGTTAAGGGCGCCTACAAACAAATACCCACGGCGCTTCGCAGTGAAATTGGGTGTTTTGCCCGAAGTCGAGGCGCCCCTCGGCCTCTACGGTTGTGATCGACCGATGGTCATTACGACAAGGAGGATGCGATGGCAACAAAGGACACTGGCACCATGGAACAGCACGCCGTGCCGCGCGAGGCCTGGGACGAAATCGCGGAGGGCTACGACCGGTACGTGGCGCCCCGGGAGGCCACGCTAGCCAACGATGCGCTCCACCTCGTGGGGCTCGAGGCCGGCGAGCGGTTCCTCGACATCGCCGCTGGGACGGGCGGCCTGAGCCTGCCGGCGTCACGCCTGGGGGCCGACGTGGTCGCCACGGACTGGTCTCCCGCGATGATCGAGCGATTTGAGGCCCGCGTCCGCGACGAGGGCTTGTCGAACGCGGAGGGGCGCGTCATGGACTGCCACGCGCTCGATTTTCCGGACAGCAGCTTCGATGTCACTGCATCGCAGTTCGGAGTCATGCTCGTTCCCGACCAGCCCCGCGCGCTGCGCGAGATGGTTCGGGTAACGAAGCCCGGCGGCCGCGTGCTGGTGATCGCCTACGGTGCGCCCGCAGATCTCGAGTTCCTGCAGTTCTTCATCAGTGCTCTGGGAGCCGTCGCGCCGAATTTCCCCGGTCTGCCGAACGACCCTCCGCCGCTCGAGTTCCAGGCATCGGACCCAGAGGTTCTCCGCCGCCGGCTGATCGACGCCGGACTGAAGGAGGTCAGAATCGAGAGAAGGGCTGAGAAACCCGCCTTCACCTCGGGGCAAGAGATGTGGGACTGGGTGCTGTACGGCAATCCAATCCCGGGCATGCTGGTCGCGGATCTAACGGAGGAGCAGCAGGCCAGAATCCGGCAGGTGCTCGACGGAATGCTCCGCGAGCGCTCCGCGGCGAACGAGCCAGCCGTCCTGACCAACTCCGTACACATCGGTATCGGGACGAAGTGACGCCGCACTGGAGATGCCGACGACCTGCCCACGATCGTTGATCGTTGTTGCCGCGCCTGCGGTGTCCTGCGGGAGCAGCGGGAGCTCGGGCTAGGCTACGCCAGCGAATCGCGAAGGTTCTTGCCTGATCGGTCGTCAGATCGAAAGGCCGGGGTCGCCCTCGATCACTCTTTGCTCGAGCTTCGGCCGCTCTCCCTTGTGCCACAACGGCACGCGGTGTACGACGCGATAACGCAGCGGACCGCCTGCCACGCCTTCGCTCCTTTCGAGCGGCCGCGGAATGCACACGAACTCGCACTCCACCGCATCGGTCGAAACGCGCAGCGCCGCGTAGCCATGACCGCCCCAATCGAGGAACGAGAGATGCGGGGCCAGCGCGGGATTCGAAACACGTCGCGCGCGGTCGAGATCGCGGCTGGACTGATACTCGAGGCAAGAGCGCACACCGTGGCGCAGCAGCATGTTCACCGCGGGGCGCGGCCGCTCCTCGCCGGGCACATCCGTGAGATAGAGTGCGCGCAGGGGGTGATCCTTCGGAAGGTTGTATTCCAGTGCTTCGACAAGGCCCGGCGCCGACACCGAGCCGGTGATGAACGCTGCGCCCACCGGCTCGAATGCCTGCGGTGGCAGCGAGCTCGCTGCAAGTCCCGCCCAGAAGCTGTGGCGATCACCCGAAACCGTCACGAACCCGGTGATACCGGAGTCACGCACGACGTCGTATATCGCAGCGCGCTCGACATACGCGCTGCTGTAGTCACCGAATCCAAACGTGGCGTAGCTCGCGCCGGGCCACGGTTTCGTCAAGCCTGTTGGCAGGTTCTGCGGATCCACGCGCGTGTCGAGCGTGCCGCTGGAGTTGCCCCACACCTTCCAGGTGGCGCCGGAAGCGCGCAGCCTTTCGAGAAACCATTTCCTCTGCTGCGCGCCGAGAATCGACTGCGGCATCCCGTCCTTGCGGAAGTTCGCGACTTCCGTCTCGCCGTAGCGAATCGCGCCGGGAGCATGCCCGCCCCCGTACATACGCCCGGCATCGAGAATCTCGAGCGCTTCCTGCGGAACGAGGTTGGGAAAGTCGTTGCTCGAAAACAGGCTGGCTTCGGGCCGGCCGCTCGGATCCTCGGAGCGGTAGCTGTGCTGATCCGTGATGATGAGATCAAGGTGCCGGCCCCAGCGCAGGCTTCGATAACCTGTGAGGCTGCCGAGGGCTGCAAGATTGTTCGGCTCCTGGCCCAGCCCGTCGCCGTCGAAATTCCCGATGGGCGTGTCCTTCACCACGGGGGCCTCAAAGCGCTCCAGCGCGACGCCGCCCGACTTCGCGACGCGCGCGGGCTGATACTCGAACCATGCCTGGTTTGCTGTGACCTTGCGTGTTTGCGCCGGACGTTCGTCGCCCGGGACGCGCCGCATCGACTGCCAGCCCATCCACGAGAACTCGTGGTTGTCCCAGATCGGCACGAAGGGCCAGCGTGCACGCGCGTCCTGCAAATCCGGGTCCTGCAGATAGGCGCGGTACAGCGTGCGGTAATCGGCGAGCGTCGCGGCGATGCGGAACTTGCCGATTTTCTCCCCGTCGGGAAAACGCACGCGATCGCGCAGCCGCCGGTCGTAGCGGCGCCCACCCGGCCGGTCCTCCGGGTAGTCAACCACCTCGTAGATGAAATCACCGAGATGCAGAACGAACGCGAGCTGTTCTTCGGCCGGTGCGTGCTCGTCCTCGAAGATCATCCGGCGGTAGGCATTCTGCGCGCCTTCACAAACGTTCTGGCAGCTGACGAATGTGAAGCGTACGGGGCGTGGATCGCTCGCCGGATAAGCCGTGCGCGTACGCCCGAGGCGACTGCCTTCGCCGCGTTCAGTGGCGAAGCGGTACCAATAGATCTGTCCAGGCCGCAGGCCGCCGATCAGCACGCGACACGTATGGTCGGCTGCTGCGAGCGCACGAGTGCGTGCCGTCGCTACGACGCGCTCGAATGCCGGATCCTCGGCCACCTCGACGGTCAGCGACACCGCCTCGGCCGTGCCGCCCGCAGAGTAACGAGTCCAGAGCAGGACACTTTCAGTGGCTGGGTCGCCGGAAGCGACGCCCTCAGTGAAGAGATCTCGCCGTTCTCGCCACGCGAGGCTCGAAGGGGACGTCTTCGCGTCCGCCCAGCCCATCGTCGCGCCCATCGCTGCGGCAACGGCGATGAACTGCCTTCTGGAGAGTCGATTCATGCCGTGGGTCGATCGAAGCGGTAGGCGTCCATGGCGAGCGCGCCGCCATCGATGCTCGCGAGCACACGGGTTGCCTGTGCATGGGCGCCCGCGGCGCCCCATGCGACGAAGAGCGGCAGGAAATGTTCCTCGGTCGGATGCGCCCGCGCCCCCGACGGCGCTCGCTCGCGATAGTCGAGGACCGCCTCGCGGTCGTCCTCGGCGATCCGCTCGTTGAGCCACTGGGCGAACTTCGGCACGTAGTCGAGCGCCTGGGAGTCGTGGCGGCTCGCAAACCAGTCGCGCAGGTTGTGCGTGACGTGACCCGAGCCGATCACGAGCACTCCTTCGTCCGAAAGCGGCGCCAGCGCCTCGCCAAGGCGAAGATGGTGCGCCGTGCCGAGCGCGGGCTGCACCGAGATCTGCGCCACCGGCACGTCGCGGTCCGGGTACATGTACCGCAGTGGCACCCAGGCGCCGTGGTCGATGCCCCGACACCCATCGATCGCCGCCGTATAGCCGGCGTCGCGCAGCAGCGCGAGCGCGCGGCTCGCGATTTCGGGCGCACCCGGAGCGTCGTATCGGATGCGGTAGAGCTCATCGGGAAATCCACTGAAATCGTGGATCGTCTCGAGCCGATCCCGGCCCGTGAGCATCGGCAGCCCGGTTTCCCAGTGTGCTGACGCAATCAGGATGGCCCGCGGGCGCGGGATCGATGCTGCCAGCGCACGCCAGGCGCCTGCCGCGTCACCCGGCTCGACCGCATGCATCGGCGAGCCGTGTGAGATGAAGAATGTCGGCAGGGCGCTCATCGGCTGAAAAAATGGCTCCGAGCCACTCCTCAGGAATGGCTCGAAGCCATTGTTCGACGTGGCTCCGAGCCGCTTCCGCTACTTGACCAGGCCTTCGATCTTCAGGGTCGCCTGAACGGCGGGTCGCTTTGCGATCCTCGCCTGGAACTCGGTAAGTGCCGGCCAGGGTTTGAGGTCGACCTTGTGATAACCGGTCCAGTTCAGGATCACGAACAGATACGCATCGGCGATCGTGAACGTCTGGCCCGTCAGATAGGGCTGCTTGGCCAGCGTCTGCGAGATGTAGCCGAACCGGTTGCCGAGCGCCGCGATCGTGCGCTCACGCACCGCGGGCTCGACCTGCGGATTCCAGAGCGGGCCAAACCCCTTGTGCACTTCGGTCGCGATGAATGCGAGCCATTCCATCAGCTTGTACCGCTCGAGCGAGCCGGTCGGTGGCGCGAGCGTGCCGGGCTTGCGATCGGCGAGGTACTGCAGCAGCACGTTGGCTTCGGTGAGACGCGTGCCGTCGTCTAGCTCGAGCATCGGCACATATCCCTTCGGATTGATGGCCCGGAAATCGGAGCCATCCGGCAAGGTGTGCGCGGGGAGGTCGACTTTGATCGGTTGGTACTTGAGATCGAGTTCCTGCAGGACGATGTGCGGGGCCTGCGAGCAGGCGCCGGGTGTGTAGTAGAGCTTCATGGCTGGCCTCCTTGTGCGCTCGGGGATCGAACGGGTGCGTAGCTTGCTTCACCCGACACCCGGCATAAAGTCGGTGAACAGATAAAGACTATTGCGATTGGTGCAATAATGATGACTTGGATCGCTTCCAGGCCATAAGCGCATTCGCAAAGGTCGTCGAGCTGGGCAGTTTTGCCCGCGCCGCCGAACGCCTTTCTGTTTCGACCTCCGCGGTGTCACGGCAGGTTGCGGAGCTCGAGGCGTATCTCGACGCGCGGCTCCTGAACCGGACGACGCGCCGCCTCTCACTCACCGAAGCGGGGCAGGCCTTCTACGAGCGCAGCGTGCAATTGCTGGCGGAGCTCGACGAGGCGGAGAGCGTAGTTCGCACCGCAACTGTCGTGCCGAAGGGCCGACTGCGGTTGACCTGCGGGATCACGTTTGGCGTGCGGTACCTGGCGCCCGCCATCGCCGAGTTCGGGATGCGCCATCCGCAGCTTTCGTTCGATCTGGACCTGTCGGATCGCACCACCGACCTCGTCGAGGAGGGGTTCGACCTTGCGGTTCGCATCGGAACGGGCGGGCCGCCCGGGCTGGTTGCGCGGCGCCTCGGTCATACGCGATTGATCTGCTGCGCCTCGCCTGCGTACCTGGCGGCGCACGGCGAACCGCGACATCCCGAGGATCTGCTGCGGCATCAGTGCCTCGAGTACTCATATCTGCCAGCGTTGAGCGCCTGGACTTTTGAGGACCGCGAGGGACGTCGCCACCCCGTCCGCATCTCGAGCCGGGTCCGCGCAAACAACGGCCGCATGCTCACTGCACTCGCAGTCGCAGGACTCGGCGTAGTGCTCGAGCCCGATTTCATCGTGGCGCCCGAGATCCGGGCCGGGCGCCTGAGGTCATTGCTGCCGCAGTTCGCGCCGCCACGCACGCCGATCGCCGCGGTCTATCCGAGTCGGCGCCATCTGTCGCCCAAGGTGCGGGCGTTCGTGGATTTCCTCGCGGACCGATTTTCCTCAGAGCCAACCTGGACTCTTTAAGAGGCGCTGGGCTGGCATGGCCGGCCGGCAGTCGCATTGCAAAGCAGCGCGGGCGGGCGTCTACTGCGGCCCTGTCCGCTTGACCCATCCAGTTCGATCCAGCGCGGGGGAAAAATGCAACCGAATGCGCTCGTACTCGGCTCGATTGCGCTCGCCTGGTGTGCGACGGCGTCGGCTGGGGAAGTGTTGCACGTGGTCGAACACGCCGACACGGACGCCGTGACGGACACCGGCGCAAAGGAAGACTCGGCCGGGGACATACTGACGTTTGCGAATCCGATCTTCGATCAGGCCAACGCAAAGAAGATCGGCACGAACCAGGGATATTGCGTGCGCACCGTCGCCGGCAAGTCCTGGGAATGCTGGTGGACGATTTTTCTCGCGGGCGGACAGATCACCGTGCAGGGACCGTTCCACGACAAGGGAGATTCCGTGCTGGCGATCACGGGCGGTACCGGCAAGTACTCAAGTGCCCGAGGGCAGATGAAACTGCACTCGCGCAACGAGAAGGGCAGCGAGTACGACTTCGCTTACGAGCTCGAGTGACCGGACGGGCGCCTCGCTCGCCCGCCCGCTGTTCCGCGTTTTCCTGCCGATTGCGATATTCGCGGTCGCCCTCTGGCTGCTGCACGACGTTCTTGCGGAGTTTCACCCGCGCGCGGTCGCGGCCGCGCTGGGTGCGCTTCGGCCACGGCAGTGGACGCTCGCCCTCGCGGCCACGGCGCTCGGCTACCTGATACTGACGCAGTACGACGCCCTGGCGCTGCGGGCGCTCGGCCGCTCGCTCGGGCCGTGGCGCACGATGGCCACGTCCTTCATGGCCTTCTCGATCGGCAATAACCTCGGCGTCGCTGCGCTGAGCGGCGGGTCGGTGCGCTACCGGCTCTACTCGGCGAATGGCCTTCCCGCATCCGAGATCGGCTGGATCATTGCTTTCTGCACACTGACTTTTGCGCTGGGCGTGATGACGCTCTCGGGTCTGTCGCTGCTGTTCGAGGCCGGAAGCGCGGCCACAGTCCTGCACATGCAGCGGTCACTGGGGACCGGTGTCGGCGTCGCACTGCTCGCCATCGTCGCTGCGTACCTGGCGTTGGCAGCCGCAAGGCGCAAAGCGCTCGAGATCGGCTCGCTGACGCTCACGTTGCCGCGCCTCCCGACGGCCGCGATGCAGGTGATGGTCGGCTGCGCCGATCTTGCCGTCGCCGCCGGCGTGCTCTACGTGCTGCTGCCCGCGGGGCACGGCGTCACTTTCGCGTCGTTCGTCGGTCTGTACGTGCTCGCGCTCGCCGCCGGAACGGTGAGCAATGTTCCCGGCGGGGTGGGCGTATTTGAATCCGCGATCATCGCCTGTCTGCCGCAGGTCCCGGCTCCCGCGCTGCTCGGCGCGATCGTGGCCTATCGCGTCGTCTATTACCTCGTGCCGTTCGCCGTGGCATTGACGGGGCTGGTGCTGAACGAGGCCCACAGTCATCGAGAAGGCCTCGGGCGCGTCGGGTCGATGGCGCGCAACTGGATCGCGTATCTGGTGCCGCAGACACTCGCGGCGGCGAGCTTCCTGGCCGGGATGGTGCTGCTGTTCTCCGGGGTACTGCCGGCCGATCCATCGCGTGTCGCAGTACTCGCGGAACTGCTGCCACAACCGCTCCTCGAGGCCTCGCACCTGGCGGGCAGTGCCGCCGGCGTCATGCTGCTGCTCGTCGCGCAGGGACTGCATCGACGACTCGACGGCGCCTGGCACGTCGCGATGTGGCTTCTCGGTGCAGGGGTCGTCGCGTCGATGCTGAAGGGAGTGGACTACGAGGAAAGCATCCTGCTGACGCTGATGATCGCCGCGCTCTGGGTGGGGCGCGACCGATTCACCCGTCCGGCGTCACTGCTCCAGGAGCGGTTCTCGCCGGCCTGGACCGTCGCGGTTGCGGTTGCGATCGGTGCCTCTATCTGGTTGGGTCTCTTCGTGCATCGGAACGTGCCGTATCGCGACGAGCTGTGGTGGCAGTTTGCGCGCGACGCCGATGCGCCGCGGATGCTGCGGGCGAGCCTTCTCGTCGTGCTGCTCGCCGGGGGCGCGGGGCTCTGGCGGTTGCTTCGGCCCGCGCGGCCAGCTCCCACCAACGCTACGCCCGACGACCTGGCACTCGCGGCGTCGATCGCGAGCCGATCGCGCCAGGCGCAGGCCAGCCTCGTGCTGCTCGGCGACAAGCGATTGCTCTTCGACGAACCGCGCACCGCGTTCGTGATGTACCAGGCGTCCGGCCGAAGCTGGATCGCGATGGGTGATCCCGTTGGCCCGCGCGCGCAGCAGCAGGATCTCGTGTGGCGGTTCAAGGAGTTGTGCGATCACTACGATGCGTGGCCGGTGTTCTACCAGGTCGGTGAGTCGGCGCTGCCGCTGTACGTCGAAGCGGGCTTATCGTTGTCGAAGCTCGGCGAGGAGGCGCGAGTCGCGCTGGCCACCTTTTCGCTCGACGGCAGCCACCGAGCGGCGCTCCGTCAGTCGCATCGCAAGGCCGCGCGTGACGGCGCTGCGTTTGAAATCGTGCCGGCGGAACGGGTGGCATCGCTGCTCGACGATCTCGAACGGGTATCGCTGGAATGGCTGGCATCGAAGTCGATCGCGGAGAAAGGCTTCTCGCTCGGCTTCTTCGACCGCGCGTACCTCGAGCGCGGCGCCTGTGCAGTCGTCCGTCGCGGCGAGTCCATCGTCGCATTTGCGAACCTCTGGACCAGCGCGGAACTCGAGGAATGTTCTATCGATCTGATGCGTCACACACGTGATGCGCCCAAGGGGATCATGGATTTCCTGTTTGTCGAGCTGATGCTCTGGGCACGCGCGGAGGGCTACCGGTACTTCAACCTGGGGATGGCGCCGCTGTCGGGTTTCGAGCAGCGGCGTCTCGCGCCGCTCTGGAACCGGACCGGGGCGTTCATCTACCGCCATGGCGAGCACTTCTACAACTTCGATGGTCTGCGCAGGTACAAGGAGAAATTCCTCCCCGAATGGCAGTCGCGCTACCTCGCGGCGCCGGGTGGTGTCGCGCTGCCCAGGATCCTGCTCGACGTGTCGCGCCTCGTCTCGGGCGGCGTGTTGCGTCTCGTGACCAGGCCCGGCGGTGTCGTCCGGTGAGGCTGTTGCTGACCGAAGACGACGCGATGATCGGCGAAGCTGTGCAGCGCGGGCTCCGTCAGCTCGGATTCGCGTTGGACTGGGTACGCGACGGCGCTGCGGCGGAGCAGGCTCTCGCGCTCGAGCCGTATGATCTGCTGCTGCTCGACCTCGGACTGCCGCGCAAGTCCGGGCTCGAGCTGCTCCGCGACCTGCGCCGGCGCGGCTCGGGGATTCCGGTCGTGATCCTGACCGCGCGCGATGCGATGACGGATCGTGT
>Ga0207648_10004122_pt1 | contig 15032 bp, 16 predicted proteins | sample KBSMisM32_FD_184310 | JGI IMG/M metagenome (GOLD analysis project Ga0207648, IMG submission 184310) | Miscanthus rhizosphere microbial communities from Kellogg Biological Station, Michigan, USA - KBS Miscanthus M3-2 (SPAdes) (version 2) | ecosystem: Host-associated > Plants > Roots >...
CGGCCGGTGAGCAGGCGCAGGCGTTCCAAGAGGGATCGACCTGCGATGTCGTCATCCGGTTCACACCCCAGACGGTCGGGAACAAGCAGGCGAACCTGCAGTTGGTCTCGACCGGATCGACGCCGCAGCCGATCATGATCACGGCACAAGCGGCGGGTCCGGCAGGAGGCGTCGACGTGGCCGTGGCGCCGGCCACCATCGACTTCACCGAGGTTCGGGTCGGTGCGGAATCTGCGCCGGCCACCATCACCATCACCAACAACGGCACCTTCCCTGCGGTGGTGACCGGGATCGAGGCCGATCAACCGTTCACCGTGCTGGCCACGACCTGCGCCGGCATGTCGTTCACGCTTGCCCCGAACGCCAGCTGCACGATGGCGGTCAGGTTCCTGCCGAAGATCGACGGTCAGATGGCGGGGGCGCTGCGGGTCAGCGTGGACGGGCGGGCAACTCCTGCTGCTGCGTCGCTGCGCGGCGATGGCGTGAAGGCGGCCGACCTGTCGTCGGGCGGCTGCTCGCTGTTGGAGGGACGGTCGAGCACCGACCCGACTCTCTGGCTGCTGGCCTTGTCTGCCATCGTTGCGTTGCTCTATCGGAGAGACCAGCGGCGGCGGACGCGGCTACGTCGGCCTTCCGATCGGCAAGCGCCATGATCGCAGGCCGGGCCGGCTCTTCGACAACCTTCGCCGTCGATCGGCCAATCCGCGAGACGCGTCTGAACGCGTCGTTGATCGCCGGCGCGGCGACTGTCGCTGCGACCGTCGCCGTGGCGCTGGCGTCCGATCCTTGGCCGCTGATCGTGATGCTGCTGATCGCGCCTGTCGTCGAGGAGGCGGCTTTCAGGGCAGGCCTGCAGGAATGGCTGTTGCGCCACCGGGCCCGACCAGCGCTCGCGAACGTCGTCACCGCGCTGGTCTTCGTGCTCGGACATTGCCTGCTTCGCGGTGTGTCGGTCATCTCGGTGGCGGTGGCAGGCCCCGCGCTGCTCCTCGGATGGGTTTACGGGCGGCATCGGTCCCTGCGCGTCTGCATTGCGCTGCACATGCTGATGAACCTGATCTGGGCGACGGCCGGACATGGGTTGATGGCTTACCCGTCGGTGCTCTGAACCCGATCAAGACAAGGGCCGAGGAACAACAATGAGAACCAGCAAGCGGGCGTTCCGGTGGGCGGTGGCCGCGACCTTCCTCGGGCTTGCCGCAGGTTCTGCCCATGCGCAGTTCGACTACTCGCTGTACGGGGTCGCTGATTTCTCGTATGGCCGCTTCGAGCCGAGCGGCTTCGAGCCAGTCCACCGGTTCAACAGCAACTCGCTGACAGCGAGCTTCGTCGGCGTCAATGCCAACTACGGCTTCGACGGCGGCTGGAAACCTGGCGTCACGCTCGAGACGTTCGTGCGCTTCCAGGACTTCAAGACCGGTCGGAGCGAGAACGACCCCGCGCTGTCACGCAAGGCCTTTGTTTCACTCGGCAGCAACTATGGAACTCTTAGCATCGGCCGCCTGCAGACGCTGCTGTTCGACACGACAACGCGCTTCAACGCCCTGGGCAACTCGATTGCGTTCTCCCCGGCGATCCGTCACATCTTCGTCAGCGGCAACCTCGAAGGGGTGCAACGCGACTTTTACTGGAACCGGGCGGCCGGCTACGTCTCGCCGAACTGGGAAGGCCTGACCGCGAGTGTGATGTACGGTCTCGGGCCGAAGGACAACCGCAGCGATCTGGCTGCCGCGAACATCGTGCTGTCGCGCGGCCTTTTCGCCGCCGCGCTGTCGATGCAGCGCGCGCATTTCAACGACGGCATCAACGATCCCACCGACGAGCGAACCTGGCAGCTCGGAGCGACCTACAACTTCGGCTGGGCTCGCCTGTTCGGCCTCTACACGCACACCGACGACAAGGGGCTGGACGTGCGGAGCAACCTCTATTCCGCCGGTGCGAGCGTGCCCGTTTGGCTGGGTGCCCTCCAGTTCCAGGCCGGCTATACCAAGTCGACCGGTCTGGCGGTCGATCGCAAGCACACCTCAGTCAGCGCCGCCTATCTCTACCCGTACGACAGCGTTACCGATTTCTATGTGATCGGCATGAACGACCGTGTGCGCGGCCAGACTGAAGGGGTGTCCGTCGCGATCGGGGTCCGTTACCGCTTCTGAACGCAGCGGCCCTCTCAGCGTTGCGAAGGCAGTCCGACCTGGCGCCGAACGGTGGGTGCGCACTGATCATGTCGGGTGGCGTTCGAACGCTGCCGTCAGCTGGTATGCACTAGAACGACTTGTAGTACTCCTTCATTGAGGCGTTGATCGCCTTTAGCGCTGCTTGCCGCGTCGGATCGCTTGGCTTGGCCTTTGCGGTCTTGTCGATGTCGGCGAATGCCTTCTTGGCGTTGTTGTTCGTCTTCGCCCAGTTGCGGAACGCCTCAAGGTCGGTCTTGCTCTTCTTCACCATTTCATCGAAGTCCTTGTACTCGGTCGGCTTCTTTGGATTCTTGGCGTTGAAGTTCTTGAAATCGGCGTCGGACACGATGTTCCGGGTGCTGTTCGACCAGCCGTTCAACGTTCCCAGGAAATTGCGGTATTCCTCGAGGTCCGTCGGCACGTTGACGCTGCCAGCCTTGAACGTGACATTGCCGACCACGACATTGAGGCGGAATTCGGACTTCGTCAGAACCATGTCGAAGATCACCGCGTGCGTTCCCGACTTGATCAGAGCGTCCGCCACTGCATCGAAATCCGGCCGCTGCAGCTTCATGCCGCCGAGTCCGTCGAGGTCCGACTTGACGCCATCCCAGTTCTTCTTCACGCGCCGGACAACGGTGTCCTTGTCGGCGGCCTGCGGCACCTTGTCGAAGCTGACCAGCCAATCGTCAAGTTGGGCGGTGTTCTCAAAATAGGCAATGCTCACGTTGTTCTCCAATGAACGAGATGACAGGGAAGCGGAGGGCGTCGCGTCAATAGCTGAGAGGCGTAGCCATTGATCGTATCCACACTGCGCGTTGCGCTCCGTCGAGTCGTCACGGCTGCAGCATGGCGGGATTCTCGGCTGGTGAGTTGATCAAACGTCCGGCGTCCATGCTTCAGCTGCTCGCCCGACTGTGAGATGGTCAACCACGATTGCTTGGGTCGGGCAGGCTCGGTCGCCGGCGGACCCCTACTTTCCGCTGATCGCCAGCAGCTCGACCTCGAAGAACAGCGGGGTGTTCGGCGCGATCGGTCCGCCAGGCGTCCCGCGCTCGCCATAGGCGATCGCAGCCGGGCAGGTGAGCTTGGCCTTGCCGCCGACTTTCATGCGCTGCACGCCTTCGGTCCAGCATTTGATGACGCGGCCGAGTGGAAACTCGGCGGGTTGCCCGCGCTTGATCGAACTGTCGAACTCGGTGCCATCCGCGAGCGTGCCGCGGTAGTGCACTTTGACGGTGTCGGCGGCGGTCGGGCTCGGGCCAGTGCCTTCCTTCAGCGCGCGGTACACGAGGCCGGTCTCGGTCGTGACCGCGCCCGGTTCGGCCGCGGCGGCCTTGACGGGATCGGACTGCGCCAAGGCCAATGGCGGCAGCGAGAGGACGAGGATCGACACGATCGAGGCAAGGCGGCGAGGTGATTGCACGGCAGAAGCTCCGGTTGGGAATGAGGACGCGGCCGCCATCATCGCAAGTCGGGGAGCCAGCGCTCCATCAGCGCACGCAGCGCTTCCGCATCGACCGGCTTTCGCAGCATGGCGCGGACGCCGTGGCGCTCGAGTTCGGCGGCCTCGAATCCAGCAGCGTTTCCGCTGTAGAGCAGGACCGGAAGCCCGGGACGCAAGGTGCTGGCGCGCTGCGCCAGCGCGAGGCCGGTGAGCTGCGGCATCGTCTGATCGGTGATCAGGAGATCGACCGCATTGCCGGGGTTCTCGAGCCAGGCGAGCGCCGCCAGCGGGTCGCGATGCAAGACGACATCGACACCCCAGTTCTTCAACAGCTCGGCCATGAAGTCGCCGACGATGACCTCGTCCTCGACCACCAGCACGCAGCCGCGCAGCGTCGCGCCGGCCGCAACCGGTGCACGCCCGACGGGCAGTTCATCGACCGGGTCGTCGGCGCCTGCAGGCGGCAGCACGATCCGGAACACCGCACCGGCGCCCGGCGTCGTCTCGACGAGCACGTGTCCACCATGGTCGTGCACGATGCCGTGCACCATCGCCAGGCCCATGCCCGAGCCGAGCCCCACTTCCTTGGTGGACACGAACGGTTCGAACATGCGATCCAGCACCTCGGGTGCGATGCCGGTCCCGCTGTCGGCCACGCTGAGCTCGATCCACGACTCGTGCTCGCCGGCGGCCCGGCACGACGCGCAACGCCACGGTCCGCGGTGGGTTGCGAGCCGCACGCGGATGACTCCGGTTCCCCCGATCGCATCGCGCGCGTTGATGCACAGGTTGAACAGCACCTGTTCGAGCTGCACCGGGTCCACCAGTGCACGCAGCCGCTCTTCGACCGAGGCGAAGTCGACCACCGCCGACGACGGTAGGGTGGCCCGCAGCAGTTGCAGCGACTGGCGCACCAGCGGCTCGAGCGCCAGGGTACGCCGCTCGCCGCGCTGGTGGCGGGCGAAGGCGAGCATCTGCGCGATCAGGTCGCGCGCCCGCTCGGCGGCGCGCCGGGCCCGCCCGAGCTGACGCTGCAACGTCGCGTCGTTCAGCGTTTCGGCGCGTTCCAGACCGAGCACGAGATAGCCGATCACGCCGGTGAGGATGTTGTTGAAGTCGTGGGCGATGCCGCCCGTCAGGTGACCCACGGCCTCCATCTTCTGGGCCTGGCGCAGCTGCAGTTCGAGCTCGGCGCGGCGCGCTTCGGCCACGCGTCGTTCGCTGATGTCGCGCGCCGCATAGAGCACGTGCGGCTCGCCGCGGTACATCAGCGGCATCGCGCTGACCTCGACCTCGACCTTCGTGCCGTCCTTGCGCGTGCCGGTCGCGTCGAAGCGGACGCTTTCGCCGGCCAGGATGCGATCGTGCTGTTCGCGATGGCGGTGCTGAATGGCTGCGTCCGCTTGCGCCAGCACACGGTCGGCGCCGAGCACCTCGTCGCGCGAGAAGCCGGTGATCGCGAGGTAGGCGGGATTCACGTCGACGGCCCGGTACTGCTTGTCGCGCAGCACCAGCCCGTCGGCCGACGCGTTGAAGATCGCCCGGTACTGCTCCTCGCTGTCGCGCAACGCCGCGAGCGCTCGCTTGGCCACCGTGATGTCGCGCCCGATGTAGAGCACGTGCGGCTCGCCGCGGTGCTCGATCGGCACGCCGCGCAGCTCGAGCGCATAGCGCCTGCCATCGCGTCGCACGAGCTCCGTCTCGAGCGTGATCGGCGTGCCGCCGAGCGCCTGCGCGTGCAGGCCGCGAATCGTCGCGCCCGCATCGGGCGGATTGGCCAGAACGCGATCGACGCCGATCACTTCCTCGCGCGAGTAACCGCTCATCGACTCGTAGGTGGCATTGACGTCGACGATGCGAAAGGCGGCATCGCGCAGGACGAGCGCGTCCGCCGACGCATTGAAGATGTCGCGGTACTGTGCCTCGCTGCGCTGCAACGCGCGCTCCTGCTTCAGGCGCTCGCTCACGTCGCGACCGATGCCCAATGCGTGGCGGCGCTCGCCCAGGTGCACCGGCAGGTAGCGCACCTCGATCTCGAACAGGCTGCCGTCGGCGCGCGTCACCGTCGTCGTCGCTTCGCCCATGCGGTTGTCGAGGGCACCCCGGATCAGTGCGAGCAGCCGCGCGAAGTCCTGGGCGTCGGCGCGCTCGCTCCAGTGGCGGCCGACGACTTCGTCGCGTGCCAGGCCGGTCATGCGGACGAACGCGTCGTTGACGTCGACAACCCGCAGGTCCTCGTCCCACAGGACCATCCCGTCGATGCTGCCGTCGAAGATCGCGCGGTACTGCTGGTCCGCAAAGGGGTCGCTGCGTTGGGTTGCCGGCGACCGGGCGCTCCCTGTCTCACTCATTCGATGTCCTCGGGCCTCGCGTGCCACGCCAGCTCGGTTGCGGCGTCGATTCGACCGGCGATCTGCGGCCATCCAATTTAAGCGATCGGACCGCGCGTCGACGCGGCTAAGCTCGGCCGATGGACTACGTGCTCGTCCTCGTCGCCGGTCTTTGCGCCGGCACCCTCGGCGGCATCGTCGGCACCGGTTCCTCGCTGGTGATGATGCCGATCCTGGTCGCGATGTTCGGGCCGCGGCAGGCCGTCCCGATCATGGCGGTGGCCGCGATCATGGGCAACCTCGGGCGCGTGATCGCGTGGCGCGCCGAGATCGACTGGCGCGCCTGCGCCGCCTATTGCGCCACCGCCGTGCCCGGGGCGATCCTGGGCGCGCGGCTGCTGCTTGCGATTCCGCCGAACTGGGCCGAGACGGCGCTGGGCGTCTTCTTCCTCGCGCTGATTCCGGCGCGGCGCTGGCTCGCTCGGCGCGAATTCCGGATCTCCACCAAGCACCTGCTGCTCGTGGGCGCACCCCTGGGTGTGCTCACCGGCGTGGTCGTGTCGACCGGACCGCTGACGGTCCCGCTGTTCACCTTCTATGGTCTGGAGCGCGGCGGCTTGCTCGGCACCGAAGCCGCCACCTCCCTCGGCCTGTACGCCGCGAAGGCCGCGACCTTCGAGGCGCTGGGCGCGCTGCCGCCGGAGGTGTTGCTGGAGGGGCTCGTCGTCGGCGCGACGCTGATGGCCGGCTCGTTCGTCGGCCGCGTCGTGGTGCTGCGTCTCAGCTCGGCAGCCTACCGCGCGCTGATCGACGGCCTGATGGCGTTCTCCGGCGTTTCCCTGCTGTGGGTCGCGTTTCGCTGAGGCTCGCCACGACAAAAAGCTTCTACTGGAACAGCAACAGGCTCAGCGCGAGGCCGAGGACGACTCCGACCATGAACCAGCGCATGCTGTATTCGAAGACCGCGAGAGACGTGGGCCGAAAGTGCTTCACCCGGACATTGGACGCCTGTCGTCGCGACTTCTCCATCCCGTGAACGAAGGGAGCGCCTGATCGACCGGCCGATCATTCGCTGATCGGAAAGCCCGGCTCGTCGAGCATGCAGCAGGTCAGGCAGCACTCCTACAGCGCCCGTGCGCATCCGCTGGCGAAGCCGATCGATGCTTCGCGCTACCTTCGACCGAGCTTCGCGCGTTCAGCATGCACAAGCGAGGAAAGCTGTGGGGTCTGTCGGTGCTTCCGTTGATCGGAGGCTTGGCTGTGCTCGGGGTTGGTCATCGCCTTTTCGAAAGCGCCAAGCCGGCCGACACGGCAGTCGATCTACGCATCCAGATCGGTGAATTGCGCTCGCAGATCGCCGACGCTCGGTTGCTGGGCGAAGTCGCGTCGCACGAACAGCTGCCCACGCCGTTCATCCAGCAGCAGGCGGCCCAGCTCGCTAAGAATGTCGAGCAGAGCGTCGACGAATTGCAGCGCCGGCATGACTCGTCGGCCGACCGCGCCGCGCATGTCGGCTCGAACGGCCTCGTCGAGCTTCGGCGCATCGTGGCGTCAAGAACGTCGAAGGAAGCCGGCGCGCGACTCGAGGCTTCGCTGAAGACGCTGCAGGACCTCGAGCACGGCCTTGCGCCGAAGCCGTGATGAACAAGGTCCTCGACCTCTTTCTCGGCATCTTGACCGCGGTCGGCGGCTTCGTCGAGATCGGCGAGCTGACGTTCACGCTGAACGCCGGCAGTCGCTTCGGCTACAGCCTGCTGTGGGTCGTCGCGGTGGGCACCGTCGGCATCATTGTCTACTGCGAGATGGCAGGCCGGATCGCGGCGGTGCGCAAGCAACCGGTCTTTCACCTGATCCGCGAGCGTGCCGGGTTGACGGCCGGCCTGGTCACGCTGCTCGCTGCCAATCTCGTCAACGTGATGACCTGCGCCGCCGAGGTCGGCGGCATGGCGCTGCTCTGGCAATTGATCGCGGGCTGGCCTTATCGGCTGCTCATCGTGCTGACGTTCGTGCTGCTGGCGCTCGCGATCTGGCTGCTGTCCTTCGAATGGATCGAGCGTGTCTTCGGGTTGCTCGGTCTGCTGATGGTCGTCTTCCTCGCCGCGGCGGTCGTCGCGAAGCCCGACTGGTCCGCGGTGGCGCACGGGTTCCTGCCGCAGGGCCCGCCGTCGGGCGACTCGTCGGACCTGAAGCTCTACGGGTACTACGCGGTCGCGCTGCTGAGCTCGATCATGCTGCCGTACGAGACCTACTTCTACGCTTCCGGCGCCATCGAGGACCGCTGGACGGCGAAGGACATCCAGCTGAATCGGGTCATCTCCATCGTTGGCTCCGTGCTCGGCTCGCTGCTCGCCGTCGCGCTGGTCCTGATCGGTGCGATGACGTTGGGGCCACGCCAGATCGAAGCCGAGTTGCCGGGCACGGCCGCACTGGCCGTCGCGATCCAGTTCGGCACCTGGGGCCTGTACGCGGCGCTGTTCGGTATGCTGTTCGCGTTCGGCGGTGCCGCGATCGAGACCACGCTGTCGGGCGCCTACAACCTCGCTCAGTTCTTCGGCTGGCCGTGGGGCAAGTTCAGGCGGCCTCGCGAGGCGCCGCGCTTTCACGCGGCCTGGCTGGTCCTGCTCGCGCTGTCCGCATTGCTGATCCTTTCGGGCATCGACCCGATCGACGTCGTCGAATACTCGATCGTCTTCGCCGTCGTCACGTTGCCGTTCACCTATTTCCCGATGCTCGTCATCGCGGCCGACAAGCGGGTGATGAAGGAGCATGCGAACGGCTGGCTCGCCAATGTGCTCGGCTGGGCCTTCCTCGCGATCACCACCGCTGCGGCGCTCGCTGCCATCCCGTTGCTGATCCTGACCCATGGGGGCAAGGCATGAACGAGGAGGTGCTCGACCTGATCCGTGACGTGCTGGATCACGAAGTCGTCGACGCCGAGGATGTGCCGTGCGGCATGGTCGACGACCTCGAACTGTCCGGCGCTCCGGGTTCGGCGCTCCGGGTCACCGGGTTGCTGATGGGCGTCGATGCGTGGGCAGACCGCTTGCCGTGGTTCCTGCCGGCTGTCGTGAAGGCCGTCATCGGCCGGCCGCCGGCACGAATCCCGTGGTCGGAAGTGGCGGTGACCGGCGACCGCGTGAAGCTGAAGTCGACCGCCGAACAACTGGGCTTGAACGCGACGGACCGGCGCTGGGGTCGCCGCCTCGGACGCGTTCCGAAATCATGAAGCTGACCGAACTCGAGTTGCTCGACGTCGTGTCCGAGGACGGGCGTCGTCTCGGCCGCCTCTTCGATCTGCGGGCGCATGGCCGACCCACGCCGGCGCACGGTGCGAAGGAAGCCCGCGTCGATGAACTGATCTATGGGAGCTTGGGATTGCTCGAACGGCTTGGCATTCGAACGGCGAAGGGCTGTGCGCTGCCATGGTCCGACGTCCTTCGAATCGACGCCTCGACGATCACGGTTCGATCGAGCGCGAAGGGAAGACGGCTCTAGCGGCTGCTTGCTGTCCTCGGATGGCTTCGGGAGGCCCGCGCAACCCCCTGAATTGGTTGCTGCGGGAACTACGTACCGAAACAACGTTAAAGGGTAATAAGGTCTTTCTGTCCGACACGACCGACCTATTGCATGCACGACGGAAAGGTCCCCCACACGCTTATTCAGCCTCGCGATTCGGCAACCCCCATGCATCCCGCGCTTGCCATCGTGACGCTGCTGTTTCGAACCTTCCTTTCCCGCCGTCGTGCTCCGCTGCGGCGGTATACGTGCGAGTGTTGCGGCCGAGCGTTCAACACCCAACGAACCGACGACGACGCGCTGGCCGAGGCGGTGCAGCGATTCGGCCCGATTCCCGCCGAGGATCGCGCAAAGGTGTGCGGACGTTGCTATGCAGCCCTGTTGGAGATGGGCCCGGTGACCATCAGCTAGCCGGGCTTCCGGAGGCGGCGACAGCCATTCGCGCCGCCATCCGGGCGTCATGCCGCACCGCGCATCACTGCGGTCGACCTGCTCGTGGTAACGCCGCGGTAACGGCCCGCAGCGACATTGACGTCGTTCAGCGGTCTGCCTCGGGAGGGAACAGCATGGGCAACGAGCATGTCGACGATCGGGATCGCCGAACCGCCCGCGCGGCGGCGGCCGCTTGGATGCTCTCGCTGGCCGTGAGCATGTCGCCGGAAGCTTCCGCCGCCGATCCGAACGCCGTGCCGGCGCAGCATCGCGGCAGTTGGGTGCCGGCGCAGGCGACCTGCGAGTCGCCCGTCCGGGTCGTGGTCGGCGCCGATCGACTGACCTTGCAGAACGGCAGCGACAAGGAGGCGCTCGGTGGCATCGAGATGGCCGGCCCGGGCTATTTCGCGCCGGGCTATCGGGGCATCATGGCCGTGCTGCTCACCGAATTCAGCGGCGAGCAGCCGGCCATGGTCACCTTCAATCCCCGCGAGAAGAAGGGCGCCGCCCAAGTCGATTTCGCGCCGCCGATTCCCGGCAACGGAACCGCGCAATCGAGCGCCTACAACGCCCGCATTTCGAAGCTCAACCTGGGCAAGCGATTTCCGATCGACAAGGTGCTGCTGAAGAAATGTCCTGGTGCGGCCGCCTGAGTCTTGCGCGGTCCCTTGGTGGTCTGCACGTGAGGCTGAGGTCGCGACGCCTTCAAACGTGAACCGAGCGTTCGTTCGGGGGCATTCCCTTCACGCCGCCGAGAAGGAACACGGCCAGCAAGAGGCAGAGGCTGGTCCATTTGACGGCGCTGGCCGTGCTCAACAGCAGAGCGTTCCCGACGCGTGGCGAGGCGACATACCAGCAGGTCAAGGCGTTCTCGGCGAGGTCGGCAATCGGAGCGGCCAGCAACGGCAGCCAGAGCAGCCATCGCAGGGTGCGATGGGCGGCAGGACTATCGGCCTTCCAGTTGCGCAGGCGCCGTACCGTGTAGACGCATCCGACGCAGAGCAGATGCGTGTAGATCCCGATCAGGATGACGTCGAGCCAGAGCGCGACGCCGATGTCGCCTGCATAGTTTGCGGCGCGATTCGGATCGGCCCCGGCCGCGAACAGTTGCAGCCTGGCGAGGTCCCAAGCGCCGGTGTGCTGGGGCAGCGAAATCTGTGACGTGACCCAGCCGATCACCGTTGCGAGCGCGATGAAGGCGAGCAGCGGCACGAGGAAGACCGGGTTGGTCCAGAGCGGTCGCCAGGTCGTCGAACCCCGTTCCGGACTCGCCTCCCGTCGGATCAACGACTCGTGGCGCAGATCGTCGGTCACCACGGGTCGACGCTGCAGACCGGTCAGGGCCCACCAGGGGCCGGTGAAGCCGGAGAACATCGGGTCGTGCATGCAGCCGAACGGGTCCGGTTGCAGCACGTGCCGGGCGCCGGCGCGCAGGCGCAGCCCGAGCGGCTCCGCCTCGTCGAGCATCCATTGCAGCGTGACGTCGGAGAGGCCCGCCTCCGCATACGAGCCGCCGACATCGCTGTGCACGCCGGCAAAGCGAAGTTGCTTCAGTGAAGGCCGGTACTCCGGTTTCCCAGCCGGACCGGGCAAGGTCGACGGCTCGGCCTGATTGACGCCCCCGTACAGGCGCGGTTCATAGGTCTGCCGGTACTCGTGCTCCGACACGGCATGACGCACGTGGTCGAAGCGCTTGTTGGCGGTGCTGATGTCGCTGCTGATGCTGCGCGATCGAAGGCCGCCGACGGTTGCCACGGTGTCCCAGACGCCGATGAAGTAGACGCGGGCCTCGTGGCCGGCCGGATCGGTGAAGTTCTCCCGGATGTCCTTCGCAAGGTCTTCCCGGGTCTGCCCGCGCTGGTTGCGTTCGTCGCGGGGCGCGAAGTAGATGCGGAGCAGGGTCGGGATCATCACCTCGCCGGCGCGCCGAACGATGCCGAAGAGGTTGACCATGCCGCTCACCGACCGCGCGGTGAAGGCACCGCGCGAAAAACCGAACAGGAAGACACGGTCGCCCGGTCGATAGTTGTCGACCAGAAAGCCGTAGGCGCTCGAGATGTTCTCGTAGATGCCGCCCCCGAACGCGAGTCCGAGGAGCAGCCGGGCCCTGAACATCAGCTGATCGATCCAGCTGACGGGTGGAAATCCGGAAGCGGTTCCGACCCCCGGGTCGTAGTAGATGATCTGCTGATCGTCCTTGACGCAGGCCCGCGCGAGCTTCACGACGTTGGTGTCGCGGCTGTTGCCCCACACGTTGCCGGTGCCGTCGCAGCAGACGACGAGGTTGCGGCTCGGAAGGTCCGGTTCACTCATGCGCTGAATTCGGTTTGCACGGAATCGAGATCCGGTCCACGTTATTGAAAGCCGGACCGGGTGTCAAAGTGGGCGTCCGCGCGCCGCGGATCAAGTCGACCAGTGCCGCGGCGTGTCGCCCGACGGCGCCCGCGGGACCAGCCATTCCAAGGCCATGCGGTTGAACTCCGCCGGGTTCTCGATGTTGCTGAGGTGGCCCGCGGCCGCGACGATGCTGACCGGTGCGCGGTTCAGCTTCGCGGCCATCTCGAGGTGCATCGCCGGTGGCGTCAGCGGGTCGTCGGCGCCGACGATGAAATGCGCCGGCGCCTCGATCCGCGAGATGTCGCCGACCGTGACCTGGCCGACCGTGGCTTCGAGCGACTTGATGTACGAGTCCTTGTGAAGCGCCGCGATGCTGTCGACGAGCTGCCGAAAATGCGCCTCGGTCGCATGCGGCCCCATCAGCGAGCGCGCGACCGGTTCGGCGATGTCGGCCGGCGTCTTGCCGGCCAGGAGCGGTGCGCGCCGGCTGTCGACGAAGGCCCGGCGCTGTTCAGGCGTGAAGGCTTCGAAGCCCTCGTGCGTGTCGACCAGGGTCAAGGTCGCGACGCGTGCCGGATGGAGCAGCGCCGTCCGCATCGCGATGCGTCCGCCCATCGAGAGGCCGACCAGGTGGGCGCGCCGCACCTCGAAGTGGTCGAGCACGCGCAGCAGGTCGTCGACGAAGTCGTCGAACGCCAGCGGGCCGTCGTAGTCGTCGCTCCCGCCATAGCCGCGGGCGTCCCAGGCGGCGCAGGCGAAGTGCGGCGCGAACGCCGGCAGCTGCGCATTCCAGTTGCTGGCGTTGCCGCCGATGCCGTGCAGGAAGACGACGAGCGGCCCGCTGCCGGCGCGCCGCAGCGCGAGGCGGGGCGGGCCGGGAATCCGGTAGTCGGTGTCCATTTCAGAGTCCCAGGTAGGCCTGCCGGATGCGCGGGTCGTCGGCGACCGCAGCCGCCGGGCCGGCGGTCGCGACACGGCCGTTCTCGATCACGTAGGCGTGCGCGGCGATCTCGAGCGTGCGCGCGACGTCCTGTTCGGCGAGGAGCAGCGCCAGCCCGCTCTCGTGCAGTCGGCGGACCAGCGCGAAGATCTGCAGCGCCATCGCCGGCGCGAGGCCGAGGGTCGGTTCGTCGAGCAGCATCAGGCGCGGCTGCGCCATCAGGCCGCGGCCGATCGCGAGCATCTGCTGCTCGCCGCCCGACAGCGTCACCGCGAGCTGGCGTTCGCGCTCGAGCAGGCGCGGGAAGACGTGATAGACGTTGTCGAGCGACTGGCGCCAGCCGGCGCGCGCGCGCAGGTTGATCGCACCGAGGCGAAGGTTGTCGCGCACGCTGAGGGTCGGAAACACCATCCGGCCTTCGGGCACCAGCACCATGCCGGCGAGCACCCGGCGGTTGCAGCCGGCCGCGGTGATGTCGTCGCCCATCAGGCGGATGCGGCCGCCGGTCGCCGGCAAGGTGCCGGCCAGCGTCTTCATCAGCGTGGTCTTGCCGGCGCCGTTCGCGCCGAGCAGCGCGGTGACCTGCGCGGCACCGGCCTTCAGCGACAGGCCGTGCACGACCTGCGTCAATCCGTAGCCCGCGGTGAGGTCGTCGATCTCGAGGATCGCTTCGGCGCCGTTCGCGACGACCACTTCGCCGTGCGGCGCGTGTTGCCGACCGGCGAGCGAAGGCGAACCAAGCGCCGTCATGGCGCGCTGCCGAAGTAGGCCGCGAGGACCTGCGGATCGTTGCCGATCGCGGCCGGCGAGCCGGTCGCGATCAGCTGCCCGTGGTGCAGCACGACGATGCGGCTGCACAGCTCCATCAGCGCCCGCATCACGTGCTCGATCACCATCAGGGTCAGGCCGCGGCTTGCCTGCAACCGGCGCAACGTCGCAAGCATCGCGGCGACCTCGGTCGGGGTCAGGCCGGCCATCACCTCGTCGAGCAGCACGAGGCGCGCGCCGGTCGCGACCGCGCGCGCGATCTCGAGCCGCTTCTGGCCTGACAGCGTCAGGGTCGCGGCCGGCTGCTCGGCCAGCGCGCCGAGGCCGAGCTCGTCGAGCACCGGCCGCACCAGCCGATCGGCCTGTGCGCGATCGCGTGCACCGGCCTTGCCGAACAGCGCGGCGGTGCGCACGTTGTCGAGCACGCTCAATGCCGGAAACGGCTTGACGATCTGGAACGTCCGACCGATGCCGATGCGGCAGACCTGGTCGGCGCGCAGGCCGACGATCGTGCGGCCTTCGTAGCGGATGTCGCCGCTCGACGGCTTCGCGTTGCCGGCGATCAGGCTGAAGAGCGTCGTCTTGCCGGCGCCGTTCGCGCCCATCACGCCGAGCATCTCGCCGGCTTCGACGTCGAACGACACGTCGGCGAGGGCGGTCAGGCCGCCGAAGCGCTTGCCGAGGTCGCGCACCGACAGCAGCGGCGTCATCGCGCCGCCTTCGCGGCAACCGCGGTCGGGCTCCTGGCCTGCCGCGCGAGCAAACCCGCCAGTCCGTTCGGCAGGATCAGCACGAAGACGATCAGGATCGAGCCGAGGATCACCATGTAGAGCAGCGGCGCGCGCGACCAGAGCAGCTCGGACAGCAGCGCGAGGAAGACGACGCCGAGCAGCGGGCCGCGCGCATCGTCGCCGCCGCCGATGATCGCCATCGCGATCACGGTGATCGAGATCATCGGATCGAAGACCTGGCCGACGACGAAATAGGTCGAGCGCAGCGCCATCACGCCGCCGACCATCCCGGGGATCGCGGCCGACAGCACGAACGCGAGCAGCTTGTAGCGGACGATCGGCACGCCGAGCGTCTCG
>Ga0207648_10004123_pt1 | contig 15031 bp, 13 predicted proteins | sample KBSMisM32_FD_184310 | JGI IMG/M metagenome (GOLD analysis project Ga0207648, IMG submission 184310) | Miscanthus rhizosphere microbial communities from Kellogg Biological Station, Michigan, USA - KBS Miscanthus M3-2 (SPAdes) (version 2) | ecosystem: Host-associated > Plants > Roots >...
TTCCTTGCTCAGCCCGTTGTAGCAGGCATAGCATTCCACGCATTCGTCGCGGTTGATGGTGGCGCGCTTGAGTTCGGGGTCGACATAAATCGCGCCCATCGGGCAGACATAAGTGCAGTTGCCGCAGGCGACGCACTTTTGCGGATTGATCTTCATTGTATTTCCTTTCCGGAAAAAACATAAGCCCGGCAAGAGCTTGATCCGTTGGCGCGGATTAGAAGGGCTCGACTTTCCCGGTGCAAGCCTTTTCCAGATTTTGGCTTTGAAACCATTACCCAGTTGCGAACAGTTCGCAGAAATGGGTGGGAAATCGGTCAGTTTCGTGTTTTTTTATCAGTAGAAATACCGAATAGCGCCCGATAGGCAATCGCCGCCAGCCTGCTATCGTCCTGCGCAAAAGGGGAGACGCTTATGAAAATCCGGACCGTCTTGGCAGCACTGACACTCTTGCCCATGGCGGCGATGGCGCAGCCGAAGGATCAACCCAAGGCCGAACCTAACCCTGCGACCAACCACTATGTGGAAGTTCCCGGCTTCTTCAAATTGCCGGCGGGCCGCAGCATGGGTTCGTCCAGCGCGGTGATGGGCGATAGCAAGGGCAATATCTGGGTGGTGGACCGCTGTGCCGCCAACAGCTGTGTCGGCAGCAAGCTCGATCCCGTCATGGAATTCGACGCCAAGGGCAATTTCGTCAAATCCTTCGGCGCCGGACTCCTACAGTTCGCGCATGGCTTCACCATCGACAGCAAGGATCATCTCTGGATCACCGATGGCGTGCCCCCCGGAGCAAAGGATGCCAAGGGCGGCCATGTCGTGCTGGAGTTCGATAGCGGCGGCAAGCTGCTGCGCACCATGGGCAAGCCCGGTGTGCGCGGCAGCGCCCCTGATGGCTTTACCGAGCCCAATGCGGTGCTGATCGCGCCCGACGGCAGCATCTTCGTGGCGCAAAACCACACCAACGATTACAAGGGCCAGCCGCGGGTGATGAAATTCAGCGCCGATGGCAAATTCATCAAAGAGTGGGGCACCTCGGGCAAGGGGCCCGGCGAGTTCGGCATGCCGCACTGCCTGGCGCTGGATTCCAAGGGCAATCTCTATGTCGGCGACCGCGACAACAACCGCATTCAGATATTCACCCAGGACGGCAAGCTGTTGGGCCAGCTCACCCAGTTCGGGCGTCCCAGCGGCATCGTGATCGACCGCAATGACGTGATGTATGTCACCGACTCCGAATCCACCAACAAGGACGGCTACGGCCATAATCCCGGCTGGCAGCGCGGCATCCGCATCGGCAGTGTGAAAGACGGCGTCGTCACCGACTTCATTCCCGATCCCGACTCCACCATGGACACCACTGGCACCAGCGCCGGCGAAGGGGTGTGGGCCGACGGCAAGGGCGCGGTCTATAGCGCCGAGGTCAAGCAGAAGGCGATTTTGAAGTACGTCAAGCGCTAGCGAATAACCCGCGCGCCTTTTCCCTTCATCACCGCTTCGACTTCCGCGACATTGACCATGGAAGTATCGCCCGGCGTGGTCATGGCCAGCGCGCCATGCGCCGCGCCATATTCCACCGCCGCCTGCGGACCCTTGCCTTCCAGGAAGCCGTAAGCCAGGCCGCTGGCAAAGCCGTCACCGCCGCCGACGCGATCATAGATCTCCAGATTCTCGCGCATCATCGACTGATAGAATTCGCCGCCCGCATACAGGATGGCGGACCAGTCATTGACGCTGGCGGTCTTGGCATTGCGCAGGGTGGTGGCGGCAACCTTGAAATTGGGGAACTGCTTCACCGCGGTTTGGATCATCTTCTTGAAGTTGGCCGGGTCGATGGCCGAGATATGCTCGTCCAACCCTTCGACTTCAAAGCCCAGACAGGCGGTGAAGTCTTCTTCATTGCCGATCATCACATCGACATATTGCGCGATGTGGCGGTTGATCTTCTGCGCCCCTTCCTTGCCGCCCTGGCTCTTCCACAGGCTGGCGCGGTAGTTCAGGTCATAAGAGACGATAGTGCCGTGCTTGCGCGCGCATTCGACCGCTTCGATCACCGCTTCGGAGGTGTTGGGGGCCAGCGCGGCGAAAATGCCGCCGGTATGGAACCAGCGCACGCCTTCCTCGCCGAACAGCTTTTCCCAATTCACTTCACCCGGCTTGATCTGCGAAGCGGCGCTATGGCCGCGGTCCGAGCAGCCCAAGGCGGCACGGATGCCGAAGCCCTTTTCGGTGAAGTTCAGGCCGACGCGGGTGTTGCGGCCCAGCCCGTCGAAATCCCGCCAGATGATATGCGAGGTATCGACGCCGCCCTGGCAGATGAAATCCTCCACCAGCCAGCCCAGATCGTTCTTGGGCAAGGCGGTGACCACGCTGGCGCGCTTGCCCCAGCATTTGCGCATGGCGCGGGCGACATTGTACTCGCCTCCCCCTTCCCACACCTGGAACTGGCGGGCAGTGCGCACCCGGCCGAAGCCGGGATCGAAGCGCAGCATGATCTCGCCGAAGGAAACACAGTCCCATTTCACGTCGGCGGCGGGGCGGATCTTCAATATGTCAGCCATGGCTTACTTTCCCCGGATGCGCTTGATGAGGGCGATGGTCTCGGCCACCTTCTTTTCGATGCCGGCATAATCCTTGGCCGCCAGCAATTCCTTGGTGATCAAGTTCGAACCGATGCCGCAGGCGACAATGCCGGCGCCGAACCACTTCTTCAGCGACTCTTCCGAAGTGTCGACGCCGCCGGTGGGCATGATGCGGGTCCAAGGCATGGGTCCCAGGACATTCTTGACGAATTCCGGTCCGCCGACGCTGGAACCGGGAAACACCTTGACGATCTCGCAGCCCAGTTCTTCAGCATAGGAGATTTCCGAGGCCGAGCCGCAGCCGGGGCTGTAAGGAATTTTGCGGCGGTTGCAGACCTTGGCGACATCGGCGTTGATAATCGGCCCGACCACGAACTTGGCGCCATTGGCAATGAACAGGCCCGCCGTCGGCGCATCCACCACCGAACCCACGCCCATGATGACGCTGGGGTCGGCCTTGGCGAAATGGCGCGCGACGTCCAGAAAGGTCTGGGCTGCGAAGTCGCCGCGATTGGTGAACTCGATGCACTTGGCGCCGCCATTGGCGCAGGCCTGGATCACCTTGAGGCAGACTTCGGTGTCGGAATGGAAAAACACCGGGATTACGCCCTGGTGCACCATCGCTTGCAGCACCGCCATACGATCGTGAGTCATCCGATTCTCTCCAAAGGTGATATTCCCATTGGGCCCCGTTCGGCCCCTTTTTCGGCGTCCTTATAACCTCAAGTCCCAGAGCCTCAAGCCCTGGGAACCCCCAAGCGCGGTTCCCGCCCCGAATAGCCTTGGCGCGAGTGTGGGAATGGCCTCGAGGCCCGGTTGGGCGGGTCGTTTTTCGGGCTTGCCGAGGGCCCTCTACCAGCGCTTAGGCCAGGGGGCGGACGTGGCCCAACGCCTAGAGGCGGTGTCTGGAATGGTCGAAATTTTCGCCGGATTTCGGGCCCGGGCCCAAGATATTGTGACGGCTCATAACATTTGTTTCCGTACACGGAGCGCCGCATAAAACCCAGCAAAATCAGGGTTTTTCGGAGCCCGCGACGCCCCGCCGCGCATCCTTTTTTGCGCCTTGGGCTAAGCTCTTTTGGCCAAAGTGACACCGCCATGCCCAAGCTGACCCTGACCCCCGAAATGCTGGAAAGCGCGTATGAATATCTGCGCGTCAGCCCGCCGTTTTGCAGCTGGGATTTGCCGCATGCCGATCATGTGAGCTTCCGCGTTTTGGGCGCCAAGGACCGCTTCGGTCATTTTCGCGGACGCCATCGCCGGGCGCGCGGCGATGACGAGTTCAGCGAGATCGCCATTTCCGCGCCGCTGGTGAATTCCACCGACATGCTGATCTCCACCATGGCGCATGAAATGATCCATCTCTACCAGGACGAGACCGGAACGGCGCGCGGCCATCACAATCCCAAATTCCGCAAGATCGCCAAGCGAGTCTGCAGAATTCACGGCTTCGATCTGGAGAGTTTCTAAAGCGGCTTCTCGTAGACCCGATAGGTCTTGTAGGGCACGCCGCCCACCATCTCGATCACATGGCGGACGCGGTCGTTGCGTTCCAGGATCCAGGACAGTTCGCTGTCCTCCACACCGTTGGAAAAGTTGAACTCCCGCACCGAACGTATCACCGACAGCGCCAGCGCCGCGCCGACGGGCGTGGCTTGCAGCGATTTGCGCACCCCCATCATCGGCATGCGCGCGGTTTTGGGGCGTTTCACTTTCATGCGCCACAGCAGCTTGATCCAGTTGAAGGGAAACAGCCGCCCATTCATGTCGCGGATGGCTTCATTGAGATTGGGAAAGATGGCGGTAAAGGCGGCCGGTTTGCCCTGATACTCGGCGATGGCGACATCGCCGGGCCGCAGCAAAAGTTTGAGCACGCCGGCCAGCTCGTCAATCTCCGCCTGGGTCATGCGCACATAGCCCCAATTGTCCGACCAGGCATCGTTAATGATGTCCAGCAGCATGGCGACTTCATCCTTGAAGCGCTTGTCCATATGGATATTGCGCAAAGTGATTTCACCGCCGCGCATGGCGCGGGCCATCAGCCTGTCCCAGGATTTCAGGGAGGCCTGCGGACCATAGCGATAGGCGATCAGGTCTTCGGCCTTCTGATAGCCATTGGCCGCGATGTGACCGGCATAATAGGGCCGGTGGTGATTCATCATCACATAGGGCGGGGTGTCGAAGCCGTCGACCAGCAGGCCGGGCTGATCCCACAGCGAAAAACTTACCGGTCCGATCGCCCGTTTCATGCCGTTCTGGCGCAGCCAGTTTTCGGCCGCGCTCAATAGCGCGGAAAACACTTCCGCGTCGTCCACCGCCTCGATAAATCCGAAATGGCCAGTGGCGTCGTTGTATCGCTCCAGATGCAGCTGATCGATCTGGGCGGTGATGCGGCCGACCGGCGCGGCCCCGCGATAAGCCAGGAAGAAGGCGGCGCGGGCATGCTGAAAATAGGGATTGTGCTTGGGCTGGAAGTGGAATTTCCGCTCCAGCAACAGCGGCGCCACCCATTGGGGATCGCCCTCGTAGATTTTGAAGGGAAGGTGATGGAAGTCCCGCCATTGCTGTTTGGTCTGTACCGGGACGATTTCTAGAGCTGCACTCAAAACACCGGATTCCCGCGGAAAAGGCGCGGCACCATAGCTTCGCACACGCCGATTTGATAGTAAGATTTGCCGCGTTCCCGCGGCTTTTCATGCGGCACTCTTCATAGCGATTCTGGGGCCAAATTTGGCGGGCAAAACCATCCTTATTACCGGCGCGTCCAGCGGCATCGGCGCCGCTTTGGCGCGCGCCCATGCCCAAGCTTTGGCAAAGGATGGGGTTACTCTTTTGTTATGGGGGCGGGACGAAGCGCGGCTGCAAGAAACACAAGCGCAGTGCCGCGCCTTGGGCGCGCAAGCGCGCATCGATTCTTTCGATATCAGCGATACCGCGGGCTTTGCAGCGCGTCTTGCCGCCGCGGATGCGGCGACGCCGATCGACCTTGTGATCTTCAATGCCGGATTGGGCGGCACGGCGCCGGCCGATGCCTACAGCGAGGCGCCACAGAGCGCGCAAGCCATCGCGCAAGTGAATTTCGTTGCGCCGGTGGTGGGCGCGCATGTGATGGCCAATGCCATGGCGGCGCGCGGCAAGGGACAAATCGTGCTGATCGGGTCGATTTCGGAATCCTTTCCCTTGCCCATGGCGCCCACCTATGCCGCCACCAAGGCGGGATTGAAACTGTTCGCCGAAGCCCTGGGCCTGCGCCTGGCGCGTCATGGCGTAACCGTGAGTCTGGTGTCGCCGGGGTTCATTGATACGCCGATGAGCCGCAAGGTGAGCGAAGCCAAGCCGTTCCTGATGACCGCTGATGCCGCGGCCGCCATCATCACCCGCAAGATCACGGCGCGCGCCCGCACCATTGTGGTGCCTTGGCAATTCGCGGTGATTCGCGGCCTGACCGGGCTTCTGCCACGCGCCTTGGTGCGCTGGGTGTTGGCGCGCGCATGACGGTCGCGCCTGATCTTGGCCCGGAATCGGGATTGCTGGCGCGGCTCGTCGCCAGTCGCTGGGGCAAGCTCGGCATTCAACTGCTGCGCTGGGGCATTCCGCTGGCGTTGCTAGCGATCATCGGCCGCCGGTTAAGCCAATTGGGCTGGCAGGAGATTTGGATCGCGCGCCCGATCCATCCGGGCTTTTACATTCTGCTGGTGCTGCAATTTTTCCTGCAGCCCTTTGGCGATTATTTCGTCTATCGCAATCTTTGGGGCCAAGCGAGCACGCCGCCCATGAAAGTCATCCTTCGCAAGCGGCTGATGAACACTTTCATGCTGGATTATTCTGGCGAGGCTTATTTCTATTTTTGGGCGCAAGCGCGGTTGAAACTCGCCCCGGGCATGCTGGTGCATGGCATCAAGGACTCCAATGTCCTGTCCGGCGGCGCCGGCCTGGTGATGGTCTATGTCATGGTTCTGCTGCTGCTGGCCACGGGAGGGCTGAAAATTCCTGCCGGCCTCAGCAGCAATGGTTGGCTTTATGTGCTGGCCGGGACGGTGCCGATTATCCTGTGCGCCGGACTGGTCTTGGGGCGGCGCAAGTTGACGGCGCTGAGCGTGAGCCAGATCGCCACCACTTTCGGCATTCATTTCACCCGTTCCGCATCGGTGCTGGCGGTGGAATTCGGCCTGTGGGAATTGTCGGGGGCGCTGCCTTCGGCGGTGGCGTGCTTGCAATTTGTGGCGCTGCGGCTGGTGGTGACGCGGCTTCCTTTGGTCCCCAACAAGGATTTGATTTTCGTCGGCGCCGGCATCGCCACGGCGGGCGTGACCAAGCTCGCGGTCACGCCGGTTGCCACCGTGCTGGTGATCCTGGCGGCGGCCGACTTGATCCTGGCGGCCACGGTGGCGAGCGTCGCCTGGCTGCTGGACCGGAGGGACGCATGATGCACTCCCGCTTCATATCTTTTGGGCGTCATCCGCTGACATGGATTCTGGTCGCCGCCGCGGGTTTGCGCCTGGCGGGACTGTTGTGGGGGCTGCCGGCTTCCGACGGTTGGGACGATGACGGCTTCGCGCCGCGCAATTTCTTGACCGCTTTGGCGCTAACGTGGAAGCCGGGCGCCTATTTCACCTATCCGCCGCTGCACGCCATTGTGCTGGCGATCCCGGCCCTGCCTGGCATCCTGATCGCCTTGCTGCACGCGCCGTCCTTTCATCAGGCGGATGTGATCGCGGAATTCACTAAGCCCGGCACCATGACTTATTTCACGGTGGTGGGCCGCTTGACGAGTTTGGTGATGTCGCTGGGCATCATCTGGGCGGTAGGCGAGATGGCGCGGCTGGCCGCTGGACGCCAAGCCGGCCTGTTTGCGGCGGGCGCGGCGGCGTTGAATTTCGGTCTGACTTACTATGGTCAAGTCAGCAATCTGGATGTGCCTTATCTTTTCTGGGGGGCGCTGGCGCTGGTGTGGTGCATGCGCGCCATCACCGAACAACGGCCTCGACATTTTTGGGCAGCGGCACTGTTGGCGGCGGCGGCAGTGGCGACCAAGGACCAAGCCTATGCGCTGTTCCTGTTGAGCCTGCCGCTCTTTCTGCTCACCTGGTTTCTGGTCGACAATTGGCCGCGCCAGGAAGCACGCGCCGTTGTGCGGGTTTTGTTGCCGGCAATTGCTGTGGCGCTGGTCCTGCTGTTCCTGGTGGATGGCGCGATCACCAATTTCGCCGGCTTCCTCAAGCGGGCGGCGTTCCTCGCCGGGCCTGCCAGCCGGGATTATGCCGAATATGTTCAAGGCCCGGCCGGTTGGCGGGCGCTGCTGGGCGATATGAGCGCCACTTACAGCCATAGCTATGGCTTGGTCGCGGTGAGTTTGGCTTTCCTGGGCTTGGTGGCGCATGTCGCGCGCGCGCGCGCTAGTGCTTTGGCGGCGGGATTGCTGCCCGCTTTCGCCATCCTGTCTTTCACCTTGTGCTTCAACTTCGCCGCCCTGCGCAGCGACGACCGCTTCCTGATTCCACAAGCCGTGCTGGCCTGCGTTTATATCGGCATCGCCGCGCAAGTTTTGGCGTTCGCGGCCCAGGCTTGGATACAGCTGGCGGCGCGTGCGGCGTTGGCGATCACCGCTCTGTTCGCCTTGCAACAGGGGATCGCCATCAATGCCGCCTTCTTGTTCGATCCGCGCTATGAGGCTGAACGCTGGTTGGCGGCGCATGTCCAGCCGGGCGATCGTCTCGAGACCTATGGCCAGAACTGCTTTCTGCCGCGGTTTCCGCACCAAGCCAATGTGACCCGCGTCGGGCAGGGCGATCTGAAAGTCCGCAATCCGCTACCGGGAGTCACGGAAGTACGCGCGCCGTTTGGCGCCGGCGGCAACGCACGCTTTCTTGTGGTGAACGCCAAATGGGCCGAGCGCTACCTGCGGCCGGAAGTTACGCTCCCACCCGGACATATATATTCACGGCTGCAGCAAGCGGATTTCCGCAACCAGAATGCGCGCGGGTATTTCGCCCATTTGCTGGATGGCAGCGCGGGCTATCGCCTGGCCTATACCGCTCATTATGACGGCTTGTGGCCGGCGGTTCACATCCATGACAGTTTGGACGAAACCATCTGGCTGTTTGAGCGCGTCTCATGACTGCGCAAAGAATCCTGATCTGCCTGCATGATTTTTCCCGCGGCGGGACCGAACGCATTGCCGTGGGCCTGGCGGCGGCGTGGGCGCAGGCAGGGCGCGATGTCACCATTATCGCCGGCAGCAATGATGGCGGATTGCGGGAAGGTTTGGACAGGCGGGTCAAGGTGGTGAAGCTGGACCCGCCCGTGCGGCGCACATTGCTTTCCCGTTTCCGCCTGGCGCGGGAGATCGGCAAGCATTTGCCCAAATTGCATCCCGATGTGATTTTCCTGCCGGGCAATTTTCACGCAGCTCTCGCCAATGACTTGCGGCAAGCCGATGCGCGCGCGGTGATCGCGCTGAAAATTTCCAACCCGCCTTTGCCGCAAGGCCTTCCCTTCGCCAGAGCCTTGCTGCGCCGGTTCACCCGCGCGGTGGACGGATTTGCGGCGATGAATTCCGGCTTGGCGCGCGAATTGGCGGCGCTGTTGCCGGGCCGCAAGATCGTCACCTTGCACGATCCGGTCTATGTCCGCCCCGTCGGGGAAAAGCCGCGGCGGGAGGCGGGGCGCAGTATCCTTTGGATCGGCCGCTTGGAACCGCAAAAGGACCCATTGCTGGCGCTCAAGACCGCGCGAGCTCTGGGCGCTTCGACGCGTCTTCTGATGCTGGGTGCGGGCTCCTTGCTTGAGGAGGTTCAGCAGCAGATTGCGGCAATGAAGCTTTCGGATCGTGTTCACCTGGTGGGTCATGTCCGGGAGATTGAACCCTATCTGGCGCGCGCCGATGCCCTCTTGATCACCTCGCGCTATGAAGGCGGTCCGGCGGTGGCGGTGGAGGCTTTGGCCGCGGGCCTGCCGGTGGTCAGCACCGATTGTTCGCATCTGTTGCGCGATCTGCTGACAAGTGCGGAAGCAGGACGTCTTGTGGCATCCCGCAAACCTGCCGATTTGGCGGCGGCGCTGGACGAGGTTTGCGCCCAGCCGCGCGCCCCGGATGCGCTTGCTGCCCTGGCCGCGCCCTTTGAACCACAGGCTTGCGCCCAGGCCTATTTGGCGTGGTTCGATTCCCTGGTCGCCCATGACTGAACCGCTGGAAGCAAGCTTGCGCCGCAGCCTTGTGATCCTGGCGCTGGTGGTGATCGTCACCGCCTGGTTCAGCGAGACGTTTTACTTCCCGGACGAGCATTATCAGATTCTGGAATTCACGGCGTTCAAGCTTGGCATCACGCCGGCTTCTGAACTGCCCTGGGAGTTTGGCGCTCACATCCGGCCCTGGTTCCAGCCGCTGGTCTATTTCCTGATCGCCAAGCCGCTCATGATGGTGGGCGTGAAGGACATGTTCGTCATCGCCTTTGTCCTGCGGCTGCTGACCGGCTTGTTTTCGCTGCTGGCGCTGGCGGTTTTCGCCAAGGCGCTGCTTCCCGCCATCGAAGACGAGGAAGAGAAACGCGCCTTTGTCCGCACTCTGCCACTGTTCGGCTTTCTGCCCTATCTGTTCGTGCGCACCGCATCGGAAACGTTTTCGGCCGCCTTTATTGCGCTGGGCGTGGCGCTGGCCATAACCAAACCCTCGCCATCACGGCGGGCATTTGCGGGCCTGATGTGTGGGCTGGCCTTTGAAAGCCGCTATCAGACCGGACTGTTGGGGCTTGGACTGTTTCTCTGGCTGGCGGTGGTCGCGCGCCAGCGCCTGACGGGAATGGCTGCGTTTCTTCTTGGCGGCGCCGGCGCGCTCGTCCTCGGCGCCATGGCTGATCACTGGGGCTATGGCTCCTGGGTGTTTCCGCTGCCCCGCTATGTCGATGTCAATTTGATCCAGGGGGTGGCGGCGCATCAGTTCGGCCGCGAGCCGGTCTTTGCATATTTTTATCTCCTGCCGGCGCAAATTTTCTTTGCCATTACCTTGGTGTTGATGACGGCAATGACCCTGATGTGGCTGCGCAATCCCCGCCATCCTCTCACTTGGGCCACTTTGCCTTTTGTGTTGGCGCATTTGGCGATCGCGCACAAGGAAGCGCGTTTTCTCTTTCCCCTTGCGATCCTGGCGACGGCTTTTCCCGTTCTGGGTTTTTCGCCAAAGCTGGCTTTGTGGCGGGAGATGTTCACCCGCCTTTGGAACTGGCGCCATTCCTGGGCGGCGAAAATCGTCACGGCGATCTCGCTTCTGGCCATGGTCTATTTCGCTGTCTATCCCTTTGGGGTTCGGCCGCATATGCCGATGGCAAAGTATCTTTATCGTCATCCGCCGGATGCGATTTACAGCTTCACCGAACCTTTTCGCTCCTATCCCATGTTCCGGCCGGTGAAATTCAAGACAGAACAGCTGCGGGACACAGGAGCGCTGGATTCTCGTCTGGCCAGCGGTCCTGTGTTTTTGATGACGGATACTCCGGCGCCGCCGGTTCTGCCGGCTGGGATGCGCGCGGTCCTGCTATATTCGGAATTTCCCCTGGCCCGTTTCGGTTATGGCCAATTGGGTGCGGACTATATTCGCGGCTACAGTGATTTCGCGTCACGCCACCGCTTTCTCAAGCTGCTGCCGCTTTACTGGTACACGCTCTATCGCGTCGAGCGTTCCGCCACGATCCGTTCATAGATCTCGAACAGCTTTTCGAAATGCTGTTCCACCGTGAAGACCTGGGCGTCCGCGGCGGCCAATGCGGCGCGGGATTGCTCGGCGCGGTCGCCCGCCAAAAGCCGCAGGATCGCGTGCGCGCATTCCACTGCATCACCGGCACGATAGGTCTCGGCATAACCCGGCCCGGCGAAGGTGGCGGATGCGCCGGCATCGGGCACAATCAAAGGCGTGCCCGAACACAAGGCTTCCGCCAGCACCAATCCGAAAGTTTCCGCCGCCGAGCCGTGGATCAACCCATCGGCGCTGGCCATCATGGTGGCCAACTGGTCGGAGTCATTGATCTGGCCCGCGACATACACATTCTGCGCCCATTGCGCCCAGCGTTCCACCGAGGCGCGCAGAAAGCCGTCACCGACGATATAGAGGCCGATCTTGCGCTGTTTCTGGGCGCGGCTGACCGCCTGGATAAGCGTGCGCAGCCGCTTTTCCGGATGATGGCGGCCCACCGCGATCAGAAGCTTGGCATCCGCGCCCAGTCCGCAGGTCGCCAGCATTTCGCGCCGCGCTGTGGAGTCGTAAAACTCAGGCGAGAATTTGCTTCGTTCCACGCCGAACGGCGCGACCTGGATATTTTCCAGGCCGAATCCGGAGAAACGCTCTTTCAGCGCCGGATTGGTGACAATGGCAGCGTCGTACTTGCTGTTCAGGCTGTTCAAATAGCGCCAGAAGAAACCGAACAGCCGGTCTACCCGCTCCGGTCCCAGCAGACCGCCCAGGAAGGTCTGGGGGTAGACCGCCACCGGATCGGCATGCATGAAGAAAACTTTCACCGCCTTGCCGGGCCAGCGCGCCGCCAGCCAGCCGCCGCGCCAGGGCGATGAGCCTTCCACCAAATCGGGCGCGATGCGGTCCAGGGTCCGCCATACCTGCTGATGGTTCCAGAACATGCGATAATTGCGGTCGAACGGCAGATGCGGGCTTTTAATCCAGGCAATGGTGCCGCCGCGCGCCGCTTCCATGCGCGTCTCCGCCCCCGGCGCGATGATGGTCAGCTCATGGCCGAACTTGCCGGCCAGCGCCAGCTTCTGGTTGATATAGCGGCGCACACCGCCGCCGGTCGGCGAATAGAATTCGCAAACATCGACAATCTTCACGGCGAGGTCTTCAAATCAGGAGTTCCGCTCAGCAACGCGCGATAGTAGCCCAGCATCTTGGCCAACGTCTCCTCCCAGGAGAAGGTTTGGGCCCTGAGGCGCGCGGCCTGGCCCATGCTGCGGCGTAGATTCGTGTCCTGGACCAGGGAGGTAATGGCCTGCGCAAAAGCCTCGGCATCACCAGCCGGCGCCAGAAAACCGGTCTCGCCGGCCACCACAAGCGAGCGGCTGCCGGTGGCATCGGCGCAGACGGAAGGAAGGCCCGAGGCCATCGCTTCCAAGGTGACATTGCCGAAGCTTTCGCTGTCGCTCGGGAAGACAAAAATGTCCGATGAGGCGTAAGCCGTGGCCAAGTCCTCGCCTGCCAGAAAGCCTGCAAAAATGGCGTGGGGCAGTTCCCCTTCCACCAGGCCCCGGTCCGGTCCATCGCCCACGATCAATACCCGGTGCGGGACGCTGACACGGTTCAGCGCCGCGGTCAGCGTGTCCAGCCGCTTTTCCCGCACCAGGCGCGAGACATGCAAAATGACAACCTCATCCGGGCCGATGCCATGACGCGTCCGCCAGGCGGTGCTGCGCTTACTTGGCGTGAAGCGCGCGGTGTCGATGCCACGCGGCCAGGGTTTGAAATTGTCCCGCAGACCGTCGGCCAGCAGCGCCTCGCGCACCGAGTCCGACGGCACATAGACTTCACGGCACGAACCATAGAAGCGGCGCAGCCTGCGTGTGAGAAACCCTTCCAGCCAAGCGAGATGCCAATAATGCCTGAGATAGGTCTCATAGCGGGTATGATAGGACGCCACTGCCGGAATGCCGTGCGCGTTCGCCAGCGCCAGCGCGACATGTCCCAACAGATCCGGTACCCCGATGTGAATGATGTCGGGCTGAAAATCCAGCAATTGGCGTTTCACATAGCCGGCCATCCCAAGCGCCAGGCGGTATTCCGGCCGCCCCGGCAGGGGCATGGAAGGGACCGGCACGATCGTACCCTGATGCCTAAAGGCAGGCCGGTCGGCGATGGGCGCGAACACCAGAACTTCGACGCCCTGACGCTCCAGATAGCCGACCAGACGATTGAGGGTCAGCGCCACGCCGTCCGGGATATAATTATAGGAGCTGGTGACCAGCGCGAGTTTGAGGGCGCGTTTCCCGTCCAAGCCCACTGCCTACTCGATTTCGGCTCTGAGCACGCGGGAATAAAGCGAGTAACGCGGATCGCAAATGAAATGCAGCCAAAGCCGGGTCCAGGATAGTGACGGCACCAGCGAGTCGTAAAATTCAGGCGCCATGCGGCGGATGGCCGGCAACCTGTTCCAGGGAATGGAGGGAAAATCGTGATGCTCATTGTGATAGCCGACATTGAGCGCCAGCCGGTTCAGGGCACCGTAATAGCTGCCGGTTTCCTGATCAGGATTGAGGGTGAAATGCTCCTGGATCCAGCGGCTGCCCAAAGGATGCAGCCCGATGGAAAACAGCATGGAGGCGCCGAGATAGAGCAAAGCGTTGGCGCCGAAGAACCACAGGATCGCGACATCGAAGGCGGCGCTGGCGGCCAGGCTCGCGAGACTCCAGCCATTGATCACCGAAATGTCCTTGAGGCGCATCGGACGGGTCAGCTGGAACAGCGGGAACAGCAGCAGCCATAGGGCCTTGGCGTACCAGCGATTGCCGATCAGGCGGGCCTCCCAATTGCCCGCAAGGTCTGCGTCGGTTCTGTAGTCGCCCTGGCGGGCATGATGCGCCAGATGACAGATGCTGAAACCGATGGCGCCGGGGATCAGGTTGGGCAGGTCGCCGATGATGGCAACCAGATAATTGGTGGCGCGGTTCCTGAAGATCAGTCTGTGGGTCGCGTCATGAACGACGACATAGAGGCAGTGGTTGGCGAAAGCGCCGATGCAATAGGCAGCCAGCAGCGCGGCCCACCAATAGTGCAGCCCAAGGCCGCCCATGAAGATCGCAAGCGCGACCTGCAACCCCACCACGCCTAGCATGATCATCGCGGTCCAGGGATTGCGGCCGATCAGTTGGCGTATTTCAGGATGGGCTTTCAGAATGGCCAGGGTCCGCGCGGGATGCGGCTGGTCGGCGGCTGAGACGTAGAATGCCGCCGCCATAACTAATGTCCCGATTCTGAAATTTGCACGATTTCCATATCGAACTCCGGAACGAAATTCGGAATCGAAGGATTCTAGCCGACCATACGGCGCAGTTTTTCCAGTTCCTGGGCCACCGCTGGAACGGTTTCCTGGATCTGCTCTTCGGTATGATTGGCGGTGAGGAAGAAGCGCAGCCGCGCGGTGGTGGCGGAAACCGCAGGACGCACGATGGGCTGCACTTCGATGCCGCGTTCCAACAGATTGTGGGAGAGCATCATGGCCAGCTTGTCGTCACCCACGATCAGGGACGCGACGGGAGATTCTTCGTCGCCGCAAACATTCAGGCCGTTTTCGCGCGCCACCTGGCGGAAGAACTTGGCGCGTTCGCGCAGGCGCTTGGGACGGTGCGGCTCGCGTTCCAGGATATCCAGCGCCGCCATGGCGGCGGCGGTGTCGGCGGGCGACAGGCCGACGCTGAAGATCAGGCCGGGGCAGAGATAGCGCATATATTCGATCAGGCCGCGG
>Ga0207648_10004124_pt1 | contig 15029 bp, 9 predicted proteins | sample KBSMisM32_FD_184310 | JGI IMG/M metagenome (GOLD analysis project Ga0207648, IMG submission 184310) | Miscanthus rhizosphere microbial communities from Kellogg Biological Station, Michigan, USA - KBS Miscanthus M3-2 (SPAdes) (version 2) | ecosystem: Host-associated > Plants > Roots > Rhizosphere...
AGAAGCAGGCATATTCGATAAAAAGCGTTTTGTTTTTCATAAATCCATGGTACAAACGAAAAATGAGGTGGCATTGAGTGCATGGGTAAAACAAATGATACAGGATGAAGATGGCAACCTGTTTATTTTATTTGGAGGCAATGAACTGCTGTCATGGAACGAATCAAAAAATATCTTTTCAGCCGGTAATAATTTTTTTACCGCACCACCTGGTTTGCATATCAACTCTCTTGCCCGGCAACCGGGAACAAAAAAATATTGGATGGCCCTGAAGGAAGGAGGTATAGCAATATATGATCATGAAAAAAACCTGTTGAGTTACCAGGGAAATAATGCGGGAAATGAAATAGCGGTGCCCTTGCTTGCCAATGTTCCATCGCCCGGCAATTTGCATTTTGATAAAAAAGGCCGCGTTTGGTTTGATGGCTGGGAAAATAATACAGCCTATGTTTATTGTTATGATCTAAAAATGAATGAATTTATTCTTAACAAATATTCGTTTCACGCAATTATAAAAACATACTATGAAACAAGGGGATTTTTTGAACAAAAAGACGGAACTATCTGGGTAAAAGGCAGCCAGGTATTTGCCCGGTATCTTGAAAAAGAAAAATTATTTGAGCCGGTCTTTAACGGATATGTAAATGAAAGAGGCATTGCTTTTCGTGTTATCAACAACTTATCAGAGGATAAGGAAATGAATATATGGGTGGGAACGGGTAACAACGGAATATTCCGGTTCAATCCCCTGGCGGAATATTTTTCCAACATTACACATATCGACAGAAAAACAGGATTGGAAGGTGACGGCAGCCCGATTGCTTTTATAGAAACGAAAAATGAAACGATACTGGTGGGCATGTGGGGAGATGGCCTTTACCGTTATGATAAAAATTTCAATGAGATCCCGCTTTCTATAAAAGGCATTCCTGATAATAATGTTAAGCCGGTATGGGATTTCTGTTACGCGAACGACAGCAACACAATCTGGATGAGCGCACAACCGGGCATTTATTCTTATGATCAACACAAGGGTGCTGCCATATTTTATAATCCTGCTGCATTACAAAATGAAACTGTACGGGAAATAGCGGAAGACAAAAATTCCAATCTGTGGCTGGGTATGCAGACGCTTGGTGTATTTAAATGGAACGCTGCAAAAGGAAAAACAAAATTTGAAGATGGGTTGTCGCAATTTCCCCCTATTCCGCCTTCGCGAATAAATGTAATTACAGTCGATAGCAAAGGATTGGTTTGGATAGGTACATCCGGTGAAGGGGCTTATGTTGTGAACGCATCCTCCGACATGGTTGTAAAGCATTTCGATATAGATTCAAAAATTGAAGAAAGGATACCCGAAGGAACTGTATTCGCATTTTTAGAATACAACGACAGTTTAATGATTATCGGAACATCGACACGGCTTTTGATCTATAACAGGAATACAAAGACGATACTTCCGTTGGGAAACGCTGAAACTACATCAGGAACAATTTCATCTATTGAAAAAGATAGCAATGGAAATTTATGGGTATCTACTACCAGTGCGCTTTATAAAATAAATATTCATACAAAAGCTTTTCTTCGCTTCAACAGGGATGATGGCATCGCCAATGATTACTTTGTTCTTTCGTCATCCTTTGTTTTGCCGGATGGACGCATGCTGTTCGGGTCATCGGCTCAATTCTCGGTATTTGATCCAAAATTATTAATGCCTTCGACTTCATTTCCCGATGTTACAATTACCGATATAAAAGTGATGAATCAATCTATTCGGCCCGATTCGCTGACAGGAATAAAACGATTGGATCTTGGCGCTAATAATAATTCAATAGCAGTAGAATTTTCGTCATTAAGATACAGCGGTGCATTTCTTTTTCAATATAAACTGGATGGACTGGATAAAGATTGGAAAACGGCTGACCAGACAAACCAGGCGATTTATTCTTATCTCCCTTCGGGTGAATATACGTTGCGCTTCAAAATCCTGAATGCAGATGGTCAAAATAAAGAAGCAGACACGAAACTTTTTATTAAAATCAATCCGCCTTTCTGGCGCACGTGGTGGTTTTATTCGTTGATCATTCTTTGCGCAATGATTTTGTTGTATTGGTTTGACCGGGAAAGAATAAAAAGAAAAGTAACTATCCAGGCTATGCGCAGCAACATAGCAGGAAGTTTGCAGGAGCAGCTTAGTACCGATCTCAGTACAATCAATGTATTGAGCGAAATGGCAAGAATGAAGGCGGATAACGAACCGGAAAAATCAAAAGAGTTCATTGAGCAGATAAGAGATAAGAGCAGCACAATTATAGATGCGGTAGACGATATGTTCTGGAGCATTTCACCTGAAAATGATAGTATGCAGAAAGCCATCGCAAGGGTCAGGGAATACATTGATGGTTTAAACAACCGGTTTAATGCAGCCATCGAATTACTGGTTGATGATAACACAAAACTGCTCAACCTGGACATGCAATTCCGGTATGAATCGTTTCAATTATTTAAAGAAAGTATAGAAGGTCTCTTAAAAGCCGGCGCTAAAGAATGTAAAATTCATATTGCGCCCGATAAAACGAACCTCGTTTATAGCATTCAATTCGCTAATGATGGTTGTGATATGCAGCAATTGACAAACCTGTTGCAAAGTCAACGAATAGCGAAGCGGCTTGAGATTATTAAAGCAGCGATCCATACAGACATCAAGAAAAGCGTTTCATTGCTTATGCTTAAAATACCCTTTAGCAAATGATGACTGTATTAAAAAACTATTTTCTAATTTTAAATCAGAGGTTAACAGTGACATGAGTTATTACAGCGAACAGGTATCAAATATCAGCAATACAGTTTACCCGAATACTTATCTGGTGGACCAGGTAAGGCGATCAAAATACTTTATTGATATTCATTTTGCTGAGAACATCACTATTAAAAGCATTGCCTGTTCTGCGTTTTATTCCAAATTCCATTTTATTCGTGTTTTCAAATCCTGTTATGGCAGAACTCCACACCAATACCTGAAGTCCGTCAGAATACAACATGCAAAATGCTTATTGAAGAAGGGAGCCAGTGTAAGCGATGCATGTTATGCTGTCGGTTTTAAAAGCACAACCGCATTCAGTGCTCTATTCAAAAAAATGACAGGGCATCCCCCATCTACGATCCTCAAAAAAGAAAAGCAATTTTGAAGAGGTTTAACCGTGAATCATTCCCGATTTTTATAAAGACATAATCACACAATTTTTTTTGTCCTTTCAATTCAATCATGTGTATGAAAATAAAATTAGTCAGCGTGTTGGTAAATAACCAGGACAAGGCGCTCAAATTTTATACAGAGGTTTTACAGTTTGTAAAGAAAACAGAAGTTCCGCTGGGAGAACACAAGTGGCTCACGGTGGTATCACCGGAAGAACAGGATGGCACCGAAGTGGTACTGGAACCTATTGCTTTTGAACCGGCGAAAACTTACCAGAAATCGTTATTCGAAGCAGGTATTCCATTAACTGCTTTTCATGTGGACGACATTCAAAAAGAATATGAACGACTGGAAAAATCGGGAGTTAAATTCAGTATGAAACCGACAAAGATGGGGCCCGTAACACTCGCTGTATTTGACGATACATGCGGCAATAACATACAGATCGTGCAGGTATGATTAAACTTCTATCATAGATACAGGAAAAGAAAAGCGGCCAAATACAGCCGCTTCTATTTCCTAAAACCTTTTTGATCAAAAAATCTTAATTGAGATATTTCAACACTTCATCACTCATCGGCTGTGTTTTATTATGTATCACCGTGATGAGATTGCCTTTTTCATCTAACAGGAATTTTGTAAAGTTCCATTTGATGGGATCAGTAAATCCTTTCTTTTCAGCTTCTTCAGTCAGGTATTTGAAAAGAGGAGCAATGTCATCTCCTTTTACAGATACTTTTTCTGCCATCGGGAATGAAACGCCGTAATTCTTTTTGCAGAATTCATTGATCTCGGTATTCGAACCCGGTTCCTGTTGGCCAAAATTATTTGCAGGGAAACCGACGATCACTAATTTGTCTTTATATTTTTCATATAATTTTTCCAGTCCGTCGTATTGAGGTGTATTACCGCATTTAGAAGCCGTGTTTACAATCATTATCTTTTTTCCTTTAAATGCAGAAAAGTCAATCGTACCACCGGTAAGGCCGGGTACTTTAAATTCATAAATAGATGAGGCGTGTACAAATACTGCAAGCAACAAGCTCAGCAAAATTGTCTTCATAACAGTAAAATTTAGTTTAGTTGTTAAATCGTAGTTCTCTTTCTCTTAGTTGCTAAGCTAACAAATTTGCAGCCAGAAAGTTGCTTAAATTAGATGTACGGGGTAAAATTGTCTGTTAATTAACCGTAGAATTATACCGGTTCTATTGTTTTTCATAACATCCAAGATCAGGATTGCCAACGGGGCGTGGGTTTCCATCGAGGTCATTCATGATACCCGCATCCATTCCGGCATTTAGAGCAGGAGAATTTTTGGTCCGTAAATGGAAATCATAATACCGTTTACTGACATCAATACTGTCGAATTGGGGTGATTGATTGTTGATAATGTTGGCGAGACTTATACCAACCGGGTCTGTTTTTACTTTCCAGAGATTTGAATCAAAGCTTGCATCAAATGAGGCACCGGCATCCTTTGTTACCACTACTTCATCATCCACACTTCCATTTTCACCCCAGAAAATATTATTGCGGAAAAGCGCTTTCAGATCTTTTGCAACCGGCGCATTGTTCACCGTAATATAGTTGCTTAGATAAAGTACCGGTTCTTTATGCAGGATAAAATTATTCGAATAGCTGGCGACCGTGCAGTGCGTAAACTCATAATTGCCGCCTTGCGCCAAAACAAGATTTTTACCACAATTACTGACCAGGCAATTGATTGCTTTTACACTTGAATTTAATGAAATGATACCGGCATCATATGCATTGTCAATAATCGTTTCATTCAATGTTACTTTCGGGTTGGCGTTTACGGATGGGTCCTGTACCGCTATTGCCTGGTATGCATTTTTTATAACTGCGTAGTTAAAAACATTGTCGCTGCTATTGGTGCGAAAATAAATACCCGGCCACGAAGCTGGGTAGTCCCTGTAAGGATCATCTAAACGATCGCCGCGAAAATAAACGCGGTTGATTGTATCTTTTTCACCGTTTACTTTCAATGTTCCGTCCACAACTACAGGCGCATCAGCATGTGCATACACACGAACAGCTTTATTTATTGTAAGCGTGGTTCCTTCATTTATATGCAGGTAGCCGAGTATAACATAGGGCAGATCGTTATCCCATGTTTCATTCGTCATTATTTCTTTATCTCTGAAAAAATGCGCATTCTGTCCCCATGCTTCCAGTTGTACAATCTTATTATTCCCATTATAATTTATCTGGATGCTATCTCTTATTACAAACGGAAGATCATCTACGTTTGGGTTAATATTTACCTGTACAAAAACATACAAGCTGTCGTTGGCCGCTATTTCAAGATCATTAACAGCTGGTCCGCTGATACCGTCCGCATTGATTGTATAAAATGACGAAGCACCACCCATGAGCGTAACAGATGAAAGCTTCAGCTTCTGGTTGTTTTCGTTAATAATTTTGAATGATTGGGTGACAGAACCGGCCGTTGTAAAAACCGTATCGTACTTTATTGTATCGGCGGTAAGCGCTATTGCTGCGTCAGGTGAAGTGATGAACGTATCTTTTTTGCAGGCTGCAAATAAAATAACAACAACGATTGTTAACCTGGTAAGGATTCTCATTCGGTTTAAAAAATAAAGATATTGTTTTACGCTGAGGCAACACAAAGTGTTGCTATACTCAGTCGTGTATTTTCTCCCTTTAATAGTTCACTGCCGCAAGCTTCGAGTGTAGCGCCGGTAGTTATTACATCATCCACCAGCAAAACATGTTTATTGCGCACCGCATCTTTGTTTTGCAATACAAATTTGCCCTCCATGTTTTTCCATCTTTCCACCCGTCCTTTCTTTGTTTGCGTTTCGGTATGTTGCGGACGTACAACCGCATCGTTCAGTACAGGCACCCGCATCACGGCCGCCATTCCTTCGCAAAGTACAGACGCCTGGTTATATCCCCTGCTTCTTTCCTTTTCGGGAAAAAGCGGCAATGGAACTAATACGTCCGCATTAAAACGCCCGGACTGTACTATATATTTTCCCAACATGCGGCCAAGCTGTAAACCCAATTCCTTATTGCCTTTGTACTTGAACTGATGTATTAAATGCTGCATCAACGACTCTTTGATAAAATAATACCCCGCTGCTGCATGTACCAATGGTAACCGGCCCCACATCATTTTTTCAACGGGATTGTCTGCATAGATGAAAAAATTCGTTTCGGGCAAAACTGCAGTACAATGAATACACAAAACACTTTCTTCGTTAAGCAAATCACTGCCGCATCCTGCACATACATGCGGAAATAATACATGAAGAATGGATTCTTTTATTTCTTTTGCGGTAATCATTAAAATTCTGGCTATAAGCAATAAGCTTTAAGCCATATGCTGCAATGCTCCTAAAACATACAGGCTGTTGCCTGTTGCTTAATTTATACTTTTCAAAACAAAAACTTATATACTTCTTCCACCCTGCTCATGGTTATTACCTCGATGTTGAATTTATGTTTTGACAATCCTTTCTGATTGTACTTTGAAACAATGATTTTTTCAAAGCCAAGTTTTTCAGCTTCAGCAATACGCTGATCAATCCTGTTGACGGCTCGTATTTCACCACTCAATCCAACTTCGCCGGCAAAACAAATATGATGAGATACAGCAACATCTTCGTAGGAAGACAGTAATGCGCAGAGTACGGCGAGGTCTATTGACGGATCTTCAACCTTTAACCCTCCTGCTATATTCAGAAAAACATCCTTAACGCCAAAATGGAAACCGCCTCTTTTTTCCAATACGGCAAGTAACAATTGGAGGCGGCGTAAATCAAAACCGCTTACCGTACGTTGCGGTGTACCATATACGGATTGGGTCACCAAAGCCTGTACTTCTATCAATAATGGCCGCATACCTTCGATAGTTGCAGCAATCGCAATTCCGCTTAACTGATCTTCTTTTTGTGTAATTAAAATTTCGCTGGGATTGATTACACCTTTCATTCCCTGGTCTGTCATTTCATATATACCCAACTCTGCTGTACTGCCAAAACGATTCTTTAATGTTCTTAAAATGCGATATGCATAATGACGATCTCCTTCAAACTGCAAAACAGTATCTACCATATGCTCGAGAATTTTCGGCCCCGCAATGCTTCCATCTTTGGTTATATGTCCTATAAGAAAAACCGGTGTATCTGTTTCTTTTGCGAAACGTTGAAACTCTGCCGCGCATTCCCGTATTTGCGATACACTTCCCGGCGATGATTCAATAAACGGCGTGTGCAATGTCTGTACAGAATCGACTATAATTAATTGCGGCTTTAATTTTTTTATCTCCTGGAATATAACCTGTGTGGATGTTTCTGTGAGCAACCAGAAATCATCTTCTGTTTTCACCGGCAGAATAATCTTTAACCGTTCTGCACGCATTTTAATTTGCTGTTCACTTTCTTCACCACTTATATATAATACAGTAACATCATTAAGAGAAAGTCCTAACTGCAGAAACAATGTTGATTTGCCGATGCCCGGTTCCCCTGCAATTAATACAATACTTCCGGGAACAATTCCGCCACCTAATACTCTGTTTAATTCTTTATCTGTAGTTATTATTCTTTTTTCTTCGCTGCTTTTTATTTCATGCAGCCGTATTGTTTTGTCTGCTCGTTTTTCATCATTATAATTTTCCCAGCCATTCGCTTTTGTTGATTCTTTTTGAATTAATTCTTCAACGAATGTGTTCCATTGATTGCATGAAGGACATTGACCAAGCCATTTCACGCTTTCATAACCACAGTTCTGACAAAAGAATGCTTTCTTCACTTTACTCATAAAATAAAATTAGGTCTTTCATTAACCGTTTCTTTATAGAAGATGTTTTAACGTGAAGAAAAAAGCAGGTGTATTAAAGCAAAATGAATGAAAATAAAGAGAAGTTATAAAATGCAAACCAGCATGTAATTAAAAGTAAAAAGGGCCAATCTTGTTGATTGACCCTCTTACTTACTAACCCATTAAATTCTTGCACTAAGTTACAAATCTGCGTCACTTTACAAAATAAATTTTTTCGTCTGTGAATAACTTTAGACTTCATTTTTAGTTTTTCGGATCACATTTCAGATTGACAATTTGCTTATACAAATAATTGAATATCATTCTATTAAATGACAGTTACACGGCATTCTTCTTTTATAAAACCTTGACAATTTGATGTTTGTTTACAAAATATTAATACAAATTCACGCTCAGCAACAGTTGCAATTACGCAATTATAAATGAGTTGATGTTTTTGTAAATTATTACAAATTTTTGTTTGAAAACTTTCGCGATTTTTCAAACCGGCGGGGCCATAAAAAAACAAAAACTGCTTCACTGAAATCGAAAGCACGATCAGCCGGGAAGATCTATTTCTTTGCCAATTAACCACGTGGATTGATCCTGTCAGGGTTCAACGGTCTATTGACTTAAATCAATAATTAGAAATCGGGGCAGCATTTCGCCTGTCTTTATTTACTATTATTATATTCGCACAAACCATTATATAAGGTTCTGATTTTACCGCCAAATAACATGGTTTGAAAGATCCTTCTGTTTTCAAAGAGTTCGACAATAAGTATAGCCCCGAAATCAAAAAATAACTTTTGTTACCAAAAACAGATATTGATATGTTCTAAACAAAATTTCGCTTTTTCATTATTGAGTTGCATTTTTTTTTGGCTGTATTTCTAATTGTTTTACTTTTAAAAAAGTACCAAAACCACACACATGAGAAAATTAACACTGCTCTTTTTGAGCATTTGTGTGTTTTGTGCGCTTGATACGTGGGCACAAAACACAGTAACCGGTCAGGTTACAGACGCAAACGGTCTCCCGATACCTGGGGCGACCATCAAAATCAAAAACTCTAAGTCGGGAACAACAGCAGCAGCAGACGGTTCATTTAAACTAAATGTACCGGCGAATGGCGTTTTGGTTGTCAGCGGAGTTGGGTTCGAAACAAAAGAAACTACTGTATCCGGCTCTACAGTGAGTATTTCATTGAAACAAAGTGACCAGTCGTTGAACGAAGTCGTTGTGACTGCGCTCGGTATCAAACGCGAAAAGAAGGCGTTGGGATACTCAGTTACCACTGTCGGCAAAGAATCCCTCGAGCTGAGAAGCGAGGGCGATGTCGGCCGTGTATTGAATGGTAAAGTTGCGGGCCTGGATGTTCTGAATACAAGCGGTATTTCCGGCTCGGGAACCAACATCAGTATCCGCGGTATCAGCAGTATTACCGGTGGGGCTTCCACTCCTTTATTTATTGTAGATGGAGTACCGTTTGATGGCGGAAACAACGCCAGTGAAGGTTTCCAGTTTGGCGGGGGTTCTACTACCTCAAGCCGTTTTCTCGACCTGGATCCCAACAACATTGAAAGCATCAATGTGCTGAAGGGATTAAGCGCTTCGACACTCTATGGTGAAGCAGCAAGAAATGGGGTAATATTGGTAACTACAAAAAATGGCGCAGGCGGCAAACTTCAAAAGAAGAAAGAAATCACAGTAAGCCAGTCTGTATTTGCCAACCGGGTATCAAATCTTCCGGATTACCAGCATACATATGGAGGAGGTTTCGACCTGGTGCCTTCAGCAGCGTTTAGCAACTGGGGACAAGCATTCACTAATCCTCCTTTGCAGGTTGCTTACTCTCCTTCCTTACAGGCTTCGTATCCGGACTTGTATGGTAATGGAGCAAAACAGGATTACAAAGATTACGCGAATAATGTGAAAGACTTTTTCAGAACAGGTTTGGTAAAAACAACTTCTGTAAATATTACAGGAGGTTCGGATAAAGCTTCTTTTAATGCTAACTATTCCTACATGGATGACCAGGGATTTACTCCCGGTAACCGTGTTTATAAAAATAATTTCGGCGTGGGCGGTACGGCGAAGCTGACGAACAGGTTTACGTTAAATTCAGTTTTCAACTTTGCTATAACCGATTTTCAGACCCCTGCCCTCGGAGCAAACAGTGGTGGCGGCGGACCTGATGTTACGTCAGTATTCGGTTACCTCATTTTTACTCCACGTAGTATAAACCTGATGGGGTTGCCGTATGAAGATCCTCTTACACATAGTTCCATCTATTACAGGGGTGGTAATGACATAGAAAACCCAAGATGGACAGCTGCAAACGCAACGAATACAGATAAGACCTATCGTTCCTTTGGATCGATGGGATTGAAATACGATTTAACGAAGGCCATCACACTTAATTACAGGTTCGGTTACGATGTGTACAGCGATCAAACATCACTGCAGGTAAATAAAGGCGGAAAATCGGGCGGTGCCAATTATGTGAATGGTCTCTATCGTACGTCGAGCATATTTAATACTATTCTCAATCACTTACTGTTCGTGACCTATAATGGCAAGTTGAATACTAATTTCAGCCTGGAAGCTAACGTGGGAGCAGATTTTGGGAAAAAAACATTTTCAAGGGATGGTCTGAAAAGCACCTATCAAACTGTGTACGGATTGTTTAATCACGGCAACTTCACCAGCCATGATATTTATAGCGAAGGCGGGGCACTTATCGATTACAATGCAGAAAAGATCACAGCAGGTGCTTATTTCCACGGAAGTTTGGGCTACAGGGATTATTTATATCTCACCGTTGAAGGCAGAAACGACTGGGTATCCACACTGGAAAAAAAGAACAGAACGTTGTTTTATCCTGGTGTAAGTGCATCGTTTATTCCAACATCAGCCATTGAATCACTCAAAGGTTCAAAGGCTATCAATTATCTGAAATTAAGAGTAGGGTTCTCCACGTCCGCTCACTTCCCCGATCCATACAATACAAGACCATCGCTGGCAATTGCAACAAATGCATTTGTTGATCTGAATGGAAACGTGGTAAATGTCGGTGCAATTCCAAACCGCTTACCAAATCCAAATCTGAAACCTGAGTTGCTGAAAGAAACAGAGGCAGGTATCGAAGGCAAATTCTGGGATAACAGAATTAGTCTTGACCTGACAGCGTATTACAGAACATCAACTGACCAGATTCTTGACAGGCAACTGGATCCTTCTACCGGTTCAACGGTTACACAGGTGAATGCAGGTTCAGTGGATAATAAAGGAATTGAAGCTGGCTTGGGTGTTACCGTGTTTAGAAACAAAGACTGGACATGGGACCTGAACGGAGTCTTTACGTTGAACAGAAGCAAAGTGCACGATATGCCTGATGATATCAAGCAGATTGTTACAGCAGGATTTACGAATCTTGGAACGTTTGCCATCAACGGACAACCGTTGGGTGTGTTGCAAGGCAACTATAGACAAGTTGATGCCAAAACAGGAAAGTATATAGTTGATGATAATGGATATTATCTCGGATCTTCTGACATCGGTATTATCGGTGATCCCAATCCGAAATATAAATTAACCGGTATCAGCACGTTGACTTATAAGAACATTTCTTTCAGAATGCAATGGGATTATACGCACGGTGGAGTGATCTGGTCAAATACGGTTCGTACCATGTTATCAAGAGGTTTGACAAAAGATACCGATTTCGACAGAAAGCTTCCTTATATTTTGCCGAATACGGTTAAATCCGACGGTTCACCAAACGACTACCAGCAAAGCGTTGATAACATTTATTTCAATGCCATTGGTTTCGGACCATCCGACGTAACAACATGGGATGCGACATTAATTCGTTTACGCGAATTATCTGTTTCATTCTCGTTGCCTGCAAGATTACTTGACAAGACACCGTTTGGTTCGATTTCACTTGTGCTTACAGGTAATAACCTCTGGTACCTTGCTCCAAACTTTCCAAAGTACACAAGGTTTGATCCCGAAAGCAACAGCTTAGGTGTTACAAACTATAAAGGTTTGGACTTATTTGCAGGTCCTTCTGCACGTCGTTATGGTGGCAGTATCAGAGTTACTTTTTAATGCTTGTTAACGCTTAAAATTTTTAGAAATGAAAAAATTACTAATATATCTTACAATTGTTTCGGTGATTGTGGTGGCCGGATGTAAGAAGTTCAACGATAAGTTTGATAGCTTATTGACGGACCCGAACCAACCTTCACTCACTTCTGCAGACGTTGATCTTTATCTGAACAATGTCATTTTAAACTTTGAAAATTTCCATAGAGCAGCTTCTGATTTATCTGATCCGCTGGTAAGACAGGAAACAATGTTCGGACCGACTTATTTCAACCAGTATGGTCCTACAAGTTTTGACGGTATCTGGACAACGGCTTATACTTCTGTTTTCAAAACAGCAAATACGTTGATTCCGATTGCTGAGGAGAAAGGTCAATATACACATTCAGGTATTGCCAAAGTGCTGAAAGCATTTACGATGATGACCCTGGTTGACCTCTTTGGTGACGTTCCATATTCTGAAGCAAATTTGGGGGTAGAAAATACAAATCCTAAAGCCGATAAAGGCCAGGATGTGTATGCTGCTGCGCTCGCATTGCTTGATGATGCCATCACAACGCTTGGAAAAGATGCTACTTCTTCTCCCGGCAACGATATCTATTATGGAGGTACGGCTTCCAAGTGGATTACATTGGCGAAGACACTCGAACTGCGTGCTTATGTGCAGACACGCCTCGTTGATCCGGGTGCCAAGGATAAAATAAATGCACTGATCGCAGATGGTGATTTGATCACGGATGAATCCAATGATTTTACTTTCCAATACGGTTCGAAGGCCTCTGCTCCCGATAGCCGTGATGGCCGGTATGTAGGCAACTACGGTACAGACAATGGCGCCGGTGCCTATCTTGGTACCTATGCTTTGTGGGCGCTTGCGAAAGAAAAAGGATTCATGGATCCACGCACCCGTTATTATTTCTACCGTCAATGTCTTAACCCGACAGATTATTCCGATTCCCGCTTACCGGATCAAACAACTTTGCAATTTGCATTAGCTTGTTATTATCGCGCAGTTCCACCATGGTATCCGGCCGGTTCTCCTTACTGTGTATTAGACGGAGGCTGGTGGGGTCGTGATCATGGAAATAATGAAGGTACCGGTCCCGATCTGCTGGTAAAAACTGCCTGGGGCGTGTATCCAGCAGGTGGTGCATTGGACTATGATCAGAATACTTCTATTGGTCAGAGTGCCGGTCGTGAATTAGGCGCAAAAGGATTGGGAATGGAACCTATCTTCCTGAGCTCGTTCACTTACTTCCTGCAGGCCGAAGCTGCATTAACGATGGGAACAGCAGGTGATCCGGAAGCGCTGATGCTGCAAGGCATACAGGCTTCATTTGATAAAGTTGCGGCTTTCCCGGGTTCTATCAATTACAGTCCGACTTCAGACACTGCTTTCCTGATTACTGATTTCAAAGTTCAGAAGTATCTTACTTATGTAAAGAACCAGTATGAAGCCGCGGCAAGTGATGATGCAAAACTGAATATCATCGAAAAGGAATTCTATATCGCGGCATGGGGAAATGGTCTTGAGCCATATAACACGTATCGCCGTACTGCAAAGCCTGATAATTTCCAGTTAACCGCGAACATAGCTGATCCCGGTGCTTTCATACGCTCTTTCTTTTATCCTTCAGTGTATGTAAATCTTAATAAGAACATTACTCAAAAAACTGTTACAAACGTAAAAGTGTTTTGGGATACAAATCCTGATAATTTATATCATTAATTAAAATTATTAAGACAATGAAAAGAATTATTTCAATATTATCAGGAATCGCCCTTTTGGTTTTCGGCATGTATTCCTGTAAAAAAGACAATATAAACGGAGACGCCAAACAATTGGTGGAAGGCTCCTATATCACATTGGAGAAGGTAAACAATGCGAATCTGAATTTCAGTGATCCTGCGGCTACCGTGTCCATAGATGTTAAGGAATATGGATCACCGGTTGCCAGTATAAACATTTACTTAGCTACCGGATCAAATACATTTGATCCCGCGGGATGGAAGCTGATAAAAAATGTTCCCTATTCCGGTGTAACGACATTAACTGTCAGTACAGCGGAGATCGCAGCTGCATTGGCTCCTGACGCAATTGAACCGGGAAACCAATACACTTTACAAAATGAAGTAGTGACTACAGATGGCAGGAAATTTTCCAATGCGAATACCCCTACTAACTACCAGTCACTGCCCGGTTACAATATGGGACTAAACTGGAATGCGACTGCAGTATGTGCTTTTGATGCCGCCTCATCTGCCGGCACTTATAAAGTAGTTACTGATTCCTGGGTGGATTACAATCCCGGTGACCTTATCACCGTAACTGCCGGTCCTGGCGACAATCAGCTCAGCTTCCATACTTATCCTTCTACTGTCATTGGCGAAAGCACGGATAATGTCGCTACAGTAGTTGATGTTGATCCAACAACCGGAGCTGCAACGATAGCAGAACAACCTACGGGAACTTATTACACCGGAACGACTGATGAAACACCGGCGAAAGTGTCGGGTTCAGGTTTTATCTTCTCTTGCACAGGTGGAATCAGTTTAACTATAGATATTACCTACGGTACTGACGTATATTCGGGGCAGACTTTTGTGTTGCAAAGACAATAGTTTTTCTCAATCGTATTTGATTCGAAGCTGGCCAAAAAAGGCCAGCTTTTTTTTGTTTGTTAGACGCAGGAGAAATCAATGTGTGATTTTTTTGCCGTAAAAGAAATAGCATTCATGTATCTTTTTCTTTCGATCATCTATATCCGATTACAATTGAAAAACCGTTGCAATTATTTTTATTTTTAATTTTTGCAATGGTCCTATATTTATATAGACGGTAATTACTTGCCATTTCACTTTAAAACCAAACACACATGAGAAAATTGACAATGCTCTTGCTGGGCATTAT
>Ga0207648_10004125_pt1 | contig 15026 bp, 12 predicted proteins | sample KBSMisM32_FD_184310 | JGI IMG/M metagenome (GOLD analysis project Ga0207648, IMG submission 184310) | Miscanthus rhizosphere microbial communities from Kellogg Biological Station, Michigan, USA - KBS Miscanthus M3-2 (SPAdes) (version 2) | ecosystem: Host-associated > Plants > Roots >...
CTGCTGCGCGGTGCCGTAGTGCAGCAGGAGCTCGCCCGGCCCGAGCGAGTTCGGCACCATCACCGAGATCGCCGCGGTGCTCGAGCGCGTGGAAAGCTTCATCACCACCGCCGAGTGCGCGAGCGCGCTGAATCCCAGGCCGCCGTACTGCTTCGGAATGATCATGCCGAGGAAGCCCTTGTCCTTGATGAACTGCCAGACGTGCTCGGGCAGGTCCTGGCGCTCGTGCGTGATCTCCCAGTCGTTGCACATCGCGCACAGCTGCTCGACCGGGCCGTCGAGGAACGCCTGCTCCTCGGCGCTCAGCCGCGGCGCGGGCGTCGCGAGCAGCTTGTTCCAGTTCGGCTTGCCGGAGAACAGGTCCGCGTCCCACCACACCGAGCCGGCATCGATCGCTTCCTTCTCGGTCTGCGACATGTCCGGAAGGATGCGGCGGTAGATCGCGAGGATGTGGTCCGAAACGATTTTTCTTCGGAGAACTGAAATGTTCAGAACCGCGGCGACGAGCACGAACAAGGTGCCCAGAACGATATTGGTCACCGGCCCGAAGCCGGCGAGGACGCTCAGGGCCCAGCCGAAGAGCGCTGCGGCGATCGTCCAGAAGAGGATCGGCAGCCCGAGGTAGCCGAAGGTGAAAAAGACGGCGATGACGCCAAGCGCGAGTCCGAGTCCGAGCATGCTGATCCCCTAGGCTGCTTTTTTGATGGAGCTCTTGAGCGGCGCATGCAGGCCCGCGGCAAGAAATGCGGTGAGACGTTCCTCGAGCAGGCGCGCGTCGTGACGGTCTTCCGGCTTGCAGCCGGCAATCAGTTGCACCGTGTCGGTGGCGGCGAGCGTGTAGGCGAGGGTGCCGAACATGAAATGCATGCGCCAGACCAGCTCGTCGCGCGGCATCTGCGGCAGCGCGCGCTCGAGCGCCGCCTTGTAGCGCTCCATGGTGGGCGCGTACATCTGGCCGATCAGCAAGCGCACCGCCTTCGCAGGCTCGGTGTAGGTGCGGCCGAGCAGGCGGATGAAGTTGCGGCCGCCGCCTTTGCCATCCTCGATCAGGCGGAGGCTGGGCCTGACGAACGCGCGAATGATGTTTTCTGCTGAAAAATCTTCAAGTCCGTCGAGCGCCGCGATGCGCTCCGCGTTCATTGGGTCGAGCCGGCGCCGGAACAACGCCTCGATCAGCGCGTCCTTGGAGCCGAAGTGGTAGTTGACCGCCGCCAGGTTGACGCCGGCTTTCGCGGTGAGCAGGCGCATCGAGGTGCCCTCGAAGCCGTGCAGCATGAAGAGCTCTTCGGCGGCGTCGAGGATGCGGGTGCGGGTTTCGTGCTGAGGCTTGACTGCGCGCAGGGACATGGCTGTGGACACCATTCAAACGAACGTTTGAACAGTATCACGGCTTTCGTGACATGGAAACGGCCTTGCGAGCGAAGGCCTTCCTATCCTCCTTGTTCTCGATCTCGTCGGCGAGCAGCAGGTAGAGCTCGGCCTCGTCGCGCGCCTTCATCGCCGCGCGCTTCACCACCACCCGGGCGACCGCGCCGATGTACTCGGCCAGGCGTTTCTCGGCGCGCTCCAGCACCTCGAGCGGGAAACGGCTGGCCGCCAGGGAGGTCGGCGGGTTGCTGCGCGTGGCGCTCTTGGGCTGCGAGGCTGGGCGTGATATGTCCGAAAACTTCTTTTCGAACGCGGTCTTGGCATCGTCGTCGGAGATTTCCTGCGCCACCATCTGCACCAGGTCGGCCTGGTCCGTGGCTTTCTTGGCCGCATTCCGTACCACCACCGGGGCGATCGGCCCGAGGTGCTGGGCGAGCGCCGTTTCGAGTTTCCTGAGCAACGCGGCGTCGAACGTGAGTGCCGACTTACCGGCCGCGGGAGCGCGTGGCGCGGCATCGAACGCCGGCACAGTCCGGGTGGTATTGGCCAGCCCCGTGCCCGCGATGGACTCGCGCCATTCCGCCACCGACTGGGGGCGCTCGTCCTCGTTGGGCGCGAGCGCCCAGTCGATTGCCGCGAGGAACTCTTGCCGGTAGAGGGCGCGGTCGGCGGACTGCAGCGCGCTCGGCATGGTGTCGGCCTTGATACGCGCCGCCGCTTCGTGCGGCTTGTTGCCGGTGATCATCCAGTAGAGCACGCCGGCGAGCGCGTAGAGGTCGCTCCATGGGCCCTGGTTGCCCTTGTTGTGGTACTGCTCGAACGGCGCGAAGCCGGGCGAAACGATGGTGGTCAGGTCGCCGGTGCGCATGCGCGCGGCGCCGAAGTCGAGCAGCACCGGGCTGCCGTCCTCGCGGATATAGATATTGCCGGGCTTGATGTCGCGGTGCAGGTAGCCGGACTTGTGCACCACCTCCAGGCCGTCGAGCAGCGGGCCGACGATCGAGGCGAGCTGCGGCTGCGTGAGTGGCCGCCGCGCGCGGATCCAGTCGTTGAGCGGCGCGCCCTCGACGAACTCCATCACCATGTAGGCGGTCCCGTTCGCCTCGAAGAAGCGCATCACGCGCACGATGTTCGGGTGGCGGAAGGAAGCCACCACGCGCGATTCATCGAGGAAGCGCTGCTTGCCCCAGCCGAAGTGCTCGGCGTTATCGGGCGAGCGTGGGCTGATCGAATGGTCGGCGCCGCGCGTCGCGACGTCGTCGGGCAGATACTCCTTGACCGCGACCTTCAGGTTGAGGTTGCCGTCGAGCGCGAGGTAGGTCAGCCCGAAGCCGCCGACCCCGAGCACCTTTTCGATCCGGTACTCCTGCAGGGCGTAGCCAGCGGGGAGGGCATTCGTTGCCATTAGTTCTTACCGCTGAATGCCTTTCGTTCCGCTGCGTCTTCGATCTCCGCCGCCAGCAGCAGATAAAGCTCCGCTTCGTCGCGCGCGTTCACCGCAGCGCGCTTCACCACCACGCGCGCGACCGGCCCGAGGTATTGCGCGAGCCGGTGCTCGGCCTCGGCCAGGATTTCGGGCGAGAAGTGCGCGGCGACCGGATTCGCCGCGGGGCCGCTGGCCGGCTGCGAACGCACCCACGAAACGTCGGAAAACTTCTTCTGGAACGCGGCCTTCGCTGCGTCAGGGATCTCCCACGCCAGCAGCCGAACGAGCTCCTCTAGCGTGGGGGCGGTTTTCGCGGCGTCGTGCACGGCGACGCGCGCCATGGGACCGAGGTGCTGCGCCAGCGCCGCTTCCAGCTCCTTCAGCAGTGCCGGGTCAAATGCCATTAGCCCTTGTCGATCAGGCTAATGGCTTTTTCCAGGCTGCGGCGCATGCGGTTGAACGCCTGGCCGAGCTGCGATACCTCGTCCTTGCCCTTGGCCGGCAGCTCGGCGATATCGACCTTGCCGCGCGAGATCTGGTCGGCCGCCTCGGACAGCTGGGTGATCGGCTGCACGATCAGCGCCGTCAGCATCATGTTCAGCAGCACGAACAGCACCGCGAACACCACTGTCAGCGAGCTCATGAAGGTGACGAAGGCGCGGTTCGCGTTGCGGATCGGCAGGCCCATCGGCACCGACACGACCTGCGCACCGACCACCTCGTTCAGCTTCCAGCCGAAGCCGTTGCTCGAGCCGTAAATCTTCACCATCGAGGCCGGCGCCATCTCGGCCGAGGTGTGGCAGGAGAGGCAGGCGGGGTCCTTGATCTGCAGCGGCCGCGCGAGATAGAGCGAGCGCCCGGTGGGCGTCTCGCGCATGCCCGAGATCTCGGTCTGCGACGGGTCGCCGCGGAACACTCGCACGATGTCGTTCTCCCATTCCACCGCGCGGTTGCGCGGATTGGTGGGATTGAGCGTGGCTTCCTTGTAGGCGTAGTCCGGATACTTCTTCTGCAGCAGCGTCATGATCTCGGTCGCGCCGAACGCCGGCACGCTCTGCGGCAGGAACTTGTCGGGATCGACCGCGAGGTTGGGCCGCACCTGGCCGACGGTGTAGCTGCGCATCGAGAGCGCCGCCTCCATCATCACGCCCGCGTTGCGCAGCACCTCTTCGCGCGCGTTGCGGTGAAGCAGTTCATAGGAAACGTAGCCGGTGACGCCGAGGCCGGTGACAAAGACCGCGAGCAGCACCAGGTTGAATTTCAGTCGAAGGCCCATATTGTTAGCTCTCCCTTGTAGACGGCGAATATACGTCAGTCCGCGTAGGTCGGATGCGCCGTGTATTCGCTTACAGCGTGACGGATTCCTCGATAATCACCGTTAATGGCAGATAGCGCCGCTCCGAAGCAACGGCTCCGCCGCAACGAATGGAAGGCCGTCGGCACGCTGCTGCCCTACTTGTGGGAATACAAGTGGCGCGTGGTGATCGCGCTTGCCTTCCTCGTGATCGCGAAGCTGGCCAATGTCGCCGTGCCGCTGGTGATGAAGGAGGTCGTGGATGGCCTCGATTCCCGGCTGCAATTGGTGGCGGTGCCGGTAGCGTTGCTTGCCATGTACGGCATCCTGCGCTTCTCGACCACGCTGTTCCAGGAGCTGCGCGACGTGGTGTTCGTGCGCGTCGCGCAGCGCGCGATGCGGCGCGTGGCGCTCGGCGTATTCCGCCACCTGCACAGCCTGAGCCTGCGTTTCCACCTCGACCGCCAGACCGGCGGCATGACGCGGGACATCGAGCGCGGCACCAACGGCATCTCGACGCTGCTTTCCTACCTGCTGTTCTCGATCCTGCCGGTCATCCTCGAGTTCGCCCTGGTCGCGGCGGTGCTGCTCGGGCGCTTCGACTGGCGCTTTGCCGCGGTCACCTTCGGCGCCGTTGCGGTCTACATCCTGTTCACGGTGCTGATCACCGAGTGGCGCATGGAGATCCGCCGCCGCGCGAACGAACTCGACTCGCGTGCCAGCACACGCGCCATCGACAGCCTGCTCAACTACGAGACCGTGAAGTACTTCGGCAACGAGGAGTTCGAGGCGCGGCGCTACGACGAGAACTTGCGCAAGTACGAGGATGCCGCGACACGCAGCGAGTCCTCGCTTGGCCTGCTCAACATCGGCCAGAGCCTGATCATCGCCGCGGCCGTCACGGCGCTAATGCTGCTCGCGGCCGAGGGGGTGGTGGCTGGCAGCTTCACCCTCGGCGACCTGGTTCTGGTGAACGGCCTTCTGATCCAGCTCTACATTCCGCTGAACGTTCTCGGCATGGTGTACCGGAACATCAAGCAGTCGCTCCTCGACATGGACCGCATGTTCCGGCTGCTGTCGGAGAACCGCGAGATCGAGGACCGCCCGGGCGCGATGGTACTGCCGGGCGGCCCCGCCACCGTGGCGTTCCGCGACGTGGATTTCTTCTACGTGAAGGATCGGCAGATCCTTTCCGGCGTCTCGTTCTCGATTGAGGCAGGTCAGCGCGTCGCGGTGGTCGGACATTCGGGATCCGGAAAATCCACGCTCGCCCGGCTTCTTTACCGCTTCTACGAGGTTTCGCGCGGGGCGATCCTGATCAATGGAAAGGACATCCGCGACGTAAGGCAGGCAAGCCTGCGCGCGGCGATCGGCATCGTGCCGCAGGACACGGTGCTGTTCAACGACACCATCCTCTACAACATCCGGTACGGGCGCACCGACGCGACCGAGGACGAAGTGATGGAGGCAGCGCGCGCCGCGCACATCCACGACTTCATCCAGTCGCTGCCACAGAAATACGAGACCCCGGTGGGCGAGCGCGGCCTCAAGCTTTCCGGCGGCGAGAAACAACGCGTTGCGATCGCCCGCGCGCTGCTGAAAAACCCGCGCATCCTGATCTTCGACGAGGCCACTTCGGCACTGGACTCCCGTGCCGAGAAGGCCATCCAGGCGGAGCTCGAGCGCATCGCGCTCGGCCGGACCACGCTGGTGATCGCCCACCGCCTCTCCACGGTGATGGACGCGGACCAGATCCTGGTGCTGAGCCACGGGCGCATCCTGGAGCGCGGGTCGCATATGCAACTACTTGAGTTAAAAGGAGAATACGCCAGGATGTGGGCCCTGCAGCAAGAGCAGGCGCAAGCCGAGCAGGTATTGGCCCGAACGGCGGTCGACTAGGGCAAAGGGCGACACCGACGCCGCCGCCCGACAGTGAACTATCTCACGCTGATTCTAAAAATGTGTGCCTAAGCACTGTTTTGGTTGCGTATTTTTTAAAGCGTAGAGTAGACTGCGACAACTCCATGTGCCGTTCAGTACATGGACAAAACAAAACGGTCGTCGCAGGTAGAGGGAGAAGATTCGCCGTATGCAACGCAAACTGCACCCGCTCGAAGGCATCGTCGCCATGTGCGCGCTGGTCTTCGTGCTCGCTCTGAGTGTCGGATTCGCGCAGGCAGGAGAGCCGCGCAGTGAAATCCGCAAGATCGCTCTCCGCTCCTCCTCGGCCCTGGTCCAGGACGCCGAAACCGGCGAAGTGGTCTACGGCAAGAACGCCGAAGTGGTGGTTCCGATCGCCTCCATCACCAAGCTGATGACCGCCATGGTGGTGCTCGACGGCGGCCTCGACCTCGACGAGAAAATCACCCTGAGCCGGGATGACGCGGTGCAGATGAAGGGCTCGCGCTCGCGCCTGCGCACCGGCCTCACGCTCACGCGCCGCGAGCTGCTGCTGCTCGCGCTGATGTCCTCGGAAAACCGCGCCGCCGCCGCGCTCGGCCAGAGCTATCCCGGCGGCCTCGAAGCCTTCGTCGACGCGATGAACGCCAAGGCCGCGCTGCTCGACATGACCGAGAGCCGCTTCGTCGAGCCGACCGGGCTTTCGCCGGCCAACGTCTCGACCGCGAGCGACCTCGCGAAGATGGTGCGCGCCGCGCATGAATATCCGCTGATCCGCGAGTTCTCCACCACCAGCCGCGCGACGGTGAAAGCCTCCGGGCGCCCGCTGCAGTACGGCAACACCAACGGCCTGGTGCGCTCGAGCTACTGGGAGATCGGCCTTTCCAAGACGGGATACATCAGCGAGGCCGGCCGCTGCCTGGTGATGCACGTGCGTCTGGCGGAGAAGGACCTGATCGTGGTACTGCTCGATTCGTGGGGCAAACAATCCCGGATCGGCGACGCGAACCGCCTGAAGAAGTGGCTCGAGAGCGGGCAGGCGCCCGGCCGCTCGAGCTAACCGGCTTTCGCGCAGACGTCGTAGCGGGCCTTTCGCGCCCGCAGAAGTCGCTTCCTCCCAAGTATTTCTACGATGCCGCGGGCAGCCGCCTGTTCGCGCGCATCTGCCGCCTTCCCGAGTACTACGTAACGCGCGCCGAGCTCGCACTCACGCGCCGCCACCTGGCGGCGATCGCGCGCTTCGCCGGGCGCGGCTGCCAGCTGATCGAGTACGGCAGCGGCGAAGGCATCAAGAGCCGGCTGCTGGTCCGCGCGCTGCGCCCATCGGTTTACGTGCCGATCGACATTTCCGAGGACGCGCTACGCGCCGCCGCCAGTGGCTTGGCGCGCGAGTTTCCCTGGCTGCACATCGTGCCGGTGGCCGGCGATTTCTCGCGCCCGATCGACATCCCCTTGCGGCGCGGCACGCCGAGCGTGGTCTATTTCCCCGGCTCCACCATCGGCAATCTGACGCCCGAGGAAGCGCACGCTTTTCTTTCGATGTCGCGCGGTGTGGCGGCGAAGATGATCGTCGGCGTCGACCTGAAGAAGGATCCGGCCGTGCTGCACGCGGCATACAACGACAAGGCCGGCGTGACGGCCGCGTTCAACCTCAACCTGCTCGCGCGCATCAACCGCGAGCTGGGCGCCGACTTCGACCTGCGCCGTTTCCGCCATTACGCGTTCTACAACCCGGCCGCGGGCCGCATCGAGATGCACCTGGTCGCGCTTGAGTCGCACACGGTGCGGCTCGGCCGGCATCGCTTCCAGTTCGCCGAGGGCGAGACCGTCCACACCGAGAATTCCTACAAGTATTCGCCGGGGGAGTTCGCGGCGCTCGCCGCAGAGGCGGGATATCGCCGCACCAGGCTCTGGACCGGCGCGCGGGGCCTGTTCGCGGTGTTCGGTCTTACCGCGTAGCGCCGCAGGCGCGCAGGTCGTCTTCCGACATCACCGGCTTGATCACGCAATCGCGGGGCGCGACGGGCGCGGCGGGCGCAGACGGTTGCGCTGCCTTGGCAGGAGCCGCAGTTTCCATCGCCGCGGCGGGACGCGAACGGGATGCGGCCGCGCAGACGCGCAGGTCTTCCTCGCTCATCACCGGCTTGATGACGCATTCGCGCGGCGCGGCCGGCACCGCCGGCGCCGGCGGTACGAACGCGGACGTCGCCGCCGCGGGCGCAGGCGTTCCCGTCTGCGGGCTGGAAGCCTGGCCCGGCGCCGAGCAGTTCCACAGGTCGTCCTCGGACATCACCGGCTTGATCACGCATTCGCCGCGCGGCTTCGATTTTTCGGCAGGCCTGGGTGCAGCGGGGATCGGCGCGGCGGGTACGGCGGCGAGCGGTGCGGCGCGAGGCTTGGGCGCTGGCGCGGACTTCGCCACCGGCGCGGGCTTCGCTGCCGGCGCAGCCACCACGGGAGCGGCGGCGGGCACCGCCACGGTCGCAGGCGGTGGGGGCGGTGGTGGGGGCGGCTCCGTCGGCAGCGCGCGCTCGACGATCGGCTCGGGCTTGGGCGCCTCCTGGATCAGCGCGACCGGGGTGCCGGCGAGTTGCTCGACGAACGCGACGTTCTTGTCGGCGATCGAATATTGCATCAGCAGACGTACGTCGCCGGCTTCCACCAGCACGATCGGCTCGGCCGAGTTCACGCCGAGCGCGGTGTAACCCACCGCCTCGGAGATCGACAGGGTGCGCGAGCGCACCGGCTTTCCGGCGACGCCGGCCATCAGGGCGTCGTAGATCTTGCCGCTGTCCTTCTCCTCGCCGATGTGGCCGCGCAACGCAGGACCGAGCGCGACGTTGTCGGCGAGCACGCGCGGATCGCTGCGCGTAGTAAACGCGCTGGAGATGTGCGACTCGGCCTGGACGGCCGGGGGTGGGGTGCCGGGAACCTGCGCCGGCGCCGGAACCGCCAGCGCAAGCCCTGCGACGAGCAAGGCGTGCGCCAGCGCGGGCCGCATCAATGGGCTCCTATGCGCGCCGCCGGCGGGCGGTGGCCTATGGTCCGGGAGATGCGCTCGGCGGTTTCCTTGACCAGCGGCCCCCATTGCACCTTCATGCGGTCGGCGGGCGTCGAGAGCGAGAGCGCCGCGACCAGGTTGCCGCCGTCGTCGTGGATGCCGGCGGCGACGCAGCGCACGCCGATCTCGGCCTCCTCGTTGTCGCTCGCCCAGCCCTGGCGCTGTATGCGCTCGAGGTCTTTCTCGAGCAAGGTGATGCTGGAAAGGGTGTTCTTGGTGTGCTCGGCGAGGCCGCTGCGCTTGGCGTAATCGCGCAGCCGGGCAAAGCCGTCCTCGAGCAGGAAGAGCTTGCCCGCGGCGGTGATGTGAAGCGGCGCGCGCGCGCCGATCACGTGCACCACACGCATCGCCGAGCGGCCCGAAGAGGTGCGCTCGACGTAGACGATCTCGTCGCCGTGGCGCACCGAGAGGTTCGCGGTCTCGCCGGTCTGCGCGTGCAGCTCGCGCATCATGGGCAGCGCGAGCTCGCGCACGCTGATGCGCGACTTCACCAGGTTGCCGAGCTCGAGCAGCCGCATGCCGAGGCGGTAGCTGCCGGGCTCGACGCGGTCGACGATGCGGTCGGCCGACATCGAGGAGAGGATGCGGTGCGCGGTGGAGGGATGCAGCCCGGTGTACTGCGAGATCTGCTTCAGGCCGAGCGGCTCGGGGTGCTGCGCGAGCACTTCCAGCAACCGCATCATGCGGTCGATGACCTGGATCGGGCTCTTGTGCTCGTCGTTGGCTGGCATCGGCGGGCCATTTTACCGCGTGTAGAATCGCGCGCCATGCCGGTGGTCACTTGCATCGAGGACCTGCGCGAGCTCTCGAAAAAGCGCGTCGCGCGTGCGATTTTCGACTACGTCGACCGCGGCTCCTACAGCGAAGCCACGCTGCGCGCCAACCGGGCCGACCTCGAGTCGCTTGCGCTGCGCCAGCGCGTCGGCATCGACGTCGACCGGCGCTCGCTGCGCACCACCATGCTCGGGCGCGAGGTGCGCATGCCGGTGGCGCTCGCCCCGGTGGGCCTCACCGGCCTGAACTGGGCCGACGGCGAGATCCTCGCCGCGCGCGCCGCCGAGCGCTTCGGCGTGCCCTACACGCTGTCCACCATGTCGATCTGCTCGATCGAGGACGTGGCGGGCGGCGTGACGCAGCCGTTCTGGTTCCAGCTCTACGTGATGCGCGACCGCGGCTTCGCCGCCTCGCTGATCGAGCGCGCCAAGGCGGCCAGATGCTCGGCGCTGGTGCTGACGCTCGACCTGCAAATCCAGGGCCAGCGCCACCAGGACCTCAAGAACGGCCTTGCCGTGCCGCCGAAACTCACCTTTTCGACCGCGCTGGATGTCCTGTCAAAACCCGGCTGGGCGCTGAATGTGCTCCGCGGGAGGAGGAAATCCTTCGGCAACCTCGAGGGCCGCATCCCCGACGCGCGCAGCCTCACCACGCTCTCGCAGTGGATCGCCGGCCAGTTCGACCCGACGCTTTCGTGGAAGGACGTCGAGTGGGTCAAGGGCCTGTGGGGCGGCAAGCTGGTGCTCAAGGGTATCCTCGACGCCGAGGACGCCAGGCTCGCGGTGAAGGCGGGCGCGGATGCGATCGTGGTCTCGAACCATGGCGGCCGCCAGCTCGACGGCGCGGTGTCGTCGATCCGTGCGCTTCCAGAGATTGTTGAAGTTACAAAAAATCATTCTATTGAGGTGTGGCTCGACGGAGGTATTCGCAGCGGCCAGGACGTGCTGCGCGCGCTCGCGCTCGGCGCGGACGCCACGCTCATCGGCCGCGCCTACGCCTACGGGCTGGGCGCGCTCGGCGAGAAAGGCGTGGCGCTCGCGCTCGAGCTGATCGAGAAGGAGCTCGACGTCACGCTGGCGCTCTGCGGCCTGCGCGACGTCAAAGACGCGAGCTCCGCGCTTCTGCGCGTCTAGCAAATCTCCCCGGATGCATCGCGTCCGCGAGCTTCCCCTCGATCGGCAGCGGCTCGCCTTCGAGCTCGGCGGCGATCAGCTCGGCCACCAGCGCCGCCCACATCAGCCCGCGCGATCCGTAGGCAAACGCGCCATGGACTCCCTCGGCGATCTTCCCCGCCACCGGTAGCCGGTCCGGCGCCACCGAGCGGAAGGCAACGCGGCCCGCCACGTTCGCGGCGTCGACTCTTGCGCCGAGCATCCTTTCGAGCCGCTCCAGGTTGCCGGCGTCGCTCTCGGCCCGCGGCGCGGCGTCTTCGTCGTCGATATCGTAGCTCGCGCCGACCACGCACACGCCGTCGACCGGCGGCAGCACCATCCCGCCGCGCAGCACCACGACGTGCGGCGCATCGAGCGCACCCTCCGGCACGTAGGTGAGCTGGCCGCGCACCTTGCGCAGATGGAGGTGCGGCACGGGATGCAGGTTCGGCGCTTCGGACGAGTTGGCCAGGATCACGACGGGTGCGTCCGGCATCGCGTCGACGCTTTTCCCGAAGAACGTTCTGAGATTCGTACAAGACTCGAGCTGAGCGGCAACCAGGCTGCGCGGGTTGATCCAGCCCGCCTGCGGAAACCACAGGCCCGGCGCCGACACGGGCACTCCGGCGTGCGCGGACGCTTCCTCGCGCGTCACATACTGCGCATAGTCGGGCGGCAACGCGAGCGCCGCGATCGCCTTGCGCTGCGCGGCTTCCTCCTTGTCGTCCCGCGCGAGCTGAAGCACGCCGCACGGATCCCAGCGAATGGCGGAGAAGTTTTTCCAGGAGGAAAGCGAAAGCAGGAAAGCGGCTCGCGTGAGCCGCGCGAACACGCTGTCGTCGGAAGTGACGATCGGATGAAAGGTGCCGGCGTGGTTGCCCGAGGCTTCCTGCGCCGGCGCTGCGTGGCGCTCATGGAGGTCGACCTCCCAGCCGCGGGCGCACAGCCGTTCGCAGATGGCGGCGCCGGCGAGCCCCGCGCCGACCACCGCCGCTTTCCTCGTTTTGGGAGCGGAAATCTCGGTCCCGGGCCGGGTGTTGCGTGCCACCAGCATTTCCCGCCGGCCGCCGAAGCCAGGGCGCTTCTCGACGGCGAAGCCGGTTTCTTCCAGTGCATGGCGTACCGGGCCGGCAACGCTCCAGGTCGCGGCCGTCGCGCCGGGCGCGGCCAGGCGCGAGACCGCGCGCAACGCCTGCGGCGTCCACATGTCGGCGTTCTTCGCCGGCGCGAACCCGTCGAGATAGATGGCGTCGGCGGAAAGCCTCAGGTCCTGCAGCGCCTTGATGTCGGCGATGAATAACGTGAGTACCGCGCCGCCGAATTCGAGCCGGTGCACCCCGGGGACGAGCACCGGCCAGCGCGCGTGCAGCTCGGCGGCCTCGTCGCGCACTTCGGGATACAGCTCATGCGCGCGCTGCAGGTCGGCGAGGCTGAAGGGATGCTTCTCGATCGAGACGAAATGCAGCCGGCCGCAGCGCGACGCGTCGCGCCGCCAGGCTTGCAGCGTGACCAGGAAATTCAGGCCGAGGCCGAACCCGGTTTCGAGGATGACGAAACGCTCGCGCCCCGCCCAGCGCGCCGGCAGGCCGTTGCCGGCGAGGAACACGTGGCGCTTCTTCTCGATGCCCCCGTCGGCGTTGTGATAGAAGTCGTCGAAACCCTCGCTGAAGGGGATCCCGTCGCGGAAGCGCAGGGTTGCGGGAACCAGGACCTCGGGCATGGCGCGAGTATAGAATCCTCCGCATGAAGCTCGGCATATTCATGATGCCGGTGCACCCGCTGCACCGGGACCCCACCGAAACCCTGCGTGAAGACCGCGAGACGGTGATCCTCGCCGACCAGCTCGGCTATCACGACGTCTTCATCGGCGAGCACCTCACCGACAAGGCGGAGAACATCACCAATTCGCTGCTGTTCCTCGCCACGCTGATCCATTCGACCAGGCGCATCAAGCTCGGCACCGGCACCTGCAACCTGTCGCAGCAGCACCCGGTGCTGGTGGCGGCGCAGGCCGCCATGTTCGACCACCTCGCGCAGGGCCGCTTCATCCTCGGCGTCAGCCCCGGCGCGCTGCCTTCCGACGCCGAGGCGATCGGCATCCTCAACGAGGACCGCAACAAGATGTTCGCCGAGTCGATCGACGTCATCCTGAAGATCTGGGAAGGCGAGGCTCCCTACGACATCGACCTGCCGGGCAACCGCTTCAAGGTGACCACGCGCAGCTACATGGACCTCGCGCTCGGCACCGGCGTCATGCCGAAGCCGTTCCAGAAGCCGCGGCCGGAGATCGTCGGCACGGTGGTGGCGCCGTTCTCGAAGGGCGTGATCGCGATGGGCGAGCGCGATTTCCATCCGCTGTCGGCGAACTTCCTGCTGCCGCAGTGGCTGCCTTCGCACTGGACGAATTACGCCGAAGGCAAGACCAAGGCCGGCTTCAAGCCGGATCCGGCCGACTGGCGTATCGCGCGCACCATCTTCGTCGCCGACGACGACAAGGTGGCGGCGTCCTACGGAAAGAGCGATCCGAAGAGCCCGTTCCGCTTCTACTATCACCAGCTCAAGACCAAGCTCACCAAGATGAACCGGCACGTCGTGTTCAAGGAGCACAAGGACCAGCCCGAGGCCGAGGTGACGCTCGACTTCGTGCTCGACCGCCTGGTGATCGCCGGCACGGTGAGCAAGGTGGTCGACCAGATCCTCGCCTTCCGCGAGAAGGTCGGCGACTTCGGCGAGCTGGTCTACGCCGGCATGGACTGGGTCGACGCCAGGCTCGAGAAGCGCTCGATGCAGCTCATGGCCGAGGAAGTGATGCCGCGCGTGAACGCGGCCATCGCCAAGCAAAGCGGCGGAAAGCGAGCAACCGCATGAACAAGCCTGCCGAACTGAAGCTGGAAATCGTGCCCGCGTGGATCGGCGGCAAGCCCGTCGCCGCCGCCGCACGGTATGGTGACGTATTCAATCCGGCGACCGGACAGGTCACGAAACGCGTGGCTTTTTCCGATCAGAGCACGATCGATTCGGTGGTCGCGGCCGCCGCGGCGGCGTTCCCCGAGTGGCGCGACACGCCGCCGCTGCGGCGCGCGCGGATCATGCAGGAGTTCTTGTCTTTATTGAAGAAAAATCAAAAACAACTCGCTGCCATCGTTACCGACGAGCACGGCAAGGTGCTGGCCGACGCGATGGGCTCGGTGCAGCGCGGCATCGAGGTGGTCGAGTTCGCCTGCGGCATCCCGCACCTGCTCAAGGGCGAATATTCGGAGAACGTCGGCACACAGGTCGACACGCACACGCTGCGCCAGCCGGTCGGCGTCTGCGCCGGCATCACGCCGTTCAACTTCCCGGTGATGGTGCCGCTGTGGATGTTCCCGATGGCCATCGCCTGCGGCAACAGCTTCATCCTCAAGCCCTCGGAGAAAGTGCCGTCGGCCTCGATCCGCATGGCGGAACTGTTCAAGGAAGCCGGCCTTCCGGACGGCGTATTCAACGTCGTGCATGGCGACAAGGTTGCGGTCGATGCGATCCTGAACCATTCCGGAATCCATGCCGTGTCATTCGTGGGCTCGACGCCGATCGCCAAGTACATCTATGAAACCGCAGCGCGTGGCGGCAAGCGCGTGCAGGCGCTCGGCGGCGCGAAGAACCACGCGGTGGTGCTGCCCGACGCCGACCTGGAGTTCGCCGCCGACGCGCTGATCGGCGCGGCCTACGGCTCGGCGGGCGAGCGCTGCATGGCGATTTCCGCGGTCGTCGCGGTCGGGGCGGCCGGCGATCCGCTGGTCAAGTTGCTTGAAAAGAAGGCAACGGCGATCAAGGTCGGTCCCGGCACCGAGAAGGACGTCGAGATGGGCCCGCTCGTCACCTGCCAGCACCGCGACAAGGTCGCGAGCTACATCGAGCAGGGGGTGAAAGAGGGCGCGAAGCTGGTGGTCGATGCGCGCAAGCAGAAGGTGCCGAAGGACGGCTTCTTCCTCGGCACCTCGCTCTTCGACCACGTCACGCCGCAGATGGAGATCTACAAGAACGAGATCTTCGGCCCGGTGCTGGTGGTGCTGA
>Ga0207648_10004126_pt1 | contig 15026 bp, 12 predicted proteins | sample KBSMisM32_FD_184310 | JGI IMG/M metagenome (GOLD analysis project Ga0207648, IMG submission 184310) | Miscanthus rhizosphere microbial communities from Kellogg Biological Station, Michigan, USA - KBS Miscanthus M3-2 (SPAdes) (version 2) | ecosystem: Host-associated > Plants > Roots >...
AGCAGATGGTCAAGCGCGACGTGCGCCAGGACCAGGATCAGGATCCGATCGCCGATGTCATGATTAGCGGCCTCCGTGCCGCGGCGGCGCTCAAGGACCAGTCGCTGAAGCCCCTGGTGAGCACGCTCAGCCAGGAAGATCGGAGCATGAGAGTTCGGCAGGCAGCGCTCGAAGCGCTGAAGGTGATTGGATAACGATGGCTGATGACAACAAGGCGATAGAGCCCAGCGCGCCGCCGACCGGCGCCAATCCGGCGGCGACGCCGAATACTCGCCAGGTGCCGGGCGGCGACGAACCGGCCACGGCGGCGGCCGCGGCGGCGACCGGCGTCAGCACGGCCCCCGTTGCGGGCCATGCCGCAAAACCGCCCGCGCCGAAACCACCGGCCGCACCGCTTCCTGACCTGGCCGGCAAGACGACGACGGCTGCTTCAGCCGGTGGTGCGCAGGCCAGAGCCGCGGCTGCCACGCCGGCGGCCGCCAAGCCGGCCGTCGCCGCCGGCCGCGATCCCGACGACAGCTCGCCGCTGCTGAACCGCCGCGCCTGGCTGGGCCTGGCATGGGGCGCGTTCTCGGCCGCGTCGGCGGCCGCGCTGGCCGCGACCGGCCGGTTCATGTTCCCGAACGTGCTCAATGAGCCGCCGCAGCAGTTCAAGGTCGGCTTCCCGAGCGAGTACGGGATGGGCGTGGACGAACGGTTCAAGGACAAGTACGGCATCTGGATCGTCCGGACGCCGGACGATCTCGAGCAGCACGCCAGCGGTTTCTACGTGCTTATCAGCGTGTGCACGCACCTGGGCTGCACGCCGAACTACCTCTCGGCCGAGAGCAAATTCAAGTGCCCCTGCCACGGCAGCGGTTTCCGGCTCACGGGCGTGAACTTCGAAGGGCCGGCGCCGCGCCCGCTCGAGCGCGCGCGCGTCGTGCTGGCCGACGACGGGCAGATTCTCGTGGACAAGGGCAAGCACTACCAGCGCGAGCTGGGGCAGTGGATCGATCCTGAATCGTTCTTAAAAGCGTAGGGGACAGGCGTAGTGCGGACCTTCAGGTCCGCGTCGGGCAGGCCTGAAGGCCTGCACTACTTGTAGAGGATTATGGCTGAAGCGAAAACCATTGCACCCAAGGAAGGCCCCCTCGTCCGCTTCTGGGAGTGGCTGACCGAGACGCAGGCGTGGAAATCCGTCTTCCGGCACGACCGGCCGAACACCGACCGCACCCGCGTGCTGGTGATGCTGTCGAACGTGTTCCTGCACCTGCACCCGGTGCGGATCCGCAAGTCGGGCGTGAAGCTTCGCTACACCTGGTGCATGGGAGGATTGAGCTTCTTCCTCTTCCTCGTGCTCACGTTCACGGGCCTGCTGCTGATGTTCTACTACCGGCCCACGCTCGAGTACGCCTACACCGACATCGTCGGCCTGCGCGAGCACGTGCCGCTCGGCATCATGCGCGAGATGCACCGCTGGGGCGCGCACGCGATGGTGATCACGGTGTGGCTGCACATGTTCCGCGTCTTCATGACCGGATCGTACAAGCCGCCGCGCGAGTTCAACTGGTCGGTCGGCGTGATCATGCTGGTGCTGACGCTGCTGTTGTCGTTCACCGGCTACCTCCTGCCGTGGGACCAGCTGGCGATCTGGGCGATCACGGTCGGCTCGAACATGGCGCGCGCGACGCCGTTCCTCGGCCACGAAGGCCCCGGCGCGCAGCTGTTGCGGCTGGGCGACGTGCCGCTCATCCACTCGGCCGACGATGCGCGCTTCGCGCTGCTTGGCGGCACCTTCGTCGGCGAGGGCGCGCTGCTGCGGTTCTACGTGCTGCACTGCGTCGGCCTGCCGCTCGGCATCGGGGTGCTGATGGCGGTCCATTTCTGGCGCGTCAGGAAAGACGGCGGCATCAGCGGGCCACTCTGAAAATCAGGAATTAAGGGAATTAGGAATTAAGAATTCGTCGAGGATTGGAGACTTATGGGTTTCCTGAAAGGGATCATCAACGCGGTCGCGGACCCGCGGCTGTTCTTCATCCTCGCCGTCGGCGCGCTGGTCGTCATGGTGTGGAAGCGCGAGGCGATTGCCTCCAACGCGGTCGGCTACGGCCTGCTCGGCGTCCTCGGCCTCTTCTTCCTGTTCGGCACCTTCGACGCGAACTTCCGGGCGATCGTCGGCAAGCCGGACAACGTGCCGATTGTCGGCCTCATCTTCCTGATGGTCTTCTTCGTCTGGTACTCGCTCCGCGAGGCGGTGCTCAACGACCGGCGGATCGCGGCGGGGCAGGGGCCGATCGAGAAAGCGGAGTCCGACCGGGTGTGGGTATGGCCCGACCTGGTCTACACCGAGCTGATCTCGTTGATTCTCTGCTCGGTGGTGCTGATCGTCTGGTCGATCTTCCTGAAGGCGCCGCTCGAGCAGCCGGCCAACCCGGCGAACACGCCGAACCCGTCGAAGGCGCCATGGTACTTCCTGGGGCTGCAGGAAATGCTGGTCTACTTCGACCCGTGGCTCGCCGGCGTCGTGCTCCCCAGCCTCATCATCGTCGGGCTGATCGCGATTCCCTACGTCGACAAGAACCCCAAGGGCAACGGCTACTACACCTTCAGCGAGCGCAAGGCCGAGATCACGATCTTCCTCTTCGGCTTCGTCGTCCTCTGGTCGTCGCTGATCGTGCTCGGCACCTTCCTGCGCGGGCCGAACTGGAACTTCTTCGGGCCGTTCGAGTTCTGGGACATCCACAAGCTCGCCGCGCTGACCAACGTCAACCTGTCGGAGTACATCTGGGTGCGGGCCTTCCGCACGGCGCTGCCGTCCAACCCGATGGTGCGCGAGTTCTTCGGGATCCTGCTGGTGCTGTTCTACGTGTTCGCGCTGCCGGTGGTGCTGGCGCGCGGGCCGTTCAAGACCTATCTCGCCAAGCTCGGCGCGCCGCGGTTCTACGTCACCGTGATGCTGTTCCTGATGATGATGTCGCTGCCTCTTAAAATGCTCGCGCGATGGATCTTCAACCTGAAGTACGTCGTCGCGATCCCTGAAATCTTCTTCAACATCTGATCATGGCTGAAAAGAAAGGCGTCGGGCACGCATACAACGTCGACTTCCTGAACGTTGTCTTTGCCGCCTCCAGCATATTCCTCTTCCTCTCGGTCATCTGGATGGTCTGGGACGACTTCGACCGCGACTGGAAGAACACGCAGCGGCGGTTCGTGCAGCTCGAGACCGAGGTGACGCGCCAGCAGCGCGACCTGGCGGCACGCGGCGTCGATCGCAACAAGATCGCCCAGCTCGAGGCGCAGCGAAAAACCGCGGAGCAGCAGATCGCCGCCAACAAGGCCAAGGTCGACGAGCTCGAGGGGAAGCTGGCCGAAGCGGACAAGATCCTGTACCGCGCGACCCTCGACTACAACTACATGAAGGCGACCTACGACCAGGATCGCTACGACTTCGAGACCGAGCGCCAGGCCGACCCGAACTCGTCGGCGACCAAGCGCAAGCAGGCGCGCGCGGAGGATGAAGCCAAGCGGCTGGCCGAGCTGAACGTGGCGATGGAGAAGGCGATCGCCGACAAGGCGGCAGTCCAGGCCGAGCTCGGGAAGTACACCGGCTCGGCGGCGGCGGCGCAGAAGGCGATCGAGGAACTGAACGCCGAGCAGATGCGCCTGACCAAGCGGCTCGACGTGATCGCGCCGAGCGTCACCAAGGACTATTTCCGCAACGCGCCGCTGCTCGATTTCATGGCGCCGACGATCAAGGTGCAGCAGATCATCCTGCCCAACGTCGTCGACGACGTGAACTTCATCCGCGTGCCGAAGATGGATCGCTGCGGCACCTGCCACCTGGCGATCGACAAGAAGGGCTACGAGAACTACCCGCAGCCGTACAAGACCCACCCCGACCTGGCGACCTATCTCGGCGGCAGCTCGCCGCATCCGATCGACAAGGTCGGCTGCACGGTCTGCCACGAAGGCATGGGGCAGTCGGTCAGCTTCCGCGACGCGGCGCACATGCCGAGCAACGAGAAGCAGAAGGAAGAGTGGGAGAAGAAGTACCACTGGGAGGAGCCGCATCTCTGGGACTACCCGATGCTGCCGGTGAAGATGACCGAAGCGTCGTGCGCGAAGTGCCACAAGGGGCAGGTCTTCATCCCCAAGGCCGAGCACCTGACCATCGCCTACGCGACGTACGAGCGCGCCGGCTGCTACGCCTGCCACAAGACCAGGGGCTTCGACGTCAACATGCGCAAGCCGGGGCCGATCCTCACCAAGATCGACTCCAAGCTGTCGCCGGACTGGGTGAAGAACTGGATCCGCAACCCGAAGGCGGTGAAGCCGACCACCTGGATGCCGCGCTTCTTCTACAACTCGAACAACAGCGGCCCCGAGGACGTGCCGCGCAACGAGGCCGAGATCAACGGCATCGTCGCGTATCTGTTCGCGAACAGCGACAAGCACGAGTTCGCGGTGAAGAGCCCGGGGCGCGGCGACGCCGCCAGCGGCGAGAAGATCGTCAAGTCGATCGGCTGCCAGGGGTGTCACGTGGTCGGCGAGGGGTCGCGCGAGGCGGCGGGGCCGCGCCGCACCTTCGGCCAGCCGCTCGAGAACCTGGGCAACAAGACGTCGTACGAGTGGATCTACAACTGGGTGCGCGATCCCAAGCACTACAACGCCGCCACGTACATGCCGAACCTGCGGCTCACCGACAGCCAGGTGGCCGATGTCGCCACCTATCTCGCCGGGCTGAAGGGGCCCGCCGGCGATGCGGCGAAGGCGCAGCCGGATCAGAAGGTCGTCGACGAGACGCTGCTCGACTACCTGAAGGCGGTGCTGCCGGTCGCCGACGCGCAGGCGCAGCTCGGGAAGATGAACGCCGAGCAGAAGCAGGTCGAGCTCGGCAAGCGCGCGATCAACCGCTACGGCTGCTTCAGCTGTCACGACATCAAAGGGTTCGAGACCGCGCAGCCGATCGGCACCGACCTCTCCGAAGAGGGGACCAAGCTGGTGACGCGGCTCGACTTCGCGTTCGTCACCGACATCCCGCACTCGTCCAAGATCGGCTGGTTCCGCACCAAGCTGCACGACCCGCGCATCTTCGACAAGGGGCGCGTGCTGCCGCCGCTCGACAAGCTGCGGATGCCGAACTTCGATCTCACCGAAGAAGAGAACAACCGGCTGCTGACGGCGATCATGAGCTTCCAGCGCGAGATTCAGCCGCCGGCGGCGCTGCCCTTGCGCTCGGCGCGCACCGATTACATCTACGAGGGGCGCACGCTCGTCAACCGCCGCAACTGTGTCGGCTGCCACATCATCGAGGGCGGCGGCGGCGATTACCTGAAGCTGGTCGCCGAGCCGTCGCTCGGGCCGCCGATGCTGACGCCGGAAGGCGCGCGCGTGCAGCACGACTGGCTGTACTCGTTCATCCGCGGGCCGATCACCATCCGCCCGTGGCTCGACGTCCGCATGCCGACCTTCGGCCTCGACGATCGCAACATCAACAACGTGATCAACTACTTCGGGTCGGTGTCGAACAAGATGGGGCCGTTCCAGACCAACGAGGTGCTGACCAACGCGTCGCTGGCCGACGGCGGCGCCGGCAAGCAGCTGTTCGAGCTGCTCAAGTGCCAGCAGTGCCACGTCCTCGGCGCGATCCCGAAGGATCAGCCGACGTCGAACCTCGCGCCCGACTTGCGGATGTCGCACGAGCGGCTGCAGGCCGACTGGATCATCCAGTGGCTGAAGAAGCCGTCCGACATCCTGCCCGGCACGCGGATGCCGGCGTACTGGCCGGATTATCCGAAGTCGTTCTACCCGCACCTGGGCGGCGACGCGGAGAAGCAGATTCAGGCGATCCGGGACTACCTGCTCACGTTCCGCGGCGGGCCAAGTCCGAAGGTGACGCCGGGCGCGCGCAACGCGAATAACAACTGACGCGTGCAAGGCTGGAAGGCGGGAAGGCTGAAAGGCTGGAACGGAGGGCTGGAAAGCTGAAGGGCTGGAAGCAGGGTTGAGGGCGGCGAGGGCTGGGCCTTGCGGCCTTTACCTTTCGTCCTTACTTCCCCGTTCCAACCTTCCGACCTTCCATTCCCGCCTTCCAACCTTGCGGCCTTCCATTCCCACCTTCCAACCTTCCGGCCTTCCATTCCCGCCTTCCCGCCTTCCAGCCTTCCAGCCTTGCACGCTCTATAATCCACCCGTGCTCCGGCCCTACCGCGGTCAGTTCCCGCGCATCGATCCCTCCGCCTTCGTCGACGCCAGCGCGCAAGTGATCGGCGACGTCGAGATTGGCGAAGAGAGCAGCGTCTGGATGTGCGCCGTCGTGCGCGGCGACGTCCACTCGATTCGCGTCGGCCGACGCACCAGCATCCAGGACGGCACCGTCGTCCATGCGATGACCGGCACGCATCCGACGACCATCGGCGACAACGTCACCATCGGCCACGCCGCGGTGATCCACGGCTGCACCATCGACAACCAGTGCCTGATCGGCATGGGCGCGATCCTGCTGAACGGCGCGCACGTCGGCGCCGGGTCGATCGTCGCCGCCGGCACGCTCCTGCCCGAGAACATGAAGGTGCCGCCCAAGTCGCTGGTGATGGGCAGCCCCGGCAAGGTGAAGCGGCTGCTCACCCAGGCGGAAGTCGCCGAAATCCAGCTCTACGCCGACCGCTACGTCGGCTACCGCCTCGAGTACATGGACGCGAAGTAAGATTTAAGGGTTGGCCGACAAGCAGTCCACGAAACCTCCCGCGGGTACCCGCGACTTCCTCCCCGACGACATCCGGCGCAGGGAACACGTCATCGGCGTGGTGCGCCGGATCTACGAGCGCTACGGCTTCGAGCCGCTCGAGACGCCGGCGTTCGAGAACATCGAGACGCTGACGGGCAAGTACGGCGAGGAAGGCAACAAGCTGATTTTCAAGATCCTCAGGCGCGGCGAGCACGAGGCCAGCGGCGAGGCCGATCTCGCGCTGCGCTACGACCTGACCGTGCCGCTGGCGCGCGTCGTCGCGCAGTATCAGAACGAGCTGCCGCGCCTGTTCAAGCGCTACCAGATCCAGCCGGTGTGGCGCGCCGACCGTCCGGCGCGCGGGCGCTTCCGCGAGTTCTTCCAGTGCGATCTCGACGCGATGGGTTCGACCTCGCCGGTGGTGGAGGCCGACATCCTCAGCGCCGTCTGCGAGATTCTGACGACCCTCGGGTTCGCCGACTTCGCGGTGCGCCTGAATCATCGCCGCGTGCTGACGGCGCTGCTGGACGCGGCGGGTGTCGCCGCGCCGCTGCATGGCGATGCGCTGGTCGCGCTCGACAAGCTGGACAAGATTGGCGTCGACGGCGTCGGGAAGGAATTCGCCGCGCGCGGCATCCCCGGTGCGGCCGGCGCGAAGGCGCTGGAGCTGTTTGCCGCCGCGCCCGAGGCGCCGGAGGCCGCGTTGCGCCGGATGCAGGAAATGCTGCCCGGACACGACGGCGTAGCGAACCTCGACGACATCGTCCAGCTCACCGGCGCGACCGCGGCGGCCGGCCGCATCCGGATCGATCCAAGCCTGGCGCGCGGGCTGTCATACTACACGGGCGCGATCATGGAGATCGCGGTCGAAGGGATCGGCAGCCTCGGCGGCGGCGGCCGCTACGACAACCTGATTGGCATGTTTCTCGGCAGGGACGTGCCGGCCTGCGGCTTCTCGCTCGGGCTGGAGCGGATCATCGTCATCATGACCGAGCGCAGCATGTTCCCGGCGGTCGTCACCGGCGGGGCGGTGGACCTGGTGGTGACGTTCCTCGACGACGAGTCGCGGCCGGAGGCGCTTCGCCTGGCGGCGGAGCTGCGCCGCGCGCAGCTGCGCGTCGATGTCTTCCCTGACAGCGGGCGAAAGATGGACAAGCCGCTGAAGTATGCCGCCGCGCGGGGCGCCCGGGCGATGGCGATTGTCGGCGAGAACGAGCGGCAGCGCGGCGAGGTCTCGATCAGGAACCTCGAGACGCGCGAGCAGCAGGCGGTTCGAACCGAGGAAGCCGCGGCATTCGTCGCGTCCCTGCAACCGTAGGGGCGGAGCTTGCTCCGCCCCTGACAACGAACACAACAACGAGAATGGCCGAACCGTTAGGCGAGCTCACGAGAACACACACCTGCGGCGCGCTCCGCGCCGATGACGTCGGCGCCGACGTCGTGCTCCTCGGCTGGGTGCACCGCATCCGCGATCTCGGCGGGGTCACGTTTCTCGACATCCGCGACCGCGCCGGGGTGTCCCAGGTCGTGGTCCGCGAGAACGACGCGCTGATGCCGATCGCCAAGAAGCTGCGCTCCGAGTTCGTGGTCGGCATCAGGGGGGTGGTGCAGCGGCGTTCGGCAGACACGGTGAATTCCAAGCTGGCGACGGGCGAGGTCGAGATCCTGGCGCGCGAGATCGTGCTCTTGAACGAGGCGAAGACGCCGCCGTTCCAGATCGCGGACGACGGCCCGGTGTCGGAGGACGTCCGCCTCCGCTACCGTTACCTCGACCTGCGGCGGCCGCGGCTGCAGCAGAACATCGGCCTGCGCCATCGCGTGGCGATGGCGATTCGCCGCTACTTCGACGCCAACGGCTTCTGGGAGATCGAGACGCCGATCCTCGCCAAGTCGACGCCGGAAGGGGCGCGCGACTTCCTGGTGCCGAGCCGCGTGCACCCGGGCGAGTTCTATGCGCTGCCGCAGTCGCCGCAGATCTTCAAGCAGATCCTGATGATCGCCGGCACCGATCGCTACTTCCAGATCGTCCGCTGCTTCCGCGACGAGGACCAGCGCGCCGACCGCCAGCTCGAGTTCACGCAGGTGGACGTGGAGGTGTCGTTCGCGCGGCCGGACACGATCTACGGGCTGATCGAGCCGCTGATGCCGGTGATCTTCAAGGAGATCGGCGTCGAGGTGAAGCTGCCGATCCGCCGCATGCCGTATGCGGAAGCGATTGCGAGCTACGGGTCGGACAAGCCCGATCTCCGTCCCGGGATGGCGATTCACGATCTGTCGGAGGTCTTCCGCGATTCGGAGTTCCGCGTCTTCAAGCAGATCATCGCCGACGGCGGCGTGGTGCGCGGCTTCGTCGTGCGCGGCGGCAACAAGTACTCGCGCAGCCAGCTCGATGTCATCGTCGATCAGGCGAAGCAGATGGGATTCACGGGACTGATCTGGGTCCGCCCCGGGGAGCCGCCGCTCTGCTCGGTGAAGGCGCTTTCAGAAGCGACGCTGCGGCCCGCGCTGCAGCGCGCCGGCGCGACCGCCGACGATCTGCTCTTGATGGCCGCCGGCAAGGCGGACGACACGTCGACGCTGCTCGGCCAGCTGCGGCTCGCGATCGCCAAGCGCGAGAACCTGCTCGACCCGCAGCGCTTCGAGTTCCTGTGGGTCACCGACTTTCCGCTGCTCGAGTATCACCAAGAAGACGGCCGCTGGTACTCGATGCACCACCCGTTCACCGCGCCGCACGACGACGACCTGGACAAGCTGGAGACGAGCCCCGGCGCGGTGCGCGCGAAAGCCTACGACCTGGTGCTCAACGGCTCGGAGATTGGCGGCGGCAGCGTCCGGATCCACAGCGCGGCAGTCCAGGCGCGCATCTTCCGCACGCTCGGGATTACGGAAGAGGACGCGAAGCTCAGGTTTGGCTTCTTCCTCGAGGCGCTCGAGTACGGCACTCCGCCGCACGGCGGCATTGCGCTCGGGCTCGACCGTATCGTCGCGATCCTCAGCGGCGAGACGTCGATTCGTGAAGTGATTGCGTTTCCCAAGACCGCAAATGCGGTCGATCTCATGGCTGGGGCGCCCTCGCCGGTCGATTTGAAACAGTTGCGTGAGCTCCATTTGAAGACCCAGAATTGAGCCAGATGAAGCGCATCACCGTTCCCGAGGAGGGGATCGAAACGCTCTTCGGCTCTTACGATGAGAATCTCAAGCACCTCGAATCGCTCTTCAACGTCCGCATCCGCACCCAGGGACACGATCTGCTGGTTGAAGGCGACTCGGCCAACCTCGACAAGGTCGACCGGGTGGTGGGGCAGCTGTCGTCGCTGATGCGCGACGGCCTGAAGTTGTCGAACGCCGACGTGAAGACGGCGTCGGATCTGGTCGCCCAGGACACGCTGGTCGACCTGCGCGACCATTTCCTCAAGGGCAGCCTGACCGCGGCCGGCAAGCGCCGCGTCTCGCCGAAAACCGTCAACCAGCGCCGTTATCTCGACGCGATCGAACAGAACGACATCGTCTTCGGCATCGGGCCCGCGGGCACCGGCAAGACCTACCTGGCGATGGCCCAGGCGGTGGCCTACCTCGTCGCCAAGAAGGTGAGCCGTATCATCCTGGCGCGGCCGGCGGTGGAGGCGGGCGAGAAGCTCGGGTTCCTGCCCGGCGATCTTCAGGAGAAGGTCAATCCCTACCTGCGGCCGCTCTACGACGCACTCTACGACATGCTCGACACCGAGCGCGTCGCCCGCTACATCGAGCGCGGCACGATCGAGATCGCGCCGATCGCGTTCATGCGCGGGCGCACGCTCAACGATTCGTTCGTGATTCTCGATGAAGCGCAGAACACCACCTCGGAGCAGATGAAGATGTTCCTCACCCGCCTCGGCTTCGGCGCCAAGGCGGTGATCACCGGCGACATTACCCAGATCGACCTGCCGCCCGGCAAGGTGTCGGGGCTGGTCGAGGCGATGAAGGTGGTGGGCTCGATCGAGGGCATCGCCTTCGTCTACTTCGACGATCGCGACGTCGTCCGCCACAAGCTGGTGCAGCAGATCGTCAAGGCGTACGAGGCGTTCTCGAACGGCGGTGTGGCTCGCGTGCCGGCGCCGCGGGCCTGAAGCCATGCCCGAAGGTGACGAACGCGGCGGACAGTTGCGGGTGACGATCAGCGACGAGCGCGGCCGTCCCCTGCGCGCCCCGGGGCTGGGCGCGTGGCTGCGGCGCGCCGCGCCCGCCGCGGCGCGCGGTGACGTCTCGGTGGCGCTGGTCAGCGACCGCCGCATCCGCGCGTTGAACCGGTTGTACCGCCGCAAGGACTACGCGACTGACGTATTGTCCTTCCCCGGCGCGCCGGCTGCGTCAGGCACGGCGCGCGCATCCAGCCCCCAGCCCCTGGCCCCCAGCCCCTTCCTCGGCGAGATCGTGATCGCGCGCGGCGTCGCGCGGCGTCAGGCGCGTGACGCGCGCCACTCCGAGCTCACCGAGCTGAAGATCCTCGCGCTTCACGGCCTGCTGCACCTCATCGGCTACGATCACGAGCGCGACAACGGCCGCATGCGCCGTGTCGAACAGCGACTGCTGCGCAAGGCGGGCCTTCGCGACGGCCTGATCCGTCGGGCGAATCCATGATCCCGCTCAGCCTGTTCCTGCTCGCCTGCGCCGGCGTCTACCTGGGCGCGATCGAGGCGGCGTTCAGCGCCCTGATGCGCCTGTCGCTCCGGCTCGCGGCAGAACGCACCAACCGGCCGGGCGGCCTCGGCACCTATCTCGACGACCCGCTGCTGCTCTTCGTGCCGCTGCGGCTCCTGCTCGGCCTGGTCACCGGTGCGGCGACCGCGCTGATGGTGTGGGCGTTCGGCCTGAGCCTGCACACGGTCGGCATCGCGGCGCTGTCGATTGCGGTGTTCGTGCTGGTGTTCGAGCTGCTGCTGCCGCTGCTGATTGCCGGCCGCGACCCCGAGCGCGTCCTCGAGGTCCTGCTGCCGACCTTCGCGCCGGTGGCTCGGGCGCTCGGCCCGATGACGCGGTGGATCGCCCGCACCGTGCCCAGCACGCGCCGCGCCGCCGCCCCCGACGAGGCGGCCGAAGAGGCGAACGAAACCGCCAAGGCCTACATCGACACCGCGGCGCAGGAAGGGTTGATCAAGAGCGAGGAACGCCGGCTGCTGCAGAGCATCGTCGACTTCGGCGACACGCTGGTGCGCGAGGTGATGACGCCGCGCCCCGACATCGTCGCCATCCGCGATACCGGCACCGTCGGCGACGTCCGGGCGCAGTTCCGCGAGCAGGAGTACTCGCGCTTCCCGGTCTACAAGGACTCGCTCGACAACATCGCCGGCTTCATCTTCGTCAAGGATCTCGTCACCTTGAGCAGCGACGACGATGTGAAGCCGATCACCGGGCTGCTGCGGCCGGCGGTCGTGGTGCCGGAAGCCAAGCGGGTGCCGGAGCTGCTGAAGCAGTTCCAGCGGCAGCAGACGCAGATCGCGATTGTCGTCGATGAGTACGGCGGCACCGCGGGGCTGGTGACGATCGAGGACCTGCTCGAAGAGATCGTCGGCGAGATCCGCGACGAGTACGACGTCGAATCTGAGCCGATTGTCGACGAGGGCAGCGGCCGGTTCGTCTTCAGCGGCAAGGTGAACATCGACGAAGTGGCGCAACGTCTCGACATCGAGATCGAGCGCGAGGGGTTCGAGACCGTCGGCGGCTACCTCTTGTCGCACCTCGGGCGCGTGCCCGCGAAGGGCGAGCGGTTCGAGCTCGACGGCCTGAGCGTCGAGGTGATTGACGCCGAACGGCGGCGGATCAACAAGGTGCGCATGTGCAAGCTGTCGCGGCGCGGGGCGGAAGACATCGCCAACGCGGGCGTCGGCGAGCGCGCGATGGCCGATCGGCGGCCGTCGTGAAGGCGGGCTACGTCTCGCTGATCGGCCGGCCGAACGCCGGCAAGTCGACGCTGCTCAACCGCCTGGTCGGGACCAAGCTGGCGATCGTCTCCGACAAACCGCAGACGACGCGGACGCGCATCCTCGGGGTGAAGAACTACGAGGGCGCCCAGGTGGTGTTTCTCGATACCCCCGGCATCCACCGGCCGCTGCACCGGATGAACGTGCGGATGGTGGACGCCGCCGTCGACACCATCCGCGAGGTCGACGTCCTCGGCCTGGTCGTCGATGTCACCGAGCCGCCAGGGAAGGGCGACCGCTACGTCATCGACCTGGCGTCGCAGGCGAAGTCGCCGGTGTTCCTGATCCTGAACAAGATCGACCTGCGGCGGAAATCGAAGCTGCTGCCGATCATCCAGCAGTACAGCGAGATGGCGAACTTCGCCGAGATCGTGCCGGTTTCGGCCACGACCGGCGACAACGTCGACCGGCTCGAGAAGGCGATCATCGAGCGGCTTCCGGAGGGCGAGCCGATCTACCCGCCGGACTACCTGACCGATCGGCCGGAACGCTTCTTCGCCGCGGAGATCGTCCGCGAGAAGCTGCTGCAGTTCACGCACGCGGAGCTGCCGTTCTCGACCGCGGTGGTGATCGATCGGTTCGAGGAGCCCGACGCGCCGAAAGGCCTGCTGAAGCTCTACTGCACGATTGTCGTCGACCGCGAGTCGCAGAAGCCGATCGTCGTCGGCCGCGGCGGCGACATGATCAAGCGGATCGGCGTCGCCGCCCGCGAGGACCTCGAGAAGTTCTTCGACACGCGCGTCTTCCTCGATCTGCACGTCCGGGTCAAGGCGGAGTGGCGGGAGGACGATGCGGTCCTGAGCGACATCGGCGTCGAATAGCCGCCGACGTATAATCGTTGGTCTGCCCGCATGCCGCTCTACGCCACCGAAGCGCTGATCTTGCGGACCTACAAGCTCGGTGAGTCGGATCGGATCGTGGTGTTTCTCACCCGCGATCGCGGCAAGAAGCGCGGCGTGGCGAAGAACGCGCGGCAGAGCCGGCGGCGGTTCGGCGGCGCGCTCGAGCCGCTGACCTACGGGCGGGTCGGCTACGTCGAGCGCGAGCGCCGCGATCTGGTGCGGCTCGAGTACGTCGAGCCGCTGCGGTCGCCGCTCGCCGCCGCCGACGGCGAGGCGCTCGGCTACGTCAGCTACTTCGCCGAGCTGGTCGACGAGTGGGCGCAGGAAGCCGACCCGAACGAGGCGCTGTTCCGCCTCGGCGTGTCGATGGTCGATGCGATGGTGAAGGGCGTGCCGATCCAGCCGCTGGCGCGCTACTTCGAGTTCTGGCTGCTGCGGCTGCAGGGCGTCTATCAGATCGACCCGCGGCTGTCGGCGGAGGCGCGCGAGTTCCTCGCCGAGGCGCGTCGCGTGACGCCATTCGCGCTCGGCGAGGTCGCGGTGTCGGCGCGCGCGCTGCGCGAGCTCGAGGCGGCGCACCGCTCGCAGATCGCGCTGCAGCTCGAGAAGGAGCTGAAGTCGGTGCGGGTGTTGCGGGAAATGCGGCGGTAGGCACCGGAATCCATGACGTTCCAAAGCCTGATCCTGAAGCTGTCCGAATTCTGGGCCTCGCGCGGCTGCGCGCTGCAGCAGCCGCTCGACGTCGAGGTCGGCGCGGGCACGATGCACCCGGAAACGTTCCTGCGCGTCCTCGGGCCGGCGCACTGGAACGTCGCCTACGTCCAGCCCTCGCGCCGTCCCGCCGACGGCCGCTTCGGCGAGAACCCGAACCGCCTGTTCAAGCACCATCAGTTTCAAGTGATTCTCAAGCCGGCGCCCGACGAAGTGCAGCAGCTCTATCTCGACTCGCTCGAGGCGTGCGGGATCAACCCGCGGCAGCACGACATCCGCTTCGAGGAGGACAACTGGGAATCGCCGACGCTCGGCGCCTGGGGCATCGGCTGGCAGGTGATGTTCGACGGCATGGAAATCTCCCAGTTCACCTACTTCCAGCAGGCCGGTGGCATCGAGCTCGCGCCGATCTCCGCCGAGCTCACCTACGGGCTCGAGCGCATCGCCATGGTGCTGCAGCGCGTCGACAGCGTCTACGACATCGAGTGGGCGCCGGGCCTGAAATACGGCGATGTCCGGCTGCGCGAGGAAGTGGAGCAGTCGAAGTACGTCTTCGGCCAGGTCGATCTCAAAGGGGCCGACTTCGGCGCCTTTCACCGCGATCTGTTCGACAAGTACTACCAGCTGGCCGGCGCGCTGCTCGACGCGCGCTTGATCTGGCCGGCGCTCGAGCACACGCTGAAGTGCTCGCACCTCTTCAACATCCTCGACTCGAGCAACAGCATCGGCGTCACCGAACGCACGGCGTTCATCCTCCGCATCCGGCAGCTCGCCGTCGGAATCGCGCGCGCCTACGTTGAAGGCGGG
>Ga0207648_10004128_pt1 | contig 15023 bp, 16 predicted proteins | sample KBSMisM32_FD_184310 | JGI IMG/M metagenome (GOLD analysis project Ga0207648, IMG submission 184310) | Miscanthus rhizosphere microbial communities from Kellogg Biological Station, Michigan, USA - KBS Miscanthus M3-2 (SPAdes) (version 2) | ecosystem: Host-associated > Plants > Roots >...
CCGCTCGCACCGGATTGCGGCTGCCGCTGCTGCGCGGTGGTGGGTGCTGAGGGGCTCGAACCCCCGACCTACGCCTTGTAAGGGCGCCGCTCTACCAACTGAGCTAAGCACCCATCGTTCAACATCGACCGACGCTCAGTTGAGCGCATCCTTCAGGGCCTTGCCCGGCCGGAACTTCGGGACTTTGGCAGCCTTGATCTTGATGGCCGCGCCAGTTCGCGGGTTTCGTCCGCTGCGCGCTGCCCGCTTGCCGACGCTGAACGTACCGAATCCGACGAGCGACACGGAATTGTTCTTCTTCAGCGTCGTCTTCACGCCGCCGATGACCGCTTCCAGCGCGCGCGACGCCGCCGCCTTGGAGATGTCGGCCTGCTTGGCGATGTGCTCGATCAACTCGGTCTTGTTCACGGGTATTCCCCTCCTCAAAGGATGTCTCGCATGAGTTCGGTGGTGGGCAACTTGCGATTCTGGCGTCGCGAAAGTCGAAACGATTACAGCCTTGCGACCCAGTGCTGTCAAGCGCGGAAGGCGATTCTATTCGCAGGCAATCGTGCGCAATCAGTGTGCCGACGCTTGTTTGCATGCTTGACATCCGGCCGCGCGCACCATAGGCCGCTGCGGACCACCCCACGCCGCGTCGAGGTGGGGCGAGTTGCCACCATTCAACGCGTACTCGATCGAACCACTAATGCCACGCCCCCGACCGTCAACAGCATGCCGCTCAGCATGATGGGCGTGAAAGCCTCGCCGAACAGGGCCCAGGCCATCAGCGCCGTGCACGGCGGCACGAGGTACATCAGGCTGGTGACCGTCGTCGCGGCGCCGCGCTGGATCAGCAGATAGAGCAGAGAGCTGCCACCGAGGGTCAGCACGAGCACCGACCACGCCATGGCGATGACCATCTCGGGATGCCAGACGATCGGCTCCGGTTCCAGAAGCGCGAACGGCAGACTGACAACGAAGGCCGCGAAGAGCTGGATCGCGTTCGCGGTGCGCACGTCGCACGGCGCGACGAAGCGCTTCTGGTACAGCGTACCGATCGTGATCGACAGCAACGCGATGATCGCGAGCGCGAGGTTGCCGGCGGTCACCTCACCGATCCCGAGCTTGCCGGAGACGACGAGGGCGAGGCCGGCGAGGCCGAGCACCAGACCGAGCCATTGGGTCGCCGTCACCTTGGCACGGCCCGCTCGTTCGCCGCGGGTCAGCCAGATCGCGGTCAGCACCGGCTGCAGGCCGACCAAGAGCGCCACCGTGCCGGCGCCGATGCCCGCCTTCACGGCCGACCAGACGCCGCCGAGGTAGCCGGCGTGCATCAGGACGCCGGTCGCGGCGAGGTGGATCCACTGGCGCGGGCTGCGCGGCCAGGCCGCGCGGGCGAGCACGATCCAGATGCCGAAGCAGAGCACCGAAAGTGCGTAGCGGATCGCGAGAAAGCCGAGCGGCGGGGCGTGCGGCATCGCGAGGCGCGCGACCACGAAGCCGGTGCTCCAGATCAGCACGAAGACCCACGGCATCGCACGCACGAGGCCGCGCGAGGCGCTCGTCATCGGCGGTCGCGGTCCGTCAATGCACGCGGGCGCGGATCTCGGGCAGCGCCTTCTGCAGGTAATAGACCATCGACCAGATGGTCAGGAACGCGGAGATCCAGATCAGCACGGTGCCCCACTTCGCGGTGTCGATCACGCCGAACAGCATGTCGTAGTACAGCAGGAACGGGATCGCGATCATCTGCACGACGGTCTTTACCTTGCCCACCATGTGCACGGCGACGCTGCGCGACGCGCCGATCTGCGCCATCCATTCGCGCAGCGCCGAGATCGCGATCTCGCGACCGATGATGATCAGCGCGATCACCGCATGCAGGCGATGCAGATGGACCAGCACCAGCAGCGCAGCGCAGATCAGGAATTTGTCGGCGACCGGGTCGAGGAAGGCTCCGAACGACGAGGTCATGTTGAGTCGCCGCGCCAGATAGCCGTCGGCCCAGTCGGTCAGCGCGACCACGATGAAGAGCGTGGTGCCGAGGATGTTCTGCGTTGCCGGCTCGAGGTTGAGGTAGTACACCCCGACGACGAGTGGAATCGAGACGATGCGACCCCAAGTCAGCAACGTCGGCAAGTTGAAGAACATCCGACGATTGTGCCGAACTCGGTGTTGGCGCTAGTTGTCGAGTTCCAAGAGGTTGCTCACGGCCGGGATGCGACTCATAGGCGGCTGACGGTTTAGAGCGGAGTGTGGCCGATGCCAGTTGTAGCGGTGCAAAAAGGGCTGCAATGCTGCTTGGCGCTGAGCTGAGCTGACATAAGGCCTGGCATAGGCCCACTCACGCAAACTGGTCTGCACGAAGCGCTCGGCCTTACCGAGCTTATGGCTGTTCATCCGTCCTCCTGCTTGGGTTTCAGGGCGTTTCGACAACCCCAGCCTCCCAAAACAGAGACGGATGAACAACCTATCGGTACGTCACACCTAGTCCAGCGTTCGGGGCTTGAAGCGGCGGTCGTCGTCGAACAGGAAGGTCTCGACGAACTTCCAGGGTCGCGGCAGGCGCGAGACGTCGCCGAACGGCGCCGCGCGGTGCACCGCGGCGGCGGCGATCTGGATCGTGTCGTGGGCCTGGCTCGGCTCGCGCAGCACCAGAATCCGTCGCACGCTGCCGTCGCCGTTCAGCTCGATCTCGAGCACCGGGATGGCCAGCAGCGGCTCCGGCACCTGGCCGATGTAGGTGCCGCTCGGATTGGCGCTGACAAGGCGCTGCGCAGCCTGCAGACGGACGTCGTCCCAGTTGCGCATCGTGCGCGGTGCCGGCAGCGCGACCGCTGTCACGGGCGCCTTGCGGGGGGCCTGAGCGGCATGCGAGGTTGCCGCCGGAGCGGCCACGACGACCGATCGCGACGACGGGGCCGGTGCGACGACGGGTGTGCTCCCGCCTGACGACAGGCAGCCGGTCGCCAACAGTGCCAGCCCCACGACCGCGGCGCGGCGTCCCCATTCAATGCAATGCACGATAGATCTCCTCCGCCAGGTCCTTCGAAATGCCGTCGACGCTCATCAGATCCGCCACGCTCGCATTGCCGACGCCGCGCACGCCACCGAAACGCTGCAACAGCCGCGACCGCTTCTTCGGGCCGACGCCGGCAATGTCTTCGAGTCGGCTCGCACCGGTCCGCACGCTCGCGCGGCGCGCCCGCATGCCGGTGATCGCAAAGCGGTGCGCCTCGTCACGGATCTGCGCGACCAGCATCAATGCCGCGGAATCCTTGCCGAGTCCGATCTTCGGGCGGCCATCGGCGAAGACGAGCTCCTCGAGACCGACCTTGCGGCCCTCGCCCTTCTCGACGCCGACGATGCGCGCGAGATCGATACCGAGTTCGGCAAAGACCTCGCGGGCGACGCCGACCTGCCCGCGCCCACCGTCGATCAGCACCAGGTCGGGAAGGCGCGCCTCGCCCCGGCTCGCCGCCTCGACGATCTTCGAGTAGCGGCGGACCAGCACCTGTCGCATCGCCGCATAGTCGTCGCCGCCGGTGATGCCCTCGATGTTGTAGCGCCGGTACTGCGAGCTCTGCATCTTGTGCGCCTCGAAGACAACGCACGAGGCCTGGGTCGATTCGCCCGCGGTGTGGCTGATGTCGAAGCACTCGATGCGGAAAGCGTGCAGATCTTCCACCTCGAGGTCGAGCGCATCGACGAGCGCACGCGTCCGCGCCTGCTGCGAACCTTCCTCGGCGAGCAGCTGCGCGAGCCGGATCTGGGCACCGTGGATGCACATGTCGAGCCACGCCCGCCGCGGCTCGCGCGGCAGGTGCTGCGCCGTCACCTTGACCCCGCTCTGCACCGACAACGCCTCGATCAGGCCCTTGTCGACCGGGTGGCTCAACACCAGCAGCGGCGGCACGCCGCCCTCCAGGTAGTGCTGCGCGATGAAGGCCTCGAGCACCCGCACTTCCGGCAGGACGGCCACTTCGGCATCGCCGGCGCCTTCGAGCGGAAAGGCGATCGCCTCTTCGACGTGCTTCGGGAAGTACGGCCGGTCACCGAGGTGACGTCCGCCGCGCACCATCGCGAGGTTCACGCAGGCCCGCCCGCCCTCGACCTTGGCGGCCAGGATGTCGGCGTCCTTGGTCGTCACGCCGGTGTTGTCCTCGACCGCCTGCTGGTGCAGCACCCGCGACAGCGCGCCCAGCTGGTTGCGGATCTCGGCCGCCTGCTCGAAGCGCAGCGCCTCGGCGTGCGCCATCATTTCCGCCTGCAGCGCATCGATCAGCTCCTGCTGCTCGCCCTCGAGAAACCGCTCGGCGTTGGCGACGTCACGGGCGTAGTCGGGCGGCGCGACCAGGCCCACGCACGGCCCCGAGCAGCGCTTGATCTGGTACAGCAGGCACGGCCGCGTGCGATTCGCGAACACCGTGTCCTCGCAGCTGCGCAGATGAAAGACCTTCTGCAGCAGCTGGATCGAATCCTTCACCGCCCATGCGCTCGGGTAGGGGCCGAAGTAACGATGGCGTCGGTCGACCGCGCCGCGGTAGTAGGCCACTCTTGGATACGCCGCAGCGACCGGGCCGGTCCCGGCCGAGGCAGCAGCAGCGCTCGGCGCGGTGATCTTCAGATACGGGTAGCTCTTGTCGTCGATGAAGCGGATGTTGAAGCGCGGCGCGAGCGTCTTGATCAGGTTGTTCTCGAGCAGCAGCGCCTCGGCTTCCGAGCGAACGACGGTCGTTTCCATCCGTGCGATCCGCGAGACCATGTGGCTGATCCGGACGCCGTCGTAGCCGGTGTGCGACTTCTGGAAGTAGCTCGAGACCCGCTTCTTCAGATCGCGCGCCTTGCCGACATAAAGCACGGTGTCGTCGGCGTCGAAGTAGCGGTACACGCCGGGCCGGTTCGGCAGCGCGGCCACCTGCGCGAGCAGGCGTTCGCGGCTGTCCGGCGTCGGCGGCGCGGAGCGCGGTGGCGGCTCGCCCTGCGAGACTGCGGCGTCGTTCATCTTCCAAAGATTGTGCCGTGCGCCTGCGGTCCAAGACCCTGCTGCCGGCGACGCCAATAATCGATCGATGCGCTGGGATGTGTTCTGCAAGGTGGTCGATCATCACGGCGATGTCGGGGTGGCCTGGCGCCTCGCCGCCGATCTGGCGGCGCGCGGCGAATCGGTCCGCTTTCATCTCGACGATCGGCGCGCGCTCGACTGGATGGCGCCGGACGGAGCAGCTGGTGTAAGCGTTGCGGGTTGGTCGGCCGCTGGCGATAGCGGCGCCGATGTCGTCGTCGAGACGTTCGGCTGCGGGTTGCCCTCCGCCTATGCCGCCGGCCTGCCGCGCGAACATCCGCCGGCCTGGATCGACGTCGAATACCTCAGCGCCGAACCTTATGTCGAGCGCAGCCACGGCCTGCCGTCCCCGCAGTTCGATGGCCCGGCCGCCGGCCTGCGTCGCTGGTTCTTCTACCCCGGCTTCACGTCGCGCACCGGCGGGCTGCTGCGCGAAAGCGATCTGGCCGAGCGGCAACGGCGCTTCGAAGCGTGGACGTGGCTGCGCTCCCTCCGACTCAGCGATGAAGCCGCTGCCCACGAGCGCGTGGTCAGCCTGTTCTGCTACGAGAACGACCGCCTCGAATCGCTGCTCGACACGCTCGCCGCCGAGCCGACCCTGTTGCTGACGGTCGCCGGCATTGCCGCCGAACAGGTTGGAGCGGCCCTCGGCGCGAGCCGCCGACGCGGCGGGCTCCGCGCGGTCGCATTGCCGCTCCTCACCCAGCGTGATTACGACCACCTGCTGTGGTCGTGCGACCTCAACTTCGTTCGTGGCGAGGACTCGTTCGTGCGCGCGCAATGGGCCGGCGCGCCATTCGTCTGGCAGGCCTATCGGCAGACCGATGGCGCCCACGAGCGCAAGCTCGAGGCCTTTCTCGATCGGTACTTCGACGGCACGCCGACTGCCGCGGATCCGTCGATCCGGGCCCTGTTCCGGGCCTGGAACGGCTTCGCCCCGTGGCCGCCCCGCCTACCCTCGTCGATCGGCTGGCGGGAGCGCTGCGTCGGCTGGCGTCGAAGCCTCGTCGGGCAAGTCGACCTGACCTCCGAGCTGCTTCGATTCGCAGCCGAAAGACGCTAAAATAGAGGGCTTTTTCCAGCCCGGGCTACCCTTGGCTGCCACTTCGCGCGTCACCTCCGACGCCTCCACGGAATCAACGTCATGAAGCTCGCCCAGGAAATTCGCGCCGGAAACGTCATCATGCAAGGCAAGGACCCGATGGTCGTGCTGCGCACCGAATACAGCCGTGGCGGCCGCAACTCGGCGACCGTGCGGATGAAGCTGAAGAGCCTGCTCAGCAACTCGGGCACCGAGGTCGTCTTCAAGGCCGACGACAAGATGGACCAGGTCATTCTCGACAAGAAGGAGTGCACGTACTCCTATTTCGCGAACCCGATGTACGCGTTCATGGACGCCGAGTACAACCAGTTCGAGGTCGAGTCGGAAAACATGGGCGACGCGATCCAGTACCTCGAAGACGCGATGCCGGTCGAGGTCGTCTTCTACGACGGCAAGGCGATCTCGGTCGAGCTGCCCACCAGCCTGGTCCGCGAGATCACCGACACCGAGCCGGCGGTCAAGGGGGACACCTCGGGCAAGGTCATGAAGACCGCGAAGATCGCCACCGGCTTCGAGATCGCCGTGCCGCTGTTCGTGCAAACCGGCGACAAGGTCGAGATCGACACCCGCACCCACGAGTACCGCAAGCGCGTCTGAGCTGCCGGCTTCTGTCTCACGAACAAGGGCGCCCTCGGCGCCCTTCTCTTTTTCGGCATGATCCCGCCATGGCGTTCGACTTCTCCGCCGTCGCCGCTCCGTTCCGGATGCAACCGGGCCTGCGGCGCATCGCCCCCCGGACGCCTCAGCTGACGCCGAATCGTCTCGGCGATCGTGCGCTGGTCGAGAAGCTCGCGGTTCTTTCGGCGCATCGCGAACAAGCGTTCGTCGCCGAGCCGGGGTGGGACGCCCAGCCGGCGTTGGAGGCGCTTGCCGCGCAAGCCGCCGGCGAGCACCCGGATTTCTTTGCCCGAGAGGGCCCCGACCGCTACGACGCGCGCGTGCTCGGCTGGTCGCTCGCCGGCGCTCGCTTCGTCGGTGACGGGCCGGCCGAGATCGGCACCTGCCTCACTGCCCTGCCGGCGCCCTGGCGCCTCGCGGGACTCCTCAGCCTCGCGTTCGCCGAGGACTTTGCGGTGATCGACGGCGCGCGTGCGACGATTCCGTGGCTCGCGGTCTGCCTGCCGTCGAGTTGGGCTCCCGAGAACAAGGTCGGCCGTCACTTCACCGAAGTCCATGCGCCGGTCGCCGACAACGCGGTGCTGCTTGCCGCCGCGGATCATCTGGCGCGCCTGGTGACCGGCAGCGATCGCTGGGAGCGCTTCGTCTGGACGCTGACCGCCGACCCGCACCTCGACCGCCACCCGCAACGGATCGCTGCGCTCGGCTGGGACCCGTCGCTCGGCGCCGATGCACTGGCGGCGTCGGCCTACCTTCGGACCGAGCGGCAGACCTTCATCCCGGTCGCCGGCTCTCGCCTCGCGGTGTTCACGATCCATGTCGCGGTCGAGCCGCTGCGTGCCGCGATCCGGTCGGCTGCCGATGCGCGCCAGTTGCAGGCGGCGCTGTCGACGATGAGCTCGGCTGTGCTGGCATACCGCGGGCTGACGGCCGCGCGCGATCGACTGCTTATGTGGCTCGAGGGCGCCGCGGCCGTCGCCTGATGGCCGATGACGTGGCCACGCTGTGGCAACCCAGTGGGGTGTCGCTGCGCTGGTCGGAGCGCCAGCGATTCACGATCCTCGCGGTCGGCAACAGCGCGCTGGCCACCTTTCTGACGGCGTGGGCGGCCTGGCGCGTCGATCCACGGCGTTGCGAACGGCTCGACGTCATCGTGGTTGGCGCAAGCGTTCACGCCGTTCAGCTGCCGCTCGACGCGACCATCGATGGTTCGCTGCAGGCTTTGCTGTCGGATGCCCTGCCGCCGTCGACGCCGGACCTGCATCGCCTCGCGTTCGAAGGCGGTCGCGTTCAATTGCTGATCTGTCCCGATGACGCGTCACGCGCACTGCGCGACCTCGTCACGACGGTCGACACCTTTTTGATCGAGTCCACCGGAGGCGATGACGACCTGCTTGCGCGCGAGCCGCGCCACGCGAAAGCGCTCGCGCGGCTCGCCGCACCCGAGGCGACACTCACGACCGGTCTGCTTGCAACCGCCGCTGAACGGGCGTTGATCAGCGTCGGCTTCAGCATCGACGACGTCGCACGCTTTGCGTCTGCACATCCGTCGCCTACCCATTGGCATGGGCGGTTCGCGCCCCGGTTCACGCCTCGTCGGCTCCGCCTGAACGAGGCCGCGCGCCCATTGACAACCCGAGCGCTGATCGTCGGCGGCGGACTTGCCGGCTGCGCGACCGCGTGGGCGCTGGCCGAACGCGGCTGGGACACCCTCATCGTCGAGCGCGGGCCATCGATCGCCGGCGAGGCGTCGGGCAATCCGGCCGGCCTCTTCCACGGCATCGTCAACGGACAGGACGGCAGCCACGCGCGCTTTCATCGCGCCGCCGCGCTCGAGGCGCACACCGCCGCGGCCTGCGCGATCGGCCAGCATCGCGTGGCCGGCGGCCTGGACGGCCTGCTCCAGCTCGTCGATGACGACCAGGCGGTTGGTGCAATGCGCGCGTTGCTCGACCGCCTGCGCCTGCCCGCCGGCTATGTGCAGGCCCTCGATCCGAGCGAGGCGAGCGACCGCGCCGGCGTGCGAATCGAACGTGCGGCCTGGTTCTATCCCGGCGGCGGTTGGATCGCGCCGCAAGGCCTCGCCCGGTCGTTCGTCGAGCGCGCGGGTTCGCAGGTCGAGGTGCGCACCAGCACGCCCGTGGCGTCGCTCGCGCGAGCGGACGATCGATGGCACGCGCTCGACGTCTCAGGACGGCTGATCGCCGCGGCTGAAGTCGTCGTGCTGGCCGGTGGCGGTGAGAGCCTACGCCTGATCGGCGGATCCTGGCCGGTCGAGCCGGTCCGGGGTCAGATCAGCATGCTGCCCGTCGATGCGCGGTCCGACCTGCTGTGGCCGCGGTTGCCGCTGACGGGCGCCGGCTTTCTGTTGCCGGAGATCGAGGGCCGCGCGATCTTCGGCGCGACTTCAGATCTTGGCGATGCCGGCACCGACATCCGGCGCAGCGACCATCAACGGAACCTGCATCAGCTGGCGCGCTTGCTGCCGTCTGTCGGCGCGACGCTCGATGATTTGGGGGTCTTCGAAGCTCGCGCGGCGACGCGGTGGGTGAGTCGAGATCGATTACCGCTGGTCGGCGCGGCGCCGCGCTGGCTCGGTGACGCCGCCGATCCGGTCGGCCGCATATCGAGACCCGACACGCTCCGGCTCGTTCCTCGTGAGCCTGGCCTGTACGTCTTCACGGCCCTCGGCTCGCGCGGCATGACGTGGGCTGCCCTGGGCGGGCAGATCATCGCGGCGCTGGTCAGCGGGGCGCCATCACCCGTCGGTGCCCGCCTGCTCGATGCGATCGATCCGGCCCGCTTTGCGGTCCGCGAACGGCAGCGGCAGAACCGATAAAGCCGATAGAGGGCGGTCAGCGCGCCGGCTCGGCTGTGGGTGGGGTGCTCGGAGCCTCGCTGTCGGTCGCCGCTCCCTGATCCGTCGAAGAGTCGCCTGCACCCGGCGAGCCGGCCTTGCGGTCGGCCCTTTCCTTTTCCTTCTCTTCCTTCTTCTTCTTCTTGGCCAGTTCGCGCTGCCGCTTTTCGAACGAATAGTTGGGTTTGGCCACGGGCCGTCCTTCCGGTGAGCTGAGGTGCGGAGGTTACGCGTTTTTGACCGCGAACTCGCGGGAACGGATCAGAAAGTCAGCGTGGTGACGCCCGTCGGCGTGCCCAGCAGACAGACGTTCGCGCGGTTGCGCGCGAAGATGCCAACGCAGACGACGCCGGGCCATTGATTGATCTCGCGTTCCAGGCCTGCCGGGTCGCTGATGACCAGGCCGTGCACGTCGAGGATGTGGCCGCCGTTGTCGGTCGTGACGCCGTCACGCAGCACCGGCTTGCCGCCGAGCTCCCTCAATCGCCGTGCAACGAGACCGGCCGCCATCGGGATCACCTCGACGGGCAGCGGAAAACGGCCCAAGGTGCGCACCCGCTTCGATTCGTCGGCAATGCAGATGAAGTGCTGCGCCATGTCGGCGACGATTTTTTCGCGCGTTAATGCTGCGCCGCCGCCCTTGATCATGCAGCCGGTCGCGTCAATCTCGTCGGCGCCGTCGACGTAGACCGGGAAGCTGTCGACGTCGTTGGGATCGAGCACGTCGATGCCGACCTTGCGCAGGCGCGTACTGCTCGCTTCGCTGCTCGACAGCGCACCGGCGATGCGGTCGCGCATCGTCGCCAGCGCGTCGATGAAGCAGTTGACGGTCGAGCCGCTGCCGACCCCGACCACCGCACCGGGCACCACATACGCCAGCGCGGCGTGCCCGACCATCACCTTCAGCTCATCCTGCGTCATCGCCGATCCCGCGAGTGAAGGCCGATTGTCGATCAGGGCGTCGCAGTGACGTCTTCAGCGCCGGCCGACCATCTGCTCCGGGCGCACCCAGGCGTCGAAGTCGGCGGCGCTGACCCAGCCCGAAGCGACCGCGGCCTCCTTCAGCGTGCTGCCGCTCTTGTGGGCCTGCTTCGCGATCTGCGCGGCCTTGTCGTAGCCGATGTGCGGATTGAGCGCGGTGACCAGCATGAGCGAGCGCTGCACCAACTCGGCGATGCGCTCGCGGTCGGGCTCGATGCCGCGCGCGCAATGTTCATCGAAGCTGAGCGCGCCGTCGGCAAGCAGCCGCACACTCTGCAGGAAGTTGTGGATCAGCACCGGCTTGTAGACGTTCAGCTCGAAGTTGCCGGACGCGCCGGCGAGGTTGACGGCGACGTCGTTGCCAAACACCTGGCAGCACAGCATCGTCAGCGCTTCGCACTGGGTCGGGTTGACCTTGCCCGGCATGATCGAGCTGCCCGGCTCGTTCTCCGGGATGCGGATCTCGCCGAGCCCGGAGCGCGGCCCCGAGGCGAGCCAGCGCACATCGTTCGCGATCTTCATCAGCGAGGCCGCAAGCGTCTTCAGCGCGCCGTGCGCATGGACCAGCGCGTCGTGGGCAGCGAGCGCCTCGAACTTGTTCGGCGCGGACACAAAGGCGAGACCGGTCGCGCGGGACAGCTCCGCCGCGACCCGCGTACCAAACTCCGGATGCGCATTCAGCCCGGTGCCGACGGCCGTGCCGCCGAGCGCCAGCTCGCGCAAATGCGGCAGCGCCTCGCGCGCATGGGCGAGGCCGTGGTCGAGCTGCGCGACCCAGCCCGAGATCTCCTGACCGAGGGTCAGCGGTGTGGCGTCCTGCAGGTGGGTCCGGCCGATCTTGACGATATCGTCGAATTCCTTGGCCTTCTTAGCGAGCGTCTCGCGCAGGATCTGCAGCGCCGGCAACAGCCGGGTCTCGATCGCCCGCACTCCGGCCACGCTCATCGCGGTCGGGAACACATCGTTCGACGACTGCCCGCGATTGACCTCGTCGTTCGGATGCACCAGCCGGCCTTCGCCGACCGGACCACCGAGGATCTGCGAGGCGCGGTTCGCGAGCACCTCGTTGAGGTTCATGTTGGTCTGCGTGCCCGAGCCGGTCTGCCAGACCGAGAGCGGAAACTGCGACGGGTGGTCACCGTTCAGGATCTCGTCAGCGGCGGCGACGATCGCGTTGGCCTTGCGGGCATCGAGCGCACCGAGTTCGCGGTTGACCACCGCGGCACTGCGCTTGACCATCGCGAGGGCCCAGATCAGCTCCTCGGGTATCCGCTCGGTCGAGATATCGAAATGGTGGAGCGAACGCTGCGTCTGCGCGCCCCACAGCCGGTCGGCGGCCACGGCGATATCGCCGAAGGTGTCTTTCTCGATTCGCTCGTTGGTCATTTCGGCCTCGCGATCTGGTGCTTGCATGTCGTGAAGGCAGTATGCCGTGCGAGACAATGGCGCCTCGCCGAAAGTGCCATGCCCCTCCTCGTCCCGTACGCCCTCGCCCGCCCGTTCCTGTTCGGCCTCGATCCGGAGCAGGCGCACGACCTGACCCTCGGCGCGCTGGCGCGGATTCAGCGCACGCCGCTGATCTGCACGGTCCAGCAGCGCCGCGTTGCCGACCCGGTCCGGCTCGCCGGGCTGACCTTCCCGAATCGCATCGGGCTCGCTGCCGGGCTCGACAAGAACGGCCGCTGCATCGACGGCCTGGCGGCGCTGGGGTTCGGCGCGATCGAGGTCGGTACGGTCACGCCGAAGCCGCAGCCCGGCAACCCGAAGCCGCGCATGTTCAGGCTACCGGATGCGCAGGCCCTGATCAACCGCCTCGGCTTCAACAACGATGGCCTCGACGCCTTCATCTCGAACGTGCGCCGCGCGCACTTTCGCCGCAGCGGCGGTATCCTCGGTCTGAACATCGGCAAGAACGCGACGACGCCGATCGAGCGCGCCGCTGACGACTACCTCGCCTGCCTCGAGGGCGTCTACCCCCACGCCGACTATGTGACGGTCAACATCTCGAGCCCGAACACCGCGAACCTGCGCTCGCTTCAGAGCGACGCCGCGCTCGATGCGCTGCTGTCGGCTTTGCAGGAACGGCGGGCCGTGCTGGCGCGGCGACATGCACGCACGGTGCCGCTGTTCCTGAAGATCGCACCCGACCTTGACGAAGCGCAGGTCGTCGCGATCGCATCGGCGCTCACGGCGCACGGCATCGACGGCGTGATCGCGACCAACACCACCCTCGACCGCGCCGCGGTCAAGCACCTGATCCATGGCGGCGAGGCCGGCGGCCTGTCGGGCGCGCCGGTCTTCGACCGGTCGAACCGCGTGATTGCGCAGCTTCGCGCCGCCCTCGGCAGCGCGTATCCGATCATCGGCGTCGGCGGTGTGATGAGTGGCGCCGACGCGTGCGCGAAGGTCGCGGCGGGCGCGAATCTGGTTCAGATCTACACGGGGTTCATCTACAAGGGCCCGGGTCTTGTCGGAGAAGCGGCGCAGATGCTGTCGGAGCGACGCTCCTGATTTCCGGGCGGCGTTGATGCGCCGCCGATAGCCGCTAATCTGCCGTCGAGCGTGGCCGGGCTTCCGGTGAAACGCATCGGCAACGCAGCGCAGCGCTGCCACAGGAGACGCAATGGAGTGGGTCGTGCGAGGCTTTCGCACCCGGTTGTTCGGGTTCGCGATGGCCGCGATGTTGGGCGCGTGCAGTTCGCTGCCGGTCGTCGTGCCGGACATGGCGCAATCGCGCGGCCCGATGCAGGTCGAGAGTGCCAACGGCCGCCTGCTGTCGACGAGCCAGAGCAAGGCGATCGTCGAACGCCTGGCCGCCGGCGGCAAGAAGACGACCTTGCTCGACCGCCATCTCGCCGTCGAGGAGGCGCTTGCCGGCAATCCGCTGACCGTTGGCAACACGGCGGTCCTGCTCGAGGACGGTCCGGCGACCTACGCCGCGATGCTCGCGGCGTTTCGCGCGGCGCGCGACCACATCAACATGGAGACCTACATCCTCGAGGCCGACGAGGTCGGCGACACCTTTGCGAAGGCGCTGATCGAGAAGCAGCGGCAAGGCGTTCAGGTCAACCTGATCTACGACAGCGTCGGCACGATCGGCACGCCGAAGGAGTACTTCCAGCGCCTGAAGGATGCGGGCATCAAGCTGCTCGAATTCAACCCGGTCAATCCGGTCACCGCCAAGGCGGGCTGGGACGTCAACCAACGCGACCACCGCAAGCTCCTCGTCGTGGACGGCCAGACCGCGTTCCTCGGCGGCATCAACATCAGCGGTGTCTATTCGGCCGGCAGCGGTTCCGCCGGTTCAGCCGGGTCGGCGATGGGCTCCGGCAGCCCCAAGGACCGGCCATGGCGCGACACCGACCTGCAGCTCAGCGGCCCGGTCGTCGCCGACTTGCAGAAGATGTTCATCGAAACCTGGGAGCGTCAAAAGGGCGAGCCGCTCGCCAAGCGCAATTACTTTCCGACCATCCAGGCCAAGGGCAAGGAGGTCGTGCGAGCGATTGCCAGCGCGCCCGAGGAGCCGTTCAGCCCGATCTACGCGACGTTCCTGTCGGCGATCAACAGCGCCGAGACCGAGATCCTACTGACCAACGCCTACTTCGTGCCCGACCCGCAGCTGATGGATGCGCTGATCGGCGCGGTCGCACGCGGCGTCGACGTCAAGATGATCCTGCCGAGCGCGACCGATTCATGGCTCGTCTTCCACGCCGGTCGCGCCCACTACGACCGCTTGCTGCGTGGCGGCCTGAAGCTCTACGAGCGCAAGGACGTGCTGCTGCACTCGAAGACCGCGCTGATCGACGGCGTGTGGTCGACGATCGGTTCGACCAATCTCGATTGGCGCAGCTTCCTGCACAACCAGGAGGTCAACGCGGTCATCATCGGCCCCGAATTCGGCGATCGGATGCGCGCATCGTTCGAGCGCGACCTCGCGGCCTCGAAGCCGATTAGGCTGGAAGAATGGCAGAAGCGCCCGATCGATGTCCGCGTCAAGGAGCTGTTCGGGAGAATGTGGGAATACTGGCTGTAGCGGAGGACGTTTCGATGGACACCAAGCACACCCGTAACATCGTTTCGACGATCCGCCGGTTCGGCGGCTGGGTCGCGCTGGGCGTCGGTCTCGCCACGCTGGGCACGGCGCAGGCGCAGGATGCGGCGACCCTGAAGGCGCGCCATGGCGAGCTCACCGAGCGCCTGGCCAAGAACGCGTTCGGCCGGCCGCTGGCCCTCGAGTCGGCCCAGACCTCGAACGACCTGAAAGGCGACATCTTCTCGGTGGTCAACTACCCGTTCGCCACCGTCGAGCAGGCGGTGAAGCCGGCCGGCAACTGGTGCGACATCCTGATCCTCCACCTCAACGTGAAGGGCTGCAAGGCGACCAACGCGGGCGGCGGCACGACGCTATCTGTTGCAGC